>Ga0255336_100142_pt1 | contig 158545 bp, 191 predicted proteins | sample MeOH1_35cm_T3_17_FD_189102 | JGI IMG/M metagenome (GOLD analysis project Ga0255336, IMG submission 189102) | Sandy soil microbial communities from University of British Columbia, Vancouver, Canada - MeOH1_35cm_T3_179 | ecosystem: Engineered > Artificial ecosystem > Sand microcosm > Unclassified... | reverse complement strand
TGGTCGTCGTCGTCGTTGTCGTCTCCTAAGTCTGTCGCTGTCGCGTCATCGTCATCTGCGCCCCATCACACATGATGCATATTGCCCAACGCAGCAGACACCCTCAGCTGATAGACATACAATCTCTGAGAAGTTCAGAGTTGTATTGGTGACATGTGCTCGAGACGTCAATGCTGGGCACCGACCTGGCATGTGAAGTTGTGCCGAGGTCTCGCCAAGGAAATTGATTGGACGTTATAATGAATAGTTGCCCAACTCATTTCAAGGAGTAAGATTATGACGGTGTTGATGGCATCTTTGTCAAAAGAAAATAAAACAGTCCATTCTAATCTAAGTGAGCTTATTATCCATTGTATTCAATGCGCCGAGATCCGTCACAAATGGCCATTCAACTGGCTCTTCTGCTCCGGTATTGGGGTCAGCAGCTGGTCATTGTCGACTGCACTTTCCAGGTTGTGTAGGACGAGAAGTTCCATCTCTCTTTGCGTCTCAAACGTGTTCGTGCCAATGTGCGGTAGGATGAAGATTTTGTCATTCCTCAACAGCCCTTCGTCAACCTCGGGCTCTTTCTCAAATACATCCAGCCCCGCCGATGCAACCTTGCCGCTGTCCAGTGCCGCGACGAGATCTTTCTCATTGATCAGCGCGCCTCGTGCTGTGTTGACAATCACAACGCCGTCTTTCATCTTGGTAAACTCGGGAGCAGAAATAATGTGACGGGTCTGTGCGTTGAGGGCGAGGTTGAGACTGAGGACGTCCGATTGCGCGAGCAGATCATCGAAGGGGACGTAGGTTGCGTCCCCCTCCAGCTCTCTGCGGAGTTGTGATCGGTTGTGGTAGACAATTTTCATGCCGAAGGCGCGGGCACGGTGCGCCATGGCCTAGAATCGTCAGCCATCTTCCCTCCGGAGGTGGAATCCAGACCACCAGCTTACCCGACCTATTCCCCCCATACCCAGGATCCCGAGCACTTTCCCCTCGGGGTCGTGGCCTATATGCGTCTTTCCTCTCCACTGTCCTGCTCTTATGGCAGCTAAGGGAATCGTGGCATGTCTCAGAGCACCCAGCATCAGAAAAATGCCCACGTCGGCGGTTGCATTGTCCACGGCGATCGGTGTACTGGAAATTTTTATGCCTCTCTGCGTGCATGCATCCACGTCAATATTGTCGTATCCCGCCCCGTTATGGCATATGTACTTGAGTGACTTGGGCAAGACCGAAACGAGCTCTTCATTAAAGGGACCCGTCAGGGTCACGGACGCATTAGAGCGGTACAATCCGAGTACATCATCGTACTCTCCTTGTCTGCAATTTGACAGGAACTCTTCGCGTGTCCCGTTCGGGAACTCTTTTAGATTGTATTTCGAACTGTACTCCTCCCACTCTTTCTTGCTGTGTGTCAGGGTTCCGATGAGGAGGACCGTTGGCTTGGCCATCGGTGTTCAGCAGCTTGAGTGACTGTGCAGAATATTAAATCTTCTGATCTGGCGGTGTCGTGGCAAGGAAGCGTCTGTCTACGGCAGCATCTGATGTATGCGGATTTTCAATCGAAAAAGGCCTTGCATCTCCCCATCAATCTTAGCCAGCCGCTAAGTTCAGGCAAAATGGTGGACGGAAGAAACTCCAATAGCGGGAGACGCTGTGCTCTGGGTCACCACTTGCGAGTTGCTATCGCCTGTCGGCTTTTGAAGTGGGATGACGGCAATAATGATGTTGTGGTTCTAGGACAGCATTCCCTGCCCCACCAATTGCCGGAACAGAACGCCCCACCACCTAACGGCATTGCTCATGGCTCCCACACGGCTATTGAAGCCCCAGAAATATCCGGACTCCGCTCTTTGCCGAATATTGCTCCAGTGAGAAATGTCTGGACTTGTTGCCGGGTCGTGGGGAGTGGTGGTGCAAGAGTCTTCCGCTGCTTTTCCCTGGAGGCAAGCTGTTCAATCAATCAAAGAACAATACTGCCGCTGAACCGAGGACGTGAGGCGGGAGGCAGAAATTTTGAAGTGCCCCCAATTCCAGAGAAGGAGGGGAGGAGAAAAATGTTGTCAACTTCGTCAGACATTGTTCAGGCGCTCGTGCTGCATGGAGCCAAGGATCTGAGACGTGTGAGACTACCTCATATTTTACAGCTCGGGTCTCTGACAAGAATGCATAGGAGACGAGGCCACAGCCCATCCCACATCCTGGAGAGGTACGGGTCGCCGTCAAAGCCACTGGTCTCTGCGGTTCCGATTTGCACTACTACAATCACGGTCGAAATGGCAATTTTGTCCTCCAGTCACCTCTTGTGCTCGGCCACGAAGCATCTGGTGTGGTGACTGCGGTGCCAGAAACTGCCAATGGCCCCAACTCCAGCAACTCTTCCCCACTCTCGTCGACATCCAGCCTCAAGGTAGGTGACCGGGTCGCGATAGAGGTCGGCTTCCCTTGCCGATCATGTACACTGTGCATCACTGGCCGCTACAATCTGTGCCCCAAGTTATCCTTCAGATCATCGGCAAAAACCTATCCCCACACGGACGGCACGCTGCAGACCAGCATCACCCAGCCAGAGAACATGTGCTACAAACTCCCGGAGAACGTCACGTTTGAGCAAGGCGCTTTGGTCGAACCCTTGGCTGTGTCACTGCACGCCATCAACCGGAGTCAGCCTGCGGGCTCTGCAACCGGACCTCCTCTCCTGGGCTCTAGCGCTCTCGTGCTGGGCGCCGGAGCGGTAGGCATGTTGACCGCCGCGGCCCTCTCGGTGGCCGGTGTGACAGAGATTTTGATTGCCGATATCGATGCTCCCAGGTTGAAGATTGCAGCCGGCCTGAGCGGGGGTAGGTTTGGACTCCAGACGTTCTTGTTGCCGAGAAAAGCGCCTGCCTCGACGATCGAGGAGAACCTCGCCGGGGCATCGGACCTGGCCAGCGAGATAGGCAAAGCAGCCGGCCGGGAAGCAGGGTTCGATCGAGTTTTCGAATGTACAGGCGTGCCGTCGTGCGTCCAGCTCGGCATCTTTGCGTCGACGACCGGCGGCAAGCTGGTGCTCGTTGGAATGGGAAACCCTGTCCAGACATTGCCGCTCGGCGCCGCAGCGCTCAGAGAAGTCGACATTATCGGGGTCTTTCGATATGCCAACTGCTACCCTGCTGCCATTGCTTTGTTTGCCAGTGGGAAGCTGGACGGCGTCGTAGAGGGACTGGTCACGCACCGCGTCAAACTGGAAGACGGCGAGAAGGCTTTCAGACTCGCGGCGAATGCGGCCAGAGAAGGCGAGGATGAAGGAAGGGTGCCAGTCAAGGTCGTCGTGACATCATGATAAGGATCAACTGCCATAAAATGGAATTCACGTCTCAGTTCGGTGTCATTCTCGCTCTACAAACTTCCGATGAATCATCGCAGACAGGCTATGACATGGTGCCAGGACTTATGCTGTCGGACGGGTGGCAGGCACAAGTCGACTTTTGTGCACCGAATCAATTCTGACATTCTGGCACGGGAAGGCACATGAAGCAGAAGTTGTGCTGGCAATTGCCTTGTATTTTCAAACCAAGTCTGACACGACCTCGACCATTCGAAACTACTGTTTACGTTGGCCGATATACTTACATCATTTTTGAATCGGTCAACGACAGGACGCCTACCTGTGTCACGGTCTTGTCCAGCTCCTTCAAGGCCTTTCTCTCCTCCCGACATCGGCCAGTCCAGCACGCTTCGCTGGGGGCTTGGAGCTCAACTTGGCTCCCCAGCTCAAGCTCTATCACTGTCGCCGAATGCGTACGTGACTTTCTTATCAATGGTGCCGGTTCTTTGATCGACTAATCGGTATCCTTATGCCGTAGAGACTGGAATGACACGTATGTCTACACGACGAGCGACACACAATGCGGTGATGACAGCACTCAAGAGCAGTGCTATTTGAATCGGGGAGGCCAGTTCGACAGAACCAGTTCGACGTCTTTTCGAACCCTACCGGCGACGTATCAGAGCGAACATCGAGCTGGGAACAACGTCAGCACCATTTTGCCGTACGGAATGGACGTGCTAGCTTTAAATTCTTCCATCAACATCCCGTCATTTCGCATATACACGCCATCAGACAACACATCTTTACCTCAATCTAGCCTCGGACTCGGTCGCCAGAGCTCGTTCCTGGATTACTTGTACAACTCTGGAAAGCTCGCCTCACGGAGCTGGGCGCTGTTCTGGGGTCGGGAGGCAGGTGACAACCCGCTGGATGGCAGTCTCAGTTTCGGAGGCTTTGACATGGCCAAGACGAGTGGTTCGAACATGACGCAACCTTTGTCTTCGCTGGCAGACATGGCGCTCTGTCCTTCGTCGCTGATCGCATTTGTCACTGATATCCAACTCAAGTTCTCCAATGGCACCAACGTCTCCCTCTTCGGCCAGGCGCCTGAAACTGCGATGAGAACATGCATCAAGCCGGACATTCCCTTGATCACCTTTCCCGAGAACATATATAATAATTTCCGAGCCGCGGCTGGTGGTACATACTTGGGCCCATCGACATCGTACAAACCGTGGGGATTGCAATATGAGACGGCCGCTGTGTTCGACGGCGACTTGACATTTACCTTTTCCTCTAGCCTAGAGGTGACTGTCAGCAACGATCAACTCGTGATACCCGAGGCCGAACTGGGTACAGATCGACAGCTTCGAGTCAGCAGTGACAGCACACGCGAGATTTTGATCTATAATTTTGAGCCAGGCAATGCCGATGACATGCCCCTCCTGGGCCAAGTCTTTCTGACCGGGGCTTACCTGCTTGTCGACAATGACAGGGAGCAATTTACCCCCTGGCAAGCGAACGCTACCGTACAAGAAGACCTGGTCGTCATCCCAGGCCTGGAGTCGTCGTGCCAGAGTTCGGCGACAAGCACTCACAGAAGCCCGGCCAGCAGCAGCACTGCTTCCACAACCAATGCACCAGTGACGAGTAAGGAACATTCGGGGCAGGGATTGAGCTCTGCGGCCACCGGAGGCCTGGTGATCGGTTGCGTCGCGCTTGCAGCGATTGGGGCCTTTCTTTTCTGGTGTCTGCGTCGCCGGCGGACCACAGCCAAAGCCCGTTTCCTCAAGGATGCTGACCATGCCGCTCCGGGGGTTTATTTCAAGCCTGAGCTTCCAGATACGCCCTTATCCACAGTCGGACTCAAGAGTTCAACCACGATGGAGCAGGTCCCTCTGGACTCGAAAGAGCTTAAAAGGAAACCGCACGAGCTTGCAGCATCAGGATGGCTGCCTCGATCCCCGCAGGAATTACCTGCCTGAGTACATGGTCCAGTTATTGAGGCCAGCAGAATCCCGCGTATTCCGCAATGAATGAGGCAACGTGTATGATCATGGATAGATCGATCTTTTTTAACTCTTCCCGTAAGCATATTGCACCCTAATTAATTCCATTCGTTGACCTGTCTAAGACCTAGAGAGAGGTCAAGTCGAATTCTTCGATGGCGGCTCCCAATATACACTTGTCTTTGACGTCGAAAGCTGGATGACATGAGCGGAAAATCAAAGCTCACCGTTCTGACCATCTTTCATGATGAGGGCGGAGAATTTGACCTTCCAGCTGCTTGGTAGGGTCGCCTGCCTTTTTGGGTGCAAAGCAAGCAAAATGATAGATGGGTAAACCGGGCGACATCGTACATATTTCACGGGCTATCTTGTCAAGATTTTGGGTACAGAATGACGATAGTACCCCCTACTCTCAGCTTCTCAATGAGACGTAATACTTTCGCTGGCGGCAAGCTTGAAGGAGTCTGGAGCATCTTTGCGTGCTACAGCCCCTGCGGGAGAGAAGTTCGTGGGAGATGGGGGCACTGGTGATACACAGCTAAGATGCCATATATCCAAAGCGGTCGCAGAATCAAGAAAGCAGTCTTTTCACAAATGAACCATTCAAGGCCGGGATTCCATTCAAGTGCAACTGTAAAGAGAGACAGGTCCCTAACAAGGAATTGAACGCCAAGCCAAATGCTGAGCGACCATTGGAGACAGGACAACCAGGGCGGACGCTTCGGGCTTTGAGAGAGCAGGACCAGACGCACCACCACCCTCCGTTCTGGAGAGTTGGTCTCGGAGATGAATACTATATTTCCTCGGAGAGCATGTTACGTCTGCAGGTCTTGTCGAAGATCTCTGCTTCCGAAACCTGCTGTGCGACATCTCTCCTTCGTCGAGCAGGTCCAGCGCAAGCCATCACCCAATACGAAAACGAGTCGACCGTCTCCAGCACCCTCTGGAAAAGCTGCCGATCGACCCAGGTTTCTCCCAGCCGAGAGGTTCTCAAAGCAAAGCTCAACACGGTCAAGTCTTGCGGAGCAATCCAAACCGGCGACGATTGACATCGACACAATTAATCCGACTGCGGCCCTCAAGGCGTTTAAAAGTGATGTGGCGAAGATAACATCCTCCAACATCTTGCCAGAAGAATGGGCGGTACTACAGATGCTGGAATACTTCTACCAATTCTCCAATTTGATCGTCTTTGGTGCAACCCGAGCACCGGACGAGCTGGAGGAGGGAGCGGGATCCGGTGAGACAGTTAATGCCACATCGACGCTGCTGGATCTAGATGAAGAAAGCGGGAGTCCGTCACCCGTGAAGGTGTCGTCGAAACAGATGTCTCTCCCTTTCCGCGAGCAGGCTGCCAGCACAGTAGCAGAACTACTGTACACCCTAGTTCGAGATCCCAAAGTCTTCATTTCGCCGGACATACTCTCCATCTACGTGCGCATACAATGCCTGCTGGGAAAACCGGAGTATCTGCCTGAAATTTTCTATCTCTATGCCCACAAACCGATCCCGCAGCCGAAGACGACACCGATCAAGTACCGAGACCCGTGGCCCAAGAGCCCAAAATACGCCATCCCTCTCGAGTTGTCGGATGCCGCACTAGAGGCTGCAATAGTGAAGAAAGACATGTCGCTGGCCTTGGCCGTCATCGACACCACCGTGGCCACGCCGGCGTTTCGCAGGAACAAAGTATTGCGCAAGGCGTCGGCGCCGATCCTCGCGGTCAGTGGGACGCCGGTCATCGCGTACGCGGGCGCGCAGTGGCTGTCCGAGTGGCAGAACACCTGGGATCCCGAGATGGCCAAGTCCATTGTGATCGCTGGTTCATTGGCCTACATCGGCACGTTGACCACGATTGGTTTTGTCGCCGTCACGACGTACAACGACCAGATGCGAAGAGTGGTCTGGCGGCCAGGAACGAGGTTAAGGGACCGATGGATGAGGGAAGAGGAAAGGGCGTATTTTGATCGTGTTGCCCTGGCTTGGGGATTCCAGAAAGAGTACAAGTGGGGGGAAGAGCAGGGCGAGGAGTGGGAGATGTTGAGAGAGGTCATCGGGTTAAGGGACATGATCCTCGACAAGACCGATCTGATGGAAGGAATGCAGTAGACCCGCTCCAGCAAGTGGCAGCGGCATGTAACAAATCTGAAATGTCATGATTCTTGTTTGGTACGTTGATGGATATCATTGAATCTCGAGACCAGTGTCTATGCAGCGCCGGCCACGGCCAACTAATACAGTCTCTTGGGTGGTGACATGCTGGCCTTGATGGTCAAGCTGCCCACGTTCTGCCACCCCTTCTTCAACAAGCTCACCAAGTAGTTAATGGCCAGCATAATGTTGGAGATCAACTCGTCCTCGGTCATGCCGACATTGCCAATGGCGACGCCCAGGCACAAGACCTTCTTCAGCTGGAATTTGATCGTGCTCTTGACTTCGGTCACCTTGACGGCGAGGTCTTCGGCGTGCGAAATGGGCGTGGGAAACTTGCCCGCCTTGGAGAGGCCGGGACCCAGAAGACGGGGGATCTGCTTGATGAGCGAGTCCGAGGCGATGAAGGCGTCATACTTGCGCGCCAGTTTCTTGATGAGCTTCTTGTTTTTGTTCAGCTTCTTCAGGTCGTCGGATGACATGGCGTCGACGCCGTGGTGCTTCGCACGGTCAATGTCGTGCTGATCACCTAGGACACTGTTTCATGAATTAGAGTCTGTTGGTCACCGCATGCGGGGAGTGGTGGCGCACCAGACTGTCATGCCCGGTCGGGGAACAGTTGGCAGTTTGATCGTGCCCGAGAAACGCTTGTCACGCTGAGGGTCATAGTTTTTCAGGCCAATCTGCAGTTCAACGGTCTCGAGGAAGTTTCGCTTCTTCTCGTTGAGGGAGTAGTCGAGCAGTGATTGAACATTAGAGCGCACTCCGGCTGCGACAGGGTCAGCACGAATCTGCCATGCATATCGTGTCAGCACTTACCGACTGTGATTTTCGACATCTTGGACAGTCTTCCAGAAGAATGGAGAGATTCTTATGGTGAGGATTTGCGCTTAACGTTGGTGAAATGAAATCTCGAGTCCGCGACTGGAATGTGTGGACTTGACCGCCAAGTCTTCAACCCGCTAGTGCTGGTTTGGGTTAACACTTTATTTCATGCTCCAGTTCAAGGTCGCCATGACTTGAATACACAAGTGCTTCTCTGTCTCAGTTGGCCCCGGGCTGAGTCTTGTGGGCTCTTGCCATTGGGCTCTTGCAATGAACCTCTCGATGAACCACAATAGCTGTAATGGCTGTGAGACAACTCCTAGACTGTTACTGCAACACCAAGACGGCGGTTTTCAACGCTCTTTCTGCTCAGCCCCTAATGACTAAACAATGACTTGATTAACCATCTAGGAGTAGCCAGTGGCGTGGCGCAGCAGCGCCGGAACCAAGCGGTGACGAAGAGCAATCATGTATTCACACCGCTCTCTCATATTCCGCTTTGGTTGTTACCTTCTTTTTCAGCTCAGCACCTCGCAGGCCGGCGTAGGTGAGGTGAGCTACTCATTCAAGAGCCTGAAAGTGAACCCAACACGAAGCTGGATATCAAGATATGAATTAAAATACGGCCACCCGAGAATTCTGGATGCCGGAGTGGTCATCAACCGATGCAAAATATGTGGTGATTGTGAAGACGGCCCATTGATGGCAGCCTTTGCAGAGTCCAATGGTCGGGGTTGTCATCTTTATCGAACCCGATGCTCCCTCCCTCGCCAAGCATGTGAGGAGGATATGGCTGTTCTCTGTCAATCCACCGTTATCGGCGGAGGAGTTGGCACGTTTCTTGCGCAAGCCATCATCGACATGATCGAGAACAAGACAGAAGAAAGAGGACATTGACATTCATATACTTGACTCGCGTCTACCGTGGTAAGTTTACAGTTGTCAGGCCTCGGATCACGAGGGCCGGCAAAACTGAAGAGATGGGGTTTGATATCCTCAACGTGGATAAGACTGAAAGGGGATGGTTTGAGATCCACACGGATACATTGGCCAGAGGAGACTGCAATATCATACGACCAAAATAGGACGGGAAATGTGGACCCGAATGATCTTACCACAAGTTTCCATCTATGATGTGGTTCATCTAGCTTCTCAGTGAGATTCACGACAAGTGGTGAGCGCTGAGAGGTGGTCAAGAATCAGCCATACCGCGCATAGATCCTGGCCGAAGAAGAGTGGTTCAAGAAGGCCAGAATAAAGGAAAAGGAGGCACGTGCTTGATTCAGTTGCAACATGACCAACCCACCCAACAAAATCTCTGTCATCTTATTCACATCTAGCATGTCAATGGCACTGTGTAGCAGGTACAGATCATTGATCATTAACTAACTCGTGAATAAAACGCTCAATTAGGATCTTTGAGTCTTTGGTCCCCAGCCTGTGCCCTACCATTATGTTGAAAGCGCCAAGCCCAAAGCGGCCGGTTGTGGTTAGTGAATCCTTTCAGCAGCGAGTTGCGAGGTTATCCTTGACCTTGATCACTTGTGCACCATCGTCGACCACACGCAGGACACCTCATAACCCGTTCATCAACACTCCTTTGCTATCTCTACACTAGGCTCGGTGCCATATACCCCATCCGGTAAGAGATGGAAATGCATCTGCCTGACCCGAGTCTCCTGTTCCGAGGACAAAGTGGCCACACGCGCCGGTCTGCCGGCGCAGAGAAAGGTGTAGGCCCTACTTAAGTCCAGAACGGCCGAGAGATCTTGGTGCTCCTTACCCGACTTATCCTGCCCTTCGTCTCTGTCGCGTTCGAGTTCTCGATCGATTGATTTCACTGACTCCTCCTTAGACCGCCTTACCGACCCGTCCTCCCAACTTCGTCAGCTGAATCGCAGACATGGGTCTGGCATTCTCCAAATTGTTTGACAGACTCTGGGGGAAGAAGGAGATGAGAATCTTGATGGTTGGCCTTGATGCGGCGGGAAAGACGACCATCTTGTACAAGCTCAAGCTCGGTGAAATTGTGTACGTGTTACCGCGATTCCGAACGGAGAAAAGCCATTAAACTGACTCTGGCAGCACCACGATCCCAACGATCGGTTCGAAGCGCCCCGTTTGCGTGTTTCTTTCCCTCCCACTGACGCAACCCAGGCTTCAACGTTGAGACGGTCGAGTACAAGAACATCCAATTCACCGTGTGGGATGTTGGTGGGCAGGACAAGATTCGACCACTGTGGCGACATTACTTCCAAAACACTCAGGGCATCATCTTCGTTGTTGACTCCAACGACCGAGATCGCATTGTCGAAGCACGAGAAGAGCTCCAGCGCATGCTCAACGAGGATGAGCTTCGCGACGCCATGCTCCTCGTCTTCGCCAACAAGCAGGACCTTCCCGTATGTGTCTCTCGACGGGAAGATGTGTGAATCAGGGGCTGACGTCCTGTAGAATGCCATGAATGCTGCCGAAATTACTGACAAACTTGGTCTACACAGCCTCCGACAACGAGCTTGGGTAAGTTGGCTATCACGGAGAGACAAGACGGGCGCTGACATGTACCGATCCAGTACATCCAGGCAACTTGTGCCACTTCGGGTGACGGTCTCTATGAGGGTCTCGAATGGTTGAGCAATTCGCTCCGCAAGACCCCCCACAACTAGATTGTGACGTGTTCTTTGCGGCTAGCTATTGCTTGGGTTGTCATTGCACCAGGCTCACCAATCACTCCTAGTTGTTTCCGCAAATTGAGACTGCCCTTCCTCCAAACCGGCCTCGCGAGCACTGCAGTGGCCCCATCGTCCACCACCATACCACTGCAGTCGGCTCTTGTCATGGTGAACATGCTCATGCATCGGAATGATCTACCAGTTTCTCGGTCTGTTACCAGGTCACTTGGGGAGTTAGTTCATAGTTTTTGTACGCAGCTGGCACACGTGGCTTCGGGCGGCAGGATCCGTTACTCTGCAACCAAGCAGCGGGTTCGTCAGCGATGGAATAGATTTGGCTCTGAAGCGATTCTCGACCACCGAGGTTTTCGGAGCGATCGTAGGGTGCCGTGCTGGTGCGGTGGCTGGTCTGGCCTGATGACCGATCGTGCCTGACTTGGTTTTGTGGAGATCTCCAAAATCAAGCCTGGCTCCGCCGCACCCCATGACGATTCGGTCTTCACCAACCACGCCCCCAGAGGGAGCAGTTTTCAAAGAGTCTGCCTGATCGGTGAAATTATGAGTCTATAACGGTCCCTAAGTCCTCTTATTCTCGTGAATTGGCCTTTGTATTTGTCTATCTCTCCGAGTCATCCCCAGCAGGCACTGGGTATCGCGAGTCTCAGGACACCACGAGCCTGTCAAACGAAGCCACCTGATTCAACTCAATAATAATGCCAGCTCCTCCTCCTCCACCGCCTCCACCGCCGCCTCCTCCAATGCCGGGAATGGGTGGTGGCCCTCCACCACCGCCGCCTCTCCCTGGAGGATCCAGTTTCCTTGCGGCACCGCCAAAATCAGTCGCGAAGGACCGAGTAAGTCAGAGTCCACCGTGGTGTCGCCGAGGGTTTACGACTCTTTTTTTCATATTTGATGTGATATTTCATGCTTGAAGTCACCACTGATTGGATCCGCACAGGGCGCGCTGTTGTCAGACATCACGAAAGGAGCCAGACTCAAGAAAGCGGTGACAAATGATCGGTCTGCTCCCATACTGGACAAGAAGCCTGGTGCCGGAGCAGGTCCCGTGGGAAGAGCCCCCCCTGTACCTGAGATCAGAGCCCCGAGTTCTCTCGCACCTCCCATTCCCGGACATGCGACTCGAGGTCGAAGCAACAGTGACACCGGAAGCCGAAGCCAGGCTGACAGCGGCGTTGGAGGCGCTCCCCAACTTGGAGGGCTATTTGCTGGGGGAATACCGAAGTTGAAGCACCGGAGTGGCGGCATCGACACAGGAGCAGGACTAGACGGTGCACACTCAGATTCAGAGACATCAGGAAGACCTCCTGTGCTGAAACCACCACCCGCACGGGCGCCTCCTCCACCGGGCTTCCCAACCACACCTGCTCCGTCGATACCGAAACATGACGGATTACGACCGAGTCCACCACCATTTGACTTCCCGCCGGCCATTCCCAGCCCACTAGCGCACCTCAAGAAGGTCCCTCCAAAACCTCTCTCCAAACCGTCATCTATTGCCAGTCTATCCATAGGAAAGCCTCCTCCACCACCGCCAACGTCACGAAAAGTAAGTACGGTTGGACCTCCACCAGCACCACCACCGCCGCTGCCAACGTCGCTTCCTTCATCTCCACCGCCTCCGTCTGCTCCACCACTACCTCCTCCTCCTCCTTCCTCAGCACCGCTGTCTGCTCCTCCGCCGCCGCCTCCTTCTGTCAGTTCGGCACCACATGCTCCTCCTCCTCCGCCACCACCGCCGCCTTCTGCCAGCCCGGCACCACATGCTCCTCCGCCACCTCCCCCTCCGACGGCTGCAGCACCATCCTCGGCGCCACCTCCACCGCCATTCCCGCCATCAAGATCAACTCCTCCTCCTCCGCCCGGTCCACCTCCACCACCAAGTTCTTATCCCACCACAAATGGAGGCCCTAGCTTGGGAGCATCCCTTGCCGTGAAAGCTGCCGTGAGTGCCTTTGCACGGCAGTCACACTCACCTTCAGCAGCTCCGACCGAAGGTCCACCTTCACCCGCATCGTCCGTGTCCCCTCCGGCGTCAGCTCATCCGACTATGTCGCAGTTTCCGACAAGATCCACCATGGACCCGAGTTCTTATACCTTGTCCAACGGAAGTGGCCGACTATCTTCAGGATCATCAATTGGTCCAGTTCGCGTCGAAGATAATAGATGGAAGTTCCAAGACGAGTCTCAATTGCCTCCACCACGTCAGTTCACCGGGGTGCCCAAAAGATACAGAGCGGGCCGAGGAAGCACTGTTCCGCTTAATCTGGCAAGCCTGGGCTGAAGCCCTCCATTGATGCCAGGGTCGTGATGTTATCTGACGAAATCAGACCCAAGACACCATAGGGACGTTCCTGGGTCTGGCCTATGGTCGACAATCTCTGGCGTTGTAAGATATGATCAACATTGGCCTTCTGGAGTCACGGACTAGAATGTTGCTTCGACATGATGAATGAGACGGAATCATTCTCTGTTCTCTGGTACACACGAGAATGAAAGCTCTTAAACAAACGCCGAGGGAGATATGGTTCCACTAGAGGAGCTGTCCGTGGAGGCGCTGAATGGGCATAAGCGACAACGGCATTTAGCGACAAATGGCGTTTGGTTTAACACTTTTCGGTGAGTGCTGTGCTGACATGAATACGGCAACACTTGAGGTCAGGTACTGGAGGGAAATGGACGAGGTAGAGAAGGCGACAGCTAATATTCATATGGTACAAAGGCCGTTCAAGGTCGCCGCTGAAAGAGCGTCGGAAGACTGCTGAGAGCACGGTCTGGTTCGTTGGTTTGATAAAACACCAGCTACGCCTCATCCCAGTATGAAGATGTGAAATAAAGCTTGACTTGAAATCCTCTACAAATATCTCCAGAGAGGCGGAGAAACTCAGCGCCATTCCACTTTCGATCATAGTTCCCAATTAGGTCTGCTAGAGACCCATTCTATCCTATGGTCTTCGCTCAACTGATTCCTTCTGTTTTTTGATCATTTGGCTCCAAAAATGAGGGCTGTCAGATTGTATTTGTTATAGTTTGATGTCGAGTGTGCAAATCTCCTTTCACATGTGTCGCCTCCCAATGCCAGATGTTCGGTCAGGAGGATTAAAGTACCCGAGCTGAGCTGAAAGACGATCTCTGTGGTTAGCCACGAGCAGCAACCGAAACGTTACGTTTGACACATTTCCGTGCCATTCAGCGGGGAGGCGTTGCCGAGTTGCAGCAGGACACATGCCTGTACCAAAGTGCTCGAATTGACCGTCCCAGCCTGAGTGTTGATTCGCACCAGAACTTGCGGAGTGATACAGAGTTTGACCATGGCCGCACGGGCTTCGAGCTCTTCAGATGTAAAGTGGCTGAAAGCGATATCCTTGCTGGCCATGATTGTTTTGTCGAACCGCGTCCCGATAACGGGAAAGACAAATTGGTACTCTTCGGCCCCGGAATACATGAGAGCGGCTAGTTGGTGGGCCTCTATCATGAGGGCATACAGATCATCCCAGTCGCAAGCAGTCTTGATGTGCATCATGGGCTTCAGGATTCCCCAGAGTTCATTGCCACGTTGTTTGCAGAGTCGGTGGAACTTGACTTCCCAATCAGGCATCTTTTGGAGCCGGCCAATCTGGGCCGCAATGATATTAAGATAAATATAGCGGAGCTCAGCCGGGGTGGCTACGATAGTCAGCTGCTGTTTACAGACTGGGATGACAGATCAACTCACATTGGTATATCAGGCTCCTATTTATCTCAATGACCCCGTCGACCTCCTCACTAAAGCCAGCGAATGTGTCGGTCTTGAGGACGAAGTTGACCAACCATTGACTGATCACCTTGGCCACGAGCAGGTATCGTGTATGAGAAGTCGACATGAGGGGAAAGGCCGTCGAGTGCGATGCTGCTTTTAGGAGTCGATCTTTGATTGCTCGTGGAAGAGCATTGTCTTTGGCTGTACTTGGGTTGTTGACATGTGCAAAAGCGTACTGCTGCGTCATACGGAAAACTTTTTGGAATGCCTCTGCAACGTGGCCGGGAACATTATTTTCAGAGGGCTTGATCAATCTGAGGGGTCTGTTGGTGGTAGGCTTGTCTGGCTGTTGTGAGCCGGTGAATGTGCTATGGGGAGGTAGCGATGCCGGTGCTGAGACACCTTCACTGACGTTTGGCTCTGGGTAAGGATGAGGACTGGTAGAGGGGTCAGGGTGCTTCAATCGCTCCGGAGAACCGAATTCATTCACGTTGATCAGTCTGGAAGGGTGATCACGAGATTGATATGTGTCTGGAGAGTTCCAAGACGAGGGAGCTGGAATACTGGCTCTAGGGCCTGGTGTTTCCCCTGCTCTTTGGAGGTGTCCACCAAAGATCGAAGGAGGGTCCGCCGCTGGCTTTGGTGTATCTGTGGTGAGACCAAGTCCGAACACTGGAGGCGGAGGTCGAGGGTCTGCTTTCAGTGCAGTATTGTGTGTTCGATGTCCTCTGGTGAGACAGTATGGCGTGGCATGCCCAGGTCGAGGGTTTTGAATGGCTAGACTCTGTGTGTGGATTGTCGCCTGCTGTTGAGCAACGGTCTTTTGGAGCTTGACCAGTTCGAGCTCGGCCTCTCGCAATCTGAGTTGAAGGTCTTGAATTTGACGGTCCTTTGTTGCTGACTCTGCGTCATTCATTTGCGACATGTCTGTACAATAGCGAATGAGCTCTTGTAGCTCCTGCTGTGGTGGTGGTAAAGATAAACAAGGCGGAAGGAGAAGGGTCTTAAGTAGGTGGGTGCGGTGACTTGTGAACACACTTCACTTTCACCTGTAACCCAGACCTGGTCCAATGGCCTTTGAACATTGTCAGAGTCTGCCTTCTGGCTCTCCGCAAAAGCTGGCCTCGACAGTGAATCGTTCTCTCTTATTTGGAGAGCATGGCCAGCCAACCGGACAGATTTTCCGAGACCTTTGATTGAGGCTTATAATCTTCTGCGTGAGGATGGCCCCAGGGTATGTTGAATGCTGTACTTTGCTACTTGTAGAGAGGAAGGTCATGAACCATCTTCAGGACTGCAAGCCGTCATCGTCAACACGGTGTACAGTCCGACATGCAGATGTCGAAGGTTTATGATCGGTCTCCAGGGGTAAGGGAGTGATGAGCATGATTGAGTCTGATCGAGTGGTCATGTCGACACTTGAGATCCACGATGTGATTGTTGCACTTGGGGTAAATAACTCGTGCATCGAGGCTGGTGAGTGCTTGAACAGTAATGTGAGATGAGCAGAGAGCAAAAGCCGACCAGACAGATTGCTTTGCAGCCAAACCAAAAAAGGGCATATCTGAGGCAGCGCTTTCATTTTCAACCAAACTCTTCCGTTACTTTCCAAGGAGCAAGGGCAGACAGTAAGGTAAGAATGCTTCAGGTTAAAAGAGCAGCCCTCACAGGCATTCAGACGCATTTTCGCCTGCTCCTTCAGGCCCTGACCGATTTGCGTCCAACAGCACATAGGACCACGCGGGAGCCAATAGAGTATCCATCATGCCGCCAAGAAAGAAAAGTTGTATTCGCGATCAGGTGCTCATAGATGGGAAGAGTTGGGTAGGGCAACTACAGCAACCTGACACAATACGTCAATCGCGACAGACCAAGACAATGACAATCATAGTAATATTTAATCAAATCCTCGGGCTCTTCGATATCTGTCATCAACAGCAAAATAGAAGCCATGGCTCGAGCTTTCGACCTACCAAAGCATTGACACAGAGACTCGGTGTCGATCACCAGCAAGGAGATCGGCTGAGTGCGGCGATTAGAGTCTATAGCAACGGTCAATTTCTTCCACTCAAGACACCCCTCCTCTCGTCCGTCTCTTTTCCGATTTTAGATGGCTTTGGTCCGCGAGAACAAGCTGCTGTAGACGGCGTCAACGACTGGCTGCGCACTGATCTGCCTACCGCCAAAGTAGCGTCCATTCAAGCCTTTAATGGCGTTTTCCCCACCCTGAACGCGGTCGAATTTGAGGTAGATGTCGCCCTGTGTGTTAGGGTCTAGAGCGATGTGGACGACGTGGCCGTACTTGGTCTCGCATTCATGGCGGACATCGTCCTCGAGCTCTTTGATCCAGTTGTCCCCTTCCTCCCTATATCCCAGAGTTAGCGATGTCAACGGGCATGGAGAAGACATGGAAACTTACTCGGCCGGGTCAAACATATTACGAAGTAGAACGCATCTGCTGGCCTGGTTCACATGGACTGGGAGCGGTTTACTCTCCTTTTTGGGCACGGCGGCGTTCCGCTTCGCATCAGCGTCGGCCGGTTCGTCCGTCCTGGCAAGCTTGCGCATCAATGCGTCCCTACTGTAGTTGTTGAAATTCACACCGGCCACATCGGTGTCGTCCAGCGCACTGGCTCCACCAGTGCCCTTGTCACTGTCGCGGCCCCCGGCACGATCAAAGTTTCCTCCGGAGCCGCCGGCATGAGCACCGCGACCACCGGAGCCAGAAAACGCCGAACCTTGAAAAGGGGACTGGTTCTGACCTTGGAAGCGCTGCAACAAGTTGGCGGTAGACTCGGGAGTGAACTTGTCATTGCCAAGGCCGACGCGGATCGGACGTCCTGCAAGGTCAAAACCATTCATCTTTTCAAGGGCCTCACGAGCTTGGTTTGGATCACGGAACCTAGGACGGTCAGAGGAGTATCTCCAACAAGGTGGCATGACTTACTGAACGAACCCATAGCCTCGGCTTCGGCCTCCTTCTTCCTTTTGCAACTGCACAAACTCGAGTTCACCAAAGGGTTCAAAGACGTTCTGTAGATCTTGTTCAGTGATGCTGAAATGGATGTTGCCCACATAAAGACGGTGGAAAGGAACAGAGTTATGGTTGCCGCTTGTCGCTTCCGGGTTTCGAGCTTGTCGGTTTTTCTCTGCTTCAGTAAGCTGAGCGATGATCGGGATGCCCAGGAGTTTCTGTCCGGTCAGCTGGATGGCCAGAGGTACCGACTCTTCGTTTTTGAACTCGACATAACCGACACTACCGTACGTCAGTGAGCATGCCTTTGATCGCCCTGAAACGAGACTCACCCTTTCGAACGGCCGCTGACCCTATCTTTCACAATTTGGGCTTCCTTAACCGGGCCGACCTTCTCGAAAAACTGGATCAGTTCTTTCGTGCGCAAGCGAGCGGCCAGCTGCTGGACGAAGACGGTTCTCCTATCACGCTCGTCCTCAGTAAGCTGTGGTTCGGGTGTCTTGCTCTTCACGCGCTTCCGTGGACTTGCCGAGCGACGGCGATCTCGCCGGTCGTCGTCCTCCCGTCTCGACCGGGGTCGGTAGTATCGCTCGTCGCCTGGCGACTTGGATCGCCGGCGATAGTAATCGCCACTGGATGCATGGTACCCGTCATCATCGCGTCTGGGCCGCCGTTTGTCATCGTCCCGACTGTGACTCCTCCTTTTGCTTCTATGACTGCCATTAGCACTGCCATGATCGCTGCGAGGGCTCTTTATATCGTGGTCTGCGTCTCGATCTCGTCGGCGCTCGCGGCTACGGTCTCGTCGCTTGCGATCTCGGTCTCGATCACGCGAGTCATCACGGTGTCGATCTTTATCACGACGCTCCGAGCGTTCATGTCGATGGCGATCATCGTGGTCTTTGTCGGCGTCTCTACTGTCGTTGGCCGCGGTAGAATCGAGGAGCGCCTCGACATCAAGTCCTGACATTTTGAAGAGTTGTTGGCTGCGTATTCCGCAGAATCAACGTGATATGCAGGACAGATTCACTTCGACGTCGTCAGAGTGGAAACGATGGAGCAAGGCGTGCGCAGGCAAACCCTTGCAAGTGCTGTGGCGAAGGAGACGACCTCTTTCCAACGCGATTCTGCCGACTGATGGTGGCCTGCTCTGTCTAGAATGATCGACTGAAGGTTTGCAAGTCGTTGCACATAGGAGGCGACTCTGGGTGATTGATGAATGAGTTGAGGCTAACCAGGCGCAATCGGAAGCAAAATATTTTCTTGGCGCGGAAAATAGAGATGCTTCACTGTGAATGGCTGAGTGCATTTGCCAATCTCTAAAATAGACAGAAGAATTGGCAGGCTGCATTATTCATGGCAGTGACCATCCCCATCCTAGGTTTCTAAGTAGCGCGATTGCCTTCAAATAGCTAGCCGCTGAGGACCTGGTCCAGCCTTGACTTTTCTATCCTCTGTCGCGTTGACGCTCGGGTCTGGGTCTTTTCCTTTCGCTGATTTCATCGGCGGTCTTATACTAGAGTTCAGAACCCCAAGACACCGAGCCTCGTGTTGTTTTAGAAAAGAGAAAGACGCCGAGGGAGTCGGCAAATGTAGCCACTTCCTGTTCTCCGTAGTCGCGCCTCAACGCCGGGACATGCAGACATTTCACACTCCTGATACTGTACAAAACCGTGCCATGGAGCTGTAGTCAACTCCACCCTCGTCAGTTGAAATTCGATCCCGGACATCGACTTTAGTCTGTGCTGTGTTGGTAAATTCCTGCCACGATGCAGTGGTCTCTCTCAAACGGTTCTACCGAGACGACTGTCAGCACAGGCTCGACTTTCCAATATCTGGCCAGTCATTTTGTTGGAGGTAGGAAAGAGTCATACCCAAAGTCAACTGTTCCTTCGGCTTAATCCTCTCCTCCCTCATTTTCTTCACTTCATTGGCAAACACGACTTCTGGCTTCGCCGTACTGTCGATGCAGTTGGCTTTGATACTGACCAGGACGCCGCCGCCGACCTTGAGGAAGAGATGCGCATTGAGTCCGACGATTCGCGCCTGGTCCGGCTGGGCCACGTCAGCGAAGATCACGTCGACCATGCCGACGAGCATGCGATAGCGGAGCGGATGCCGGGCATCTTCGATAATCGGGATCACATTCGTTCGGTGGGTCGCCATGGTGATCAAGTCACGACCACTTCGGTGCGAGAATTCAACCGCGTACACACGGCCCGTAGGACCGACAATGTCGGCCACATGCGACACTGATGTGCCCGAGGCAGCACCCAGGTAGAGCACGCTGGCTCCGGGTCGTATGTAGATGTCTTGCAGTCCACCCAGGATACCGGCAGCCAGTTTAGATCGGAAAGGGTTCCAGACGCGGTACTCCGTCTTCGTGGCCGGAACAGGGTTGTTGTCGCCATCGACCGCCGGTGTAGAGGGTGAGTCCACCGAGATTCTTTTTTCTCCATACACCGATTCGCCGGGAGTCAAGTTCTTGGTGACGAGGAGATCTTCCTTGCCGCCTCGGGCGACAAAGACACCAGGGTGGCGGTGTGGTTCCTTTCGCACACAGTTGGTCAGTTCTGAACATGTGGACCATGCACAAACATCCAGGGGCCAAAGCCGCGACGACATCGTGCTCGACATACAATGATAACTCTGGCTCCGCCTTTGATGCCAGGTCCCCTTGCACCCCCACGGCCAGGGTTTCCACCTCTCCCTCCTCCACGGCCACCTCGGGGGGCACCTCGGGGGGCACCTCGGGCACCACCTCGTCCGCCCCGATCGCTGAAACCGCCTGTCGCAGAGGATGTCAGTCAATCCCAATTCCCTGGCCCAGCAATGATGTCCGACAGAAAGCATATTCGGCACATCGGAAGAGAATGCGAACCTCTGCCACGTCCACCTCTTGGTGCCCCTCGGCCACCACGACCACCTCGATCTCCGCCGCCGCGACCGCGCGGAGCGCCAAAGGCCATTTTCACTGGATCACGGATTCGCTGACGATATCAAGTAATAATTCGACCAAAGTCTCGATGGCAAGTGCGAAATACTGGTCTGACGTTCTGGCAAAGCGCATGGGACTTTGTCAAGTTGGGAATTTTCCTGTCTTTTTTGACCACGAATTTTGGAGCTGCACTCTGAGAAATCTGACGCTACAACCAAAGTCGGTTAGACTGGTGTCTGTCGATGCCAAGACATCTGGGCCGCCCGTACTTGTCAGATGCCCTGAGCTTCGACGGGTGGTTAGTGGTAGAAATAATAGCAGCCCAGACAGTCTGACCTGACTGCCACACAAGGGATACACTTGACGCTTCAAAGCTGCGAGGAAGGTACTTCAGTGTTCTGCATGCGCTGGATAATGAAGCTTGGCAGGACTTGGCGGCTCTTGACCAGATTATAATCTCAAGTCCTCTTTAGCTGAAGACGAGGTCAAGGAGCGCAAATATGATAAAGACAGTAGAAAGCTAGGAGGGAGAGGTTGCCAAGTTACTGGGCAGAGTTCCTTACAGCGACTTCGGCCAACCATGTAACGACAAAAAGCTTGCAGAATCTGAGAATAACATGAGTAACCTGAACCTTAACGAATCCGAACAGGTCCTAATAGTCTCAACCTCGGTTTATATTTTTGTTATCGTAGATGTCTTGGAGTTCGAAACACGGGCTATATTCCGGTTTCAGATGTCGACAGCCAACCCTGCCCCGAAAGGCTATCCGGTCGGTTATGCTTCATTACGAAGGACAAATATCATGGCCCGGCCCGACCATACACATTTCGTGGTTGACCACTTGACAGATTTCAACAACGACCGAACTGCTGGCACCAGCACTCGTGGAGACTTGGACACCATATAGGGTCCTTCCCAAAGAACATATGCCACATGTATTCCATCACGCGCCCAGAGATGTCGCTGCCTAATTCTGTTTCCAAGAGCCATCTTCGATAACGCAAGTAATCTGATTGTGGTCGCTTCCTAACCTGGTCTCTTGAGACAGCGAATTGTGAACAGCAGGGTGTTCCCACTCTTTCTGGAACTGATGAAGAATTGCCGCCGAAAAAGTAGGTATACGCTTCGGCGAAAGCTAACTCGGCCGTCCGAGTTGGATCGCCACGGAATGGTTGGATTTCAGCCGGGCATCCTGGATCATGGATGCAGCGCATATTGGCATAGCCGTGTTCTCGTACATAGTCGAGGCGCAGTCCCCGTACGGAGTTGACGTTGTCGTAGTCTGCAGCATCAGTGTGCCAGGCTGTTGGCCAGCCATTTCGATGGGGGTGAAGGAATAGGATGATCTCTGGCAAGACGTCGTAATGATCGATGAGGAAGGTCAGATACGCCGTAGCTTCTCTTCCCTTGTTCAAGGGAGGATGCAAGATGTAGTCAGGGTCGTCCATGTGATATACAGCATGCTGCCAACTGGTACCATCAGTGGGAGGTCGGACAGAGACAACAATCGAAATCATACTCTTTGAGGTCATCAAACAACCAATCTACATTCTCCTCCTTCATTTTTGCGATCACAATCACTTTGTCCTCGGCCTCAGGACCCTTTGCTATGAAGGAACTCCCGATCACATCTGCATTTTGGGGTAGGTCCGACTTTGACCATGAGCGTTGCCATATCCAGAAGAAGAGGACCAGCGACAATAGTAAGGCTCCGGCAAAAATGCCTTTCGGTCGCATGAATCTGTGAACGCTCATAGCAAAGAGCAATTGCACAGAGCTCACGCACGGAGAAAAGCCTCAAGTCATAATGTCTCTGGCTATAGGATCGACATGAGGATTCAAATGTTGCAAGAGTGATGAGACCAGAAGATGGCTAGAATGCGCGGTCCCGGCTTGAGTGACCCACGTGGGGCTGAACTTTATGAAACCCTGAGCTTGGCCCCCCGAAACCTAATTTAAGAGTTCCGCACCACATCTCTTAAGCGCCCAGGACCTAATTAACCTCACAGATGACTTTATTTGGGGGAGGTAGTGTAACAACAACTGCGGTCGCCCCAAGGCCTAAAGTATTGCTATATGCAGAACTTGATCGCGCACTGGAACTCGATCAGAAGAGCAGGTCTGACGTGCCCGGATTACCCGAGACGTGGCAGCTGGACATCCCCAGATCCTGGTCGGCGAATTTCTGATTCATGGGCGTGCTGAGAGATACACGTGAAACGAGGCTGACTCGCAAATACCATCACACTTTTTCACCCACTGCCCGCAACGGTCCGCCCACTAATTAAACCCCTGTTACAAAAGAACTGGGGGTCTGGCGCTAGCCAGCCTGATCAGGATTCCGCGGTTTGACGCTGACGACCAACCAAGCCTAAATCTGGCTCGGAGCGACGTCTCATGTGTAACCAGAGCTGCTTGCTCCAGCCGCCTTCGCTAATTAGTGTTTGGGCTGCAGGTTTACGGACCAGGATCTCTATGTTTTCAGGTGGTGCTCCTGGGGCTATTCGGCTGCGGCAGGCAGTGCAGACATTCCGGCCCAAGGAATAAATGTCCGCTCTGGCCGAAAGACCTTCTGCGAGGATGCTGCTTTCGACTCTGCCGAAAATCAATTGAGTTCTTCAAATGGCTTCTCGAGCTTTCACAGCGGCTTTTCTGGTGACATATGCCTTTCACCAGCTTGTGTTGGCCCAAGAGTGTAATAGACCGATACAAGCGCCAGTCGCCATCCCGGTACGGAATGTTACCCTTAACAGTGGTCGTGTGCGTAGAGGTCTCGAATTTCAGATTGGTACACCACCGCAACCATTGGCCATAGGAGTCGCATCGTACGTGCCTCTGCCTTTATGACCAGCTACGCTTGGTTTTCTTGTGTTGGTGCTTTCATCGGAATTCTGACAAAATTCAGGTATCAGAATTCGACATACATTTATGGCCAAACCTTTGACTGTGGGCTCTCAACAGCCGACGCATGCGCAACGTTATACGGAGGACTCTTCGATGAGGGTTCTTCCTCCACATGGAACTCCTTCAGCACCTGCTCTCAGCTAGGCAATCTTGACCCTGGTGAACAGGCGCTGGAAGACACCTGCATCGCAGGCACTGACATACTGACTGTCAACACCTCCTTCTCAATCGCAGACTATCCCATCGGGCTTCCGCAAAATAATAACCTGACAACCAGCTTGCTCGGAATGGGCGTGGACTCTACACTACTCGCCACCTTATACCGCCAAGGGTCCATTGCCTCGAAAAGCTACTCATTGTTCTGGGGAGAAACAGGCATTGAGACTAACAATCAGATGGATGGCGCCGTTGTTTTGGGGGGATATGACGGAGCAAAAGCAACAGGGGAGAACCATACTATGAACCTGGATCTCGGGTCAGCTTGCAACACCGGCATGGTGGTCTCGGTTACCAACATGGAGCTAGTCTTCCCCAATGGCACCTCAGCAAGCATATTCACTGGAGGAGAAAAGGGTCAATCGACAAACTATTGTGTCCAAACGGATTTTCCAATGATCACAATGAACGCGGCGACCTGGGACCAGTGGGTGGTTGTTGACCCATCGGCAGAATCCAACCTGGACACAAACTCAAATAGAGCTAGGCAAAACCCAAATGTCTGGGGGCTCCTTTTTCCTTCAGATCAAGTGTAAGTTTTCTCATCGTCTGGCGCTATGCCCGTCCGTGCTAACGAGAACTGCCGCATAGATCCCAAGTTGACCTCCGAATCACGATAGATGGTTCTTTTGAGGTGACCGTACCGAATCATCAACTGGTGCAATATTACTATTACTTCGACGATAACGGTGATCTATTTGTCAATGATACTGTTCGGGAGTTGATGATCAATCCACTTGAGTCCATCAAGTGCGTTCTCCTTCCCTCTGCAGGATGCTCGAGCTGCTCTGGACAAATTTGTTTCTTTTGCTGACGAATCACGGGTGTATATAGTGCGAATGACATCCCCATCTTCGGCCTCACCTTCCTGCAAGCGGCCTATCTTCACGTTAACTATGATGAGGAGACATTTACTCTCTGGCAAGCTACACCCACCGCGGCGCAATCGCTCATTGGCGTCGGCTCATCCGCCCAAAGCTGCCCAAGCACCAGCAACACCGCTACTAGCACCATCGGATTGTCGTCATCATCATCCGCCAACCCCTCGGCTTCGTCAGACGGAACAAAAAAAGCGTCCAGTTCATCCATCTCAGGTGGCGCAATTGGCGGCATCGTTGTCGGTGCAGTCGCTACCCTGGTAATAGCGGCTTTCGCCTTTTGGTTCTTCTACTTCAGCAAACGCCGTCAATCAATCAGACCCAGCTCGCCAGAAACATCTCAGACGCGACTGTATCACGACGACCCTGGCAGCTTCGCAATGCAAAGCCCTCAGAAGTCACAGATATACGAAAGAGCAGAACTTAGTGCGTCTAGCACCGTTCCTGTATCGAATAGACCGAACTGGATGAATAATCCTGCCAGTCCTGCCACGTCTGGCGATGCTGGCACGACATCGACATGGGTGGCCTCGGCATCACCTCCACCACAGGAGCTGCCGAGTGAGCAGTATCGCTAGATATGGACGTCTTATCAGGGATTGTGGAGAAAGAGAATTGACAATGGTTTTTGGCAGTGTCTAATTGCGCCGTGTTGGAGTGGGACCGGTACATGAAGGACAGTCAGGCGGGCTGGCCTCTCAGTTGTATCCAGTCGGTACCCGAGATGACTTCCTGGCTAGGAGAAAAAGGCTCGAGATCAATTTAGGACAATTTCTTTTCCACCAAGGTCAGTCCACTGCGAAAGTTAGGACATTCCTCCACCTTTGCTGGAACTCGTCTCCACCAATCTTCCCTTCGTCTCTCAGCCATCAGCAACAGCCCCGGACAGATCAAAGAAACAGACAGAGCGGCAAGCCTCCCGATCATTCTAGAATTCTGAAACCTGCCGAATATTCATGAGGAAATCCTTTGACAAGTCCTCAAGGATGCAACGGTTCAAACGATTCCAGCAGAAGATCTCTCCGACTCGGAATTCCGAAGGCACGGTGCGAACAGTTTGATCTAATCGTCAACGCCGATGGTGGTTCCACTCAATATCTCGGATGATCATGGTCAGTCAGATCGAGATCACGCTCTTCTATGAGGCTCTCGGATTCATCCTCGTTTTCCGCTGATTACGGTAGTGTGGAAGAAGCCAGCGATGCCTATTCGATTCTGGATCCTGATCTAACATGTTGCTGCAACACTTCATGACGCGAATATCGATCAATCATTCGAGGGGTTTCTATTCTTTCTGAGCATGTTAACATGCCAAATGTTGCCATGCAGGAGGGTTGTGATGCGGTTGGAGCTGTTAAAGTATGGATGCAACCTGGCAGCACATGTTCTAATTTCCATGAGGTGCCAGGCGCGTGCCGTAACCCAAACATCCCCAGCGGCGTTGCAAGCCAGATCCTTGACCGTACCGGCACAGGGAATGCCCTGCAGTTGCACCACTGTAGCGAACAATCAATCCCCGAACCAAAGGAAGCCAGGTCGCATAGATTCATAGTTTAGATGCTGTGAGAGGAATTCTCTCCTTGGGCCACCACCATCCAATGAATTTCTCCATTTCGCGGTCGGTGACGCCGGTGTTTTTATCGTACGGCTCGTGGTTTTGCAAATATGCTTCAACAGCAATATCTGCATCCCGCTCGGCATCGTAGGCATAGACGCTAGTCTCGGTGTCAGTCATATTGAGGTAATCTGGCAAAAGACACCAACCTCATCGTGGTGTATGGATCTCCATACAAGTTTGGCGACCGCAGAAATTGCTCCCCACGGAGTTCTGGCGACATGGCCTTGTCCCGAGCCTGGGGCCGTCAGCCACTGGAACTTTCTTCAAGAATGCAGGACTCACTCCCTGCAGGGGCCCGTCAGGCAAATGCCAGATAGCACCGTTCAAGAATGACACTTGCTGTTTGTAATATGCCAGTGGCATTCGCGTCTTCTCATATATATTGATGGCTTGCTCAAGATTCAGATTGCCGTTAACGACATGGGCAAGGACCCGTCCTAAAAAGGCACCGTCCTCCATCGAGGTTGCAGCACCCTGGGCCATATGATTTGTCATAGAATGCGCAGCGTCCCTGTGATCTTGTAAGGCCGTATTCGACGCTCATTTGCCCATACCCACCCCATGAGGACGACATTCTTCTCCGGTGTCGACCACGTCTTCAAAGGACCCGTCACAAGAAGCGGCCAACGACGGGCCGTCGGGACCATATCAACAATACGTTTGATTCGCGGGTCAAAGTCTTTGTAGGTTGCTCTAAACTCATCCATGTCGGCGTCCTCCACATCGTCGACAAGGGATGACCGGTGATGTGAAAGAACCATGTTGAACAGGTACCGTTGGAGATTGGGTATGAGATAATATAGGCCTTGTCCGACATCCAGACCTCCATGGTCAGCTTTTCGATCAGTTCTTTGGCCACGGGGTCGGCCCGTGTTTGGTCGTATGGCACAATTGCCCTGTAGGCGCAATTACCCGTGGGAGGCGCGGGCTTGACGTCGGGGAGGATCGCCTTTCGAACGGCTGAACGCAGACCATCTGCTCCAATGAGAAGATCAAAAGTCCACTTCTTTCCTCTGATGGTGGTAACGGTAACCTGTGGGGACGAGGTCCAGTCAACCTCGACAGCCCTCGAATATACGACCAAGTCCGCACCCTCTCGACGGGCAACTTCTGCAAGGCCAGAATGTAAATGCATTCGATGCACTGGAGTTTGTTTTCATCAGCTCGACGAAAGGTACACCAGTAATTCCAGTTCCTACCCAGCCACTAAGGTACGCCCAAGTTCCTGTATCTTCTTAGCGCACTAGAGCAGCTTTTGAAGGGGCAAATCATACTTGCGGACGTCGGGAACGGTCTTGGTGTACCCGATCTTCGTTCCATCCTTTCTGCGCATGTTCAGTTCTTCAAATTCGACGAGATTGTCACCAATGACTTTACCCACTCCCCACTTGATGAGCAGTCTCGCAACATTGGGGCTCATCTGAATTCCAGCGCCGATCTCACCAAGCTCGGCAGCCGCTTCCAGAACTGTGACCTTGGCACCAGCCTTCGAAATGGCGATCGCGGCAGCCAGGCCACCGAGGCCGGCACCACAAATGCCCACGTGGGGTTGAGACATGGAGATTGCACAGACAAAGATAAAAGGATGACAGCTTGCTTCAGCAGAAACAATGATATGCTCGACAGAGAAAGCAGCTTGGATCAGGGCTAGGATGGACGAATGGGAAATAGGTTCAAAATCCAACGGGCTCAAAGGAATAGACATGCGGATGCGGAGACGATGTCCGAAGCCACTGGTCGTCAGATCGCTTGACCTGACCTCCACCGTTACTCCGCACGTCGGCAGACGGTTCGGATGACGAGGATGGGCGAGGTTGATGATGTCGTTCGATTCCTTACCAGTCGCCAGAGCTGCGGTAAGAAGTCTGACACAAAAAGTTGGAGAATGCCCGGCCTGACGGGCGAATTGCTGTACACATAACCGGCTCTGTCGACATGGGGAAAATACGGCGTGTTGTCGACCGATTCCGATGTCAGAAGAACTCTGAGATCGCATCTCGCGATTGTGAAAGTCTTCGTCAGCCCCGATTCGAAGGACTCGTCGTATCGACTTTTACCGGCCGGCCCCAAGCTTTCAGTTCGCGGGGAATAGGCGGTTGACGTCATGTTAGTGCGATCGTCGCCCTGTGGCAGCAATGTGGGCCGCCGACTTCAAACTTCAAAAAGCGGCACGCTCTGGCGGTGGGACAGACGGAGAACGCTAAGAGCAACAGATAGATGATCATCTATGCGCCGCCTCCTCGGGCAATTTCGCGGATTTGGCCATCGGAGCCCCTTCAACGCTCGTGTGGTTGAACCTGAGCTGTTTGCCAACATCAAGCGGAGTCCAGAATATGCGCAGACTCCATTCCATGACCAAATCCCTGGTCCGCTGAATGGTACGTCCTTCTCGTCTGGTAGAGTCTGAATATCAACAGTGTCTGTGTTGGCGATCACGGTATCCTTCCATTTCACTTTCCTCCAATGTACTGAGTCTGAACAGTCTTCAAGCAGCCTCTTGCTTTCTTCTCTGATCAACCACCGACGGGTTTCCACCGCGACGGCTACTGCAGAACCGGCGTAGCAGATGTCGGCAACCACGCAGTTGCCGGCGTGGTCACCGAAGAATTCCTCGATTTCTCGGCGTCGCGAGGGAACGATCTGCGCCTGGTGGGTGTGACGGCTAGATGCAAGTGGTGCTTGTGCACTCTCAGGTGGCTGGAGGCATTCCAAGCCTATAAGAACGGGGAGATCAGCGAGAACGGTGTGCCCAAGGTACATTTAAATGCGACGGAGGACAGCGCTTTGAACAGGGTCGACATGGAGACGCTGAAACAATTCGCCGTGGATGCCGAATCAAATAGTGTCAACGGCGCTGATGGGAGTTGAGATAAGAAATCGATCCAGCAAGTAGGACTCGGTCGTTATGTAACCTATTAGCAGCATCCAAAGCTCTGGCGTTCAACAAAACCACACACATACCTAAAAAAAAGGGGCTGGTGCGCCGCCCCCCAGGGTAATCGGAATCGAATTGAAACCTCCTCAAAGCATCTCCATCGGAGATACAAAGAGCAGCTTTCCGCTGCGATTGCACTCAAGTGAGACCATTCTCCAATTCGGAGAAGGCCAAACAATCTTCGCAACGGCTCTTCCATAGGGAATCCTCCAACACCGCAGTGCCGAAGCCCTGTAAATTTCTGATGCCGGTTGCAGACACGAAAATCGTGCAAGGCCCTCGCGGGCAGTCCCATGTCTTACCCTCTGGTCGGAGACGAGAAGGAAGACCGGGTTGAGTGGCTTGAAGATTACTCCGAATTTCTCATCTGTAAGTCTTGTGGGAGCCCGCTCGACCGCCGGCTGGCAGGAGCAGGGCCATGTGTAACAGAGAACGCAGCGGATGGGGAGCGGCGCGATCAGTGACCAAGAAGAAGGCATCTGGGTGAAAGGGAAAAAATAAAGGTGGTGCGGAGTCATTGCATTCTGCCCATCGTCACCGCTTTGACTTTTGATACTCTGAAACACTTGCTCTCCTCTCCTTTTATCCCAGAGCACTTCGAACCGCGTGGATCTTGCCCCCAGCCCATAGGTGGATTATATTTGCCTAGAGTCTGCTAACAATCATCTTAAGTCAGCCTACAGAAGTGCATGGAGCGGCCACGGCCCAAGCGACGAGCGTCACATTTTCGTGGGCTAATCTGTAGTAGTTGAGCATGTTCTAGGTATCTCTCCCGTGAGCCACCAGCAGTGCCAACCCCGAACTGAGATCAGAACGAGACGAGTGCCGGGCCCGCTTAGCCAGCCGTTGTCACAAAAAGAGAGGCCAGTTGTCCAAGGTCCGAAAGATCATAAGGAGTTGTCGAGTTACAGCCCAGCTCTCGATCTAAGCATTCAGCCATCCGGTCAAAGAGAGCAAGAGCCCGTGCAGAGTTTGAGCGGTGATTCAAGAAGGAGTTCAGCATTCGAAAGAAGACCTCCTTCTGCATCTTTGGGCGCCGGATCAACTGGTTGGGTCAACTGGTCCAGGGTCAACTAGCTGGAGGTCAACTGGCTGGGGGTCCGTTCCCGAACCACCAACTTCATCACTTTCGGAACTCTCTTGTCGCCTGACCCAACGTTGCCAAAGCTCGACCTTGGACAACCTGGAGATATTCTGTGTGACGTTCGTGCCAATGTAGGTCGAAGCTGCCGGAACAGTGATCATACAATCCATTTGTGTCAGGTCGTACGTCACCGCTTGTGGTGGAGGTCTCTCAAAGATGCCGATATGGGTTGTTCCTCCCCAATATAATGTATCATTCTAGTTACGGGACAACCGTTTGACACTCGGGAATGGCATACTGAAGAGGTGAAACGGGCGTCTCAACTGATGCATTGGTGATGGGGAATGACAGTGGTGGTACGAGCTGACAAGCCATGGCAGCCAATGCAAGAATGCGCCAGTTTTCTGAATTGTTGGGAGAGCGCGCGGTTCATGCTCTCTCTTTTCGGCGAGAGTGTCCTAGATATGGGAGGCAAGCGCCGAGCTGCAGCCGAACCATAGGGGAATTCCTCCTGGCGCGTAACTCTTGACTTGGATTCTGAAACCTGCAGTCTGACCAATGAAGGAATCGCTCGGAAGACAGTTTGCATCTGTTTGATGCGCAGAACACAAGTCTAGTTCAGGCGGCGACACCATGGTTTGCAGACATTTGAGGGAGAAGAGTCGCAGATTCTCTATCCCCCTCCCACTCTAGTCTTACACTTGCATTCATCGAGTCTGGCTCAGCTTGTAGGATGTCTGTACTGATCTACTCTGCCTTGATCATTTGCAACAGATTGGAAACGCCACTAGGCACGAAACCTAGGTTCTCCGCGATCTGGCCTGGACAAGCCTACTTACTGTGACGAAGCTGAGCCTAATGTTCAGAAGAAGCTCCACATCTTCAAGCCTTTGCGAGATGGAGGGATGAGTAAAGCGCAGGCTAATACTGTGGCAGCAAACCGCCAGTTCCGGCCGTTTATTCGATACCAGAAATAGTGGGAGCTTTTCATGAATCGAAACGCGATCATGTGGTGAAACTTGGGTCTGACCTTGCGGCTGCACGGCTAAGCTGAATCCCGGCTCTTGGCAAGTCTCACGATCTCGGACATACAATTTGTACCACTGTCCTTGGGGGTATACCTCTAAAGATCAACTGGAGATTCAAGGACCCAGGACGTGGAGAGACGGCTCAAATTTCTCACCAGAAGGGTACACCCATGGCACCACAAAACGGGGTGGTTCAACCCAATTCAATCAACACTTCGGTAATCGCACATTGTGTCTCGTTGTATTCCTCGGTGGTAGACAAGGTCTACAGATCCAAGATCAAGGATGATAAGAAGTTCAAGACCGCTTTGGACAATGATCGGTGGAGGTTTGAAGAATTGCCGAGGACGGTCCAGCAGCGGCGGGCGGCGGGCAAAGGTCTCAGCAAAGACGAACTCGAGAGGCTGGTGCAGTGGAAGATGTGAGTGCCATCCAATTTCAATTTGGGTTAATGTGATGTTCAAAGGTGTCTGTGGTAACTGCAAGAAGTCATTGGTCTCCGTTTTGATCAGAGCCGATATCATGCATTTTGTCTCAGGCCCATGGCTGTCCCAATTGTTCTTCTCAATCACACTGCCTGTCGTGTTCAGTAGCAGTGACTCTGCTCTCTGATTTACTCTCATTTCTATCAGCAACTGGTTTATCTCTTAGCGTGGTCCGTATATTTCTCCCCGGTCCCTCTGGCGCATTTCACCATGGTTGCATCATTCGAAAAACCAACGCTGACCTTTTCTGCTGACATTTTTTCCCACAGCACCCACGGCGTCAATCGTCCTTTTCTTCCCGGCATGGTCCGCAAGAACGAATCGGGCGCCGTCCAGGAGCACACGGCGCAAGCATTTCAAGAGCTATCTCTCCTCACGGACAGTTCTGCCGCCGTCCTCCGCGAGCACGTCCAAAAAGCCCTCGACGGCGTGTGTAAACTCCAGGGCGTCGGCCCCGCAACGGGCACGCTGATCCTGAGCGTGTTCGATCCCGTCAGGGTCCCATTCTTCCAAGACGAGATGGCCTTGTGGCTGTGCCCTGATCTTTTGGGAGCAAAGCTCAAGTACAATGTCAAGGAATATTTTTCACTATTCGAGGAGGTGCACTCTCTGGTCAAGAAGCTCAGCGTGCAGGCCGTCGAGGTGGAGAAGACGGCTTTTGTGCTCGCCCATCTGGACGTCCTTGAGGATGAGGAGAAAAAGAGGTTGGATGAAGTACTAAAAGAAGCGCGGCACTCGGTGGTCAAGGCCGAAGACGTGGGTGTAGAGTTAGAGGTGAAGCAATCTAATGCTGTACCAGCTGCTAAATCGAAGAAGCGAGAGCTGGCAGGCAAGATCCCCCAGACCACCAAACGTGCGGCCGGAGGCTCCGTGGCCCAGGATAGCAATGAAAACGGGCATCAACAGTCGCGACGGTCAAAGCGAAAGAAGACCCAGCACTCCTGAAATGCGATTCTTAGAATCTCCATTACTAGCCATCTTTGAACTAGGATATACCGTCTGTGTCGCCTCAAGTATCCAGGTCGACGCCCTATTTTGAATCCCCCAACACACCAATCATTCCAATTAGATATTAAGCTATCTTTTCACAACAAAAGACCCCATCCGGCGGCGACCATGGCCACAAGACCGCCGCCAACCTGCAGGCCAGCCGCGCCGTTGTGGGATGAGGACGACGCGCTCGCGCTGGCACCGGAGCTGGCACTGGCCGATGTGTCGGTATTGGAGGCGGTCGCGAATCCCGTCTGGACAGCGGTCTTGGACGTGCCACTTGTGGCCGTGGTAGCAGCCGTCCTGGTGGCCGATGCAGTGCCGTATGTTGTGGTAGAGCCGTACACCGAGGCAGCGTTGCAGTACTGCTCACGCTGTTGTTGGACGGTAGAGACACCTGGATCGTTGGGGCAGTTATTGTAGCAGGTGAGGAGGTTCTGATAATTCGTGCAGAGGCAGGAATAGTCGGTAGATGCACACGAGTTGACTTGACCCTGCTCAGTGGCAAGGCAAGCATCAAGGATGCTGAGAGGGGGCAAGTTTCAGCACGAGTCGAGGGGAGTGAATGAATGTCTAGATTGTACTTACTTTTGTGCGGCGCATGAGGAGGAGCCAGTGGCAGCAGACGCGGTGGAGGTTGCAGTCTGAGCTGCCGCAGCAGAAATGAGCGAGGCGAGGAAGAGCGCAGTGAACTGCATTTTGGCCTGACGGAAAATGAATGGAGAGCAAGGATAGAACGATGTCTCTTGAATCGAGGTGGAGAGAGGTTAGGGGCAGTAAGAATGTGGAGTAAGGTGGTAGTATTACAGGTCGAAGGCAGAACGACGACCACGACGACAACAACAAAAACAACAACAGACTCCTGCCAGAAGCTGTGGCCACAGGGGAGCCATAAATAAAAATGTTGGACGTGGAACCCTGGCGCCGGATTTGGACTGGCTTCCGGTCCTGACAAGCTGTCTGTTGAGTGATCGGTGTAAGTCAGAATGCGGGTCTTGAGGTGCAACCGCGGCGCATTGCTTGGGACACAGCCAGTCGGAAGCAAGACCACACGAGAACTTAATGCTCAGGTGGTTACTCCTGCCAGGGAGGTCGGGATTGGATGTGTGGAGAGATCCGATCGAGCAAATGGATGGTGGTGGTTCGGCGTTGACGCCACGCCACTGGACTGAGACATGCCTGCCAGCCAGGTTGAATCATCGCCATTGGCCATCGGAGACCGCTCCTGGTCGTCGTGCTACGCCGGACAATGGCGACAATGCTGTTGACATGTGCACAATGCTGTGTCTGTGCTCTGAGAGAGCGAAGGGAGACGTGTCCAGCTGGCGGATGGAGCAATAGACTATGCAAAACAGTTTTCCGAAAGGGAGATGTCTACAGTCTAGTCAAAATACGGACAAGGCCGGCACTAAGACAGTACCCCGAAATTAACTCCGCCCTAGAGCAATAGAGGCATCGTGTTCTCCGCAAGTTGACCGCAGAGCATTTCCGGCCTGCTGAAGCTCTCCTCCCTGGCCACCTCCTGTGCTGTAGCACAGATCTCTGCCCTCAGTTAAATAAATCAAATGACATTTGTTTTCACCATTGGGCCAGGCTGCATTGGAGGAACCATGTTTGGCGCGTGTGCCTTTGGTTGATCTCAACCGCTCAAAAGCTCTCTGACTTGTCCTTGAACTGATGAAGCAGAGTCAATGTTGGCTGCCGTATCATGATCGCAGCATGTCAATTTTTTCATCTTATGGCAACCTCCAACTTTTCAACACCGTCCTCTGTCGTCCGGTCAAAAGAATAGACTTGCGGAGAAGAGTGATGTTGAGTCATTGGCCGATGCCTATGATTGTTGAAACCAGTATCCTGCCTTGGTCGCTCTTGGTTGTTATTTTCGACCCTTGAACTATCTGCCGATCTCTCTGGTTTCGAGCCAATCATGTGTCGCTTTGCCGTCGTTTCGCATTTGGAGCCGCATGCTCCCACGCTATTGCACCCTGAACAGCGGCCACAATGCTCCAATTAATGCTGCGTGAGGGAATGCCTGCACCACTTCACAGCATTATGCGCAAGATTTCGGCAAGCACTTCCATTAATTTGCGGATAATTACTGGGCCGTTGACCTCCTCTTTACCTGGCCATGGCGATGATTGACTCGCCCGCTGCTTTGGCTGTGGGCCATTGCTGGTATCATGATCAAGTTGAATTTGGCATTGTGCAATCTGAAACAATTCAGAATGTGGTTTGTCGAATGTCGCCATATGCAGCTTGATGACCACAGTTTAAAGATGTATAAAGCTCTTGAGTACCGGGAGTACGCTTATAACGCCAAAGATTTGATATTCGGCAGGCAACCCAAAGTCCTTGCGCTAATATATTTCCGGCTGTCCGGACCGGGTCTTTGAGCCGGAAGAGCCCTGGTACTGGTCGAACCAGACACTGAGGGGCAAAGATAAGACTCAAGCCAAAGAAATGAGGGATGAGGTTACTTGAAATTCAAGACGATATGGCGTGTGGAGTTGGGAGGAATGACAGTGACACAAGGGATAGCAAATTCATAGACCTGATCGACAGGCAACTGCTGTAAACGGGAAGATTGCAGTGTCATGAGCAGCAAGTCTCGGGTTCATGAATATGGGACGCTTCCACCGTGTGGTCTCCGTTCAGACAGGCCAATGACTGAAGATCAGATCAATCCCTAATCATGCGCCTTAGGGTGCGCTGCACCTTTGCAAGAGTCCGGCCGCGTCGGAGAACACAGCCAGCATGAGGCTGGCTCCAGTACATCTAGGCGCAAACCCCCGTAGCAGTCTGAGAGATTGACATGTGGATGCCATCAGCGACAAGAAGTTGACATGACGACAGCTGCTGTGGACGGTGAAGATCGGCTCACGAAGACGCAAGACGATGCTAGTCCAAACCACAAGTTCGGACACGCCCTATCCTTGCATCTCTATTCTTATACAGAGATATGGGGCGAATACGAACATAGGGTTGGGGTCGTACATCGGCACAGTCTGGGGCTGGAAACTTGAGATCGAGATCTTCACGTGTTCCGCACGTGTAAGCAGGCCAGAGTGCAGGGTGAAGAAGGGCGTGTTCTGGTCACAATTCCAGAGAAAGGTAATGGTAATGTTCAAGGATGGTTGGGAAGAAAAGGTCGGCGCGTTGTTCCCACTTCCGCCTCCCAAATGGGACCGATGGAAGCGAAGGTGGATAGGTTTGGAAGATCGACCGATGAGACTCTCTGACACTCGCGGTCTGGAACTTGGCGCTAACTAGCATCAGCTCCTTTAATCTTGGACGCGTCGGCCATTGCTTCTGCCTCTATTCAGGACCGAGACCTGCTTTACCGAGACGTCTGGTCTTCGAATTGCCATCGCTTTCTCTTCCAGTACACGCTACCATCTAGACCTGGAAGAGAGAACATAGACCGTGGTCGCCGAGATTCTCCGTGTGTCATCAATGGTGCGACCACAAAATGGGATGCCTGAACTTCTCACCCACCGACATCTACAGGCCAGTTAGTGAAAATTTACGCAAAAAGCTATGGTGGCGTGTCGTGTTCACACCCCCAGCTTCGTCAAACGGCCCCTAACAAGGTCAGTAGCCTCTGGCCCTGGCAATGCGGGATGGGGCCGCACTTACAAGATCACTGTGAGTCGGCTTTCCCAGGAATGGCCGCCTTCATATCTCTGTCAAGCCTTTGCATCTCTGCTCAATGTTAATCTCTCTGATCCACGCTTGTTGCTCACGGCCGTGTTTTTTCGCTATGGAACTTGTTCTTTTTGACCTTGTCCATTGTCTTGCTGCCATCGACCTCCAGGCCTAGGTGGCAGGACTGAGTAATTGTCCGTGGCATATCTGGGTCAAGGTATTCACGCCTCAATCTATTGAACGGTCTCTAGTCGAGTCCGGCTTCAAACGAACCAAGACAATATCCAGGATGGATTCCTCTGCAAATCCCTTTGCAAATCCCTTTACAAACCCCTTTATTACACCTCAGTCTTCTAATCATAGCTTGAATGATGACCAAGATTACTGGTCCGGGTCGATGGGCAGAACGGCTTCCAAGGTGCCCAAGCCCGAACTGCGCTCTTACGGGAGCTATGTAGGACCAAATCAGCCATCGCCACCTCGTACACATCCACCGGTGAATCTTTGACGACCGAGGACTGACTCAAGACAGGGAGACGGAAAACGGGCGCTTCGGTCCGGAGCGTTGCTTCGTCAGTTTGGTCAGCGGCCCGAAAGTTCGCTGTGTCTCAGTCTGCCGTGCCCCGGTTCGCATCGCCATGGGAGCACGAGCTGACCGAGAAGGTGGCAGCCTCCGATCCATCCGGATCTCAGACAGTCAGATATTTTGACCGCGGTCGTCAGAGAAGGAGACTATTGGTCAAAAGCAGTTTTCAATGGCTCATCACCGCCGTTATATGCGGAGCCTTGGCGGGTACTCTGTACGGGTTTGCGACCATCATACTTCTCACGTCAACGGTCAAGCATGTCTTCAATGCCCTGATCACCGGCCTTTCGCTCCTTTTAGGCTTCAATTTGGCGTCGTCCATGAAAGGCTACGCGCAGATGATGAGATGGAGGTTCTTGGCTTCGAAATATCGCACGCTACAGGACTTTGACCTGATCATGGATTGTGACAACAACTCGACCCAGTTTCGTTTGCTGTGGGCGGGCCGGACCCGTGGCCAATGGTACCCGAACAAGACGCAGTTATTGGCAGCGTTGTCGCTGCTGGTCAATGTTGCTCTTCAGATATTTACTGCCCTTCTGGGCTTGACTTACTCCATTGACGTCTCGGTTGATATTGTCCAAGATGTCTACGGGAATGTCAGCATCGCCGACCTCAGCGTGATTGCGACCTCGGAGAGTGCCTCCACATTCCAAGGCCAAGCAGGCGTGGCCAATCAATACGGAATTATGGGCGAAGACTACCGGCTCATCACGACCACGCTCGACGACGACTTTGCGGTGGAACAATCTCTCTACACCGACGAGGGCAGGGATCTGTACTGGTTCCGGTTCGTGGATCGATCACCCACCCAATTCTCCCGGGGAGCGTCCACGTATCGAACAATAACGAGCAATGCGACGTGCACGTCATATCCCGTCGTCGAGGGGGGCTACGCGGGATTTAACAATCTCAACGCCACCGACGGCAGTCAGTTCCTGGTGACCTGGGTGGATTCCCAAGGCCTCGACCACACCTGGTCCATTGACGAAGTGGCGACCGGGTCGACAACATGGATGTCCAACACCTCGGTCACCGACTGCGGACCGCGCTGCTCTCAGATCTGGGCCCTGCAGTCGGCAGACAACGTCACCAGCGACGTTCCGGTGCCGCGGTTCTGGCAGTGCAATAACACCGTGGGCCAAGTGACCAACACCGACCGCTACATCAACCCGTCGCAGTACCAGGTGGCCGACGAGCAGGCCCGGGTGATGGCCGGGGCCATCGGTTTTTCGGGCATCACCGTGGAGAGCGGGACCTTCCTCGACACACTCGAATCCGTGCGGTACTCCTCCGACTCGGAGTGGAGTCCACCTGGCAACCTCTCGGAGCGTGATATGGCGCGTGTGGTGATGAAGTTCACCGCGGGTGCTTTCAGTGCGCTCGATGAAAATGGCCCACACCTCAACGTCACAGGCTACGCGCCCGAGCCGGCCCAGATTGTGAATGTCCAGTGGAAGTATGCGGGCGCCATCCTGGCCGGCATCCCTTGTGCACACGCGGCCATTTTGCTGGTTGTCATTGCATGCGCCAACACCGCCATCATCAAGGACACCAGTAGTCTGAGTACGGCGAGGCTGCTGAGGCCCATCGTGGACAAGCTCGGCGACAGCGGCTGTCTGTTGACCCGGGACGATATCGCCGAGCAGCTGCACAACCTCCGGGTCATTTACGGCGTGAGGATGCCAGGAGACGCCGTCGGGATGGGAGTGCGAGGTCCAGAGGCGATGGATTACACCCTCATAAACCATCTCGACATTCTCGAGGAGAGTGAAGGATTGGGGCCTCCACGTGGGAGCATGCCGGAGGGGAGGTATGATGGGTTGCCTCGTCCACCAAAGCATCATGATGTTGCGGAAGAAGCAGGGTGAGCGTCAGTTTTTCCTCACGAAACCTAGGGTCTATGTCCGACTGCATCTCTATCCGGTCTACAACAGCTTTCTGCTCCGTTCTGTGTGCCTTGTACCATGCAAGAGAGCCGGTCTAACCTGTCATGACGCCTCCTTTTCAACGGGCTGCCTTCACCAGTTGGCTCGTCTGGCCGATGTCACGTGACCAACGCCATCAGCCCAGGAAAGTGACTCGACCAGTACGCAGACAAGCCATTAAGAAGGTCCGTTCAAAACGGCTGTCAATGGCATTGAATCCAGACAGTCGATGGGTTTTGATGTGGCGGAGGTGCCTCCTGGGACATATCGGCCCCGCAATCATCATCTCTTCCGGTCACAGTTTGGAGGGTGTCGATTGCGGTCTTCCCAGAGGTCCACCAATCATCTTTTTCCACTCTTCGTCAATCATTTGCCTTTCCAGCCTTGGCTTAGCTCGCCACACGCGGTTGAATTCTTCCTCTGCCTCCTTCCATTGTTTTATTTCGCCTCCTATCCATTCACTGGTGTGGTGTGCCGTCCTCCCAACGGCCTCCATTGCAATGAGGTGACCGATGTCCTCAAAGACGATGTCCTTGACACGTCCAGCGGGTGCCCCTCCGCTACCGCCAACGCCAATACCCGTCAAGCTCATCTTTTCTTTGCGGTTCTCCGGCGTGCAAACCTCAGACTTGCCCCCGAACACGTAGAGTACGCTAGGTCTTAGTTCCGGAAGCCGAGCATAGACGGCGGGCGGTTCGGCGCGATAGAAAGGATATATCATGGGCAAGCTAGGGTTCAGGTCGGGATGCGTCTTGCGGTTGACAGGCTTGCCGTTCTGCCCAAAGCCTTCGTAGTTGGGCCGAAGGAATGTAAATACTTCCTGATCTTTAGTGGTTGTAAGGGTCACCTGCTCAGGACCACTGGTGTATGGATCAACCGGATGCGTGGGCGTGGGCATGTCCCTGAGGCCATACTGGACCCAGCGATCCAAAACCCGGGCGTCCCACGCTTGATAAAATTTGCTCTTTTTAAAACTTTGCGCCGCAGCTTCTCTTGAGGGCCAGACGTCGCGACGGAACGTCGACAATCGAGTGGGACTCGGCCCGGCCTCTTGAGGCACACTGGAATACTGCTGGATGACGGGGTCGATCAGAATCAGGGTAGTTATCAGACGAGGATGCATATAAGCAAGGTTGACTCTGGATATATTAGAACCTTCTTCACGGAACGAGAGCAGGGTGAGGTACAAGTGATTGCCGCCCATTGAGTGCCCAATGCCGATGAGAGGCCGGGGCATCTGATCGCGCTTCGTGTTGATCAGGTGAAGAAGATCTCGCGAATGGTCAGTCCACGAAGGGTCATTTCCAAGAATCTCCTCATTCAGCACGCCGCTTTGTCCTTGCTGCGCAACATCCGCAATCCAGATGCCTCGGATTCGAAAATTGTGCTTCTTCGAGCTGGTGAGAAGGTCTTCCCATAGTGGTTCGTAGAGCTCCTTCGGGAAACCATTGGCATGTGCGCCGATAATGGTCACGTCTCCCGGCTGTGGGTATGGGTTGTCCTTGGGAATGTACTGCTTCACGGCCAAGTGCAGGACCTCTTCTTGCTCCCCAATCGTTGCCCGTGGATATTCGCGAATGTGCTGGCAGGGGATGATATGCTCGATGACATTGAAGGGCGACATCCTCGACAGATCTTTTTATGGACGGGCTATGTCAATTGAATAATTGCAGAGAGAAAAGCTGGAAAGGATGTGTGAGAAATCATGGTCTCGGACCCAGGCGGTGGTGGATGGCCTTGCCGACCAGCAATTGCCGAGGTCGGATCGCGGTCGCGCAACCCAGCATAGCAGCCCTTCCACAGGAGCACATATCACTGAATTTATGCCCAGACAACCTTTGTCAATCGATCTCCTTCGACTCATGGTCTTTCTAGGTATTCTCGAATTCATCGTCTGCAATTTAAGCGGGGGTCTGGGTGGTGAGTGGGTAACGCATTGTAGGCGAGGGAAATGAGTCATCACGTGTTAACCGCGTTGAGGCGCGTCGCGTTTCTGGAAGCGGCTGCCGCCGCCCCCCAGTTGTTGCAGCCTCCTGACGGCATCAGTACTCGTATAGCTGAATTTGTTCATTCTCACCAGTACTGGACCCTGCAAGTATGGACCTCGACCAGCCCAGAAAGCGGGGTCTGTTCGCCCAGTGCAGTTTTGTCATTGTGCGCAGCGCTGAGCTCTCCGACGACGACGCCAAAGAGGTACGGCATGCCTCCTGGGAACTTGACTCTGCTACGGTCGAACTGACTGACTGAGCAGGTGGCCGAGATTCTACGACTTCACGAAGGCGAAGTGATGATCGATGACTACAATGAGAACAGTCCGTCCCTCGAAGGCGTCACACATATCATCGCGACCACCTCCGATTTCCCAGATTATCACGCCGCTTGTGATGCTCTCATCCCCGTCGTCAAACCGGTTTGGGTCCAACACTCGCTGGCAAAGGATAAATTGGCCCATACTCGTCAATACAGTCCCGATCCACGCTTGTTCCTGTCCGATGTCGTGGCCTGCTGCGCTGATCTGCCAGAGGGGGATGCCGACGCGATTGCCGGAGGAATCCTCGCCATGGGCGGACTCTACTCGTCGAAGCTGACCAGTCAGGTCACTCATATTGTCGCCTTGGACATGGAAGCAGATCATTGCGTCACAGCGGTCAAAAGAAACCTGCGCGTGAAGATTGTGCTTCCCCATTGGTGCGTTTCTTGTGTTCATGACAGTGTGAATTCTATACTCAATGAACCAGGTTTGATGATTGCCTCAAACTCGGTCGCAAGATCGACGAGCAGCCATATCTCCTCCCGGATCCAGACATATTGCGCCCCGCCACCCGCACAGCGCCGCCGTCCAGCGGTCATAAAGGCCAGGTCACCGGCGCCATCCACCCCGATCCATCGGCCATGTCACCACCGCCCACACCGTCTGCCACACGGAAGGGTCAGCGAGTCTTTAAAAAGAAGCATGTGATGCTCGCAAAGGATCTCGGCGTCGGGTCTCACCTTCGCGGAATTCTGGAAGGGATTATCCTCGCCGGTGGCGGGAAGATCACAGATACCGTGTCCAAAGCCGACATGTTCATTTGCAAATTCCGAAGCGGACCGGAGTACAAGGCAGCGTCACGATCCGGGAAGGATGTGGGGAATTTGGCATGGCTTTATTTCCTCATAATGACCGACACCTGGACCTCTCCCCTCCGCCGACTATTACATTACCCCGTCGCCAAAGATGGAATTCCCGGATTCAAAAAGTTGAAAATCAGCTTGTCCAACTACAGCGGAGAAGCACGAACCTATCTGGAAAATTTGATCATTGCCGCTGGCGCCGAGTGCACCAAGACACTCAAGCAGGACAACACTCATCTCATCACCGCCCACGTGTTGAGCGAGAAATGCGCGGCGGCCAAGGACTGGGGGATTCACCTCATCAATCATCTGTGGCTCGAGGAGAGTTATGCTCGATGGAAGTTGCAGAGCGTTTCTGACACCCGATATACCCATTTTCCCAAGCGGACAAACTTGGGAGAAATTGTGGGCCACACCCCGCTGGATCGAGACGTGTTGGAACGGCACTTTTTCCCGGATGACGGCCATGATGTCGAAATGACAAAGGCCTCGGACGAGCCAGAGGCCATGCGCCCCACGGATCCGAACGTCATGGCAGGGGGGGAGCACGACGACTCCTCCACATCGCTCAGCGTTCACCAGACAAAGGCCAAACCGTTCAAGGGTTTCCGGCCTGGGCCTGGTTTGGAAAAGAATCGAACCCCTACCGGTCCGAGATTCGTCGGCATTGGCAAAGAAAACGTGACCCCATCGACCACGCGCAGCCGCAAGTCGAAAGAGCTAGCCGCCGCACGCTTACAGAGCTTGACACCAGACATTGCCTTGTACGAAAGAGAACGGAAGCGGGTGGGAGGCGTCGTGTACGGCGGTCGACGGCAGAATGATGAAGATCGGATTGTTCCTCGACGGAAACGCTCGGTGGATGAAGCGACGGACAGCGACGCGACCGACGAAAACGTGGCGAAGAAAATTAAACCGGGCGGTCCTCTTTCTCCTCATCCTCCTCCGCTCCCTCCACCGGTGATGCACTTGCTCATCTCGGGCTACAAGAAATGGGTGGGACATCCCAAACTGGAAGACAATGACAAGGTAATCATCGTCTCTCTCGCGCCGGAGACCGGCTTGATTCCATGCTGACCAGGACAGAAACAACTCCGCAATCTTGGTATCATCGTCACTCTGGATCCGGTCAGAGCGTCCCATCTGGCCGCGCCCCACATTGTCCGCACCCATAAGTTTGTGACTGCGCTGGCGTACGCACCGGTGATCATCTCAACCGACTTCATCGACGCTTGCCTGGAACGCGACGAGCTGCTCAATCCGGACCATTTTGAGCTGGACGACAAGGCCAATGAGAAGAAACTCGGGGTCCCACTAAACCTCTCCCGCGAACGCGCCAAAGAGAATTGCCACCGGCTGCTGCAAGGCCGGAGCATTTATTGTGTGGAGAACATCCATGGCGGCTTCGACATCTTCAAGTCCATTGTCGAGGCGAACGGCGGGAGGTGTATGTGCTGGCGCGCCCGTAAGGGAACCATGGTCCCGTCACGCCGCGCAGACAGCGATGCGACCACGGATGATGAGTCGCAGAACGACGTTTATCTCTTGACCGGCCCCGAAAAGGAGAACGTCCGGCTGTGGGACCGATTCCGACAGATGGCCGAAGCGAGCAGAAAGCAACCTCGGATCGTCAGTCCCGACTGGCTGCTCGAAACAGCCTTGTGTCAGAAAATCCTGCCGACCACTAATTATGAGGTAAACGTCGTTTGAGATGGCCGGTTGATATCGACGTGTTTGTCGGTCAAGCTCAGCCACCCACCCGTCGTCGAGACAGAAAGGCATCGAGCGATGACCTCCATGTGTTGACATAGAAATCAAATCGATCAGAAGAACTTCACGCCTTGCTGGTCCTCTGCACCAAATACCTGTGCTTTTCCCTTTTTGGCCAGAGTCCCCAAGCTCCGTTGCAGAACTTGCATGTCCATGCCATGGAATTCCTGTTTTTCCGTAGCCTCTCCTTTGACCAACTCGTACAGCGTGAGCACGGTCCCTTTCTGGCCGGTTTCATCAACCCACGTGGCAATGAGGTTGGCCCATTCCTCGGGCTTGCGCCACCAGATCCAGGCGGTCGATTTATCAGGGCCCAGCCACTCAGCCCGTTCATCCCCTTCTTCGCTCACCATGTAATCGATGACGGCCTTGGCATCTTTGAGGCTCAACCGCTTTTTCAGCCCACTGTTGTGGAAGAGCGGTGTATCCAGCGCCTCGATCATCGAGAGCTGAAAGATACGATGATGACGACAATATCTTTGAACGAGGATAGACCACTTTCTGAGCTGCGCTTGTCGCGTCAGAGCAGTGGGCTGCGGGCTGAAGAAAGGGGGGAAGTTGTAGCTCTTTGGAAAGACGAAATCGGGAGAGGGTCCATCGTTTGATATCATGATCCCTGAGCTTGTTCTTGAGAAGTCAATCAGAACAAGTTGGCGCACAATCACTTGTCTTGAGGCACGGTTTTTGGCGGCAACCTAGGGGAAGCGAAGTCTTGGCGCCACCGCGCTCATTCATTCCGCGGCGCGACGCATTCCATCACGGTACCCTAGTAAAGCGCCCTCACTCATACCACGGCCCTGCGACAAAACGTCTTGCGCGAGGAAAGGAGCGCTTGGACAGAAAGGACGAGATATCAGACCGGTGACCACGCACACACACCTCTTCTGGTGTCCTGCGTACTCCTCCCCCAGCTCCGGACGCCATCCACCATGCCGCGAAAGCGAACACACGATGAGATGGAAGCCACGGAACCGCAGCAGGAGAAGGCTGAACCGTCGTTACTGCAGAGGATCCGCAACATGTGGGAGTTTGCCGCCGTCATGCAGTACATTTTCATGTTCGGCAAGGCTGTGAAAATTGACGAAGATTTTGACATTGAGGTACGACGGTCCCAAACACGGTTGACGCCAATACCGGGGGAGACGTGCATGGCGGAGCTCTTTTGAGGCGCGGAATGACTGATTTGTGGCTTGTAGGATTTCGAGACCGAATGTCTAAAGCCCGGCCACTCGGAAAAACTGGAAGAGATTGGACTGACCCTCCTAAAGTCGATCTCATCTCACCGAGGCCTCAAGTATGTCTCGCAGACGGCGCACGTTGACCAGGGCTAATCAGATGCAAGCTACGAGATCTGGGACGAGTACACGCGACGGCAATATTTGGCCAAAGCGCCACATCTTAATCCTTATGGCGATGAGGAGGAGCCAAAAAAGTTTCGAGATTTTGACATCTTCCAAAAGATCAGGGTCCTCCATCAACTGACGGTGTGGACGTTTTGGAATCCGGATCGGATCAGAGACCGGATGCCTGAGCATCAGCGCGAGGTTGATCAACTCGAATGGGTACGTTATCTCGGCCCTCCCCTCCCCCCCGGTGTCTCCCTGTTCTCTGACCGTGATCGACAGCGTGTTGAAGAGCTGGGCTATGACCGGGAGGACAGACAATATTATCTCCTCGATGACAACCGATTGTACCGGCGGACAGAACCTCCCTTACCACCAGCACCCAAAGCGAAACCAAAGTACACTTCCAAGAAGGCTCAGGCTGCGAGACGAAGAGCCAGCAAGCAAACAAGGCTCCGACAGAGCACGGGCACGCCAGAGGCTGAAGATCTCGATGGAGAAGAGACGCGTCTGGATAATGTCGCGGAGCAGCATGACACTCCCAGCTCTGAAGTTGACACCTTCGGTGGCTACAAATGGGAATGCATTGCCGTCAGTCTCACCGACTACCAAGACTTTTGCGAGTCGCTGAAGAAATCCAAAGACCCGGATGAAAAAGCCCTCCGTGAAAGACTGATTGACGAGGTGATCCCGATCATTGAAGGCGCGGAAGAGAAGCAGCGGCGCAAGATGGAACGACGAGAAAAGGAACTCGTGATCCTCGAGAAACTGGCGTCCGCCAAGCGGTCAAGTCGAATCGCCGATAAACAGGAGAGGGAGAGGCGGGAACATGACGCCGCCGAAGCGGAGCGGAAGCACGCCGCTGATCTTGCTGCCGCACACAGAGAAAAGGAGAGGCAAGAACGGATGGAGCAAGAACGACAGTCCCGCATGATGACCCGAGAACAGCGGATCCGGGATCGAGAATACAGGCGACTCCTCAAGGAGGAAGAATTGGTTCGCGCGGCCGAGGAGCAGAGGCTGATTGAAGAAGGTCAAGCTCGAGGGTCTGAACGCCAGCTGAAAGAGAGGATCGAGAAGAACAGAAAAGAGCTGGCCGCCCTCAAGGCCGAAGAAGAGTGGACTTTTGATTGCTCGGGCTGTGGTATGCATGGGAAAAACCTCGTAAGTTTTGGTCTCCCCCGCCCATCACGCTTGAGCTGACTTTTCAGGATGACGGCTCACATAGCGTTGCTTGTGAACGGTGCAATGTGTGGCAGCACAGTAAATGCCTGGGCATTTCCCAGGCTGCCGCAGACAAAGAAGATTTCCATTTCATCTGCAAGGACTGCCGCGGGAAGGAAGAGGAGGCGAACAGGCCGAAAATCTCGTTGAAGTTTCGCGTCGGCTCGTCTTCATCACCGGTCCAGCCGCAGAGTCCTGCACATCCACCCGCCCCGTCACCGTCGACGACGAAGTTTGTCCCCGTTCAGGTCCCGACAAATGCTCCCGCGCGGCCGCCCAGTCAGGGCTCGTTGACAAACGGCTCTCGCCAACCTCAGTCGGCATCGCCGAGTCGTCCGGCCGCGTCCCCATACGCCCAAGGGCCGACACAACCAAACGGCTATCCCCCGTATGGCGGTGGCTATCCACAATTCTCTTACACTGCGCCTCATTATCCCTATCCGTTTAGTTCTCCACCACCTTATCGACCTGGTCCGACTCCGTCGTCGAGCCCTCCGCAACCTCCCGCGGTGGTGAACAACCACGCGATCAACGGGCACAGTCCTCCGTCACGCTCTTCTGCATCGCCTCAGTCTCACGCCCCGTACTATGCCGGGCCCAACAGTCCTCAAGCCCCGGCGACGATACCATATGGACAGTACTCCCCATATTACAATGGCATGCCTTACCACCACCAATCTTATCCTGTAGCACCCCCGCTGGCACAGTCTCAGAGCACACCGCGACCAGCTTCGACTCATGCCCACGCCAATGGCCAGAATTCGTCCAACCGTACTCCCCGCGTACCGTCGCCGGTCTCGAATCGACCGACGATGACGCCGACTCAGGGGAACTATGACGTTGGCCCTCTCGCGGGGATCACGCAAAAGTCGCCGCCTCCCATGCCGAATGCGGCGGCGCAAGGGCATCAAGGGAATGGAGCAGCCGTTCACCGACGTCAAGAAGTCAACGGTGTGCAACAAGCCACGCCACGCCCGTCGAGCCTCAGCTCTGGTCAGACCCCTGGTCATCTTCCACCACCTCAGCTTTCAGGACTCTCACCAACGAAGCAGCCAATACCGTTGTCCGCTTCCTCTAACATCTCACAGAAGACAGGCACGTCTCCTGGATCAGCGACGGTGCCGGCAAGGTCGATATCGGGCACCCCAATCTTCCCACCCGCAAAAACCCTCTCTCCAAGTCCCGAGCAGCTGCAGAAGACTGCTGTACCGACCCCAAGGAAGCAGCCCATGCCCGCCGAGGTCGAAGAAAGCGAGCGGAAGCGTGCCAGCACGGAAGCAACCACTGTGGAGATCAATAACCAGAACCGCCCAGGAGCCTAGATGGCGACCGTGTCTCTTTGGCTGTGTGATCATGTCGACCTTGGATGGTACCGGCGTGTGCCATTATATCACTGAATCTGCCGCTATCTCCCCTCTTGTTTCCGGCCTGTCGTCCCGTCACAGACACCGACCCGAGCACCAAGGCGTCCTGTATGAATGATGGATGCTACGTCTAGATGGACAACGTACGGCCCTTCAATATCGCCTTCTCACCTTTCCTGCTTTTGGCGAGCTTGTAATCCACGCATAATGGAAAAGCTTGATGGCAATTCTCATTTCTGGTGTCGATCAATTAGAAGTGATGGGTGATGGCCTCGGCTTTGGTGTCTTTCCGCCAGTTGGAGCATTTCAGAATTCCCCCACTCCCTTAGAGAGCGCACACTTTTGTCATGGTGAATCAAGAGTTAGGGCTATATTGGGCATGGAACCATCGTCACGGTCATGGCTATGGTTAAGAGGGTTTTCTACACATTTCTTAATTGCATATGCATACATATCACGTCATCTTCGGTCGTGCCATGTCGAGTCGACCGGTACATAACGCATGGAGGAGGTGCTGGAGTGGTATATTGTCTGTGATGGCATGCACAGGCGCAGCACAGGTGCAGTAGCGTCGAGTTGCAGGGGTATAATCTGGTACAGCGAAACTGGCTGCCACTGCACACGTGTGTGCTGGTGCGCGTTGAACAGAGCAAGACATACACGATACATGGGAGGCAACTATCATCATACAGTAGTTGGAAAGACCTGTGAAATAGTGACACTTGTCTGGCTAGCTGTCTTGCTCTATGCCCTCTCTCTCGACTTGCGAGAACATTAACTCGGGTCAAATAACAGAAGGGTAGTTTTCCATCTCACCTATCACCAGCACTTTGACATAATTATCTCCGCCAGTTGCATGGCCTGGATTTGGACACGAATCCTCCGTTTCCAAAATGCCTGGTACGAGCCGGCATCACCACAAGAACGACGAAGCTATTTCACCAAATTTTGAAGACGAGACACCAGAATGTGCAATGGAGGACCAAGGAACGGCCAGCCAAACGATTGGAGGTTGGTTATGGCTGAGCCATGGTCCGCCATCGGACGTCCCGAGCAGAGATTGATCATGATCCACCGCTCAATTGGAAGAGGAACTATTCTCATCCGAAGCCAAGGGCGGGGACGGGCAACGGGTAATGAGAGATGATGGTGCTCTCGGCCGGCTTCGTGACGAAATTTTCAGGGTTCAAAGGGGGAATGAATTGGAGCCGACCGTCCGGGATGCCGGTATGCTGCAAACGGGACGTGCAATGCATTCCGCGACCCCAGCTGCTTTGGACACCAACTGTCTTTGCCTCTCTTTTGCCAAAGATCTGGAGCAGGTCTCAGGAGCCTGGCCGGGGAGATGCTTCTCTCCTGCAGAAGCATAGAATCACGTGCTGAATCGCTCAGCTCGGGGCCCGGAAGCCTTGCAACAGTCTTCCTCCTTGATATGTATGGGCAAGCGGATGCTGATGAAGTTGCTGCAGCGGATCGGATTTTTTTGACGAATCAATCACCATGACGGCGGCAAGTTGGAAGCCGCTGTCACCGGCGGTTCGTAACTCAGACGGTCGATGGCGCCCAATGGGACCCTGCTTAGCATGCACATTGCCGTGTTGGTCGCGCTCGAAATTATGGCGATATCAGAGCGCCGCAGTTGTTCGACATGTCTGGCCCCTCGGTGCATGCGCCATCAGTCCTTCGGTGGTCAATCTGATCGATGTCACAATTGGTTCGGGGTTGGGTGGCTGAGCAGAGACGAAAGCGGTGGCCGGGAAAGGGAGGAATGTGGACAAAAGACCGAGCGCTGCTGCAAGCGGTGGAGACGGCATCTGCACCTGCGGCAGCCACACCCGTTTGACAATCCCAGAGCCGTTCAGAGAGTAAGTATCGGTTGTGGTTGCAAGGCCATGGGTACCAGGTCGAATAAGTTCTTCGACTCTGCAATCATGGCTGTCCTATGTCCCATCTCGTCTTGACTGGTGATTGGCACTGAATCTGCCTCTTCAACACTTGCAGGGTATTTACTTCTGCGTCCATAGCCTTGTGGTGTTCCGGCGTTGCTGTTCTCCAGAACGGCGTCATTCTTTTCCGGCTATTTCCTGCTTTCGTCAGTGGGAGCCAGGTCCTTCTCATCCAAGAAGATGGATGCCACCATGTAGCCACCATGTGCCCGGATGCGGCAGTACTCGCTCAAAACGTCCACCTTTGTCAGCAGGGCCAAAGGCGCAGGAGCTTTGGGCCTATTGATATGACCTCTCGCGCCCCTCTTGTTCCAGTCTTCCTGTACAACAAAGATGGTCCTGAGCCGCAAACCTCAGGCTTGAGATGCAATCTTGTTCATCACAACCATCCGAGACAAGCCCATACATACCACGAGGACGATAGGCCAACATTGATGCAATATCCGACACTGGTTCTAGAACTCACCATAGCATCAAGACGGTTTCCTGGTCGGCGATAGGATCCTGCAAGAATTCGGCTCTTCACCTGTGGTACTTCCAGCACGACAAAACTCTTTCAGTGATTGTGTCTGCTCTGCATAACAACGGTCAAAGAAAAGATTTGAGACAATTGTACGGCAGATCTTTACACCTGCATAGACGAGCGGCAGCTGGTAACGTACGCGGGTTGGAAGCCAGGCATAGCCTTGCTCTGAGTCAGTCCAACATCCTGAGCTTCTAAAGACAGTGAAGCTCAAGCGGCACAGTGAGGGTGAGGTGAGGTGAGGGCGAGGGTGAGAGGGCATATCCACCGTGACAAGGCTGACGGCGACCTGCTTGATACTCAGCTGCCATCCTCGCTGCTGCCGGACGTGTTCCCTGCTTTTATAGTCTGTCTCCTGAAACGTTCACCAAAGACGAGAACGGCCAGCTTTCCACTTCACTCCAGCTTGCACTTCACTTGCAGCACCGGTAACGGTGATGAGCATGACTGCCGGTGCCGGCCGGCCTCAGTCGCCGCCTCATTCCACCGACGTTCATGGTCGTGCAAGCGATGCTAAGCGCAGCAGCGCCCGAACAGAGCGCTTGACACCTCGAATGTCGGTGAAAGTCGCGGCTCCTTCGGAAGGATCATATGTGAGTAGAGACTGCTCCAAGTCTCATCGACAGGAGCTCACTTACCTCGCCAGGACCTGTACAAAGACCCAACCCTTTACCAGACAGCGCCCACTCCTGTATACGATACACCACAGCCCGTAGGTAGACCGGCCTGCGGGATTGAAGGGACATCCCACAGGTCATCGGCTACCATGTGCGACCCCGGCGTCATGGCCCGCAACGGCAGAGCCCTCGCACCGGCCAACAGCCCCAGCAATGCCAGCTCCACTCGTCAATCACGATCACCACGACCGAAAAGGAGGCCAAGGACGAGGTCCAAGCGGAAAGGCTGCCCGATCATTCAGCAGCCACTGAGTGTGCTGACCAAAGATTACAAACTGCCGGTGAGAGACATGGCCGCATGGGTGCATCGATCGGTTGAAGAGCGGCTCAAGGAGGTTGAGAAGAAGCAAGGGTACATTTCAAGACCCATGAACTCGTTCATGCTGTACCGGTCAGCCTATGCAGACCGTGTGAAGCAATTCTGCAGAGAAAACAACCACCAGGTCGTGTCGCAAGTGACAGGCGCCAGTTGGCCGTTAGAGCCCAAGGAAATCCGAGATCTATACGAGCGATATGCGGTCATCGAGCGAGACAACCATGCAGCCGCTCACCCCGGATACAAATTTGCGCCACATAAGAATAAGAAACGGCCCCATGCAGATGGCGGCGCCAGCGACAGTGATCCGGACTGGGAAGGGTCGAGCAGGAGCCCGAAGCGAAGCAGGACCAGCAGGCGTGATGATAGCAGAAGCATGTCTTCGACACCGTTCGACCTGGACCCGGAGTCGCATTTTCTTGCTGTTCCTCATTATCAGCCAGTGTCGTTGCATCCTTCGTCCTACCAGTTGAGCAATCCATACGGCCCGCCACCGCTGATGGTTGGTTCCAGCGGCCCGCTAGGCCCACTTTACCAAACAACTGTCACACCATATGGTCAACATGTGGATGATGTCAAGTTTGGAAGACTGCGTGGCTCTTTGAGTCAGGTCGATCTGGACAATGCTTTGGTCGGCATGCCCAACATAGCTCACCACGACCTGCTTACCCCCTCTCCGGTAGCCACTCGGCAACTTCCGGTACACAGAGACATCCTCGATCCCCGCCTTACTCCGCTTGATCCGCTTGGTCCGAATTTTGAGTTCTTGCAGTATGAAGGTACCGATCAAGAGCAGAACATGGCCCGAAGTTACGCGTACGGCCAGGAAATTGCCTACCACCCGGCAGAGATGTTCCAACCCAGTATGGCGACGCTGACTGAACACCATAATATCTGGGCCGAACCATGGCAGGCAGGTTGGGATTTTGATAACGAGTTTCGAAAGTGGAGTTGACGAGTGCGTTAAGGTAGCGAAAGCCTAAAGGGGTCGACGGCACTGTTTTACTTACCTGGTGTTGGCGTTGGCGTTGGCGTTGGTGCAAGAGTCAGAGTGGGATATTGACCATCCTAGCATTTCGCGCAACAACTGTTGCGTTGGTATGACGTGGAGGAAAACGGCTCTGCGTTTGGCATGGTTTCCACGAGTTTGTTTTGCACGTTGGGATCCGGTAAAGGGTCGAGGAGATGAGTCTGGTCCACAATATCCGGTCAATCATCGCTGTTCGCCGTCTTCTCATTATATGATCTCAACTTGAAAACTGCGGGGGAAGGTACAAGGTCGAGTTTGTGGAAAGGCTGATAGCCAAAGTGAAGTGTTGGAGGCTTGGCGCCAAATATTGCCCCGCTCTCGGAGGCTTCTGGCTACATTACGCCATCCAACCTGGATGAATCGCTTCATGTTATTGGCAACTGCCAGGACCATGAGAATCCACGCTCGATTACCAAAGAATCTATGGCCAGAGCTCATGAGAGCTGCAGCCTATATTCTGGATCGAACATCCAATATCAAGCTCAAATCGAAGACACCATATGAAGCTGTGACAGGATCAGGCCCAACGCTATCACATAGAAAAGTCTTTGGATGCAGGGCATATCCACTGGACAAGAGAATCAGACAAGGCAACAAGATGAAACCCCGAGCTCACATTGGATACCTCCTAGGATATGACTCCACTACAGGATCTGGATTCCAAGCAGACAAGAGGTTGTGAGATCTCTTCTATGATCCAGCAGAGCAAGACTTGGCATAATTCTATCAACAGTGGAGACCACCAAGATGATCGAATTGATAGAAGATCCAAGAGACGATGAAGAAATTCTGATCAGAGCACCAACCAAAGTGCATACACAATTGGCTCCAATGAACCATACATCACCAATGAAGGGTTACAGATCAGCCTATCCCTCACCTCCTCGAACGACTCAAGAGCCTGATGGCATCATACTCGAAAATCCAGACATTGGAGATACTACAGCAGTTGCTATAGAATCACACTCTCAAACACCGAGCTCAAGCAAAAGGCAGATTGCAGCCAAGCAAGAAGTGGAAGCCTTGATGGATAAATGAACCTTCAAGTTCCTACAAAGGAAGATATGCCCGAAGACATGAGAATGTTACCCAACCAGGAAGGAAGACCCACATCAGCATCAGCTCGCAAGATTTGCCACTGATCTGGGTATCCAAATACAAGTTCGACACCGATGGATTCCTGATCAAATACAAAGCTAGACTGTGTGAGAGGAGACCTACAAGTGACAGACGCAGACACCTATGCTGCAACTCTTGCCCTTGGAGTCTTCCGTGCCTTGATGGCCACAGCAGCAGCTTCTGATGCCGACCTGAGGCAGTATGATGCATTGAATGCTTTTGCAAATGCAGACTTACCAAAGAAAATCTACTGCCGATGTCCTGAAGGATTTGGCCAGGATGCCTCCTGTGTGCTTGTCTCAAAAGCACTTTATGGACTAAAGAACCACCCAGACTGTGGTTCCATGATATCACCAAGACAAGACAAGACATTTGTCAACTTGGGCTTATTGCCTGTTCCTGGAATCAACTGCCTATATCGAAATGACTGGCTACTCGTCTTCTATGTTGATGACATGTATCAGCCAATTCTAGACCAAACAGACAATTTACGACGAAGACACACTGTGAAGCCTGCAGCCTAGGAAAGGCAACAGCTGTGATTTCAAGACGACCTGCAAGGAGATCCCAGGGGAGAGGCCCTTTGATAGGATCGCGTTTGACATCATTTCATTTGATGAAGCATGCAACTCCAACTCATACATCAGTCATTTTGTCGACACCTTCACCAATTACCATTTTATCTATCCACATTGGAGAAAGAATGAGTGCACAGAAATAGCACTCAACATGATTGCTCATAACTGTCTAGTGCCAATCCAGCTTTTGGGATTTGTCTGAACGTTCAGCGAAATATCAACTTGAACATCTCCACCCTCCCTCTTCTGGGAGAGCTTCTGTCTACCTTATATAGACTATCCGAATGAGCCAAGTACACACCATCTTCAATCTCAGGCAGTAGTGAAACAGAAGAAAACCCACCGGGTGGTCACGTGACTCTATCAGAGCACTGGAGACGAATTGGCGCTAAATAGCATTCCTTGGCAGGTGTGGAACGGACGCGTTCTCAAACTCATCCTCATTGCTATACTCCATCCATGACAATTGAGAAAGATTGGGTTACGGAGCGCGCATGCCGTAGGCCGATCGGTGGTTCTATGTACCATCAATGCACGGAGAGCTTGGTAACAAACTGGTAAGCTTTTTCCTGGGCGTTTCTCATACATTATTTTGTAACCCAGCCATGGTCCGCCTTGGTGGCACGTACCTCCAGAATTAACTGGACAACTTACTTACCAGTTTCGGCGTCTTGCCACAGGTCCAACATGCCAAACGCGTCCAACATCTCCCTCATCTTCCACCATACCAGACCGAACTGGTCCGCGCAGTGGCGCGTGAAGTCCGTGATCTCGACCGTGACGTGACTCGTATCCTCGAGCCCTTCCACGGCACCTTCAATCCAGCCGAGAATGCCGCGACGGCGTGTGCGCTCTTGGTCGACCACCTCTCGATGCGGCGCAACAAGCGCTGTCTCCTGGCGTACCACCGCGTCCGGGCCGACAAACTGGAGCAGATGTGCTGGGAAGGCGTCGACGTGCTAGAGACTTCTACCTATCACCAGGCCCAGCCGCACCAGCAGGGACAAACCCGCGGTGAGCAGATGGGGCCAGCAAGCCAGAGCTCTTTGAGCCCAGAAGAAGAGGAATATTTCCGCCGGTACGGGGATTTACTTGCGGCGTACAAGGGCCAATGGACCGATGTCGACCTCACCGGCAGCCTTGTGCCTCCTCAAGATTTGTTTATTGATGTCCGAGTGCTCAAAGACGCGGGAGAGATTCAGACCGAATATGGGTATGCATGCCAGTTATATCTTGAGCAATTGACTCACTGATCTCACAGAGTCATCAATTTGACGAAGAATAGTCAGTTCTATGTCCGGCAAGCTGATGTGGAGCGGTTGATCGCACAAGGTTTCTTGCAAAGGCTAAGCTAAGGGAAGTGGACCGTGACACCATGATGAATGGTCTTGGACGAAAGCGCGGAGCCAATCTCACTGTGCTGTATGAGAGTGCATTGGGCGAGGGACGGAGGCTCAGATACCGCCGAGTCTGCAGTGGCACATCAGAGGCAATGCAGTAATGGCACCTGTCTTGCGACGAGCACTCAGCCTAAAGCTTGATCCTAGGCTTGGTGTGATATCCGGAGCCATTCCATGAGCTTCCAAGAATTAGATATCGGCAGCTTGTAGATATACGCCGCCCGAATGAATATGAAGCAATTCCGCCGCTGAGGCAGGAAAAACTCGTCCGCCCTCTGTTCAGCAATTATCAGTCCCAAGCTACGCCTTGCTGGTGTGGAGTTACATTGACACACTATCCCTATTCGGGACAACTTTGGAATCTTTTGTGCGGCCATGTCCGATGGGAAATGGCTGCTAGACCAAGTATTCTCCCACAGGTCCACGTTGGGTAGTGTCTGTGATGTGCCGATTCAGCCCGCAACCTCCTGCCTTTGGTCCTGCTTTGCGAGAGCGACCCTGAGACTTGTGCCTGGTGCTGACAGCGAGTCCAGCAATTGGTTCTGCCGCGATGGCCTCGCTAGGGATCATGCAACAATGGGTCACCAAGCAGGACGGCCTCGAAAACCTCCAATTGCAAAAAGTTCCTCTCCCGGAGCCGTCGCCTGACGAGGTTCTGGTCAAGGTCCACGCGGTCTCCCTGAATTATAGAGATACTGAAGGTAGCTATGATCTCGTTCCCATGGCCTGGGGAGTAGCGGTTAATCGGCAAACCCAGTCTGCATGGGCTTGTACGGCCATCACAAATCCATCGCCCAAGGGGCCACGTTGGTTCCATGTTCAGACATGTGCGGAACGATCGTGGCCGTCGGCTCATCGGTATCACGGACCTGGCGAACCGGGCAGCGTGTGGTCTCGCTCTCCAATCAGACCCATTTGACCGGCCAGATCACGGAGGAGCACATGGCGGCTGGACTGGGTCTCCCCCTGCCGGGTGTGCTGTCCGAATATCGCGTCTTTCCGAGTTACGGCCTGATAGAAGTTCCGGAGTACCTCACGGATGAAGAGGCGAGTACTTTGCCTATCGCGGCGGTGACCGCATGGATGAGCATCAATGGGATGAATCCCATCGGTCAGCACGTGAGAGGACGTGACAAGACCGTTCTCCTGCAAGGAACGGGCGGGGTGTCCATTGCCGGCCTCCAGATCGCCCACGCGAGTGGCATGACGTGTATGATGATCAGGTATCCATAAGCTGAAGGGGCGCACTTGTCTAACACCGTGTTCGTCACAGCGATCATAACCTCTTCGTCCGACGCGAAACTCGCCCGCGCGGCGTCTCTTGGGGCCACCCACACCATCAACTATCGAACGACACCTGACTGGGACGAGGCAGTCCTCCGCCTCACATCCAACCACGGCGCTGACATCATCCTCGAAGTCGGCGGCGCCGGCACATTGAACAAATCGTTCCAATGCGTCGCGTTCGGTGGCCTCATCAGCGCCATCGGCTATCTGGCCGGCAAACAAGACAATGACGCCGCCACACGGACCAATGTCAACGTCCTGGCGCTGGCCCGGACGGTGACATTGAAGGGCATCCAAAACGGGCCCAAGGACCGGTTCGAGGAGATGTTGGCGCTGTATAAGGAGAAGAAGATCCGGCCCGTAGTCGATCGCGTGTTTGCGTTCGAGCAGGCCAAGGAGGGCTTGCAGTATCTGTACGGGGGGAGCCATTTTGGAAAGGTCGTCATCAAAGTCGCGTGACGATCTCGACTGGATATTGCATCCCATCAGAGACCAAGGATTATGGTGAGAGTTGAGCCGGTATTCCAGAACCAAAAGATAATTCCGAAGCAACTGCAGAGTCCAATCAGGTGAGTGCTGGTTGGTGAATACCTCCAGGCGTTCAACGCAGAGGAGCAGCTGTTCCTCTTCCCTCTTGAGGGGTTGAGTCGATATCACGGCAGCAGTCGAAATATCTATCCGCCTCCCAGGCTTAGCGTGTCCTCGGCGGTCCGACAGTTCAATTAAGCATCTGTGAAATAGAGCATACCGTTGAGCGATCCTTCTTCTGTTTACATAGCTTGGTTTCCAACAAAGCCGGAGTAATATTCAGAGCAACTACACAATATCCTGTTCATCTCGGTACTAGTCATATTGTCTGAGGAAAGCCAATGCGTCGTCTCTCTCCTGCTTGATGCGAGCAACGTGCGCGGCGCTGCGCGGCTTAATCTGGATCTTGAACGGCAAAGGAGCCTGCAGAATGCCGGGATTGTAGGCCTGGGCATCAAGGGGATATCTCTGTCCAGTGGCCGGGTCGGTGTACTCGGAAAATTCAAATGCCCATAGAAGTTTGGCGGCGATACGCCACATGTTGCGTTCCGCCAGGTGAATGCCAGGGCAGATCCGTCGGCCGGCACCGTAGTTGTAATGATGTTCATGGCCAGTTAGTTGAAAACTTTCAATAGGCGGACAGAAGAACTTATCTCGCTTCTCGTAGTCGGCGCTTCCTGCATAGTCATTGGCCAACTTTTCATGGTTGCGGTATCTGTCAGGATTAAACGTCTCTGGGTCGTCATAAAATCGTTCGGAATGGTGGATGGCCCAGGTCGGAATAAAAACGGTGCTGTCCTTGGGGATCAACATGCCCTCATAAAAATCGTCTGCGAAAGAGTGAGCTTGGTGGATCCGACATGTGCCAGCACGACTCACCCTCTCTTGCTCTGTGTGGGAGCGCGGTGACGGCGCTGTGATGGTCAGAGATCGTGATCTTGATTGGTTGAAGAGGGAAGATACTCACACGGGCCGCCACCTCATCCCTTCTTTCACAATAGAGTTTATATATGGTAGTTGGGCAAAATCGGACCAGAGAGGTGCTCTTTCTGTCCCGCACACGGCATCGATTTCAGCCCGGGCCTTCTTCTGGACCTCAGGATACAGGCCGAATGCAAGGACCAAGGTCAGCAGCTGGGCGGCCGTTGTATCCGCTCCGCCCTCGATGAGTTCGCCCATTAGATTGTTGAACGCGTGCGTGGTAAAGGGCGAGCCTTGTTTCTCGTACGTGTCGAGAAGGGTGTCAATGATGCAATTCCGTCTCTCACCCTTCTGCCGACGCTGGTCGATCAGTTGACGAGCTTGCGTCCAAACCGAGTCCATGACTCGACCGGCATCAATCGCGCGGCGTTTCCAGTATGCCGCCCAGCTGGGGACCAGCTTCAGAAACGTGAACACGTCAACCGGCGGATTGGCTCCCGGTTCCATGGCTTCCGTCCACTGCACAAGTTAGCAGAGTGATGGACAACGACGGGGTGGGGATCGTGAGTACGCGGTCCATGACATCGTATACGCCCTGTACCTCTGGGTCAGTATTATTCCGGCCTCTCGAAATTGAAGTACCTACCCGAGCCCAGAACGAGCTTGTAGTGGGACCACGGTAGCCGTATGTAATCGAAGTGGCGACCGAGGCAGTGTAGCGTTTAATCTGTTCATAGAAGTCGTCGGGATTGTCAAGCAGATTGTTCATCAAAACGGTCGCCCTGTTTCAGCGGTTAGTCCGTGGCATCACAACTTTCGCGGGCCGGTTGGCCGGCTGGCTGGGGTAACGGGGACGTACTCGGCTTCCTGAACTTTGAAGTGCTTTTCGTCCAGTTGCTTGGGTGAGAAATTGTGCGCAATCACCTTGCGCTTCTCTCTCCAGGCAGGATCCATTTGCGCGATGGCCAGATGGTCACCTTTGGTGAGCAAGTGGCCCACGTAGGACTCTGGACGGTCCGAATAGATGGAGCCCTTCTCGACCAGGAGCTTATGGATCGCTCTGCGGTCGCAAAGGACGACGATGTTTGAAGGCCCAAGTTTGAGACTGTAAACTGATCCGTATTCATTGGCCCAGTCTCGGAACCTGCCCAGTCGACTCGATTAGTCCCTAGACCATCCAGACATGGTCGGTCCTCCGTCTAGATCCATTTCACTCACTTTCGGAAGAGTCCCGTCGCGGGGATCTGATGAGCATTGCCGAGGATGGGGATTGTCGGTGGCCCAGGCGGCATGCGAGGATCACGTTTTCCCACCTGCAGAAGGCGGTAGACGAGGGCGAGAGCAAGCCCGACGGCAACAACAGCATAATAAGTTAATTCCGCCATGCTGTCGCCTTTGTGGTGATGACGACGGCTCTCAACTCAACAATTCGTGACGAGGTGAAATCCTGATGTTGCAGTGGGAGGATGGCTGCAATGGGCATTATCTACGGATCATAGATACCGAGCGGCCGTTTCGGTCCTTGTGTTCGCCACCTGATGCCCCAGAGACCGGAGTCGCGGGTGAACAAAAGTGGACCACGGGGTTTGACCCCGTGGTGGCTAGAAACGCCGGATTGGTATTTTGGTATGCCTCCGAGCGTCTGTATCAATTTCCGGGGCAGGGACAGGGATCGGGGTATCTATCTCGGAATCGGGTCGCCGACGCGGGGCTGCCATACCAAGGCCACTATCCACCAATCCTGAAAGAGAGCGAAAAATACACAGGTGTACAGGCCTCATGAGATGGATGGCTGACATTTCTCGAGAAGAACCCGGGCCATTCGATTACTCAGTTCGGTACATCGGCGCCTGTTCAATGTATTTTATGCATCATTAACACCCATCAAGCACGATCCGAACCGCGTGGCCACCGGTAGATCACCTTATTGCACTCGGGATCAGAAGCCACGGAAGGTTCCGCACAGAATCTTGGGTTGGGTGAAGAGGTGTAAATCACCTCAAGATATGGCGAATGTTGACCGTCTATTCTACATGCACAGCTGGAGGTATTATTCTGTGAAAGGGCCTTCTCCTTCACCCGGCTGACAGTCGTTACTTGGCGGTAGTTAGCTGCTCAGATGCCAATCAATTTCTCAGTCTGGTGTCTGCAAATGAGGTATTTCTTTCTTCTGCTTACAGCGACGACGACATTGCGAAATTCTCTGGATATGATCTCCACTGGTTGCCTGGGAAATGCATTGGTTTTGAGAGATGGTCGAAATGGAGCTCTCGAATTCTACTTCCTGGCGAATGAACTTGTTGCACATCACTTCATTGGGGCCAATTCGGCAAGCGTCGAATCTTGTCTCGCTCTCTAGGCCTTGAGAATATATGGACCCAAAGTCGCTATCCCCGGTAGATGGTTCTCGAAGCCGTTGGCAGGCTGCTTACCCCACCGGTGCGTGCCGCAAAGCCCAGGCCCTAGCAATTTATGTCCTGGTCCAAGTCGACCTGGGCATCTTTTTGAGTACGGAAATGGCAAACACCGGATTATGGCTATCCAGATTTTGGCAATCTCCATGGTGTTGAACCTGACCATAAGTGAGGTCCATATGTTTTCGGCACGACCAACAAACTCACCGTGGACGCTACTCACCAGCAGGATCTGAGCCGGGGACGAGCCAATCTCGGCGGCGATGAATCGACCACGACGGAGAATTCAGGACTCTCGACATGCCCGTCAATCTGACATACTGAGCTCTCCTTGAAGGGCAATCCCTCCGTGCTGACCTTTTCCTGGACTTGATCATCCGAGGAACAACATAGATTCCATGTCCGAGACACTGGTCGATGTTTCCCTCGCGGTCTGGCGCCCTACACTGCAGCCCGGTAGTGTTCCATCTTACCTCGAGACGCCAATGTTCAAGGCAATCTTTTCATTCCGGACCCGTTCCAGGGACCAAGGGATCGACAGAAGGTTGTGCTGCATAACCATCATACGGCCAACCATGCCATCTAGAGCGATTCATTCCACGCCTGTCCCGCATCGCGGTCGACAGCGTCGAGGATGAGGAGAAGGCTGCCACACAACTTCTGGTCCCAGACACGGAGTGGAAGGCTCGAGGACGTTTCGAGCACGCCAGTCACGAGTTCCATGTCCTCAGCATCGGAATGACTCGTCTTCACGATCTTTGGCAGACCAAAACGTCTCCACGCTTTCTGGCCATATCTGGTTCAATCCTGCACCGAAGCCCATCCACACTCTGTCGTTCCCGCTGTCACAGACCTGGTTGAACGACGAACCAAACAGGCCGAGGTCAGTCAGAGGCCAGACTGAGGTCGACAACAGGCTTGGCCGAGGTCCACCATTGACCTAGCCGGAACGATCGCTGGATGGGAATTGCGGAGAGCGGGAGGATGGCCGCCGGAAAGTTTCTTGCAGAGTGATCATCCAGCCAGCTTCCATTTTTGCTTCGACCGTGTCAGATCAAGAGAGGGTCGCGGAAGATGGCGCCATGCTAGGATAACCCGGGACGGCATCAAGGGCAAAGGGTGTGTTGTGCAGGCGATCGCGAGAAAATCCGGGGTTTTGAGGCTAAAGCTCATCACATCCGATTGTTGGCGCCCGGACGCGATGAAGCTATCATCGCTTACGGGCAGCCATCCTCCTCGACGGCCAGTGGTTGGTGTTTTCGCCCGGGGATGGGTCCCCTTTCTCCTGCACCGTTACTTCGCCTGGCAATGAAATGTCCCAGGTGGTTATAGCGCCCTCCGGATTCAGCAAATCCCTACCCCAAAATCTCTCGCCCCGGCTCCCCGCTCCCCCGCTCCCCGCTCCCGGCTACTTCCGCAACGAGATGCTCTGGCCGGCTGCCGGACATCAACTTTCCTGATTCCGGCCGCCACAAGATATCGTCCTTGTCCACACCCCCAGCGACAGAGTTTTCACACCTCTCAAAGAAAACTGCTTTGCACATGAAGTCCGACACGGTGATCTCGTCGCTTGAACTCCCTGATGTGGTGATGGCGCACGACTTGTGGAGAGACTATCGCATGCTCCTTGACAGAGTGGACCCAACATCAACTCAATCTGGGCTAGCATGCGAGCCCTGCAGAAGGTACGATACTCTGGCACTGATGAAGCCGACGCGGAGCAGATCGATCGAGCATTGTTGCTGACTGGCACCAGGCGGAAAGCGAAATGGCAAGTACAGCCGTATTCTGCGGATGAGGGACTCTGGATTAACGGTCTCGGTGGGATCCAGTGACCGGACATTACCTTCGTGTACGCTCTGCGAACGCACACTACAACGATGCACATATCCTCTGAGTCGGGTGAAACCTGGTCCCAAAGTTGGTCCGTTATATCCATACGCTTCCCACTTTGCCGTGCACTGCCCTTGAACGAGTCCTGATGCGCTCTCTCGATCGATCCAGGTTCGCTGCAGAAACGACGGAAACGCGTGAATCAAGAGGGCCGATCGACGGCCACCGGACAAGAGGATCCTCAGGGCGAGCAGCTCAGTCGGTCCCAGAAAGCCCACCCGATGAGAAATAAGCCCGGTCCGTTTGCAGCAATGACGAGTCCACCCATCGATCAGGAGATGACCACCACGGTGGTCAACAAGCCGACGGTTGCGTCGGACAAGAACGTCTTGAAAGCCCATGGACTCACGACGTTCATCCACCCCACCCATGATGGATTGTCAACCCCACCGCAGAGCGATGACGAGTCTGCAGGCAACATACAGGACCTCTTTTCCCGGGCCTGCTCTGACCTGAGCATCTCGGTTGATATGATCCAGCCATTGTGAGTGACGTCACCGCGTGCCATTGAAACCGCCTCACCCCCGTAGCTGTTTACATTGCTGACACAGTCGCGCTCGCCATCGTTCAGACTCGAATTGTACTTTGATAATATGATGGCATATTCGATCTTTCACCAGCCATCCTTTACCACCAAACTGCTCAACATCAAAAACCTCGGCCACCTGAAAGCCCTTCTGGCAGCCATCTTCTCTTTCTCGGCCCGATATCAAAATCCTCAGCAAAGTGAGTCATTTCAGGCCATGGGGAAACAATCGGCCGATCAGATTCCTGAACATCGCCGATTTCACAAACTGGCATTGAAATTCATTGACCAGGCAATTGAAGAATGCGCCGATGATACTCCCCCTCTTTGTGTGCTACAGGCCATGGTATTGGCCTCCTTCTACCAAATTACAGAGAGCGTGCGTGGACGAGCGTGGCGATCGCTGGGCGCTTGCGTTCGCGTCGCCTACGAACTCTCTCTTCACCTGATCGACTTTGACCTGAGTGAGGAAGGGGCCGACGACCAACATGACGAGGACGACGACGATGGTACTACTGCCGCTGCCGCTGCCACCGCCACCGCCACCACTGATATGGAGCTGGATCATGAGAAGTGGGCCAAGGATGAGGAAAAACGACGGACTTGGTGGGCCATCTGGGAGATGGACACGTTCGTCAGCACGATCCGTCGCGCCCCTGTAGCCATCGATTGGAGCAAGATGAGGACTTGCCTGCCTGTTGCGGATGAGTTTTGGTTCAACAATTGCCCGCGGCGAAGCTGTTTTCTCAGAGCGAAGCCGGTTGAACGGGTGAAAGCGTTACAGAACTCGGGCAATGAGAGCCCAGTGGCCTGGAACATCTTGATCACCTCTCTCATGCGAGACGCCCAGCCGTTCTCGAACTTCAACGGAGGCCTGCGCTTTACCGATCCTGCCAAATATTGCAAGAGTGTGAATGATGAAAAGAATGAGCGCAGGGCGAAGACCTTGTCAGAAGAAGATCTCGAAAAGCTGCAGATTTTGATGAACACGCTCAAGTGTGTCAACCTCAGCCTCCCCGAGGCTATCAGAGATGAAGGCAAATTTCTCAGCTTCACGTCAACCGATGTGGCTCTGGTGAAGCAGGCGAGACAAGCGCACTGTGCGATATACAGCACGTGTTTCTCCCTCCAGCTGGCCCGATTTATGACCTATCACCGTTTCGCGTTCAAGGAGATCGCGGCTGGTGAAACGCTCAACGCCGGGTCCGAATCTCCCCAAGCCAACCCGGGCAAGCAGGACTACCAAGGCACGGCCAACTGCCTGGATGCCGCTGAACGTGTTCTGGACTTGGTCAACCGATGCTCCAACGATCACGTTCGCTACGTGAACCCGTTCCTGGCCAGCACGGTGTGGATTGCTGCCGCGTTGCAACTGGTCGTCAAAACTTTTGGCCCCCCGAGAACCAACAAAGATCTGATCGATTCCAAGCTGGAGGTCCTGCGGAGCAGCTTCCGCGCCTTTGCCCGATTCTGGGAGATGTCTCCAATTCTGGAGCACAACCTCGAGTTACTTGAACACCGATTGCAGACCGGCGGCATTACACCGACGTCCCGGGACCAGTGGCCGAGATCGGGTGAAAAGCTCTGCCATAAGAGTCAGGGTTCTAGTGTACAGCGAACCAACATGGACGTCACAGATCCATCAAGCGGTGAGAATTTGCAACAAGTAACTCGCTATTCCCCACATGCCAACGTCGATGCCTCGACTCTGTCGTCGACCTCCATGTTTGACGAAGCGGGTGTACCGACCCCCAGAATGTCGGCGCCTTGGCATATCACAAAGACAAACGAGCTTTCCATCAACGGTGTCCCTTACAATTCAACAATGACGATCTCAGTTCCTGGAGAACCACTCTCCGGCGATGATAGCCATGGAGACTTGAGCATGCCATTCGGCAGCGACGACGGAAGCAAGAGTACGGATGTGTATTTCGACAACCTTCCGACGGAAACATATTTGTCCGGATATGTCAGCGGAATCATCTACGATTCGCTCTTGGGGTGACTGCAGCTCAGGCGGGGGGATGCCGTGGAAAGTCGAGGACCCAACTTTGCTGCTCTTCCGGTGTTTTTGTGTCAGCCGCTTTCCGACCGTGTTTTTGTCGTACCGCTAGCTTTCCATCGGATACGTAGCACAACGAAATAGCAAGCAATGTATAACATCTTTGTATTGACTTCAATATCCTCTGAGAGATCTGAATCTTCTCACATGGTCTGCTGAGGTCACTACTGCCCTGGACCAAAAAAGCTATCCATGATATGGTTTGTATTGATCCTGCCTTCAATAGCCTGCTTTTGCTCTGAGTGTCGAGCGGCTTCTTACGTCAATTTGAAAGCCTCCTCCGGCTTCAGCGAGGCAGTAAAGTCAGCTTTCTGCGTGTTCATGTCGACGGGGAAAGACAGATGCTCATGCACCCATTTCCAACGTCCATCACGCTTCCTGGCAATCCCGGTCCGGCGGAAGGCGGTCGAAAATGGCACGCCGCCAGCGGTTCCCCAGGTGTGCTGAATCATGGTCGAGTATGTCATATCCTCGGAGACGGCCGTGATTTCAAGATCCTTGTACTCCATTTGGCCATCGTTCCAGTAAGGAAATATTGCGTCGAAATGCTCATGGAATCGGTCACGTTCCGTGTTGCCGAACATGTCATAGCTGAGCATCTCATCGAAGTCATAGAAGCGTCGAGAGCCGTCCATTCGGTTGACGGCGTCGGCCTTGGATTCGTGATTCCAGTAATGGAGCCATCCCAGATAGAGCTGCTTCAGACATTCCTCTTCGGCTTGTTTCAACTCTGGCTTGTGATCCTGAAATGATCGGCCATGTGAGCAACAATAAACGGGCCATGCCGCAGGAGTCTTACCTTGCTCTTGCGCATACTCAGAAACTCATACTGCTTGTCAATCGACGAGTAGGCCGTCTGAGGAGTGTTGTCAGCCGCAAGCCGTGGGAAAAGATGGGGATTATCATACGTCATCCTGGACAAACCCGTCTTTGTTCATGTTGAAGGATCTCTGGGCTGACGTTGAGTATATCGAGAGCGAGTCGAATGGCTCGGACAGCTAGCTGATCAAATCAGGTGAGACTTTGCGGAGGCAAGTAATGCGCGGTTTATTTGAGAAACACTGCACAACTTATATCCTTTTGCGGAAATCGACACTGCCGGTCTCAGTTGCCTAGATATCTAACGCTGGAGATGGGAAGGGCTCGGGGCGAAACCAGGACGCGGACAAAGAGCGGGGCCATTTCGCATTCAAAGTGATAACAATGTCAGATGTTTCCCATACGGCAAGGTCATGCTGTAATCACTTACCCCGGATTTTTTATGCGGCCGTAATCTCCCCGCCGTCAAATAAGAGGTGGAGAGTCAGAACGAAAATCCGGCCGATCCCTGCCTCTGCCGCCGGTTGCACAAAATGATTGGGCAGCTGGAACCTCATGATTACACCTTACACTCCCTCGAGCTATCACAGGTCACCCTGAAGGTTGTGGAGGATGGCAGAGCCCATTCGGACCACGACCGGACGAACTGGCTTGACAGCGCGCTGGATGGTGCGTCCGTCCTTGTTCCAGCTGGTCACTACGTCGAGATCAGTGTATAAATCAGAGAGAGGAGAACCGAGGATGGTTCTGCTCCAGGATCTACTCATCCTTCATCCAAAGACTTGAAAATGGTGGCAACCAATCCTCAGTACGACGCTATTGTCGTCGGCAGCGGCTTTGGAGGATGTTACGTCCTCAACCAGCTGCGGAAGAGAGGGTTCAAGACTCTCGTCATTGACGAAGCAAAGGATTTGGGTGGTGTTTGGTGGTGGAATCGGTATGATGGAGCCCGTACCGACAGTTCCACTCCTCTGTACGAGTTCTCTGATGCGAATGTGTGGAAAGACTGGTACTGGTCGGAGAAGTATCCCGGTTGGGCCGAGCTCCTGGGATATTTCCGCCACCTGGACTCAAAGTTGCAGCTGAAAAAGGACATCCGCTTTGGGAGCAGAGTGGTCAGCGCCAAATTTGACGGTGTCGATAACATCTGGCATATCACCACCGACGATAAGGCGGAATTCACGGCCAGAAACTTCATTCTCTGCACCGGCTTCGCTGCGAAGCCATATATTCCCGACCTGCCCGGTCTCGACACTTTCAAAGGAATCAAGACGCACACGTCCAAATGGCCCCGAGACGGAATTGATTTCAAAGGCAAAAAGGTCGGCGTCATCGGCAACGGCTCCAGTGGGCTGCAGGTCATCCAGGAAGTCGCCCCTGAGGTCGGGCACTTGACCGTCTTCCAGCGAAGCCCGACCTACGCGATGCCGATGCGTCAGAGGAAACTCACCAAGGAAGAACAGAACAAAGCGACTTATCCAGGTCTGTTCGAGTTGCGCAAAAAGACGTTTGCCGGCATTGACCGCGAGTTCAACCCCAAACAAGCGGCACAGGTCAGTGATGCCGAGCGCCAAGAGTTCTTCGAGAAGATCTGGACTGAAGGTGGATTGTCCTTCTGGCTCGCCACCTACCAAGACGTCATCATTAACCCCGAGTCCAATCGCCATGCATATGAGTTCTGGCGCAGCAAGGTTCTTCCCCGCATCAAGGACCCAAAGAAGGCCGAAATCTTAGCGCCAGAAAACCCTCCGTACTACTTTGGCACCAAGAGGGCCACGCTGGAGCAACGATACTATGAGGTCTACAATCAGGATAATGTCGATCTCGTGGACGTGAGAGCGAATCCCATCAAGGAGGTGGTGCCGAACGGCATCATTACCGCGGATGGCGTCCTCCACGAGCTCGAAATCCTCATCCTCGCCACGGGCTTCGACTCGGTGACGGGTGGCATCCTCGCCATCGACATCGAAGGTCTCGATGGCCAGGTCCTCCGGCAGAAATGGGCCAACGGCACATACACCAGCTTTGGCCTGGCCACCGCCGGTTTCCCCAACATGTTCTTTCTCTACGGTCCGCAAGGCCCGACGTCCTTCTGTAATGGTCCCACCTGCGCGGAAATTCAGGGAGACTGGATCGTCGACACGCTCACATTCCTGCGCGACAAGGGTTACAAGCGACTGGATGTCAGCGAGAAAGCGGAACAGGAATGGAGGGAACAGGTCAACGCCATTGGCAACGCGACCCTGCTGCCCCACACCGCGTCGGAATACATGGGCACCAACATCCCTGGCAAGCCAAAGGAGATGCTGAATTACCTCGGGGGACTGCCCAACTACATCCAACAAATCAATGCGGTGCTGAGTGAAGGCTTTCCAGGATATCACCTGGATTGAGATCGTTCCGGAATCGACGTTCTGCCCACCCGCCAGACAGAAGAACAGATGCGCAGAAGGACGGTGCGCTCACGATTTATGATTGGGGCGAGAACAAGTCAGCTTCAAATCTTAGAGGTCTCCTGCTGAAATATAAGCTATGATCACAGAAAGGACTCGGCCGGGGCTGGCCGGACGGGAGGGGAATATTCTCATTCTTCCGTGCCGGTCACTGCCCTATCAGAGTTTCCCAGCCACGTGCAATGCAGACCGATAGCCAAAAGTCATGCTGGGGCCAATGCTGCATCCTCCGCCAGGGTATGTCCCCCGCATCACCGAGTTTTGATCCAGGCCAATGGCGTATAGGCCTGGGATGGGCTTGCCCTGAGAGTCCAACGCCTGTGCGTTCTCATTCGTGGCCACGCCATAGACAGAGCTCACGTTCCCTGGATAGATGGGCAGAGCATAAAACGGACCCTTGACACACAGACCCAGGTTCGGATTGGGCAAGCCGGTCGCGGGGTCGCCATAAAAATTATCATATGCATTGCCACCGCGCTGAAACTCCGGATCCTTGCCTTTCCGCGCATTCTCATTGGCCTGAGAGACGGTTTGCTGCAGGACATCGGCAGGGACTCCGATCTTGTGGGCCAGCTGCTCAATGGAGGGAGCCTCGATCAAATAGCCTTGCCGGATCAGGTGCCGGACAGGCAATGGTGCGGGCAAGGCCATTCCCATTCCGTATTTTCGCAGAAAGGGTCGATCGCCGATGAAGTAAGCCTTTGAAATGTTCAGCTGGTGCATCGTCCGGACGAATTCTTGATACGGCGCAGACTCATTGGCGAAACGTCGACCGTCTGGTCCCACGATAATGGAACCCGGCTTTGATCTATCAATAGCAAAGTGTGGGAACCGTCGGACCTGACCAGTCTTGGTGGTCAAGACAGAGATTGGTGCAAAGATCCCGTTATCCGGGTTGGCAGGAGGAAGGACCGCGCCCACTTCGACCGCCAATTTAATCCCATCACCGACGTTATGTTTGGGCGCCGCGCAGTGGTCGTGGGGGAGGTATTTTCTCGCTTTCTCCGAGCGTCCGAAACCGCCACTGGCCAGGATGACCGCCTTTCTGGCCTCGACGGTCTCCGTCTCGCCATTCTCTTTGGCAATCACCACTCCCGTCACCTTGTCGGTCGGATCATGTGTCAAGCTCACCGCCGGGGACGACTTCCACAAGCTGACTCCCTCCTGGTCGCAGGTATGCAACAGCCTCCCGACCAGGGCATTGCCGTTGGCCATGAAGGCGCCCTTGCCGAAGCGGACCACATCGATCACGTACCTCACCAGTTTTGCCGTGGCGGTAGAGAAATTTTGCAGGCTGGCGAAAGGTCGCGTGAGCACGGCTAGCTCGACAGGATCGGCCTGCATCGACCCGAAGGCGTGGAATCCTTGGAGTGTATATCGAACGTCCCTCAGGCGACGACGACCCAAAACTTGACCATCGAATTCCTGAGTGAGCATGGTCCTCCCCACGGAGGAGCCTTCCTTGGACACATGATAATCAGGCAACGGGACGGGCTTGAATTTCATCGACGAGTTCTCCTCGATCCATCTGACCATCTCCGGCCCACTGTCCAGGAAGGCCTTGATTTTGGAAGGGTCGTACAGCTCAGGTCCGAGAACGCGCTGAAGATAGGTCTCAGCCTTTTCGCGGGAGTCATCGGTCACCCCAATGGCCGGTTGATGCTTGTTCACTGGAATCCATGCTCCACCACCCGAATACGCCGTGGTCCCGCCGAAGTATTTGCTCTTTTCAACCACCAGCACTTTCAACCCCTGTTTGGCCGCAACGATGGCACTCGTCAGGCCAGCGCATCCGGAACCGACCACGACCACATCGTAGCTGTGCGGACTGGCCGGAGCCCGATTCTATTGTGAGTGGTTAATGACATGACTTGTACATGGGAACTTGCCAGAGCTTACGGGCTGAATGGAAGCTCGCCTTCTTTGGCCCTTTTCCACGGACCGGACCAGTCGCTTGTCGTGGAATACGATCGAACGGCCACTCCGCAGCTTCGAAGACCACATTGTCCCAAATTCAAAAGTAGACCTTTTGGATCGAGGTCACGAGCTGCGACGAAGCAAAAAAGTTGAAGGCCAACAAAGGCCGAGGGCCTAGCCAGTTACTGGCCATGGCCCGCCCCTTGACAGGCACTGGAACAACAATCCACAACACCGGGTAATCGGAGCTTCGGATCCTACTGATATCAGGTCTTTGGGGTCACTTCTTCACGGTGCCACGTGGGATGAGAGATCCCCTTTGTTGCCGAATCCTCGGAAAAGAATTCTGAGCCAAATTTGGTTAGCACCACTCGGCTTCGGCAAAGCTGTCTTTCTCTTTTCGGCTGGAAAATCCCAGGCCCGAGAAAGGGAGCTCCAGAAGCGCCAATGCTGTACTTACCAAAATCGTGTGGGGTGCGGTGGGGACTAGCCTCACGCCGGAGGTACCAGCTCCTCATCATTCCAGTTCGTGAGACAATTGTCCAGTTAGAGCGGCCCAAGAGACTCATCTCTCACAAAGACAGGGAGGCCAAGCTTATGTGTGTGAAACGATTGGTATACAGGATCTGGTCCTTTCCCGACTCAAGTACTCCTCTGAGCCTGATGCATGATGCTGTCTGCCCCCTGTGGAAGGAGTCCATCACTATGTTGGTTCAAGGAGGGACACCCAATGTCATGCCTCCATCTACCGCATAAACCTGTCCAGTGATCCACGAGGAGCTCTTTGAGCACAGGAAGAGGACGGTACCGGCAATGTCATCTGCCGTCCCGAGTCGTGGCCATGGGGTGGCCTTCTTCATGTGACCGATAATCCCTGTGTCTTCAAAGTTCGCGCGAGCCATACCTGTCGCCACGACTCCCGGAGCGATAGCGTTGATATTAATGTAGTCCTTCGCGTGATCGATTGCACCAGCACGGGTCATGTGGTTGATCGCCGCCTTGGTCGCCGAGTAGGCCACCTCGCCAGGGAAAGCAACGACCCCGGCGCAAGACGAGATATTTATAATCCGGCCACGACTCCCCCATTGGGAGTCAACGTCTTGTTTCAAAAATTGCTGGATCGCCAGTCTGTTAGATTTGGCGGTGCCGAGCGTGTTGATGGAGGACATCTTGCTCCAGAGTTCATCAGACTCATCCACGAAAAGCCGGAACGGGGCCCAGTATCCAGCACAGTTCACGACGATGTCGAGGCGTCCAAATGTCTGAGCTCATCAGCATTCATGATCAGAGACGTCATCGTGGTGGGGGGTCAAATTGCCATCAACTGAGGACCACGTACCGACACGGCGGCAGCAAAGGCATCTTCCAGTTCTTTGGCCTGTGAAATATCGACCTTTTGGAAGAGAGCCGATCCTCCTGACTGTTTGATGAGGTCGGCCGTCGTGATGTGAAGGTCTGATTCGAATCCGGCAGGGTTAGCCTCGGCCTTGAGATCACAGCAAACCAATTTGGCGCCTTCTTTGGCGAGAAGAATGGCCGTGGAACGGCCCATCCCACTGCTTGCCCCGGTGACGAGGGCAACTTTGCCCTCCAGTTGTCCGCTCGTCATCCTGGTGCCTGACGATCAGGTTCAAATCCACCAAGGGCCAGGGAGGGTTGAATGATTGAGTGTCGGTTCGTTTGTTTTGTGCGTTTGTGATTTAGATCTAAACAATGTTGATAAGCTCGAACGAAGATTGAACCAGGATCATCGAGAGTCTCAGAATGGCCAGTCTCCTCTGATGAACAAGGATCGGCATATTTATGGTCGGGGACCTGAAAATTAGGCCGGTGACCAATCGGAATAAGATCAACGTGACAAATCGCACCAGTATTTTGATACAATGGATTAGTTGCTAAAACAGCCAAACGAGAGTACCTTCGACTGAGGTCTGCAGCTGCCGACAATGTTAATGTAAAATATAATAATGGACGGGCTCCCTCGAGAGCAAGCCCTCCAGTGCCTGCAAGACCCGCACAGACCGAGACGGGCAAGATGTTCTCCAGTCTGAAACTCGATCGTCCTATCGTTGTGGAAGGCCAGCAGATAGTTCCACATACGAGCGCGACAAACTTCCTCGTCATTGCCGTGGCTGGCCTGGGTGGGTTTGCCTTTGGATATTCCAACAACGCGATTGCTGGTTCTTTGGCGCAACCGTCTTTCATCGCCAAATTCCTCAACAACAGCCATGCGGACTCGTACATCGGAGGCATCCTTGGAGCGTCAGTGTCCACTGGTCCGTGCCAAAGGCGATACTGGCTGACAGATGCGACAGCTTTTTAGGTGGTGGGTTCGTCGGTGCCCTCATCCAAGCACCGATATCTAGCAAATGGGGCCGCCGCGTCGCGACGGGCACTGGTGCTGCCTTGATCACTCTTTCCGGTGCGCTCCAAGCCGGCTCCGTCCATATTGCCATGTTTATCGTTGCTCGGTTACTTTGCGGAGTGGGTGCGGGAATCGTCATCACCAACTGCCCAGTATACATGAGCGAAGTCTCACCACCCCATACCCGTGGAATGCTCACGGGGAGCCACGCCATCACCATCGTGTACGCCTACATCACTTCCAGTCTTCTCGCTGTGGCATGGTCTTATGTGGATACTCCTTATCAATGGCGTCTCCAGTTTGTCATTCTGACAGCGGTTGGGCTGTTGCTCCTTGCCTCTCTACCATTTATCCCCGAAAGTCCGAGATGGCTCTCGGTAAGGTGTCTTGAAGAAATCACGTATATCATGCACTTATTGACCATTGACAGGAAAAAGAGAGATATGAGGAAGCCTGGGAGGTCCTGAAGAAATTACACCGCTCGAAACAAGATTCTTCCGGCCTTCTGGCGCACGCGGAGATGAGACAGATCAGGGCCCAAATTGATGCCGAAAGGGTGGGTAAACTCGGCTTCGAAGTGAACGCAACCTCATTTTTCTCTAGTCGCTTCCAACGGGATATCTGTACATCTTCCGAAACCCGTCAACAAGAAAGAGAGCATTTTGCTCAATCATGGTCTGGCTGATGGGTCAGTCCACCGGTATTCTGGTGATTGCAAACCTCACTCCCACTCTTTTCGGTGGCCTGGGATATGGCCTCCGACTACAGTTGGGTCTCTCTGTCGTGTGGACCGTCTGTGCGGTGATTGGCTGCTTCGTCAACGCGCTCTTAATGGACAGAATTGGCCGTGTGAAATTGCTGGGTGAGTCTGGATGCTCCTCCAACGTGTTTCGAGAACTCCATCTGACACACTGCTAGTCGCTGGGGGCTATCTTTGCTCCATCGCTCTGATCATCGAAGCCGTTCTCCAAAAATATTACCTTGGCACCAATATCAAGTCAGGATTGAATGGCGCAGTGGCAATGTACTTTATATTCATTATCTTCTACGGATGCACCGTTGACTGCGCCGCCTACGCCTACGTCGTTGAGATCTGGCCCACTCATCTGCGGAGTCAAGGCAGCACGATCGCTCTAGGCTCATTCTTCCTCACATCCATCGCATACAACAGCCCGGCATCGACCGCCTTCAGCACCATTGGCTGGAGGTATTACTTCGTCATGATGTCGGTCTGTTTCGTCAGTGCCACCGTCATTCTCTTCACATTTCCCGAGGTAAGGATATTTTCACGCTGCCTGCAGGGATTGGTCCGCCTTAGCTGACATACCAATTAGACCAAGGGGTTGACGCTCGAAGAGATCGGAGAGAAGTTTGGCGATAAGGTGGAAGTCACACTCGACGAGGTTGACGAAAAGGGCCCCGTGAGCGTCGAAAGTGAAAATGCCAGTGCAGCTCCGGAGAAGGTCACGGCAGAAGTTAAAGAGTCAGTGTAACACCTCTGAGAGTACCGCAAAGTATGAGCATGAGGAACCATTTTGCCGTGGTTTATCCCGGCATATCACCGTCTGAATCGAGATCTTTATAATGATCACATATTACAAGCATAGATAGATTGCGCCACCCTAGGCTGATATAAGCCAGCCCACAGAAGAAGAGAAGTCATGCAAATATTACCCCTGATGCTTTATATCGGAAACCTCACACTCGGCTCCGTCGGATGGTGTCGGGGTCCACGCCTCCCTGTCTAATAGAATAGGCAAAACTGCGAAGAGAGATGATATTGACATCCACTGGCGTCAAAGGGTTACCAAAACTTCTGTCGACCTCTGGGAGAGGTAGTGGATGGAAGGAACCCGTGTGAAGATTGTGTCTATAGAAAAGGGGGTGCCTTAAGTCCACGTAGGTTGTCTAGGCAACAGTACGGTTTCTAGGCTGACAACTTGGCTAGTTTCGAATCCTAGAATGCATAAAAACTCGGCCAGCAGAGATGCCTTTGACATGCCAGACTTTTCATACAAGTCATCCTATCTACGAGACTAGCAGCTCGAGAATGATGCGGTGTTCTGCACCTAACCTGCCTTGTAAAAGCCACAGGCTGAATAACCACCGTCGACGGTCCAATGTGCTTTAGAAAAGTCAGCCACGAGACTGGCTACAACCAGGGTTACCACTTACCTCCTGTGACATAAGAGGCATCGTCACTCAGCAGAAAAGTCAAAACTTTGCCCACCTCCTCGGCTTGCCCCATGCGGCCCATCAGGGTTCCTGCACTGACAATGTCGGCCGTGAAAAGTCCCTTGGCTTCACCGTCGCGGAAGATCTTGGTGTCGATTGGACCTCTAGGAAAAATGTCAGAGGAGAACAAGAATGGCCGGCGACAGGCTTACGGTAGGAGTGCGTTGATTCGGATTCCTTCTTTCCCATATTCGGCTGCGGCTGATTCGGTCAAGCCGATGACTCCGAATTTGCTCGAAGCGTATGCAGCATTCTTCGGAAGACCTCTCAAGCCTGATGTGCTAGAGACATTCACGATGGCGCCGCCTGGTTTGGTGAGCACCTGAAGCTCGGCGCGCATGCAATTCATGACTCCAGTCAGATTGACGCCGATCATGGCATCCCATGCTTTCTGGTTCTGAGAAAGGAGTTAAATTGGCGTCGAAAAGGAGGATCCAAGACTGACGATATCAGCGGTGAATTCGCCTTCACCACCTGCAATGCCGGCGACATTGGCCGCTCCATCCAGACGCCCAAACGTCTTCACGGCACTCTTGATCCAATTGTTCACCTGTTCAACATCTCGCACGTCGACTCTGTCGATCAGGATTTTGGTCTCGAATCCACTGGCTGGTCGTGTTGAGTACTTTGGCCCCGGGTGAAGAAAGTCGAAGCTCACCTAACCGCTTGGTCTCCTCCAATCCCTTTTCATCAACATCACTGATGGCTACACCCGCCGCTCCGAGTTCTGCTAGTCGAATTGTCGTGGCTCGACCTATTCCCGATCCCGCACCAGTGACGGCGTAGAACCTGCCCTTCATTATTGAATTCTGAGAAGAAAGACTACCAATATATGTTCAATCTAGATCAGCGAACAGGCCAAGATTACGCGAGAATGGTGCCTTGCGACCAAGATAGGAGCAGATCGTGTAAGGTTCCCGCCAACAACTTATTGAACTTCTTCAGATTAGTCACTGTAAGTTCTTAAAAGGCACTGTGCAATGCAAAAGTACGCCTACACATGGTCGTCGGCAAGTCGTCGGCAAGTCTACTCTCCGCCAATCATACACAAGAACTTCGGACCGCGGATTGATCACTAGAAAACAAGACACTGAAAGGCCGTTGCAGCACCGTTGATTCCATCCTAGCCTCCCACTCGGCCTGTTAGATTCACCCCATGTATGAGAAGGGTCGGAAAACAACTTGTCGAGACCGCCACACAAAACATGGGGAGACACAAGTTGTCTCCGCACTACTCCTGCGCTTGGACCCAGACCTCCTCTACCAGGGTGTTACTAGCCGCCAATCAGGTCCTCACTAAGAGAGCCGATAATCAGTCCGAATATTACACCTAAGGCGTTCCGGGATGACGCTCGGAATCCGGAGTTGTTTCGCCATGCTTTCCATTTCCCGGTGGGACAGCCGAAAACACTCCGGATACAAGGACACCAATTCGACCAGATAAACGCATGTCGCTTAGATCCAACTCGTTGTGCCATCGTCTCCCTTGGGGCAGCGTGAGGGGTCGGGGATGCCTGGGGACCCCGCAAGCCAATTCGTCGCTGTCTCCCCAGTTTTCTTCAAAGCCACATGATACTCTCCGAGGTTGCAGTCGTTGACCAATAGCATTGCGATCCGGATTGGCTAGTCATGATTCGCTCAAATCAAGATTCGAATAATTATTATCAAAGTTATTGTTATTTGCTAGAAGGTTGAGGTCTGCACGTACGGTCTAGACCGTGAAATGACCGGCACGGGCTGGCCCTGGCCCTGGCCCTGGGGGCTAGACAACTCCTGACCCGGGCTTAGGCCCGACCGACACGAGTCCAAACCCTGCCCGCCCGACTGTCAGACGGCCTGAGCCTTGACAAGCAGTTGACCGTAGAACAGTTCACCCGATTTATGAATATAGCAGGGAGGACAGACGCTCTGGCCTTGTGGTCGCACGGCTGAGGAAGCAAGAAGATGCACGCTAGGAAGTGGACGCTGTGGTGGAAGTTTCGCGGGACTTGTCCTACAAGCTCTATTTTGACAGAGTATTTGGTTTTGGTGGTCAACGGCTCAAACCTTGTATGGCGCCCAGGCCTAACATGTCTAGCCTGGCGCCTAGGGTTATGATTCGCTACACTTTCAGTCCTACGGAAGCGTCACCACTCTGATGGTACTGGTCTTGGCCATGTGGCCTGGCCATATCTTGACGAGACATTGCTTATCCTTCCGTCGACATGGACAGATAAAAGAACAACACCTCTGCAACCTATGAAATTCCCATAATCCGTAGATTGCGGCTTAAGCGAAAGCGACGAACAATCATCCTCATAATGTCTTCTGCAATGTCTCCTGGATGGGCCATCCGTGAGAACCATTGTCAAGACTAATCAAGAGACGGTGATGAGCGCAGCTCACGTATGGCGATCAGTAACTTCGTTGTTCTCTTAATGGATGAGACACTTCCGATTATCCGTCCTGCGTACCCTTGTAGCTGCAGCTGCAGCTCGCAATCGGCACGTTTGAAGCGGAAGTTAGCATTGAGAACCTCTCAGAATGCAGCAGGTCCCAGATCACCGGATTCCGGGGCCGAAAATCCGGTCTTTTTTGGCGTTGGAATCCGGAGTTGTAAACGAGCGGTTAAGCTAAGGTTTGTGCTCCGATACACATGGCCTGTGGGGTTTTGGGGTACCCCATGGAGTCGTTCGGCTCTAGTATATGGTCTACAGGGAACGCCTTGGCGTCCAATACGAGGAGCTAGGTGTTGGTCTGTCTATAAGAATGGATCCATGGTCCAGCTATTTCCAGACCTAGACCATCTTTCTCCCATCACATTTCAAAATGCTAGACAACTCTGCCGGAAGAGTGGCTGGGTCCAAGCTACACACCAGTCGGATCAACATCATTGTCATCCTCGCGGCAGCTACTGCCAGCTTCAACTTCGGCTATTCCAACAATGTCATCGCTGGCTCCCTGGCGCAGACATCTTTTATTAAGTACTTCCTGTCTGGCGGCAATGCCACCACCCTGATCGCCAGCATGCTGGCCGCGTACGTGCCCTCCCAGACTGGTTGGTCGATCCTCACTCACGCTGCTGCGACAGATTCTTCTCGGGAGCATGGATCGGATCTGTCGTGCAGAGTCCCGTGTCTTCAAAATATGGACGACGTCCCTGCAACATTGCTGCTGCACTGTTGGTCATGATCTCGGCGGCTCTGCAAGCTGGCAGTGTTCACATTGCAATGTTCCTCGTCGCCCGTATTCTCAATGGAATCGGTGCGGGGATCATCATCTCGAATACTCCGGTGTACATGAGTGAAGTCTCTCCCGCACATACGCGTGGCATGCTGGTCAGCGCACAAGGAATCTCGATCACGACCGCGTATGTGGTCTCGAGCGTCGCAGCATTTGGCTTCCACTTTGTGGATCATGCTATCCAATGGCGCCTTCAGTTTATTATCATGACTGCTCTGGCGATGATCCTGGCGGTGACAATGTTTTATATTCCGGAAAGTCCCCGGTGGCTAATGGTGAGGACCACGATTCTTGTACCTCTGTTGGCGGACTGACATTGTTAGGATCACGGGAGAGCCGACGAAGCCTGGCGAGTTTTGGAGAGGCTGCACAGATCGAAGGCCGACCCAGATGCCCGCCTTGCACGTGCCGAATACGTTCAAATCAAAGCCCAGCTCGAAGAAGAAAAGGTAACTTTACGGATGACCACCCTGACTGGTATCGTCATGAATCTGACGTCGCGACAGGACCTACCCACGGGATATATTTATATCTTCAAGAACCCTTCCACTCGAAAGCGTGCCATTTGTGGAATCCTCACATGGTTCATGGGTCAATCGACTGGGATCGTCGTCATCGCCAACTTTGCCCCGACCCTTTTCGGTGGACTGGGCTTTAACAACGAACTTCAGCTGGGCCTGGCTATCGTGTGGGTCACAGCATGCCAAATTGGAACGTTCCTCAGCAGCCAACTTATTGAGCGCTTAGGCCGCGTCAAGTTACTCGGTAAGACTCTGCTCTACCTTGCCTGGGCATTGTTAACCGCCCTCAGTCCTGGGAGGTTACTCCTGCTCCATTTGCCTCATTGTCGAGGCTGTTCTCCAGAAGTACTATCTCGGGACGACTTATAAGCCTGGGCTGAATGCGGCCACGGCTATGTATTTCATCTTTGTCTTCCTCTTCGGCCTCCTCATCGAGTGTCCAGGCTATACATATATCGTCGAGATCTGGCCCACTCATCTTCGCAGCCAAGGAGCAACGATTGGTTTCGTGTCATTCTTCACCATGACACTGATCTACAACAGCGTGGCACCCGCAGCCTTTGCGAACATTGGCTGGAAATATTATTTCGTTCTGGTGTCCGCCTGCTTGGTGTCGACGACATTCATGGCATTTTATTTCCCCGAGGTCTGTCTCTGAGATATGTGAGTATGAACATTGCTGACTGTGGCAGACTGCTGGCTTGACGCTCGAAGAGATCGCGGCCAAGTTTGGTGACCATGTCGCCATTGATATTTCGGCGGTCGATGTCGACAATGTGATCGTGGAGAGTAAGGGCGGTCATGTGGAATATGTGGAGAACAAGGCTTAATTGGAACATTGTTGTCACCCCTTTGCCAGTGGTGGCCTCAGGCAGAAAGTTAACCCTCGGAATTTTGACCAGGCTATGAGGCGCTCGCTCTGGTCAAAAATGTGGAAGAATATTTCATTCCCTACGCCTTCGGTTCCCTTCACCAGTCCTCTCATCTCGTTTCGACATGATACGGAATAGATGTAATATGTGTAGCGCACACGTTGGCGACAGGCTGCTCAGCCTCCGCAGCCTGCTCTTGGAAGGAAAACACGCCGTCAACCCAAATCAATTCGGAGCTAGACAGTAGCAGAGCATCAGAGACGGATCACGAAGATTAGCTTGGCTTCCGTATTGTCGCTGGTGATTGCGACGGCGTCGAATGCACATAACAGAGTTCCTCCAGAACAACTGGAACTCGGCCTGTGCCAAATGTTGCTCTGGTCACGTGACACATTTGCCGAGCCCGTATCACCGCTGTTGTGGCCAGTACTGGACCCCTTCGGTCCCTGCCAACACTGCTACCACTATGCCTTGATAGCTGGTTCTCTCCACGTCCTGTTCCATAGATTTCCATTCGAGAAGTTAAACCAAAGCATGCTGTATTGTTTCAGCAACTGTCAGTCTGCTCCTTGGAGCAAATGTAACAAGGGTCTGCACTCCGCCATCTCCACTTGGACAACCACGGGCCGCTTCTCAGCTCTGGCCATTACTACAACGCCTTGACCCAAGTTCACATCTTGATTCTTTGGGCGCCATGGTCGCCAATGCCGGGATATCAGAATCAAAGGCTCGAGTCCTGCCAAGGTGAGGAACCACATGTCATCTTGAGACTATACCGCGCGTTCTATCCGCCCGTGTCCGAGCATCAGCATCTCACGCGATTCATATGCCTTTCTAAGTGGGGACCGACTCTCAATGACAACGGGAACATCTGCCCTGATCTGGGCTCAGTTCACGGTCCTGTTGTCTACAGGACAGAGACAGTTTCCTCTGCCGCGACATGTCTCATCGCGAGCGATATATCAAAACAATGACAACCAGCTGCCCGGTTCCAGTTATCGGGTCGGAGGTGGAAGGTTCTCCGGCACAAAATGCAAAATACAATAGCTGGAGCCAACGTACCACCATGACTCGCTAGCGTCAGGCAACTGCTTTTGACGATCTCATTCTTTGCATTCATGTGCTGACGTACTTTTGAAGCGCCAATCATGGCAAATGCCATTGTCAGCGTTCCAGCTCAACTCTGCACACACGTAACGGGGTGACCAACTGGTCAACGGTGATTTGACGAAAACCGCCTTGGCGCTACACTGCCTCCAAGGGGTTGGAGAAGCCCGGCCGGTACCGTGACAGTGTGGTGTCTACTTTAAATTATCAGCCTTCATCTGTATTTATGTCTGATTTCCTTCAATATTGTTCCCCAAGCCATTTCGTGGGATTGGAAGCGCTTGTCAATCATCTCTGAATTTGTTCTCCCAATGCGTCTGAGAGTCTTGGCCGGTGTATTATACTGGTCTCTTGTTCTTTGTGAGTGTATCCATATTTGATGATGAGTTTCGCACACCCTTCGCATGAGGGGATTGACACCCATGGCTGACACATTCTCTGGGACAGACTTTCCATTCGGCCAGGCCGGTCAGGCCCAGTTCTACGACAAGTCCTCCAACTTGGGGTTCGCTCTTTCAGTCGACAATGCATCGGCGACTGACTTATACTTTCAAATCTCAACTCCGATCGGCGCAGGATGGGGTGCCATCGGGAGTGGTGACAAAATGGACCGATCACTGATGTTCATTATCTATCCCTCCAGCACTCGCAACGGTGGGTGTATGCTATCAGGTCCGGAGGAAGCGTGCTGAAACTCTGTAAGACGCCACTGTGAGTGTGAGGAGTGGACGGTATGAGTTGGACATGTGTCAATAATGGAGAAATGCTCATCGCCATCAGGGGACACGATACGCCACTGCCACAGTCCGGGGTAGACTACTCCGTCCAAGGCTCAAAGATTGTCGGCTCGAGTCTTGTTGCGGACATCGTCTGTCGCAACTGCACCAAATGGCGCGGACGGACCATCGACAGTTCATCGACAAAGCAGCCGTGGATGTGGGCGGTGGGTCCCGGCGACCCCGTTGCATCAGATTCACAGGGCGCCAACATCGACAAACACTCGAAATACGGTAAGATGACCGGGCTGGCCATTTGGACTCATCTCATCCTAATTCCCCTGCAGGTGTCTTCTTCATGGACATGGTCGCCGCTCAATCGACAAGCAGCGATGTCCCCCAGATCTCAGGAACGTCCAACGTCCACGTCACCGCCCAACCAGGGTCATTCGGCGCGCTGGTCATCATCCACGCTATTCTACTCGGAGTTCCCTTTGTCTTTCTCTTTCCCATTGGTATCGTCGGTCTCCGTTGGTTGAGGTCGTTTAAGTTGCACTGGATGTTGCAAGCATTCGCTACGTGTGCGTGTTACATCGGGCTGGTCGTGGCCATCGTCCTTAGCGTCACCGGGTTCCAGTATTCGGATTTCAATCAAGCACACCAAATCATCGGCATTGTCGTCACTGCATGTCTCGGCGCTCAAATCGCCTTTGGATACTTTCATCACCGGAACTTCAAGCGTGTCGGCAGGAGGACCGTGATTTCATACTTTCATCTCTGGACCGGTCGAGGGCTGATATACCTGGGCATGGTCGACACCGTTCTGTAAGTCTCTAATTTTGTCTTATCTGCGGTCCGAAATCCCTGGTGCTGATTTCTTGTGCGCAAGTGGCTTCGTTCTCGCCGGCTCGACTGGGGGGGCGATCGGTGCCGGTATTGTCTCGGTCATCATCGCTGGTTTAACTGAGATCATCTCCATTTGGTCTCAGCGCAAGCAACCCAAGCAACATGTCGCCATAAACTCGACTGGGTCCTCCTCGTCCAACCTGGCATTGACTACATTGGGACCTTCTGAGGCCGACGAGCGTCAACACGGAACCCAGCGAATGACCAAACCGCCATCATATGAGCCATAGCTCAGAATTTGAATGTCTGATCTGGACCGGTGTTTTAAAGGGATGCTCGAAAGCAAAACACATTGGACATGACTATACAATCTGCAATCACTACCATAGAATAGATAGAGTGCCAGCTTCCTCAGCTTGGCAGTTACACCCAGAACTTGGGCATAAACAAACGAATATGTATGAACAGGTTTGCCTTGACCTTTGGGCAATTCCCAACGTCTGGCCATCACTCTTGGATCCTGAATATATCTTCCATGTGATTCATTAAAGATTAGTTTAGCATTACAATCGCATCTACATTCTCCTCCCCTGTGATCCCGTCGCCCTGCCTATAAACCTAGCTGTCGCCTCAGCGGCCCCTTTGAGGCATAGCAGAGGCTTTGCCTCATGCTCCTGGAACTCCTGATGAAATCCAGACGCAAACGAATGGCCGACCCTGCGTCACCCGAACATTTCGATCACGATGTGTCGGGATCGTAGCTAGGATCGTCCTGGTGAGCGTGCTGGGCTTCCTGTGCCTCAGCGTTGGCAAAGGGCGCCTCCGTCTCTTCGTCGAGCTCTTCAGCCGGAGTCTGTTGTCGAGCGCGCGTCATGATATTGGCATCTTCAGCGTCTTCTGCCGCGTCTTCAGAGTCGATGAATCGGGAAGATTTCTCGGCTCTGACGAGGCACCCATACTGCAGAACCTTTCGCGAGCGAAATCCTGTAGGTTGAGACGTAGTCAGGGTTGCCCTTGGAATTACGAAATGTCTGGGTATGGTCAATACGTGCAGCATGTTATGGACTGTTGAGCATACCTGTTTGACGACCTGTCTCGTGGCCCATATCTTGCGCTCCGCGGAATTACGCTCTTGCGCTCGCCAGACAGAAAATGTGGCTTTCTTACTCCCGCCGTAAGGGAGATCGAATGCTTTAGCTGTCTTTGAGAGGAGTGTACGGAGCGATCTTGGAACGCGAGTCTGTGCAAGAATCTCTCGACTTGCTGCCTCAAATTGGCGTCGATTTGAAGGTGTCCAAATGGTCAATTCCTCAGCTACTTTACGCTTCCGATTGCGCATCGTTTGGGGTTCCGGACAGGTGGAAACCACGTTGATTGGAGTGATTTGCTTGAACAGGACCAGTGGCGATACCGAACGGCCTTCGGCTGAAACCGCCTCGATTACGGTGACTCTCGCGGTTTCTGGCGATTTGACATTGCTCTTCTTCGTACGAGCGGTTCCGATGACTCTCTAGTTATTGCAGACACCGAGGTTCAGTCCTGTCTCATCCATATTCCAGATGTTCTGAAGCTTGATCAAATGGCGACGTTGTACGGCTTCGAAGACCGAGAACTACTCTCGCAAGGTATCTGGGCCGGTATTCTGAACGTGCAGACCATCAATCTTGCGGCCTACCTTTGATCGTGGATCTGGATGACGGCTCAAGAACCTTGTGATCCAGTTGTGACCGATTGTATCTGGGCCTCCAGACGCCTTTGACACAAGGCCTGCAAACTCACGGATCTGCGCACGGCCTGCTTCTTCCAAGTCGAGAATCCGAGGTCCTCTTGCACTGGCCTCAAGACTGGCCAGTCTTGCTTGGTGATTCCACCGGCGGCACGACGCGTTAATGTATCCTTGCTCACACCGAAGGCCTTCGCTGCGGCGCGGTATGAAAAGTATTCACCACGTTCAAACGCGTCAAGGGCCATCTGGAGGGTTTGCCCGGTCTCGACGGTCATCTTGTGATGATTTGATGAGGATAGAAGCACTGGGTGTTGAGTAATTACGCGTCGTCGAGCAGAATGTGATGGTGGTGTGGAGTCGGCGATGATGGAGTAGAACACCCGTGGATCATTACGCATACCGCAGTTTTTGATCTTCCAGGAGACGGGGATACTGTTTGGCAAATTCCTCGGTGTCGATATTGTATTGCAAGGACAAGCCTGACTCAGTATATCTCAAGGCTCTGAAGGACGGACTGTTTACCGTTCTTTGCTTTCCCTCTCTCTCCACAATGAGGCGTAAGAGGCTCTCCGAAACTCGAAGGTGGGGTAATAGGCCCCTTTGAAAAGCTCTAAGACGGTCTGCAATCTCCTTCTGTTGACCAAAGTCTGGAATGGTCACGTGATTATTGAGCAGTTGCCTGGTGATGGTGCCCTGAGCCAGTTGACCCTGACCATTGAGGTCCTGAGCCAGTTGACCTAGGATGAGGTCCTGAGCCAGTTGACCCTGAGGAGGATCAGAGGATGAGATGGTCACGTGATGCATAGCTGGATAACAGGAAGTCAATAAGCACGACCAGTTGTGACGCAACTCTTGCTAAAGTTTCCCATATCGGCTGGATTTCTCGGGACGGATTAACGTTAAGTCTCTACCCGAGGAGTTTGGCAGGGATGGCGGAAATGCGCAGGCTTGGCACTAAGTGCAACAGCAATTTTGCCTTGTCCACACTGCCTGCTTCCTGAAACCTTAAACACAGTTCTGGCTTCAGCGGAGTCACGAGTGCGTCTTTTCGAATTTGTTCTGACCTTGAAGTGGATATGGCCAAGGCATTTACCCGACATAATAGCCAGTCGTCCAGAAGGCACTTGGAAGATTTGCTGGCACTTCGGAAAAAAAGCGAAAACGATGAGAAAATTCGGATCTCGAACGAGCTCTATTATTGTCGAAGTGGCGAGAGGTATGAATGCAACCAATAACCCCATAGGAACCTCATTAGCTGACTTGCGCTCATTGATTAGGCTATTGAATATCTTGCGACGTGCCGGGGTTATTGATCACCATAACACCATCTTTATCAACAAGCCAAATACTGATTCGGAACATGAGGACGATGAAGTCGTCCAGAACTTTAACCATGTTCAGAATGCTCAATTCCGCGATATATCATTTTATAGGCAACTGAATGCCTCTCTGAAAGAAATACGCCTCGTGGAATTATTGCCAGCGAGCTTCGAGGAACCACTACGATGCACATTGACCAGTAACGTATCTCTCTCAAGTCTGCACATGAATTACTCAACCTTGTCCTATGTTGTCGGTGACGTGTCCCAGTGCGGCTCAATCCGACTCAATAACTCTCAGTTTAGAGTGACCAAAAATCTTGAAGGCGCCCTTCGATATATCAGAGAACGGGACAGACCAGTACGACTTTGGGTAGACCAAATCTGCATCAATCAGATGAGGCACAGCGAAAGAGCTGAGCAGGTCATGTTGATGTGCGAAATTTATAGCAAAGCGGATCAGACGTTGGTTTGGCTTGGAGACTTGCCTGAGCAGTCAAGAGCATTCGACTTTGTGGAGGACATTCTCGAAGCATACGAGTCAGTTCTCGAGAACAAATCTCCGGTTGTGGTAAAGGACGGGTCCTCTCTGCAACGCCTGCTCGACATGCTAGAAGAGCCACTCCCAGATCACCACGATCTCTCGGCCAGGCATGCCTACCAGACTCGTGCTATCGAGCTCTTGAGTGCGAGCGAGATTTTTAACGTGCCAATCCAGCATACTACTGAGTCTCTCGCTGATTTGATCAAAACAGCTGACGGGATGAGAAAATTTCGGGCATTCGTGAGTCTTAAGGATTGTCCGTACTGGCAAAGAAGCTGGGTTTGGCAAGAGATAACTGTGTCGATGGAGCCTGTTCTTGTGTGTGGATCCAAGAGAATATCTCTGATCGATTACATTTTGGCTTTCAGAATATGTCATGCTTGCTTCAACTCCCAGGATTTCCCAAGACTGAAGGCTGAGGAAGGGACACCGTTACCCGACGAAGTTCGGATTTCACAGAGCCAGAGGTATGCCGATATGAAGCCTATGGAACTGTATATGATCCGACAGGTCTGGTGGAATTCATCTCTCACCCTTCGTCAAGTTTTGGCCTTCTCCCGACAACTTGAGTCAACAGACCCACGGGACAAAATCTACGGTATTTTGAGCACGGTCTCCGAAGCATATCGCATTACCCCTGACTATAGGGCCAGCATGACACCAAACAGGTTATTTCTACTTGCAACTATTAGAAGTATTCTTGTCGACGACAATCTCGATATTTTAAGTGACGGCCAAGAGACAAATCGCTTTTACAGGTCCCAACGCGCCCTACCAAGTTGGGTGCCAGACTTCTCGGTGTTCAATCGCCGCAAGCCGTCAATACCAGCAATATCTCCTGAACAGGAGAAACTCTCGTTGTTTCGCGCTACATTGGACACAAAGCCGTGTGCATCTTTTATCAAATCGGACAAGCTGGGGCCCTCGACGGTTCTTCGACTTACCGGGATTCCCTTGGGAAACTCTTTTCACGCAAAAGACTTAGGTGCAGTCAGCGGTAGAGGCGCGGTACAGAAATGGATCGACTTCTTGATCCAACGTTGTCCAGATGCCTCTGAGGTCTGCTTGCCAACTAGCCCAGACGAGTCCGTCATGCAATCTTTCTTCAGAAGCGTCATGTTCGGGATGGAGTTATACGAGTTGACCCCACTCATTGGCCAGGATAACACCGTTGATACCAAATTCGTCAGGCAGAGTTTCGTCGTGGACACGATCGGCAAAAACATGGCACAGCTTGAGGAGCTGGAGGAGTGGCGATTTTTCTTCATTGAAGCTGACGACATTATGGGCATGGTTCCGGCGAAGACTGCGCCAAATGATAGAATGGTGTTTTTCCTTGGATCCAAAGTACCATTTGTGGTCAGACAGAGTGCTACGGGATACGAACTGGTCGGTCCATGCTACGTACACGGTTACATGCATGGGCGTATTTTGGACGAGCAAAAGGTTGTCCGAGAAGAATTCGACATCTATTAGCAGGAAGCCTATGACCCTAAACTCAGTGGTGATAGAAGAGCTTGAGAGGTTAGATTTATCCGACGAGTAAACACTTGGCGGGCCTTGGCTGTTTCGAACAATGCACGTGCAGGCCAGTGGTGACAGTGGTTGGTGACTGTGCTGGGAATAACTCGGGACCGCCCCATTCCAGCCGCCACCCCCTTTGCTTTGGAGGAAAGGTATCTTGAATTTGTATGCAAAGAGGTACCTGTCCTGCACCGATTCCTGCACAGGCCGAAGAGCGTCTGGACGTCTCCACCGACTCGCTCTTGCCTTGCAATGGCAACTCCTGGTTACGATCACAAGCACGAAGGTGTACGACTCGTCCCATGCCAACGATCTTGCCTCTCAAGCTGAGCCTCCTAGTAGATAGAGCTTAGCTATGCAGTGTCTTGATCTTGCTTGTCCAATTCTTACGATCCCTTCTTTTGACCTCTGCCATTGCGCTTCCCAGCTCGAAGAAAGACCTCACCGAATCACGGCCTTGAACGCCTGAATGCCTGGGCTTTGTGGAGGGTTGTGTCTTTGTCACGAGACGGATCAAATGGACCTTCAAGTGTAAGCTCCACGGCGGCCTCGGCGATAGAGTCATTCCCTCGCTCTAGCTGACAGTGGTCGGTGCAGCGCTTATGCTTATGCTGATGTTTTCCACCGGGTTAGCGGTCATCCGGTGGACCGCCGGATCCGAGTCGACTGGGGACGGCTGGGGGCGGCAGACTGTCTTCCTCGGCCAGCGATCTGCCAGCAATACAAGACAAACGTTACCAGCGTAAGCCGGGGGGTCGTGTGCTGCTGCTGCAAGTATAATCACCATCAGCATGAACAATGTTCTCTTTCACCTCACTTTCAACTGCCAGATTTCTCTCCGTACCCGCAGCGGAGGGGAGTGGCCATGGAGCAGGGCCAGATACCCACACGCGGGGAAAGGGAGACCGGAGCGCCAAAACTGGCGACAACCCCCGAGCAAAATCCGAAGTCTCTCTTCTCTCCACTATCGCCCACTCTGGGGCCCCCCCTTTCACTCGCCAGCGGGCGCAACCCCCATGTCAAGCAATCTGACCTCGATCCTTTTCAGCTTTAGCCCCGCACAAGAGTGGCCTTTGGCCACGCGACGTTGGGCGGGCCAATTCGCGGATCCGATGATCGCAGGCTGACTTTGTCGTTCACGGCCGAGCCGGTCCTGGCCGGCTGAAGCCAAACATTTTGGTACATCGGCCGTAACGATGCTCAGACATTGACATGTATAAGTGAGATGACGCCGCATATGGACACCGCTCAAGTTTTTTGCTTTTGTCGTTCCCGTGTCCCGTCTGTTTTTCCCTGTGTCCCAGAGAGTGTCGAAGCTGCACTTTCGCCTCTCCCTTCCCCATGTCTATCATCGGTCGCTTATTCCCAGCCGAAGAGCTGAGGAAATGGGACCTCGTCGGCGACATGAGTGGACCCGAGCCAGCAAGTAAGCGGCGCAAGTTGAGCTCGCCCGACGTCTCGTATTCTTACCCAGGTCCGAGGAACGATTTCCAAAAACAAGACCAACCACAGCGACAACTCCGTCCGGACGACCAGCGGCCTCATTTGTGGTCCTCATCGGGCCAGCAAAGTAAAGGATTCGCGACGCCTGCTGCGGCCCCCCGGCAGACGTCATATCTGACTCCCAAAAAACCAGTCGCCGGCATATCACTACCCTCCTTCATAGAGCCGACCATTCTCGAAAAGTTCCTGTGTCACCTTCACCCCAGCGACAGACCGCGGTATGCTCTCGGAAGCAGCACGCCATGGAGACGCGAGCAATACGATGCAGACGGTCAGATCGCGGAGACCACTGAAAGCGAGCATGATTCGCCGCCGTCTCTTTCCAGTGACAGTTCAGCATCCCCCGAGCCTTTCCAGGATCCCGAGACTCCACCTCCCACGAGGACGGTGGCGGCGGCGTCAGCATCCGCCGCAAAACCCCGGCGCAGCTTCGACGAGTTCCGATCAGGGCCGTTTGGTTACATCTTCGACGCCTTCAGATTGACGTCCTCCGAGCGCGATCTGTTAGAAACGGTCATTTCGGAGGCAGTCACTGGTCCCGGCACAGTCAGCAGGAAACCGGGGCCATCTCTGTCCTCGATCGATTTCACTACAGACGACTTCTACGACGCCCAAGAGGCCAATTTCCTGTGCACCTCTGACTTTCCGTTCAGAGCGGCAGGCACAAACACGACGCCGACGGTCCGTCAACACCTTGACCAAGAGGCTTTCGGGCTAGACGGCATAGCCGTTGCGGCCCCCAACAACTTGGATGCTGGTACCGCTCAGAACGAGGGTGAGAATGAGACCGAGACCAAGAGCGAGACTCAGACGGCACAGACATTGGACAGCATCGCCATCTCCATGGACGACTTTTTTGACCTCGACGAAGCGTCGGAAGAAAATGTGCCGTGCCTGGGGTATGCACCTTTGTTCGCATCAAAACCCCAAGTCAAGCCGGAGCCGTGAGAAAGCGAGACTTTGTCTCTGGAGAATGCGTTTCTCCGGATTGGAACCGCAGTCCTCCAGTCTCCGAGTCCGGCATGACTGTGACCTGGCGATTATGACCAAGAGTATGATTCCCCGTCTTTGGAGAATCGTCGAACTTTGACAGGAAGAAATAAAAGACTCTTGAATTCACGGCGACGAGACCCGGATTCTTGATGTCAACACCTTGGGAACGTGGCTTCAATGTCGGTTGAACATGGTTTGGATACACTATCTAGGGTAGACAATAATGACCATAAAAACATAGAGCTCCTGACCGAATATCTTCACATCAGCAGTGATTCCAGTGGCTAGTCCTGGTCGCCAGGCCGAATCGGACTGGGTCTGCTTCATCCCCCTCTTGAAAGAGACAAAACTGACATGCGCTCCACCGGGTTGGGGGGCAAAACATCATTGGTCCAGTGACCCAACCCCTCAACTGCTCCACCTTTAGCCCATCTCCCCAGTCCGGTGCCCAGTTCAGACCATATCCGAGTCAGGCCGGGGGTCATGGGTCGCTTCACATCTTGCAGCCTGCCCCACGCCAGTCCCCGTTGTAGCGTCGAAATGTCAAAATATGAGATGTCTTGCACAATGCACTCTTCAAATAGCAAGCGCTGATATTCCTTGGTCTCCTGCAGACCAAAGAACCGTCTGAGATTGATGGGGTCATGGTCTGATCCATCAAACGTTCGCCTCGCTGGCGTCAGTCAAAAGGAGGCATCTACTGCAGAACCACTAGCCAGCAGGATAAGCGAGCCGATGCCGGGGCGAAAGTTCCGAGGCCGGAGTTGGAGAGTGCCACAACGGGGTGATGGCGGGACCGCATCATTTGCCTCGAATAAACTCAGATCTGGGGACTCCTTGGTTATTAGTCGTTGGCTCAGGCCGTTTGGGGGCTTGAATCTCCTTAGCTTCCCGCTGTCAGGGCCAAGCAGGCGTCAACAGCCAGTCCCACCCTCCCCTGTTTCTGATGCACGACATCGTCTATGACTTCTCTATCAAGGTTCGGGAACATGCCGGAAAGCGCGTCGACGACGTTTCTGTGCTCTGCTCTTTGAATCCGGCGTGCTTCGGCGGCCTCCGCACTTGCTTGTCTCGCGGCTGCTTCCTGTGCATCATAGGAAAGCGTGGTCGTGGTCGGCTGGACGCCCAGCACATCCTGTGATCGGGTATCGTTCCCCGACGGGGGCTGAAATACAGACGGGCTGAGCCGCGCAGCCGGACGCGGAGTCGGACTGGGGGCACTAGTCCTTCGCTCCTGGGGAGGAGTGTCCTGGTCGGCGAATATCCTGCCAATGGTCGATAACGGGCGTTGAATGGTGCGCAAAAGGCCCGCGACGGCGACGCTGTCCTCGGAACCGCGTTCGGGGCTCTGATTGGGCAGTGTCGTTGTTGTAGGAGGAGTCGTTGGAGAAGTAGGAGTCGTCGTTCCCCGGTCCCTTTCGTTCATCCCTGGTCGACTCGATGAAACATCGACCGAGTTTCGTGGTATCCAGGCAGGCTCCGCCAAACTCGATTTCTCAGAGACATTTGATGCCCGTGGGCTGAGCGGGCTGAGCGCGTCGGCTTCCCGATTCTGCGCGGCGATTTCGGACACGGCCAGTTCGACATTGCGCTCAAATTCCTCATCGGTGACGGTCAAACTGGTTCGGTCCAGATTCTCGATGAACTGAATCGCGGCCGACAGTGAAGACAAGTAATAACCTGCTTCCCCGCCGAGCTTGTCTTGATTCCGGAAGCGCAGGATATATTGAAGGTTGGACACTAGATTATCTGGGTTTGCTTGAAGCACGACATAGATCAGTAACGGCACAAAGGCGTCGGCCGACAGGTCGGAGCTCTTTGAGTTTTTGAGCAAGCCAAAGATCACTTTGCAGCAGTTCAAGACGCAGATGACCTTGTCCCGCGGCGCCCGGTATCCTTTGATCTTCAGCAGTTCCTGCTGGGCCAGACGAAGGAAGCGTTCGCCATTGGGGCCGACCGGGGCAATGTCCAAGTGCTCTTCTCGGACCCAACTGTAGATGCGTATCTTTTGTGCCAGAATCTCGTCTCTCTCCACGTCCTCCTGGTGCTGACCGCGTCTGCCAGGGCCCAGCTCCTTGTCCGCCTCCTTTCTTCGGCCCCGAGATCGCGAGCGTGCCGGCTGGACGGGCGGGGGGATGGCGGGAGAAAAGGTTTGCGCGTAGAGCCGATTCATGACCAGCTTTTCCATCCCCTCTTTGGCGTTGTCAAATTCGGTATCCGAGACGTCCCGCCACACATCGCAGAGAGCCATTTTGTTGGCGATGAAGGCCAGAAAGTCATTGATGATCTTGACCTGCTCGTGCACCATCCATTGCTTCTTGCCGAACTCGGTGAGGAAGGATCGCAGAAATCTCGCCACGGGATCGGCCGACTTATGTCGCAGTTGTTCCAAAAACCGGTGGAAGTCGAACGGAAGGTCCGGCTCCGGCTCTGGCGGAGGAGGTTGGGTAGGGAGAGACGTGGATGATCCTGTTTTCAGCGTGTACATCGGCGGACTTTTGAGAGGCCCGGCCTCCGATTTGGGCGGAACGGCGGGTGGTGACGATGGCATCTGATCTGATGCCGGTGTTCCTGGAGCAGGTGCCTGGCTATCCTTCTCCCGAGATCGCAGTGGTTCCAGGCTTGATCGACGAGGGGGGAAGTGGCCTCCGGTCCCCAGGAGCGGACCTGGGAGCTCCTGGCGAGGGGACATGATCTCATCCCTCGTGGGCGCCACGGCTTCATCTGCAAACTGCTCCATTATACTCTGAATTTCCGACGCTGATTCGGCATCGGTGTCGTTGGCAGGCCTGTCATCAGCGACGCGATCTGACGAGTCTCGCGTGTAGACCGAGTCTTTCTCGTTGTACTCGTCTTCCGACGTCCGCCTGGACGGTTGTCGCGACATGGCTGGTGTTTTGGGGGTGGGATCCTGATACCGCCGTTCCTTTTTGGATGGCGGCTGAGGAGGTGGAGGAGTGCTGGGCAGGACTTTCATAGATGGCATCTGCCCTCGGCGATTTTCATCGTCCGTATCAGTCACCAGGTTCCCTGGCTGGTCGATCGTGTCTGTGGCGCTTTCGCGGAGCCCGTCCTGGCGATTTGCCAGCGCATCACCTTCCCCTCCAGCGTCCATATTCTCACGCGTATTCATTCCTGTTGAGTTCATGGCTGAGTCTGCCGCTTCGTGCTGGGAATTTTGTCCTCCATGACCGCCGGTGTGGGACATGGGCAGCATCCGTCAATTTCGATTAGAGGTACAGAGGGAACGCGACATGCCTAGCACTAGTCACTCCCGCTCGTAGGTCGTCGGTCTTGATCACGCGTGCATCATGACCGATCCGAGGAACGAGTCAGGGTCGAATCTGAGGGATGGAAACACGGTCGGTCTCGGTCGAGCGGGTGAAACGGTCTCGTCACAATGTCAACGAGAGACACATGAGCGAAGTCAGCATCCTGCTGCTTCGAGATCGACCGGATATGAAATCATGGGGCGAGATCGTGACCCACTGCACTGCGTACGCACCTCTGCATAATCCTTGGCGTCCCCCGTGGAAGTTGAAGCCAGCTTTGGCGAGGAAAGAATTTACTTCGCCTGTGCCGTCATAACACATTTGGCCGAACATCTTGACTGAATGTGTGGAATCTTCGTCTCTATCACCAGAGACTGCGCACAATCGCCAGACCAGACCGAGATCGACCTGCTCAAGGCACGAGGGCCTGACTCTTATCGCGTGGTCACCGTGACAGTGACGCCAGCTTGTCCAGGAGATGGCGATCGCTCTACCGTCTCTGGCCTCACATACTTGACTTTCGCTTCGTCCGTACTCGCACTGCGTGGAGAGTTCGTCCAACAGCAGCCCTTGACCGACCCGAGCACGGGTTCGATCTTGTGTTGGAACGGTGAAGCGTGGAAAGTCAACGGGAACCCCCTGCCAGGCAATGACTCTGCCACTGTTTTTGACCTCCTTCTTTCCGCGGCGAGACCAGCATCGCGAGGATGTGAGGAACGGATCGTGGACGTTCTCACGAGTATCGCGGGGCCGTTTGCGTTTGTCTTCTACGATGGCCTCTCGTCGACGATGTATTACGGCCGGGACCGGCTCGGTCGAAGATCTCTCCTCGTCCAGGGCATGGACGATGGGTCACTTACTTTGTGTAGCACTTTGGCCAACCGCTTGAGGGGTTGTTCTGCGGAAGTATCCACCGACGCGATTCATTGCCTGCGATTACGCCTCGACAGCAGAATGTCTACCAAGCTGGCATGGCCAGAGGGCGCTCGGGCGATCAATACAGCCGTTCCGCGAATGATTTCCATATCATCGACACCATCGTCGCCTTGCGTGGCCGCATTACTTCAAAAACTCCGGGATTCGTTGCGGCTCCGGGTTCTCAACATCCCCAGACATGCGGTGTCTCAGACTGAAAAGTCATCTGCCCGGATCGCCATCTTATTTTCCGGAGGATTGGATTGCACTCTCCTTGCCCGCCTTACTGATGAACTGGTAGCTGAAGATGAAAGCATTGACCTTGTCAACGTCGCATTTGAAAATCCACGGCTCATCGCGGGGCACAAAGACGTACTCGTGTCAGCATACGAGCGCTGCCCTGATCGACGAACGGGTCGCGCGAGCTTTGCAGAGCTGTGCCAGGCGTCTCCCCACCGAACATGGCGCTTTGTCGCGGTGAATGTGCCTTATACCGAAGTCCTGCTGCACAAGTCAACGGTCATCAGGCTCATGCATCCTCACAATACCGAGATGGACCTCTCCATCGCCATGGCGCTCTTCTTCGCTGCAAGGGGTCAGGGATTTCCTACGTCATCTCATCATATTTCCCCTCCGTCGGAAATCTATTCTACCACCGCTCGAGTGCTGCTGTCTGGTCTGGGGGCCGACGAGTTGTTCGCCGGATACTCACGCCATTCGGCGGCATTTGCGCGCGGCGGCTTTGCTGACCTGGTTCATGAGCTCGAACTCGACTTCAATCGCATCGGCAGTCGCAATCTCGGCCGGGATGATCGCGTGATGAGTCATTGGAGTAAAGAAGTCCGTTATCCCTATCTGGATGAAGATGTTGTGCGGTTTGCCCTCGATCTCCCCGTGTGGGAGAAGTGCGGCTTCAGGCTCGGTCGAAAGTTACCAAAGCAGCACGAGGATGACGCTCCGCAAATTGAAACGATTGAGGACTTGGAGCCCGCGAAGATGCTTCTGCGGATCGCCCTGTGGCGGCTGGGGTTGAAAAAGGTGGCGGCCGAGAGGAAAAGAGCCATCCAGTTTGGTGCCCGGACGGCAAAGATGGGAATTGGACGGGGCAAGACGAAAGGCACAGACGTCGTGCTGCCGGATGATGCCTGAATCTGAGATGTGCGGCCGAATCTCCAACCATGTCGTTACTTTGAGAGCTCCCCTGATTCGAGCGATGAAGTCCACACCGAGGCCTCAAACGAAAGGCGGCAATGATGACGGGAGTTCTGCCGCATCTGATGTGACGGAATCCTCCTCCAGATACTTCTGAGAGACAAATTGAGCTGTCGGCTGGTCGCAACTCCATCCAACGTGAGCTTGCAACCGCGGGCTTGTCCAATGAAGTGCAAAGGCAAGTCTGAGCCGGAAAGACCTTGTGTGTTGTGCCGGACCGCTTCAGCCGAAGCCATGGCGGCAAGCCGGCGAGCGTTCATCAAAACTAGCATATTGTCACATTACAACCCCAGGTTGAGGTTGACGAGTCGTCCCATGTGGGAAATAACTAACCTGGTAAAAGAAGACGACAGCCATGGGGCCCTATCTACTTGAGCTGCTTATGCTTGCAGCTGCGAAATGATCTTCAATGAATACAACAATGTCGAGCTAATCATAATCACAGTACATCACTGCCAGACTCTAGGAGCAGGACATCATGGTGCTAGTTAACTGGCCACGGAGATGTGCGCCTACGCCTACTACTGCTCTCCACTTTCCCCCCACAATGCCTTTTTTTCCTTTCGGTTACCTGAAGGGCGTGCCAGGAGCGGTGACTGGCCTTGCTGGGTGAAAAGGATCAATTAGCGGAAGATTCACTCGGTGTCTGATCACAATCGGACGTACTCAACCAATGGACGTTTCGATGGACGCCGTGGCTGCTCCTCCCATTCGGCTTGTCAAATCTCGGACATCACAGAACGAGTCAAATCGTGAGAATACAGGGGATTATGTCGACAGAGAGGCAGTAAACCAGGAACTGCGAGAGGCAGTAAACCAGGAAATGCCAGAGGCAGTAACCCAGGAAATGCTGAAGCCAGTACCTGTTGTTGTCGAAAGACAACCCGACAAAGTCCAGTCTCTCCTTGAAACCGGCAACAACGGCGGGAGCACAAGAATCAGGGATGACTTCCCAGAAGGTGGCACCCAGGCCTGGCTGGTCCTGTCCGGTGCTTTTCTCACACTCTTCGCCTCCTTCGGCTTCATGGTCTCCGTCGGCCCGTTGCAAGAATACCTTCAGAAACACCAATTGTCCAGCTATTCACCTCGAGATGTCGGATGGATCCCATCGGTGTTCGTCTATCTCGCCCTTGGCCTCGGAATTTGGGTCGGTCCTCTTTTTGATCGATACGGACCGCGCTGGATCGCCTTGATTGGAAGCACGCTGTACGTGGTCATGATGTTTCTCCTGGCAGAATGTACCCAGTACTATCAGTTCCTGCTCTGCCTCGGAATTCTGGGAGGGGCAACGGGCGCCACTTTGACGACAACGAGCTTGGCGGTCGTCAGCCATTGGTTCAAAAGGAGAAGAGGTCTCGCTCACGGTATTGCGATGGTCGGGTCAAGCTTTGGTGGGGTGACCATTCCGCTGATGCTCAGGGCCACTCTGCCCAAATACGGCTACCGATGGTCCATCAGGATTCTTGCCTTCGTCTTCCTGGCTTGTCTTGCCCTGGGGAACATCTTCATGAAGCCGAGGTTACCACCATCACCGGAGGCCAAACAGAAGAGCATCATCTCGTTGGAACTTTTCGGTGACTTGAGGTTCAGCCTGTTGACCATCAGTGTCTTTGGTTTTGAAGTGGTCTTGTTCGGCGCCCTGGGCATCTTTCCTACATATGCCAGTATTGGCACAAATTACCCGGCTGACACCGGATTCTATCTCATCGCAGTCATGAACGGTGTGAGCTGTTTCGGCCGGATTCTACCTGGATTGGTTTCCGACTTCCTCGGCCGGTTCAATGTGCTGCTGATCATGATATTCACGACCCTGATCTTCATGCTTGCCCTGTGGCTACCCTTCGGCCATACCAGCCTCGTGGCACTCTATATATTCGCCGCATTCTTTGGCTTTGGCACGGGGTCATGGATGGCGTTGACGCCCGCCTGCATTGGACAACTCTGTGAAGCCGAGCAATTTGGAAGATACTATGGTACGTTGTATTTTGTCGCTTCTCTGGCCACCTTGGTGTGTATCCCGATTACTGGCGAGCTCGTCGAGGCTGTCGGGCCACAGACCATGGTTGGCTTTATGTGTGCCATACTCGGCGCGTCCCTGCTTACCTTTATTCTGAGTCGGTGGGCATGCCTCGGATGGAGATGGCGATGGACGGTCAAAGTATAGTCATAACAACCCTCACGCATGTCCATTCAGGAGTCTATCAATCCTCTTCGATTTGACCAAGGATGCCACGCGTGCATGATTTCCAGGCACGCCAATATGATCTTACCAAAATAATGTCTTTGCGACAAATTCATCTGTTCAGTGCGCCCGAAACATTGATTGTCTCTAAGCTGATGGTAACGGATGGCGTCGCAAGGAGGGAATCAGGTCCCAGCTCGCGGAGGACAGACCAAGCCTGCAAAGCTTGGTGTGTGACAGGTATAGCTTTCACCCTGGTACTGAAGTTCTCAGAAGCAACTCAGTCATCAATATATAATGTAAATCAAGCGAGTCCATCGCATCAAAGAGAGGAGAATCTCCCCCAACTCACTCAAACGCTCACCCAGACAACGCCGCTTTCCAACTTGTTCCCATATCATCCAACACCTTCGTACTTTGACCGAAGGAATACAAATAGACAGCAGAGGCAAGTTCGAAGCATCTCCCTCCCGCCTAGCCATTCCATCTACGGTTGCTTTGCTCGTGTCAACACCCGTGAACTCCAGAATCATATCCCCTCCTCTTGTTCATTCCTGCCTCACAAGTTCCCACCACGTCAAAGAGTCTTGCCTTTGTTCAGACAGTTATCACCGCTTCAGAGCACTCCGGCAAGCGGAGGCGGACGCCAGTCGCCACGATCCATGTAAGGATCACGAGGCTGGAGCCAAGAGGCGGCGCTAGGGCGGCGTATATAAGGCGGAAACCTCGAGTATACCCTCCTGATTCTTTAGAGATTAGTTTGACTACGCAATGGCGTCTACATTTTTCCTTCCTGCGATCCCGTCACCCTGCCTATAAACATACCTGCCGCCTTCGCGGCAGGAAACCTCACAATCCAGGAGATGTAGACTTGGGATAGCGAGAAGGTGCTTCGATGGATCCAACAAAGAAACTCCAACATTCTCCCATGACGATCTGGATATCTTTGGCAAATTACGCTTTAGCGGTATAGCCTTCTTGAGCTCCAGTCACGAGGGTTTTCCATCAAGTTTGTCACCTGTCTCCTATAGCCAGTTTAGGACTCGAGGGGCTTGTGGATAAAGTCAAGGAGGAGGTGGACCCATTGGATACTTCCAAGCGGCAATGCTATTTGCCTGGGCAGACGATATCGCCACTCAGCAGAAATCATGACACTGGATACTCAGAAGCAGATCGATGACTTCTTTATATCCCAAAAATGGTCATATTAGTCGTCGATCAGATGAACGGTTTCAAGGATAATGGCTCTGAAGGAGTATCGGCGAACAGTGAGTTACGTGCCTGCTGAGATCATCTCACTTTGGATCACATCGCAGCCTTCAGCTTCTCTGCAGATTCTACCGACGACGTTGAAAAGTTCACCCAACAGAACTTGATCAGGGTGATGCACGTCTATGGCGGGTTGACTGATATGAGTCATTCAAAATTATTCCAGTCTCGATGAGGCCTCTGACTCTATTAGAGGGAGATGGACTGGAAGCGGCGTGACGATATTGGCATGGCCAACTACGAAAAGTCTCTGGTTGAAGACCTTACGGCCGCATCCCATTGCTCTTGGACAAGTGCCATTCAGATCACACTGGCACCAGCGTCTCACTGATTCCCGCCTAAAATTCTTGAAGGAATACGGCGAGTGGATCACAGATATCTCCAAGTTTACGTGGAGGTAGAATTCCTCTGGATCAACCCCGAACGGTGTAACAGTCAAGAATACCCGGCCAGTCAAGATCCACCATGACCGGAGCATAAGAACGTTATATTCCTTTCAAGATGGTCAATAAGGAGATCTGAGAAAAGAATGAAAGTGCTAAGGCTGGAAACAACCCAAGGTGCTAACCTGAGGCGATTGCGGGACGGGCCAGCCTGGTGCTGGACGCAGAAGGAGGCAAAGGCAAAGGAAAATTGACAAAATTGACGTGCATGTCGTGAAGGAGCAAGGGCACAATCGTTTCCTGTCAGGCAGGAGATTTACTTGGACAAGAAATCACTGGGTCAACATCGTCTGAGCTCTAGGGTAGTCTAAGGATGCCATATTAACATGGTAACAGGGTTGAGCACAACGCGGCGGGACCTCGAGTCCGGAAGCAGGGTGAGCTGGCTGCAGACTTGGCATGGGCTGCGTGTCAAGCCGCAAGCGGCGATGCTCGCACTCTCCAACTGACTTTGAATAAGGCTAGATCCTTCATTCTTTCCCTCATTTTGAGAGTTCACTACGCTCTCATCACTCTGTAACTCATCACGAGAGCATATTTCGTCAGCTTCTCACTCTCCGAGCGTATGCTCTGACCACGACGAGTCTCCAACTACAGCCGAGTACAGCGCTCCCCACTCAAGGCCAAAGTCCCCCTCCCTTCTGGTCGGCCAGCTCAAGATGGCGGATGATTTGGATACGAAAGGCGAGCCGCGAGAGACTCAAGAAGACGGTGGCGAGGAGGAGGTAAGGATCTGCCTTCCCTAGCGCCTTCGACCTCCTCCATTCTGGCCTTCTGGCACGACGCGCTTTTTCTTCCCACCGGGACGGCTGTGTGTGCTAAAGAGATGGCTTCTAGGAAGAGATTGCGGCGATGAAGCGACGGGTAGCCGAAATGGAGTCTGAGGCGGCGAAGCTGCGCGAAATGCAAAGCCAGCTCGAACAACACTCAGACTCGGCACAACGCGAAGACAGAGAGGATGTCGATGCGCGAAGCATCTTCGTCGGAAATGTCGACTATGGCGCAACCCCGGAAGAGATCCAGGCTCACTTCGCACAAGGACCTGGCTCGATCAACCGAGTCACCATTTTGCTGGACAAGTTCACCGGTCATCCAAAGGGGTGGGTTCAAGCACATTTTGCAAGGCTTGTTTAAGAGCTGGTCACGTTCGAGATTTCAGTCATTTCATGCTACCTGGCAAGAGATGGACCGCTAATGGCATTGGCGCAGGTATGCATATGTGGAATTCGCAGAGCCGAGTCTGGTGGCCCCGGCTCTCCTGCTGAACGAGAGTGTCTTTCGAGGCCGAAACCTGAAGGTCTGTGAACCCTGACCCCCCCGGGCCCGACAGAACCGCTCTGACCTTCTCGCCAGGTTGTGCCCAAGCGGACCAATCTACCAGGAATGACGCGAGGGAGAGGTGGAAGAGGTGGCGCGATCCGTGGTGGCCGTGGAGGCTACGGTGGCCGAGGCGGTTACAACGCCGGATATGGGGGCTACGGCGGCGGCGGCGGCGGCGGCGGCGGTGGTGGTGGTTACGGCCCGTCACGAGGGGGATATCGAGGCGGCCTCCGGGGCAGAGGTCGCGGCTATGCGCCGTATTGAATCAAGGACGACGTCTGGATGGATGGCACCATCACGGCCGCGTTGGCGAGGTCAGCAGGTCGGAGAAAATTGGCACGGCAGTGTATATTGGACATGGACCGCGGAGTCGGAACGCTCATAGTGCTTCGAAAAGAAGTGAGGGTCAATGGACCATAGGACGAGTACCATAATATTTGGGAAACGGATCGAATTTTGCAGAGAACCTCCCGCCATGTACGCCTGAACGGGGAAAAGGCAGACTGGCGGCTTCGATCGACACCGACCGGCACTCGATCGTCTCAAAGACAATGTGAGCCTCGTGACTGACGGCCACTGATGGTGTCTACCCGTGGTTGGAATATGGGGCGCGGATCTCAGATGCTGTTGTATGATGTAAGCCTAAGGCGCCGACGCGAGGCGCCCACTCCACCTCCGCCTACTCGGAGCACGAATTTGTCCCAAGCCCTCGCCTGCCACCACTACCACCGCAGAGGTTTGCGATGGTCCATGTCTCCTTTTCATGTCTCTAGCAATGACGACGTGATTGTGGCTTCTTGACGATTGCGACAGACGCCATTACCGTCGACTTCCGTAAAGAATCTTAGCGCTCAAAAGGTTCGAGCTGCGCCTCGTCGAGCGGGACCACCTGAACCACGCCTCCTCCCGTTACGAGTACGCGGAACGGCAAACTGCTCCTCAGGCACGCTTAGCAATCTGACCTCAAGCCTAGGTCTCGAGGTATTTCCTCTCGATCAACAAAACCGTCGAGTGCTCCGATCTCTGGCGCTTGATCAGTGCCAACGTGCCCCGCCGCGCAGCTGTCCCAGGCTCAAGACCAAGACCGCTACGCGGCCAAAGACCCAAAATGCCCGAAGCCAATCTGCCTGGGTGAGTGTCAGAGCCACCCGAGGGAATGCTCACAGATACTAACTGGAGGAGAAACAGAGAGCCCAATTTGCGAGTCACGAGTATGAGATTCCCGCTCCTCACATTTCGGCCTATTCATCCCAGCTGACATCGACAGTCATTGCCGCTGACGGACTCTACAAACGAGATGTCTTTCGTGAGTATGATGTGACGGATGGACATGACTTGTGACTGAACATCGGGGGGGCGTAGGATTCCCCGATCCCTTCGCTGTTGCGACAATCGGCGGCGAGCAGACACGGACGACCTCGGTCATCAAGAAGACCTTGAACCCATATTGGAACGAATCGTTTGACATGTGAGTGAGGAGTTCGATAGATACGAGGAGGTGTTACTGATGGATGGCTGTGTAGGAAAGTGACCGAAGACAGCATATTGGCCATACAGATCTTTGACCAAAAGAAGTTCAAAAAGAAGGACCAAGGCTTCCTTGGAGTCATCAACATCCGCATCGGCGATGTCATTGACTTGGATGTGGGCGGCGATGGTATGTGCCCCAGACGACTCGGCGCGGAGGCTTCAATGCTGACAAGATGCTAGAAATGCTGACGCGGGATCTGAAAAAGTCGACGGACAATCTGGTGGTTCATGGCAAACTGATCGTCAATCTCTCCACGAACCTCTCGACCCCCGTGGCAAATCAGCCGAACCGGAGCGCATCCAGCACTCAAAGCACCGTGAATGGCACGAGCGGGCTCTCAGCGACGTCGTCTCAAAGCCAGCCGCTGGCGCCCTTGCGCACGAGCCCGGCCCCGTCGCGGACGGCGACCTCGGGCTCGGAAGCGAGGTCGTCAACGACGGCGTTAAATGGACCGACGACACAGCCACAAACGAACGGAACGGGGAGATCGGGCGGCTTCAGCCCATTTGAAGACAGCCAGGGCCGCCTCCCGGCGGGATGGGAAAGGCGAGAAGACAACCTCGGCCGGACATATTATGTCGACCACAACACCCGGACGACGACGTGGACGAGACCGTCGAACCATTTGAGTGAATCTGAAGCAAGGACACGAGTGGAGGCCAATATGCAGGTGGAGCGCCAGAGACATCAAAACCGCATGTTACCGGAGGACCGCACGGGCGCCAATTCACCCAGTCTGCAAGATTCCCGCGGCGGCTCTCCTCACCAGAATGCCCTGCAAATGGTGGCCACGGGAGCCACGACTCCGGGAACGGGAGAATTGCCGGCCGGCTGGGAGATGCGGCACACTCCAGAGGGCCGAGCGTATTTCGTCGACCATAACACGAGGACGACGACGTGGGTGGATCCCCGCCGGCAGCAATACATTCGCATGTACGGCAACAACCCGTCAGGGAACAATACCACCATCCAGCAGCAACCGGTCTCGCAACTCGGACCGCTCCCGAGTGGGTGGGAAATGCGGCTCACCAACACGGCTCGCGTGTACTTTGTCGACCACAACACGAAAACCACCACCTGGGATGATCCTCGATTGCCCTCGTCCCTGGACCAGGGCGTGCCACAGTACAAACGAGATTTCCGCCGGAAATTGATCTATTTCCGCTCGCAACCCGCCCTCCGCATCCTCTCCGGTCAATGCCACATCAAAGTGCGACGTGGGGCGATCTTTGAAGACTCTTACGCCGAAATCATGCGACAAAGCGCGACCGACTTGAAGAAACGGTTGATGATCAAGTTTGATGGCGAAGACGGCCTGGACTACGGCGGCCTGTCGCGGTGAGTATGGAGCACTCGGATCGACAGCGCGTGACTGACTCGCTCCCAGTGAATTCTTCTTCCTCCTTTCACATGAAATGTTCAACCCGTTCTACTGTCTGTTCGAATACTCGGCGCACGATAACTACACCCTCCAGATCAATCCGCATTCGGGGATCAATCCCGAGCATCTCAACTATTTCAAGTTCATCGGGAGGGTGGTCGGTCTGGCCATTTTCCACCGGCGCTTCTTGGACTCGTTCTTCATTGGCGCCTTCTACAAGATGATGCTCCGCAAGAAAGTGACCATCAACGACATGGAAGGTGTGGATGAAGAATACCACAAAAACTTGACGTGGACCTTGGAGAATGACATCACCGACATCCTCGATCAAACGTTTTCAATCGAAGATGAGCAGTTTGGCGAGACCAAGACCATCGACCTCAAACCCGATGGACGCAATATTCAGGTCACCAATGAGAACAAACGGGAATATGTCGAGTAAGGAGATCTCTCCACCCCTCTCCCCTTGATCCGTGACGGAACCGCGGACACTGACCGACTGACCAATCTCAGGCTCGTCACCGAATGGAAGATCGTGAAGCGTGTTGAGGAACAGTTCAACGCCTTCATCACCGGTTTCAACGAGCTGATCCCCCCAGATTTGGTGAATGTGTTTGACGAACGAGAATTGGAGCTCCTCATCGGCGGCATTGCAGATATTGATGTCGATGACTGGAAGAAACATACAGACTATCGCGGTTATCAGGAGCAGGATGAAGTCATCCAAAACTTCTGGAAGGCCATCCGATCGTGGGATGCCGAGCAGAAGAGCAGGCTCCTGCAGTTTGCCACGGGCACATCTAGAATTCCCGTCAATGGATTCAAAGACCTGCAGGGGAGTGACGGTCCCCGACGATTCACGATCGAGAAGGCCGGCGAAGTCAATGCCTTGCCAAAGAGTCATACCTGGTACGTGACCTTTATGACCCTGAAAGCGGCATAATATACTGACTCTTCCACAGTTTCAATCGGCTCGATCTACCGGCTTACAAGACCTATGACGCGCTGCAACAGAAGCTGTCCACGGCCGTCGAAGAGACCCTGGGCTTTGGCCAAGAGTAAGGTCAGGCCCGTTCTGGCCCAGAGCGAAGTCCATGCAGCATGCGCCATCAGACGGTACTCTTTTTTGACAATCAGACATCACTGATGGCGTGACTGCCGTCACAAATGGTGCGAGCTAGAGCAGGAAAATAGGGAACGAGCTGAATGCGGCTGTAGCCAATCTGGGAGAAAAAGAAGGGTTGGAAACAGAGCAGCAGACAGTCCTCACCGCGTCCCAGCAAGGCATTTGAGACCGAAATGTACAAAATCAAATGGGTATGTGCGATGCAAAGCGGTGGAATGGAGGTCCAGGTCCAGGTCCAATTCAGCCCTTCTTTTTTCCTTCTCAGTGGGGGTGGAGAGACAAGGAGACTTGTGGAAAGCGAGGTGAAGTGCAGTCAGTCCAGCATGAGGAGGCGTTTGTGAATTGAACCGATTGAAAGAACCGGGCCTTCATTCTGATCTTGGATATATTGGAATGTTGTCCTGTAATTGCTTGTAATTTCGGTCATCCTGACCTGGTTATTGCCATCTGCTTCAAATACCTTATCCAATGCATCTCTTGACACGGCTCTTGTTTCATTTGGCATAATTCGTGTGAATTCATGACGGGGTTTGCAGAGTGGAGGTTGGAAAGTAGATCTCGTCGTTCCATGCCCAGCCACCTGGGATGTAGGGCGGCGGATCATCCTCGCTCGACGCTGGGGGGGTTGACGACAGCCGTTGCTCCTGGGGTGTTGTATTGCCATCGTTGGACACATTGTCTGCTGAATTCGTCGGACTCGCCGCCTCTGCGTCAAAGGTCATGCTTTCCGCCGTTGAAGAGGAAGAAAGAGAAGATGATGCGGATGCTGAGGAGGATGACCGTGATAAACGATCATCAGTCGGCTCAGTCTGAGATCTTTGCTCGAGCGGTGGGCTTAAAGTTTCAAGGCCGGAGTTGTCTTCACCTGTGTCGCCATCCTCCCTGGTACCATGTCTCCCTTCTGCAACCCCGGTATTGTCTAATGGAGGTAGCCCATAGGTGCTGTCGCTTCTCGCCGTCACTCTCTCGGGTGCGTCTCCACTGTCCTGGCGCGCGGACTCGTTTTCATCTTGCCATAACCACTCTGCCGGCAGCGCCTCAGCAGACTCGTGGTCCAGCACTTCTTGGATTCGCCTCGTCACAGGCTCGTCCAAATGCAGACTGCTGGAAGGGGGGCAATCGTCAGCCTGCCTGCCCGACCCTCCAGAGTGAAAAGCTTCTTGCAGGCGATGCAACCATCTACGCAACATCATCCGGCACTCGTCGATACTGGCGCTGAACCCGTAGTCCGTCCGCATCAGACGCAAAGTATCTTCGTAACTCTGCTCCTGGACGATGACGAGCTCGAGGATGACGGCCTCCAAGTGGTGCCATTCCCTCGTCCGTCCCCGTCCCACAGACGCGGGTCCGGAGCGCGGTGTGGTGAAAGCGGTGCGCGAGCGGCGTTGCCCGGAAGACTGAAATGCTGCACGGTCTCCTGACTCCAGGTTTTCTCGCATCTGAGCAAGCTTGTCCGCATTGGTACGAGCAAACTTGAGTCCGCCCTCACGAGTGGAAGACATGACACTCTCGCTCACTCGCACGTTCTGGCAGCGGCTCCTCATGGACAAGAGGAACGGTCTGGTGTACCTCCAATAGCCCATCTTCGATGCATACACAGCCTCGGGACTAGGTGCCGCTCTTTCATCCATGTATCGGCGATAGTTGATGGTGTCGAGATGCCTCACGAGTTGTGGCAAGTCGGCATCGGCGTCCCCTTTGACAGCCTCGTTACCGCGCATTTCTCTTCGTGACATCCTCAGCAACTTCAAGCGTTTTCGGTTATACTCCTCCAGATCAGCCTGCCTGCTGGCCGCATTGAGTGCTCTTGCCTCCACCATCTTCTGGTTCCAGAGATAGCGGGTGGTGCCGCCAATCTGCCGCGGGAGGGCTTTGTCGCACCACAGGCAGATTCTCCGTCGTTCCCTATCGTCGGCCAAAATCTCGGAACAGCCTTGACCGTGACAATGGATCTGGGCTGACTCGACCGCTTCGGCGTTTTGTCTGTCCTTGCATTCGAGACAGAGCCAGCAATCGTTCTTCAATGTACAGGTGCAGAAGTCCTTCGGACCACCATCCAGGTCATACCATTTCCGCTTCAATGGACCCGCCCGCGAGGGAGCGAGAGCAAAGCGCTGGCTCCGGCTGCCGTTGCCAGAGTCCCAACACGATCGGCAAAGATAGCGGCATCTATTTCGGAACGTGTTTTCATGGCCCCTGGCGAATGATTCCCGCACGATACAAGCTTCGCATATGGGCCGAGAACAATAGCGGCACGGCCGAGGCGCCGGACCCTTGGTGTGCGTTTTGGAAGAGCACGCGAAAGGAGCATTCTGTTTGAGTCCTTCCCAGGATTTTGTCTGATGATGGCCGATGTGAATTGCCGCCCGCACTGGAGACGAGTCTGCATCATCTGGCAGACCGAATCCATGCAGAGAAGCGCGCAAAGCGACGCTGGTTCGGGCCAGAGTGATGAGGTCGCCTACGGGCAGATGCTGGCTCAAGTTGTTCGCGATGGGCCACCGCGACACGAGAGTCTCAAGATTCGGATTCTCGGACATGGTTCTCATACTCGCAATCGATTTCGACGTTTCAGTGATGTCCTAGGCATATCGAGGGACTAACGAGCTTATTGTGGGGTGGCGAATGCGGTTCAAGTCGCTGCCTTGAGACATGGCTCCAAAGTCACGATCAGAGATGCCTGGGAGAATCCAAGGCAGTCATCAGGGAACCCGCAGGAAATCCAGAAGATCGAGTTTCGTGTAACGCTGGAGCGGGGAATAAAGAAGGCTGGACTGTAAGGCTGAGTTCGGCAGTGGGTCCTGTGCTCGGCGACACCAGACAACCTGTCTAGCAAGCCTCAAGTCCGAGAAAAATAATGTGCGTCATTGCTGTGGTCTCGTTGCACTTTCACCCTTGCTTGCGAATGACTGAAGCTCTCGTTCAAGGGTCTCTTTTCCTGTGCTGTAGCATCGCGGACAACGTCGCAGCTCCTGGTCTTTTTCTTTAGCACCTGCGCAGAACTCAACTGGCGTTGCCAGCATGTCCCTACAGACATACATTAATCGTCAGACACCTGAATCGATGCCATAGAATGTGCTAACCCGGTCAACGACAGAAAAGGTTCTTGTCATTACCGTCGACGGCCGCACTCTCGTCGGAACTCTCCTGTCCTGCGACCAGGTCACGAACATTGTGCTGAACGACACCATCGAGCGCATCATTCGCCCTGTCGACGACCCCGAGCCCAGCTCACAGGTCAGCCATGGCTTATATCTGGTTCGTGGAGACAACATCACGATATGTGGGCTCGTGGACGAAGAGTTGGACAATAGTATAGACTGGGAGAAAGTTCGAGGAGACGTGATTGGCACAACGAAGCACGTGTGAGAAATGAATGGGACCCAAACTTGCGGAATGAAGCTGTCGATGCTCAATCCGGCCCATCGAAACGAGTTCAACCACACTTTGAAGCTCAAAGACGCGCACGGCGAATCATTCAACCAACGGCCTTGCCCATCGTCGAAGCAAAAATGGCCAGGACCGATCATACTCTCTTGCAGTGTCAGCGAGACAACCAGCATGGCCACAATGTATGTTTTTCCGAAAACAGCTGCTTGGAGGTTCGTTGACAGTTGGGATTTGAAGAAGCCGTCGGCAGGTTGAAGGATGACGGTGACAGAGAGATCCTGAGGCGGGCGATCGCGATGTGCGAGACATAGGGAAAGACCAGAAATGAAGAGGTTGGATTTGGGCGAAATGACAGATGGTGGTCATGCCGCATGAATGCGATCCTTGATGCTTCTGAAAGAGTCTTTCCGGATAGAAGAGCACGGAGTCGGATATGCTGCTTCATTGCCTTAATTCCAGAAGTCCTTCCATGGCATGTCCATGATCACCGTGTGTCATGCAACAACTGTCATGGCTTGCTCTTCTGGGCTGAACACCTTTCCAGCCAATCAATCCAGAACATACATCTGCCAGACGATCATTGAACCGGTGTTCCACAAAATGTACTGTGTTATTGATGCGCTGAAAGAGATTGCCTACACCAGGAGTTACGTGTATATAGATCACAACACCACTTCTCCCCCTGAGACGCCATCGTGGCCTGAGGTGCATCATCGCACAACACGCCCTATTTGTGGCGCTCTTCTCAGCCAAAGACGGTAGAGTTTCGCCTCCCTCTTATGAAGTGAGGCAATTACTGTAATATTTGTGTCCCCTCGACGCGGCAGAAACTTTTCTTTCTTTCACGCCCTAGACCCCCCTATCCTTGAAGCTTCCATATGCCATCTGCTTATGAGTTTTGCATAGGCAGAGAAGTGCCGTACCAGGTGAGTGTCAGACGGTTAGCTGAGGCAAGCCATGAGCAATCAGGCAGGGCAAGACTTGTGACAGTCTGGCTAGTGTATACGCCTGCCTCCTTGAATCCTCCGGGGCGAGGGTGAGAAGTATATGAACAGGTTTGACATCCTGCCCTTTTCCTGAAACACTGCTGTGGCACTTACTATCACAGATCTGCTCTTGTAGCTAGGAGAGTCCGAACCGGGCTTATAAGGTTGCGTCCATTGTGTGACCGTCAAGACGAGCAGCGACATCATGATCAGACACTCCGTGCCTCTCCGTGGCAGCCTCTCCAGGTCGGGGAGAGCAGTCGTGGAAGGTGAGTTGTCAGGCAGATACAAGCCGAGAAGCAAAAGCTCCACCTGAGCCATGCACAATATGAGACAGGAGGAGAATAAGGATAGGCAACCGATAGATGGAAAGCGAATGAACCATGAAACTTCCTCTCGTCAACCATGGCAAGGTAAGTTATAATCATTTCCCCAAACTCAACGAAAGACTATGCTGGTCAGCTCAAACTTCATGGTAACAATGCAAGTGAAGGGAGGCCATTCTGTGGCCCTTTTCGTCCTCCGCACGGCTATTGCTTGCCAGATGGATCAATCCAGATACTTCTCAGTTGATCTGGACACGGACCAGATTTCCACAGCGAACATGAGTCATCAGGTGGAGGCGGTGTGGAGAGAGGCGCTATCACTGGCACATTTTTGGGTCGATCTATCGGGAGAACGTCGGCACGGCTCCAGGAGGAACCATGTAAAAGGCCACAGGGCGACATCAGCAAGGAGATCGGCAGTTGTTTTTTTCTGGGACGAGGCTGCGCGGAGCCGAGCGCAGCCAATAATATTAACCGAAGCTTGTCAGCATTGGGAAAATTTTTTCTGTGGTCACGTGACCGGGCTCCAAAACTCGAACGCGTCCTCCAGTCATGGCTCATGAAAAGGGCAGAAAAGGGTGTGACTGCGCGGTCGATACTCTATGGCGCCAATTGACATTCCAAAGCCTTTCCCGTTCTCCTCTCCCTCGTTGTCGCATCTCCGTTCCTTTGTCTTGGGCCCCGTGAGATTCGCCCGTCCCGCACTACGTCCCAAGTTGTACTCCCCACATAAATACCCCGCGGTCCGAAGAAAGATTGCAAACCTGGCTTTCTCGCGAGCCTTTGCGTCCTCTCGTCTGAGCCTGATCTCACGACACCTAGATCAGACGCAGTCTTACCCGCCCATAAACACCCCATATACCGCTGAGCGTGCCTCCCTCCCGTCCGACCACCTGCCCTATACACCACTGATCCGCTCTCCGCCGAAACGCACGCTGTCCACCAGTGCGTCTGCCAAAATGGCGACTCAACCACCGCACCCTGCTCTCCTGATCCCCGGGCCCATCGAGGTGACCGATGAGGTGACGCAGTCCATGGGCCACTATGCCCAATCCCACGTGGGCCAGCCGTTTGTCAACGTCTTCGGCGACACCCTGACGATGCTCCGTCAACTCTTCCAGACAACAAATCCCGCATCGCAGCCTTTTGTCATTGCCGGGTCAGGAACCCTCGGCTGGGATCTGGTGGCCGCCAACCTGATAGAGCCGGGAGAGGAAGTGCTGGTCCTGCACACGGGATACTTTGGCGATTCGTTCGCCGACTGTCTCAGCATCTACGGAGCAAAGCCCACGCAACTGAAGGCACCCATAGGAGACCGACCACAGCTCCCCGAGATTGAGAAGGCGTTGAAAGCAAAGAAATACAAGGCCGTGACCGTCACGCACGTCGACACCTCGACCGGCGTGCTCTCCCCCATTCAACCACTCTCCGACCTCCTCCGGAGAGTGTCGCCGGAAACGCTCCTGATTGTCGACGGGGTCTGCAGTGTCGGTGGAGAAGATCTGCATTTTGACCAGATGGACGTCGATGTTGTCCTCACCGCCTCGCAAAAAGCAATTGGCTGCCCTCCTGGCTTGTCGATCCTGATGGCCTCGGAGCGCGCCATGAACGTTTTCAAACAGCGCCAGTCTGCACCCGGCTCGTACTACGCCAGCTTCAAGAATTGGCTGCCCATCATGCAGAACTATGAGGCCAAGAAAGCGTCCTACTTCGCGACACCCCCGACCCAGTTAGTCCAAGCGCTGCACACCGCCCTGACCCAGCTCCTTTCGCGGCCGCTGGAAGAGCGGTTCGCGCAGCACGCCAAAATCAGCCAGAAAGTGAAGAAAGTGGTGACCGAATTGGGTCTGAAACAGTTACCGACCGATCCCGCCCACGCCGCCAACACCATGACGGCCATCTACTTGCCGGACGGCCTCACGCCCCCAGAGATCCTGCCGAACCTCATGCAAAAAGGCGTCGTGTTTGCCGGTGGCCTGCACAAAGAGATCGCCACACGGTACATCCGGTTTGGGCACATGGGCGTCAGTACCATGGACGAGTCACGAGGAGACATCGACAAAGCCTTGGACGCCCTGAAGCAAGGGCTTGCCGAGGTGGACAAGGTCAAGAAGGGACAGTCGTAGATTTGGTTCACAGAACAGGAACGGAAGCAAACTCAAAAGTCTGAGTATGCAACATCCAGAGCATCTACCTTCCACCGCACAGCGTACCACTACTGCGCGCTCTGGCATCTATTAGACGGACTAGACAAAACAGGTTCTTTCGAGTCTTGTCTCGCACATGTATCGCCTCGCATCACATTACGACAACGGGTATACGGTATTGTCGGGTTAAATTAAAATGAAATCAAACTGCACTCAAAGGGGCGCTTGGAGTGATCTGTCCACGAATCATCTCTTCCACTAATCTGTTCTCTGCTTTTCACATCTAGAGCGTGCAGAGTGCAGACGCGGTGACCAGAAAGGACCTTTGGGGTCTCCTCCATCTGGCCATGCAGCATGAATTACATTGCAGATATTACACATTCTGCACGGAACAGGTTCTCCGGCAAATACTGGAGACGGCAATCAGCAAGATTCCTCTGTTTGGCCACGGCTCGGGAATGTGTATGGCAATCAGCGACTGCACACCCATGTCCTAATTTCTGACGTCGGATCAATTACGTAGGCGGATTCATCTCCAGTGTCTGATGTTACCTGAATCAACTGCTCTCCTCGGGCTGTTGGAGCAATCTGGCGGAAGAGCAATAGGCCAAGTCGGAATTATTTGCAATCCTCACGTGCCCTACTTTGCGATAAATATAGGTGGTCTAGGATGCCAGGAAAACCCAGATGGAGAGCGATGCACAATCATGAGACGCTGGTGAACAGGATCTGGCCTCATGGGTACCATTGGTGTGCGGTGCATCGCCACCTGCCCCGCGGCAGATCCGGATCCTGCACAGGGCATCGTTCTCGAACCTCTAAACCCCACCACTGCAGGCTCGCCTATCCATCCGTTCGCCAGTTCGCAGCGGGGGCAGCCACATGCAGAGACGGTCAAATCTCCAAACCGAACCTCCGGCTCCCTCTGACCTGCTGAATACAGCGGCTCAGCATCTTCTGGTGTTACAAGATCCCATCCACTACTCCTCCCCCTCTCCACTTTCTCCGCCTCAGCGCCAGCGAGTGTCCGATGAACCACGATAGGCGCCATGTCTGACTCCCCCATCACGCATGCGCCCGTGACCGCGCAGGAGAAGCCGATCTTGGATCGGCTACTCTTGGTCCGAGACAAACTCCTCCTCCTCAAGCAGGACAAGAGCACCTATGTCAAGTCGGCCGATGTACTGCCTCTTTACGACGAGATCATCGAAATAGTCAGTTCACTCAACAAAGTCCGTGACTCGGAGCACCTGGTTCAGAACCGAGTCGATACGGTCCTGGACGACTGTCTCCAACTCATCTCCCTATTTTTCATGGCTGTCGGCTGGAATAATGAGGCTCCCGCACTGTACTCGATGACGTCCAACATCAGCCGGCTGTGCCTGCATCTGAAAGAAGCAGCCTTCTACAGCAAAAAGGATCTGAGCAGCCTTGAAAACACTCTGGCCAAGATGGAGGCCACGCTGGAGTCCGGGAAAGAGAAATACTCACCGTACTTGTTGAAGCGGATAAAATATCGTCTGGAGATCTGTCAAACTTTGCTTCGAGAACTGCGCGATTTCCTCTCGACCCTGTCACCGGAAATGACGCCGGCCTGGGAAAAATTGGTGTCGATCATCCGCGCCATTGCCGCCTTGAATACCAGGAGCAAGGTATCGATGTGAACCCTTGATGACGCGCATCCATCTAACTCATTGCTCTTAGTACTCCCAAAGAGACCTGGACGACCTGCGAAACCAGTTGTTGCAGATCCAGTCGACCATCAAGGACGGAAAGCCGTTAGCGAGTGACGAGGCGGGCCAGACCCCTTCTGGTCAGGACCTCATCGTGTCACTTCTGAATAGGTGTCTGGGCTTCTGTGAAGTGGTGGAGCAAAAGTGGGTAGCAAATCTGCGTCGACCCATGGCTGGTGTGGCTCACTTTCGAACAGAAAAGGGAAGATAGACGAGAGGTTCCAGGATCTCTACGACGAGCTGATCGGAATCCGAAATCAGCTCGACCGCTTGACCATGACCCAGGCATGGTCTTTGCGTGAGACCGACCTGTTCATGTGGCAGCGCAAGCTTGACAGGATCGATGATTCTCGCCGGGACGGCAATTTCTTCGACGCCGAAGGCAAGCCCGCAGATTTGCACGCACAGAGAGTTCGTCCTGTCTCTTTCCCTGTCTTCTGTCTTTTCCGCTGACTCACACGGCCTAGACATTATTATACCTCATCCGCCGCGGATACGCGTACATTTACCAACTTTTGATCGCTTCTGAGCCGGTCTCGGAAGCGCTTCTGCCAATTTACAACCAGCTTCTCACTCTGCGCCGGTGTCTGGTCGAAGTCCAGAAAGCTGGTGGTGTGTCCAGCCCTCGCGAGCTCTATCCATACAGCATGAAACTCAATTCCATCGACAACATGCGTGTCGACGGCAAATTTCAAGTGGGCAAGGATATCCCCGAAGGACAAGGCATTGTCAATGATCTCCTCGCCGAATGCTATGATTTGGCTTACGAACTTCGGACCGCCGCAGAAGATGAACGAGGCCAGGATGATTGAACGCCGCAGCCAGCGGCAACGGTTGTGGAGCTTGCCCTGGAGCAAAGGCGTCAGACCTATGTAACAAGATCAGTGGGTTTTCGGGCCGTTTTATACACGATAAGCTCGATTATTAGTGGTGGACAAAGGCTCTATGGTTCGGACGTCCATGCTCCTACCGCTGGCGCAACATCGTGATTTACAGCTCTCCACTGATTTCCTCGGTAAACAGTATTTTCTATTTCGTAGTTGGTCCTCCCATGGCTTTCCGTTTGTAGATTGAGCGGCAGTGGTTTAGAATCGTCTGAACTCTGAATGGCTGCTTGCTGGCCTCGGTTGATGTCCGAGATCGTTGCCAAGAGCAGCAGGGGAAAAAAAGTTCGGGGTGCAACACCCACTTGTGGATGCGTGCGATTCAGGTATATCTCTTTGCAGAGGCCGCTGGCGCAGGTATCTGCAAAGATGTCGGTTGCATTACAACGGATCGGGTCGGCACGAGTCAGGTGTCCGCTAGACCTTGGTTCCTGCTCAGCAGGGAGAAGGGCCTTACGCCGCCGCAGCTATGCCGTTCAGACTCAGGCACAAAGGAGGAAAGCCGCCGTCCCTCCGTACCGGAAGATTCTGAAGACTTTCGAGGATGTGAGGAGTATACTGGGGTCTCGAAAACTCACCCTTGCGGAGAAGATCCTCTATGCGCATCTGGACAACCCGGAGGAATCACTGTTGTCGAATACGGACAATGGCAAGAATATTCGTGGCCACGCAAACCTCAAGCTGAAACCCGATCGCGTGGCCATGCAGGATGCGTCGGCGCAAATGGCTCTCCTGCAATTCATGACGTGCAATCTTCCCTCGACGGCCGTGCCTGCGAGCATACACTGCGATCATATGATCGTCGGAGAAAAGGGTGCGGACGTGGATCTGCCGAACTCGATTGCTGGAAACAAAGAGGTGTTTGATTTTTTGGAGTCTGCCGCGAAAAGATATGGGATTGAATTTTGGCCTCCTGGGGCAGGCATCATCCACCAGACCGTCCTGGAGAATTATGCCGCTCCCGGCCTGATGATGCTCGGTACCGACAGCCACACTCCCAATGCGGGCGGGCTGGGTGCCATTGCTATCGGAGTAGGCGGTGCCGATGCCGTCGACGCTCTGGTTGCTGCCCCATGGGAGCTGAAAGCGCCAAAGATACTCGGAGTTCGGTTGGAAGGGCATCTCAGCGGATGGTCGTCGCCAAAGGACATCATTCTCCATCTAGCCGGACTGCTCACCGTTCGGGGAGGCACAGGCTCGATCATAGAGTACCATGGGCCGGGCGTCGAAACTCTCAGTTGTACAGGCATGGCCACCGTGTGCAATATGGGAGCAGAAGTTGGCGCCACGACTTCAATATTCCCCTTTTCTGACAATCATATCCCCTACCTCGGTGCCACCGGACGCGAGGCCATCATCGACGCGGTGAAGGGCATCGCCGATGGCTCTGAACGGCACAATTTCCTGAGAGCAGATGAGGGGGCCGAATATGACCAAGAAATCACGATCGATTTGACCACACTGGAGCCCCACATCAATGGGCCTTTCACGCCTGACCTCTCGACTCCTTTGTCCCAATTCAAGGACGCGGTCAAGACCAACAAATGGCCCGAGACATTCTCGGCCGGGCTCATTGGGAGTTGTACCAACAGTTCGTACGAAGACATGACTCGAGCCGAAGACCTGGTCCGGCAGGCGCAGGCCGCCGGGCTGACGCCAAAATCTGCCTTTTTCATCACACCCGGGAGTGAACAAGTGCGGGCCACCTTGGAGGACAGCAACACGTTGCAAACATTCTCCCAGGCAGGGGGCATCGTCCTCGCCAACGCCTGTGGCCCTTGCATCGGCCAATGGAAGCGGACTGACGGCGTCCAGAAAGGAGAGGACAACGCCATTCTTTGCTCCTACAACCGCAATTTTCCGGGTCGAAACGACGGCAACCCGAGGACGATGAGCTTTCTCGCTTCGCCGGAGATTGTCACCGCCATGTCTTATTCCGGTTCGACATCATTCAACCCCATGACCGATGCCATTCCCTTACCGTCGGGCGGGAACTTCAAGTTCGAACCTCCCAAGGGAACCCAACTTCCCGGCGACGGCTTCTCTGTCGGGAACCCTTCATTCCTCCCGATTTCGGCCGAGCCAGATCCAAGTGTCCAAGTCGTCGTCGATCCGGATTCAGACCGGCTCGCTCTCCTCGAGCCATTCGATCCTTTCCCGGAGGGTGACCTGAAGGGTTTGAAGGTGCTCTACAAAGTAAAGGGCCAATGCACGACCGACACGATATCTGCCGCCGGCCCGTGGTTGAAGTACAAGGGTCATCTGCCCAACATCGCCGAGAATACTTTGATTGGCGCGATCAATGCGGAAACGGGCGAGACCAACGTCGCCTACGATTCTGATGGCTCCAAGTCCTCCATTCCAGACCTTGCAAAGCGATGGAAGGAGCAGAATCAGCCCTGGCTCGTCGTGGCCGAGGAGAATTACGGGGAAGGATCTGCGAGAGAGCATGCGGCCCTGCAGCCACGATATCTGGGCGGCAGGATCATTCTCGCAAAGAGCTTCGCCAGGATCCATGAAACCAACCTCAAGAAGCAAGGGGTGGTCCCTTTGACCTTTGTCAACAAGGATGACTACGACAAGATCTCGGCCTGCGACCAAGTTGACACGGAAGGACTCTGGGATGTGCTGAAGAATGACGGCGAAGGGGAGATCAGCCTTGTGGTCACCAAAAAGAACAGCGGAGAGAAGGTCACCATTCCTGTCCGACATACGCTGAGCAAGGATCAGTGTGGTTTCATCTTGGCTGGGAGCGCCTTGAACGTTCTTGCAAAGCGAAACAGATTCGGATGATCCCGTCCAGGCTGTGTCGTCTGCTGCGAATTGCTCTGAAGTGAGCGAACCGACGCTCCTTTGCACCAGTGACCTCTGATGACCGTACCACCTTGGCGACTTCCTTGCACAGTCTGGCTCAGAGCCGTGTCAGGAAGTTGATACCGTCTGTCTCAGCCGATGGGCCCCGACCATGATCCCTGCGCCATCGGTTGATAACACTTCATATGCTGAACGGCTAGAATTCAAGGTGGCAAGTCGTGTCATCATGTCAACATGAGATGACTTGTTTCAAACTGGTCATAATTGGATTCTGAAGAACCAGAGTTGGGAACACTGGGCACAAGGAGTTGACATCCGCTCACTTTTTATCTCAGTTTTGGCACAGAGCAGATGCGCCTCTCCTCTGCACGTTCCTATCACTGCAGCAACATTCCACTTGCTTCGTATGTCTCTTACGGCCACACTACATTTGTCACCCATGGCCGAGCTTTCGTCAATGCTTGTGGCACATTTGGTTCTGCCAGAATGCATCACCAGCATCTCAACCTTGGCCAACTCTTACTCCTACACCAGAAACGGTTGGTAGACAATGCTGGAGGCAGGTGGACGCCCGTGGAGCGAGGCAATCTAAGCAGTGATACTGCAGATTCCAGAGCTGGTACAGGTTGCCGCGTTGGTTAGATACGTTTGCCAACGAGCGTGGACAGCGAGGAGAATGGAAATGCGATTGAGCCCACCCACTGAAATGGTTTGCATTCATTGTCAAATGAGAGTGAGAGGCCAAAGCCCCAAGTGTTACTGGGCAGATCGGAAATTCGTCCCTACTGTAACTTTCCACCCTCAACATATTGCCAGAAGATTAGATACAAATAAATGGGGCATTTCGTTTGCTGCCGGGGTGATAGACTTGTTAAGAGACGTCTATCTGGCCCTTTCATCATTCCTTTCGCCTCGTCTCGTTTACCGTCAACAGCACCTCTATCCTAGATGTGGACGGGGTTAGGGTGCTCCCACCCCTACTCCATGAGGTGTCGGTATTCTGCGACAAATGCAGGCACAACCTGTCTGTTACAACGTAGAAAGAAGCCCGGCTTGTTTGCGGTCGATGGAACTGGTCATTTGGTGTGCCAGCTTCGGCGAACCCAGTTCGCTGTCAGGACCGCACAGACCGAGGTCTTCAGCCAAGGCCTTTCAGAACGGTCTCCATGATATCCCCTTGCTCATCTGAGTCACCATGAGCACATCTTGTGCTCTCACCTGAGGCGTGGGGCTGTCGTCGGTTGGCTGCCAATGACGGTTCTGTCGTTTGAAGCATCTCTCAAGACATTCCCTTAACCGATATCCATCCCTTCACCAAGATGTTCATCATCACTCTCAACGTCAATCATAGCTTCCTTCTCTTCCCACTCCTTCATTGCGGCATCACCGTCCTGGCCGCGCTTCTTCGCGTCAAAATACGCCTGTCTTTTCTTCAATCCCAGCTCCTCCCGCCTTTGCATCCTGGCGATACTCCTCTCTTTCCTTCTTTCTTCGACTTCTAGCAATACGGCAGCCTGTTGCTTCAACCTCGATACTTCGTCTTCCAGTTTCTCTACCTGTGCCAGCTGCGCATCATCTCCGTAAGTGGACGAATTTTGGGTGCCACCACCACTTGAGCCCAAGGCAAGGGACCGTATAGCTTGATCGAACATCGACTGTGGGATGCCAGGACTTGAGAGAGCCCGATCAAATTCGTCCTCTTCCACGTCCGAGTTAGATCTTGTGAGCCGGCTCGCCGCAAGAAGATTGTAATTTGCTGGCACGCCTGTAGAAGGCCTGCTTTCGATTTGTGCATTAAACTCGAGATTCGGTTTGACCACGTTTAGAACGGTGTATCCTGCTCGCTTCTGGTTCAGGAGACCGTCCGGCTTCAGCATTTGAATGTTGGTGACAGGTTGGAGGAGTTTGACGACTTCATTGACCACGCGGTGCTTTGCAACGTCCCAATGAACGACAGCGCCGTTGGCATGCCCTGACAGCAAAGCTGTTCCATCGTAAGAGAGGGTAAGGCAATGTGCTGCACCGAGATCCGGAGTGGGTACAGCCCAAGCGTCTTTGGCCATAAGTTGTATGGGTGCGCCTCCGTGAGAATCAAGGACGGAGCTTCTATGATGTGGCCAAGATCGAAAGATGTCGAGGAAATGGACGAATCCTTGCTCGTCGCCAAAATAGATGACTCGATCGGCGGGGTCAACAGCCACAGAGATCGCTGCGGCCGGAAGTAACACCGATCTGAGGACTTGACCAGTCTCAATATGCCAGAGATAGCATGTCTGGTCTCTGGATGTTGAGACGGCAAAATTCGTATTATCCTTCGAGTGGCCACAGCTCAAGGCGGTGATGCCGTCGCGGTGATTGGAGAATGTTCGTACGGGAGAATTGGGCGCCCTCTCACCGGTGTACGTGTCGCCAAGTGGAAAAAATGAGACGAGGTGTGGCAGCGACCAGACATGCACGCTGGAGTCGGCCGACCCTGACAGAACGTAGGCATTGCTGCCAGTGATAGAAAGTGACGAGACTGGCTGGAGGTGTGCAGCTGTTGAATTACTCAGACGTCCCGTGGCTGTTTCCCACAGAATGAGCTTTCCTCCTTCAGTGCCGAGGACGAGAATGGCGGCATCCTGCACCAAAGCCACACTCTGGATTCGCTCGGGTAAGGGCACCGTGGCCTCCTGGTTGCCCCTTTCTCTGCTGTAGACATGGATCACAGCTTTGTCGGCTTGCGCCGCAAAGACATGAGTGTCACTAATAGCCACGCATCGAGGGTGTGCTGAGCTCTTCTTGAAACCCTGTCGCAAGCCATTCTGCGGTTGAAATTCTTGCAGGAATATCCCGACGTCCTTCAGAGCGCTGGCATGAGAACTGACCTTATTGGTGGTCAGCGTCGCGGCCAAGAAGCGTTCTGTCAGCATAGCGCCACATGCATATTCTCAGCGGAAGACATCATGCAAGCAGCCAAAGATCAATCATATCGGAGACTTCCAGACTGGCTGCTTCACAATGCAAAAACTTGGACTTTGATGCCAAGAGTTCCTATTTCTTGGCAGGCTAACCTCACCCGTTTGGGGTTTGCCAAGCCGCACATGCGAGGCAAGTCATTTGAGTTGAGTGACTCCAATCTCAAGAATTTCGACAAACCAATATAGCAGTCCTCGCCCCCTCGCGAATTTTCCAGATCTGACTTTGCACGGTGCTGCGTAAGGTTGGGGCAAGATGTCGACCTTTGAGCCTGTCGTAAGTCTCTTGGAAGTCACTGAGTGGCAGCACTTGAGAGGAAAACCCGCTAACGTGTTGGTTGACTTAGATTGTCATCGACGGCAAGGGTCACTTGCTCGGTCGTCTCGCCAGCACAGTCGCAAAGCAGCTATTGAACGGCCAGAAGATCGTCGTGGTGCGCACCGAGGCACTCAACATTTCTGGTGAATTCTTCCGAGCTAAGCGTACGTGGAACACAGCCAGCCTGGATTGCCCTCACTGACACGAATCTTGTGCAGTCAAGTATCATGCTTATCTCCGCAAGATCACTCGATTCAACCCTACACGTGGTGGTCCGTTCCATTTCCGCGCCCCATCTCGCATCTTCTACAAGACCGTCCGTGGCATGATCCCCCACAAGACTGCCCGCGGCGCCGCAGCCTTGGAGAGACTGAAGGTTTTCGAGGGCGTGCCGCCCCCATACGACAAGAAGCAGAGGGTCGTTGTGCCACAAGCGCTCAGAATCCTCAGGTTAAAGCCGGGGAGGAAATACTGCACCGTCGGTCGATTGGCCCATGAGGTTGGCTGGAAGTACCAGGATGTGGTTGCAAGGTACGTTCACCATCGAACAGAGAGACGACCACACATTCGGGCAATTCTAACAGTCACATTAGACTTGAGGAGAGAAGAAAGGTCAAGGGTGCTGCATACTACGAGAGGAAGAAGGCAGCTCGGAGACAGCTCACAGAGGCACAGAAGGCCGCCAGCGTGGACCAGAAGACGACGGCCAAGTTGGCCGAATATGGATATTAGGCGCGTTTCATGAAGTCGGACAATCACGAATTTCACCCGATCACGACATCTTCGTGGAGGCGAACCCATTCGCGACATATCGAGATTGACCTTGGGAATTCTCGACGTGCTTCAGCATCTGTGCTTGCACCAACAGCGCGGACCGAAAGTGCTTCGGCTGCGTCATTGCAATGATGAATAGCAGAATTACAAATGGTTAAAAACTGCTGTTATGGTCGTACGTCTAACGTGGATCGGCCTTTGACTCGTTAATCATCCATCAATTGAAGACATACTTCTCAGCTTTGATCCTGTCTCTTTGCCGTCAACGAGACCTCACCAAGGGAGAGCATTGTTTCGGTGATACTTCTGTTCTGCCATTCTTGTCCTGCTCTTCTGCCCTTTCCACCTCTGCTTGCGCTTCCTCGAGCAGATCTCCGATCAGGAAATTAATCACCCATCAGCATTTTCCCGACCATATGCGACATTCGTCCCTGGTAGTTGGACCTTGGAGGTTGGAATTAAACACTTAATATGATGACAAAATTGCATGGCTAAACTCGAAAATAGTAGCCCGGAGCTTTAAGGTCACCTGGGAATGTTATCACCGATCCATATGGTCAATACCCAGAGCATTGTCTTCTATGCTGCCGAGACCGGTTTCTTGGCTGCTTCTAGATAGAATCAATCAACCAATTCATCTTGCTAGGTTCACCACCGGTTCATCCTGCTGAGCACCCACAGCCAGCGTACAGTCAACGCTGCCATTACTCGCGCATTGGACAAACTATTCAGCAGACACTGCCTGTTCGCCAAGGGCGGGCGGCCTTCCTGACCTGATAAAAGCCACGTTCGGGGGTCGCCAAAGAGGCGGCCGCCCATTCCTATATTTACCATTGGCTAGGTCGAAGAAGGGCGCGGGAATCCACCTGTGAACGAGATAATGCAGGGCCAGGCCATCTTGACAGCTCATGCTCCATAATCGCCCTCCTGTTGACTGTCCTAGCACATCTGATCGATCCCAAAGGACATCTAGTCGCTCCATTTTGGGCAGACTGACAATTGCAACACGGCAATTAGAGTTATAGTCGTTCCCGAAACCGGCCTACCCTCAAATCCAATGCCAAGTTGCCGAAATCAGCATGGTCAACCTCATTCCATCAATAAGCATATTTCATCACTGTATTCAATACGGTACGGCCGTCCGTAAAGATCCTTGTAAGAAATCGCATTGCCGCCCAGTGAGTACCTATATACAGTATAAGCTAGGAGACACGGAATAGCGGCAAGAATATCTGTCATTGATAGGTTCATTACAGTCAGCAAAACCGGCTTCACCTCGAATGTGATGAACCAAGCACCGAGTAGATGGTTAATTGATGCTATCTAAAATGCTGTCTACGGGGTGATGTAGGAGTGCCGGAGGCCAAGCGCTCATGAAGTGACACTGCCTGTGTTCCCAACAGAATGCCCTTTTTTCAATTGTCGACGGCCCGCTCATGGTCTATAATAAGTCGGCAACAAATGTTTGGCAAAGCCAACCGGCACCATTAACTTCTCTGCCGTACGTGATCCGCATTCATACCCTGATCACACGCTTTGGGATACGTTATCTGTCGTAATGCTATGTAGACTCGAGATGAACTATCTCAGTCTCGAAATAATCAAGCCAACCCTCGGAGGCCTTGCGACGTGGGTGGTGCTCGTCGAGCGCCCGCTGCCGAATTTCAACGACTTGCTGCATCATGTGCACCGAAGCATTGTGATGGCCAAGTTCCCAGTAGAAGATAGCAAGCTGGTGCTGCGACGCCAGTCGAGAAGGATGATCCTCCGCCAGTGTCTGCTCCCGAATCTTGACCACCTGCTCTAGCAGTGACACCGCCTCCTTGGCCTGTCCATTCGCTTCATATGCCCCCGCCAGTGCATGCTGAGACGCCAGTCGATCCGGATGATCCTCCGCCAGTGTCTGCTCCTCAATCTTGACCACCTGCTCTAGCAGTGACACCGCCTCCTTGACCTGTCCATTCGCTTCATATGCCCCCGCCAGTGCATGCTGAGACGCCAGTCGATCCGGATGATCCTCCGCCAGTGTCTGCTCCTGAATCTTGACCACCTGCTCTAGCAGTGACACCGCCTCCTTGACCTGTCCATTCGCTTCATATGCCCCCGCCAGTGCATGCTGAGACGCCAGTCGATCCGGATGATCCTCCGCTAGTGTCTGCTCCTGAATCTTGACCACCTGCTCTAGCAGTGACATCGCCTCCTTGACATTACCATAGTTCTGGAGGTTCTGCGCGGTAAGGTCGTACACCGCAAGCCATCGTGGGTCGGCAGTCGACCGATCCAAGCCGAAATGAGTGAATAAGTGGTCCATCAGGATGAAGACCTTCGCGTCATCCCGCATTCTATCCAGCAGCCACCCACAGTTCATCAAAATACGAGTGATCATGATCGGAGGCTCACAAACAAACATCCTGCTCATATCCCACGATACCACTGTCTGCAAATGGGGCTGGAGTTGCCGTCCATGTTTCCGCCACAACGTGGTGTCGTTGCTGGAGATGGCAACTAAACACCCAGTCGTGACCCAACATTCATGCTGTGGCTTCGGACTGAGGCGGTCCCTCGCCCAGCCGTGGATCAACGGGTGCATCGAGATGCTCAAGAAACCTTCATTAGTATCGGTCGTCACCAGAGAGAATGCCTTGAGCAGATGAATGGCTTCAACAAGCCGAGAAGAGTCCCACATATCGGCACCTGCTTGCATGAGTGGTGGAAGATGAGAGACATGCCATGGTGTCAAGGAAATTAAGTCATCTTCACCAACTTCGTTGGGGGATATTGTTTGCGACCCCTTCCACGCCGCTTCGAATAATGGCAAGGGTAGTCGACTTGGTCCGCATGAGGCTAACACCGGCAATAATTGCAGCGCGTCGCTGGCAGATTCTGTTTTCAACAATTGAAGGATTTCTGCTGACGCCTCAAAAGTCGTAAAGACATCTCCATACCGTGACCGTGCCTGGGAGGGCTGGAATGCAAGTAGTCGCTTCCGTTGTCGCTCATATACTTTAGGATAGTCTTTCACGGTGCAGTGACCGCGTGAGACGTAGGACCCAGCTTGGATCAGTGCGAGAGGGTGTGATCGTAAAAGGAGGGCGACGGCATGCGCATCATCCTCGAGTGTCTGCTGTTGATCACGAGGTACACGTGCAGCCCGGAGTAGTAGTTCTCGAGCCTCAGCGACTGATAATCCTTCTAGGTCGATCCCTTTTGCTGTAGCGTACAGCTGGCATTCGGTGTTACGAGATGTTAACATCACCACGCCCGACGGCCCGGCCGGAAAATATTGTTGGTAATCAATATGGGGGTCGTCGGCGTTGTCCAACACCAACAGCCAAGGTTCTTTCAGGTTGGCAAGACCCTGCCGACCGTCCTCCCATGTCTGCGCCGGGATGTGAAGTCGGCTCGCGATATCCAAGAAAGCAGTCTCGGCTAAATGCGCGGTGCTGACATCGACCCAGAAGATAGCCCAAAATCTAGTCATATTAGCGAGAGGCGAGTCGGATGGCGCTTCTCAAGGTACTCACGATTGACGAACGCGGTGCGCGAGTTGCAAGCAGATCTCGCTCTTACCCTGGCCACCCATGCCGGAAATGACAATCCAGCATAGATCCTGGCGTGAAGGATTCTTCACCGCATCGAGGACAATGGTTTCTAACTCGCGAAGAATATCATTACGACCTGTGAACAACGTGTTGCGGGGGCGAGCGACGGTCCAATGCACCGGGTTACTTGTCAGATGGGAACCTAATTCAAATCAGCGACATCTGAGAACGGGATCAACCCACAATCTCTTTGAGGTCGTCTCTAACCTGGATCTTTCTGGTTCATTAGATTTTGAATCGGCCGGTCAACACTTCTCCACTCCTGCAGCAAGGCCTTCGTGCAAGCCGCTGCCGTGGTCGCAGCGTATTGTTGCCACTTTTTGTTTTTGTGGCTGTCTGCATAATCGCACACGCTCTTGATCACAATCGTCGGGACGATATTCCACGTGCCCGCACTCTCCATCTCAAACCCAATCACGTTCTCCTCGGTAGCAATCTGGTCCCGGTGCTGCCCACTCTTCATCACTTGGTTGCTGCATGCCATCCGGCCAAAGTGAATTGAAGGTCTTTGCGCCTCTTGCATTTCGGTCGCCGTCACTTGCCTTCCATCCGGCGCGAAGCCCATTGCCCTTTGAATACGACTGCGTTTCATTGACAGGGTATCGTCACAACCCAAGCCATCACAGGAGCTCTGTAGTGCAGATTCGCATACGTCATCATCCTGATTCTTCCAATCATCACAGAGACAGGAGCGTTGAATCCGGTGTTTGTGCCGATACTCAGCCGGGTACAGTGTATCGTTCTCTGGTCCAGGATAGGTCGACTTGGAAAACTCTTCCTTTTTGCAGATCTCGGTCGAGAAAAGGCTGGTTTTGTCTTTGAGTCTTCTTCGAACAAGGTAGCCTGATGCCTTCTCTACAAATGCCCGAATTTCCGGAGGCGCTCGGCCGAGAGTATCCTCCACCTCCTTCTTCCTGACGAACTGATTTGGGTATTGCCGACCAAAGTCGATCTGAATCACCGACGTACTGATGATGACATCGCCTAGGACAATCTCCACTTCATCCACAATCGTCGGGACGCCGCCACAGATACCCACAACGATGCCAACTTTGATTCTTTCAAAGCTGGAGCAAAGACCGACAGCGACAGTAGCTGCGCTGATCGTGCCCATGCCAGGCATGTACGCCAGGACCACATTTTGGTTCCCTAGCCGTCCTGTAGTATATGTATTCGGATCCCCAGCCGCCTTTCCGTATGAAAAGCCATCCGTCTCATATTCCTCGTCCAAGAGTGCTTCGACGGCATCACGCTCGATGGATAGGGCACAGATAATGGCGATCTCGAAGCTGTCACGGTTAAGGGGGCGAGGGGGGGACGCCATAAAAAGACAACGAGTAGCGCCGGATAGGTAAGGGTTTAGGCTGCAAAGAGAACGAATGGAGCTCAGGTGGAGCTCAGATCGTTTCGTGCGGATGCAAACATGGTCGTGGGAGCGAGTCAGCAGATTACTCGAAGGAGGATGCTTTACAGCTCTGTATACGTAGAGCGGCGACGGCAGCACTGGCAGCGCCGGCAGCAGAGACAGTATTGTCGCTCAGCCTCACCACGCGTGCATAACTGTAATGGAAATGTAGAATTCCGCCAAGGCCAAAAGTATACACAGTTTCTTGGCGTCGAGACTTTCTTGAGCTCGATTTCAAGGTCCCCAACTGTGACCAGAACACTGGCAGCCGACTCATGAAAGACCGGATTGTCGCCGCTTTATTTTCTCCATATAGCCATCGGGCCATCTCTGATTCATGACCGAGGACGTCAGCCTGGCGACGTCGAAGATGTCTCTCGCACTGTCACGTCGAAATCCCAAGTTGATTGAGCCTGAACCTAATGGCTGACGTGGAGCGCAAAAGGCGCCTGCAGCATGTTCACGAAACAAATGCTCTGACCTATGGCCATCTTGGGACTGCTACCTATGAAGAAAAAGACCACCAATGGACCTTCTTGCGCAACCTCGATCCCCAGGATGAGGGCCCCGACCTCGGCGACGGACCGCTTCATTGGAAGTTGATCCATGAACGCGAGCGCATCAGACAGTTTGGCGGCACAGGGCCAGCTTCAATCATCCCACTTCAGCTGCGTACACTCGATCAAGGCGGGTTCAATGAGTTGTTGAAGCGGGCCCCCGAAGCGGTCCTTGCGCTGACCGAGCTCGATGCCTCTGAATATGCTGCTGAAGCTCTGCCTCACGCATTGAGTGATGGTGATGATAAGCCCTTAGGTTATCTGACGTTTGGCAATGCTTTCCGACCCGGAGAGCATGGTGTTCACGCCGCCTTCCTCTCGACTTCAGTGGCGGCATTGTCCGTCGGAATAAATGACGAGGCTGTCATGCTCCTCACTTTGGGCACAGAAAAGGTGTCACCGACTCAAGACTCTGACACCGAGCTGACATGGGAGGTGCCTACACTGTCAGATGAGCATGTCGCAGTTTGGAAGACTTCCGCGGAGCCCGTGGAGCAACTTTGCTTTGCTGATGACGGTGGCCGGCCCAGACTCATGGTCCGAAAGGGTTCCTGCCTGAGCATCTTCGAACCTCAGGTTCGGTCGACATCCGTGTATCCGCATCGCCATTTGGCCATGTCTGATCGAGGACAACTCAAACCGTCGATGCTCGATGTTAATCCTGTCCTGACAATCCCGATGTCTCGGACGGGTGGCCATTCCCACGCCGATACTTCTTTTCATCCACGTGATTCCAATCTTTTGGCCATCGTCGACGCCCGCGGAAATTGGAGTATATGGAGGATCAGAAGCGTCCAGCAGGCAAGGGCCACTCGCCCTCTCTCCCGGGCGCAACTCCAGAGCTCGGGCCGTTTATGCGCCCCCGAACTCGCTGAGCGTGCACGGCCCCCGACGCCTTCATGTGATGAGTGGCACCAGATTCGATGGCTGCGCAGTGCTGAGGGCGTGTTTGACCGCCTTCTGGTCTGCAATCGACACATGGCCGTCGTCTTCGACCTGCAAGGGGAGGTGGTGGGTGTTGCTAACATGCGTCTGGGCCCGAGAAGAGTCGGAAACCAGATTATCGACGTCCGACAGAGCGCCGTACGACCCGAGTTTTGTTTCGTCTTGACCACGACACGGCTCATGCTTATGGATTCCGCACATGTCGGCTGGAAAGACCCATCAGACAGGGAACCTCTGACGCTTGTGTGTTCATGGAATCACTTTCGAAATCCTAGCGACCTCAGTTTGAGAATGAGTTTACTAGAACAGCCCCAAAGTAAGCTGACTACCTGTCGCTTCTGATCCTATGCTGATCACACAGAAACATACATCGTCCTCTACTCGCGACGGAACCAGTTGGCTACGGTTTATCAATTCGGGCAAGATCCTCGATACCCTTCCACCATGGCCTCTCGAGCAGACCCCTTCATTTTGGAGTTACCAAAACTGCTCAGGCAGGACATGCGGTCTGTGGGTGACCTTGTCTTCCGTTCTGTCCAAATCGGCGCCCAAGATGAAACTCCACAAGTACATCAGGCAGATTTATTCCAACTTTTTGCATGCACAGGCGACGGTCGAGTCGTCGAGGCATTGTATCTGGGGCGGACCCGTGTGCAATCTCCTTCACCCGGCCCTTTGCACCAAGTCTGTCTGCCTTTCCGAGGTTCGCGCGCCCTGCGGGCCCGGAGTGCCAAATTCGTGGACGTCGATCTCGATGATCTGGACGATTTCGTGGTTGGAGATGACGAAGTGGAAGCAACACTTCAGCAAGACGATCATCTTGAGCGTCCAATAATCGAATCACCCCGGCGGCCGCAGGACTCGAAGCTGCGAGGGGAAGCTGTGGATCATTATGATTGGGAAGATGTGCTGGAGGATGAGGAATCACCGCTTCAACGCGGGATGCACGCAAACCTGACCGACTCCTTACACCAGCTCGGTCGACGATTGCAGACGATGAAGATGCACGACGGGGAATTTTCACTCCACGTTCTGTCTGATGTTCTCCTGTCGGCTTATGTGGTCGATGTGGATGAAGACTCACAGTCCGCCAGCGCATGGCTCAACAATCTCCGGCTCAACGGAGATTCTCCGAGACTGAGGGTCACATCTATGGACGGTGTGTACTCACAGTCACTATTGGATTCATACCACTATCTGGTCAGATACCACGTCGACCCCCTTTCGCCCCAAGTGGCCGACCGGATTCGAGTTAATCGAGAGCGTCTCGCTCGACAGATCTCTGCAGACGCTTTCTTCGCAAGCCATACAGCCCAGCCAGAAGAGGATTTAAACGACGAAGAGCCGGGGACGGTGAGGCAGGCATCACATCATCCACCCCGAGAGTCTTCGTTGTTCCGCGACGACTCGGGTTTGGAGGAGGACCAGGAGCCGCCCTCGTCTCTGCCCCATTCTCCAGGCCCCCGACCAGCAGATGATCCGGTGATGACACGTCTCCGTGCATATACCACCTTCACCAAGCCCTTGCCGCCGACATCTCTCATTACTCAAGCCAGCTTTTCGGAAATTCTCGCCCACCTGCCTTCGTCGGTTGCCGTCGACCCCTCAACATACTCCTACCGGGGCACAAATGCGACGCTGTCTCTCGCGCGTAGTGAACAGGACAAGCAGTCTTTGGATCCCAGGGAGAGACGCAGAGCAGAACGACTTGCAGCAGCACGGCAAAGGAAATTGGAAAAGCAGGCAAAGATGAGCAGGGATGTGATGACGGAGCAAGGTATCCTGCCCAGTGTGATGAGCGGAAGTGACCGTGAGAGACTTCCATGGAGAGGCGCTCAGAGCAGTCAGCTGGCCGGATTAGACTCCAGCCCGGGGCAAAGTTGGTCGGCAATCCCCGGGCTGAGCATGACACAGCCTGAGAGAGGCGCCTTTGGGACGAGGACGGTGAAGCACAAAGCCAAAGGGAAAGGAAAGGGGAAAGAGCGAAAAGCAGGGTTCTAGCATTGTAGGAGAGACCCCGGAATGGACAGTCCGATGGTTTGCTTTTTGGTCCGCTGACGTCGATGGGGATATGCCAAGCCTACCCCGGATTTGGGATACTCCGAGAAATGCGGGGAAGGCCCTGGTGGCGTGCCACAAGGTCCCTGTCGCGTGCAAGGTGGTGTCATGGTCAGTTGATCTCAGCTTTGCCACATCCCCAAGCTGGCTGACAGCTATTACCCCTCAGCTACCCTCCATTCCAACTCTCGCTTCCTTCTGTCTGTCTGTCCATCCCACCATCACACACGTATTCTCGCATTCCCATCTGAGCAGGGCCGCCTGCAATCCATTGGCTCCGAGTAAGCCGGGCATGGGCTGACCTTGGAAACTTCTAACCTTGGCTAGCATCCAAACCGTACCTTCCGTCTTCCTCTACCCTCACTCTTCAGCCTCCCCAACCTGTACATCATGTCTGCCGACACGTCAGATCTCACAAAGGTCGATTCCGCCATTGCCGGCATTTCCTCCTCTCCGCCAAAGGAGACAAAAGAGACCGCCAAGCGGAGAACAACCTCCAGTGCTCCTGGAGTTTTGAACATCAATGACCTCGGTATGGTCTTCCTGCGGTGGACACCTTGTCAGTGATTGCGGTGACATCGTCTTCCTGCGACGATATCTCCCTTCTGCCCCCTCCCAGTAGTTCCGGAACCGTCGGATCGTGCAGGAACATGCTCACCATTTCAACAGAGAAGGAAGGAACCAAGATCGCAGTCGCCCCGGAAACGCAAAAGACCGGATGGTAAGAGGGCTCTCTCGGCAAGACCGGACCGTCCTGGTGTTCCGCCAGTTTCGTCTCAGACAGATTGCATGCATCTTGCTAAGGTTCAGCAGGAAGATGAACATGTCTCCAACCAGCATCGACGACACGACCATTCTCAAGAAATTGCTCACCAATCCTCCTGTGAAGAAGATCGATCTACATTTCCCTCTCGGCCTCGAAGTGACGGCACGGAATCTGAAGGGGGTCACGATCAAGGATGCTCTAGATGCCATCCACAAGCAGTTTAAGAAGAAGGTATGAAAACGGCTGGTCAAGACGGGTTGAAATGCGCAGGACGCTGACGATTTCCCAGGCCGATGACGAGCTGGAAGAGCCATACCTGAAGGGCTTCGAATGGGACCCAGAAGAGTCATGGACCCGACTGAAGGTGCACACCCAGAAAGAGGGCGCCCCGGCGCCGAAAAAGAAGGGCAAGAAAGGCGAAGAGTGAAGCTCGCAAGTTCACAGCCGGCGATCCGTCTCGAACCCGGTTTATCACCACTGGACGATGTGGATCTTCCCTGCACTCATTCGATATTTCCCCCCTCTCGCATTGCATGGTGCTAGCGGATCCTTCTGGCTTGACGGCAATGTCGCTATAAATCCGGCGGATACCAGACGGCTCTGGACTTTTGAGCTTAGACCGGCAATGAAATGTCCTTGACGTGAAGCCTTGCCCAATCACCTCCTAGATTGCTTTTCTAGCCTGGTAAAGTCTCTGAACTTGGGTCTCCGAGGTCCCGCGTCTCCAATTCCCTAGATCTACCGCGTTGCTGTCAATTGATACTGTGCGCCCCATATTCTGATGGCGGAGGAAGGTTTGGAAAAACTCTCCGCTGCAATCACGGATATGCACTTAGCCTCTGACCATCGGCGGAAGCACGCCGCTGGAGGGGATGAGTGCCGCTCATGACATGCCTGCAGAAGCATCAGAAGATGATCCAGAAGCCGTTCTTGGGAATTGTACTATGAACGCCCACTGAGCTGAAGAAGACGAGGTAAGTATCGTGATTCTGGCGTGTCTGGTCGACACCTCCAGTTCCGTCGGCCGCTGCTTGATGAACCATGCAGGATACATGTCTTTGCCATGCCTACGAATCTGCCCATCCCCCGAAGAGGTAGATGACATCCAAGGGGTACTTGGACTGCCCTGCTCATTGAGCAATTATGTGCACCCGAGAGTACCCGCGTGGCTAGGTTCGTCCTTAGCTTCATGGTCAACCGGGCTGGGAGTGTGGTTGGATGAGTCTCTTGACGACTAGCCACGGAATCAGACAGACCATTGACTTGAATCGTTTCAATGGTTAAGAGGACCAATTATGAACCCTACACATTCATCCATGTCCAGCGAGCTCAGCTTAGCCACCTTCTCACTGACAGAGAGACAATAGCTTGGTGACTGGGAGCTCATGTCCCGGGATCGAGTTTGGAGAGTTAAAAGGTACGTTTTTGTCAAAGGCTTTGGTCGAAAGAATGAAGAGACGAACGAACAAGGTATAGGGCAATATAAAACGCGCCTGATGTGTGCGCGTGGTGTGTATTGAGGTCTACCTCAGACGCCCGCCGACACCTCCTTCTACCTTTGATCAATGCTGATGGCCGCGTGGGATACAGACACACCTTTCCTTGCCCTGAACTCTGCTTTGCAGCGTTCATTACCGATGCCAAACTCCATAATCCTGACTGTACAAATGCATGAATGCCTCGCTTAGTTCAACAGCTTCACCATGTCTGGCGGCACCTTGCCGGTCGGTGAGACAGTTTCCACGTTCCTCCAATCCATCGGCGGAGTTTCCGGTGCGGGACTGGCTTCCGCGCTTGAGTATTCCGTGAATGATCGTGGGAGCACGGTGGTGTTCGAATCTCGACGTGGTGATAACGGCTCTACCGCGGCCTTCTTACTCACCATAGAGTGGACAGTTGCTTTGGTGATCTTGCCCGAGATCCTTCCTTGTGGCTTGTCCAGCTCGGCCGCTTTATTCGACGCGGCCTTCCTGTTCAGCGATGTCTTGGACTTGCTTGAAATCCGGCCCTTGTTTTCTTTACCACCCAGGACGTCCGCAATCGCCTTGCCATCGCTGGCGGGATTCTTGAGTTGGGTTGACCTGCTGTTTTCCGTCACCGTGAGCTTGATCCTCAGCGGCGAGCTCTTCGACCGCTCCTTCATCCTCAAAGGTGGTTGCCGAGGGCCGTCTCCATTTTGACTCAATGGAGGCGTCATCGTGTGTGCTGGTCCTCTTTGTCCGAGCGATGATGACGATGATGACGGGATGACCAGGTCGATCTCGTTCAGCGTTGTGGGGATCATCACGTTGACTTCTCCCTGGCTCGCTCTGACCCTCTCCACGTCCGAATCAGTGTAACCCTCGGCCACGTCGGGACTCGAGTCGTCCCATTCTTTCAAATGGGCTAAGCGGGCCACCTCGTCGCTGTCGCCCTTGACGATCAAATCCCAACAGTCTTCGAGGTCCTTTCCCGGCGGCACCGGGTCCCGGTTAATCCAGATCGTGGTGCCCTCTCTTCGATCCCGGACGATCTTGCACATTTCGTGCACGATGCGTCGAACAGCGGGAATCTTCATGCTTGTCCCGACCACGATGACAGCGTCCGGTCGGGTGCGGAAATCTGCCGTCGTGACGGCGCCAATGGCTTCGTCATCCGGGTTATGTTCGTTATACAGAACAATTCTCGGGCGCAGTCGGCCGACGCCATGACTCCGCTTCCCCGCGTGTGCGGTCCTCAGCGCATCCTGAGCAACGCACTCGGGGCACAGTGGAGGGGCCGGCCCTTCAAAGAGATGAGGTTGGAAGTCGGAAATATGTCGACACTTTTGACACATCATCTTCTCCAATCCACCATGCAGTTGGATCGTCTGCGGCCATGGCGCCTTGTGGTTGAGAGGGACCTGCGTCGCTAAAGGGGGGAGCTGATTTTCTAGTCCATCTACATTCTGTGTATAGAGTCGGAGCAGCCTCTTCTCCACGGCCAGTCTTGCCAGGAAGCGATGAAACGGAGTAGGCTTGGCGTTGTTGGCCAGCTTCGAGAGCTTGCGCACCATGTCGTGGAAGCTGGACGTCGACGAGTCGTCCTTGTACACCGACGCATCAAAGAGCTCTTTCCCAGAACTCTTCAGCTTATGCTCGCCGCGGAGACTCCGGAACAGGCCGTGCGACGAGCGGAAGTCAGGGATGCCCGCCGACACCGAGATGCCAGCGCCTGCGATCACCACGATCTTTCGCCGATTTCGCAGAGCCTTGAGGAGCAGATCGAGAGCTTCTCGCCGGTCGTATTCCGACTGTGCCGTGTCTGAGGTCAGGTCCAGGTGCTGACTGGTACGAATCCTTGGTTCGACCTTGCGACGCTTCCGCGCAGGGGGAACATCTTCACCTGCATTCTGCGACAGTGGAGGGGTCAGAGAGCGCCAGCCAGGAGGCAGTCTCGGTGAACTGGGCGGAGAACTGAGCGGCGAACTCGGAATCGAGCTCAGAGGGGACGAGAGGTCCGAGAAGTCGTCGGGGTTCATTGTCGTCGTGGTGGTTGTGACGGAGGGGGCCGCGGTGAGGGCGATGTCATTGTCCGCCGGGGGTCTGTGCGGACCTGCGGTCGGGGTGGAATTGCCTGGGAGCACAGCAGGCACACTGATTGCGATCACCGTGGCCTCATGGATGCGATGGTGCACAGCGTCGGTCCGTTGCTGCGGTGCGGAAGAATCGGTGGACGAGAGATTGATAGGCACGGGTGTGAAGAGGCTGGCGAGGGCGAGGTGAAGTAGGGCCGGGATCGTCAGCGGCTGCGGCTGCCGGCTGTGGGTTGGCTGCAGCGGTTTGTAGGTGTACCTGACACGAAACAAAACGGGGGGGACAACAATGATCAGGTGCTCCGGAACAACCTAACCCAATCGGCAAGACGTCTACACTCACTCTTAGTTTCTGAAGGGTACGATCCTCGCAGGCCCTGTTCAATGTTTCTGCTTACTGGACGCCTGGCTTACTGGTCAAGCGGAATCTAGATTGTGTGGTTGCCCCAGCTACGACCCCTGAGCTGTGGCTTGCGCTCCTCGCGAGCTGTGGCTCAGCCTTCCCACAGCCTCATCTTCCTCGAATCAGCGGACCAGGCCACAATACTCACACAGCGGTCGCTGCTTCACCCAAGTCCGATACAGGCTTACGCACTGAGTCGAAGAACGATCGAGAGAATATTTCAATGTGGTGGTGTTGACATGCAGCAGAGTGACGTCGCTTTCTGATGTCTTGATGGAGCAGACCGAGGACTTCAACACCGACGCATTCTTCAACGATGGGAGCCTGCCACAGATAGACCCAACCAGCGATCTGGGGACTCTGCATACTGTCAGCCTCCCCGCTCAGCCTGCGGTCGTCGAGCAGGTCACCCGACGTTGGTCCTCGGGATGCCTGGAGCGTCTCTCGTGGTCGCGGCATGGTCATCTCGCCAGCATCTCCGACGATGGATCCTCCGTGTTTCTTGAATGCTTGCGTTTCAAGCAGGACTCGAGGTCTTGGGGTCTGAGCGGGAAATATGCCCTCAACGTCGTGTTCGAGGAGGCCATCAGCCTCGCCTGGAGCGGGTCCGGCGCCGAATTGGCGGTCGGCGACGTTCATGGCAGGATATTCATCTTTCATGTGTCCCCAGCCGCGTTGAACCGGCTGATCCTCGCCCGTCAACCTGCTCTCGAAGACGGCGACGAGCTGGGGGGGCAGCCGGTGGGGATGACATGGCTGGGTCAAGATCGCCACGACCGACCGGTAAGTCACCATCAGCGCGGATGAGCGTGACGAAACTGACCCAAGCAGAGGAATGTCGTCAGCAATGCGACCAAGACGGACACCAAATGGACGCTCAACCACGCGAGAGCGAAGCCGCTCGGCCCCCATTGGCCTCGGGCTGTTGTCATGGTCCATCGAAAAGGCAACCTGACCCTCTGTTATCTGAGAGGGGATGGCCAATACTCCAGGATCACCAAAGAGCTGTCCACCAATGCCGATCTTCTATTTACTCATGCTGCGTTTTCACCGACGGTGGAGAACAAGCTCTTGGTCATCCTACACTCGTATTCTGCCACGCTCTCCGTCTATTTGGTACAAATCGATTGGACCGAGGTCAGACAAAGCCTCGAGGGATTACCGAACCTCACCGTTGAAGTCGTGGCGCATGGTATTTCGTCGTTGCCAACTCATTCCCCCATCAACGGTGACGTCTATGACCCGGATTCGTGGTCTTTGACACACCTGGAAGTCATCCCGACTTCTGATGTCGAGAAAGCTGTGCAGTTACCGCCGACGATCGTCGCCGTGCTCACCGGAGTCAATAGGTCCGTTAGCGTCGCCGATTCTGGCCATCTTGTCTCGACCTTGATTCGAAGATGGACGGTCAAAGCGGTGGAACAAAAATTGCACCCTCGGTTCGACGATCTGCCGTCGAAGCCCGTTCATCCGGTCGAGTCCACGTCGGTGTCGATCGTGCAGCGTCAGATGGATCGAGAGGAGCAACAAGTGATTACCTCGACGCATCTGATCGATGCTGGCCAAACCATTGTCATCACCACTCAAGATGGCCGCACCGAGTTCTTGAGTTCGGATGACCTGTCACCCCTATCGTACCGCGCAGCGCCGGATGAAGTTTCGTCCATGACACAGTCCGGGTTTGCCTTTCCCCCGACTGCCACCATCCTCTGGCCCAGCTTTTCTCCCAATGCTTGCGTGAGAGCAGACATGGGGCCCGACGGCCAACTTCAGTTCACCAACATGGAGTACCAGCAGAGCCACCACGGCCAGACGCAGAGGTCGTTGGACCCCAATCTGGATGCCGCCATCGCTTCACTCGACCTGACGTTTGCACGGGCGTGCTGGTCCAGTTCCACCATCGACGACATTGTCTCCTGTGTGCTCCACACCATGTCGGACGAGCATGTCTCCCATGCGATTGCCGCCATGTACCACACTTTGTTTCGAGACACTGAATTTGCCAACGAACGTGCACAGGGTTCGGAAATTGAACGAGTCTTGAGCAAGCACGTCTTGAGCAAAGTCATGTCATTTCACGCCGGACTCAGCTGCACCAGCCCGTCCTTGGCCGGGACCAAAGTCATTAGCAGTGTCCAGTCTCACGGATGGACCTTGAGCGGCCAATGGGCGTGGTTGGCCAACAATTTACGACATACCGCAACGCTGCTGTACATGAGCCTACGATACATCCAAACCCCAAATGCGGTGAACTCTCCCGATTTTATTGACATGCTGTGCCAACACATCAGCTGGGGTCTGTCGGTGATCCGCTATATCGTGAGCACGATTTTCGATGTGGGCGACCGACAGACGAACCCGGCATTTTTTCCCGACCTGCCGGCCGGCGCCAGGCTGGGCGACTACGAGGGTGATGGGTCTCAAGGACTCGTGGCGTTATTACTGAACGTGCATTGGTCCCGAATATTCCTCTTCGCCATCACCAGGGCGGTCGGGACATACGCCAAACTTCCCGAGCCAAAGACGCGCCACCAGGCACAGTTACTGCGTACGATCCTACAGCACACCGATGAAAAGGGACTGAACTTTCAAGCGATAGAGAGCATGCTGGATTGCAGATGGGCCGGTGCGGGCGACGTGGAAGGCAACATTGGCGCCACGGCGGCCAGGCAGATTGAGATGATGGCCACCGGGAACGTGCCCGAGTCTTACCAAGGAACGGTCAAGAGACTGCTAACCAAGTTGTTCAACGTCAATGGCGGACTGAGGGAAAGAACGTTCGTCGACAGACTGAAACTGCTGGCTCACCCCGTCGACGAGGAGTACCTCTTCCTGAACACCAACGTGAGAGGCAAGGGTGACGATGGCACGACCAGGAAAATATACGACATACACCGAAGAAGGCTGATTCTCAAGGGCGCCCGGGAGAACCATGGAACGGGTGAGGAAATGATCCGGAGATGTGTCCGGTGTGGCAGTTACAGTGAAGATGTCAATGGACCAAGTCGAGAGTGGCCCCGACAAGTGGCGGCGTTATTGTCCAAGTGTGTCTGTGATGGATTCTGGATCCTTGAGCCCTGGGATCCGAACGTGGTATAGGAATTGTCCTTTTCGACTTGTCCTTTTCGACTTGAAACATGCCGGTGCTGTCATGGATGGAAAAGCCGTGACGATCCATGGAGAGAACAAGTTTGGCTGTGGCAAAGAGACTGAGACCGTCTGACACTTTCACGAGTCGCTTCGGTTCAGCTAGAAATGGCCTTTATGAAATATTCTTCTCATTTTGGCCAGTCCCTGGCATTGTCGACACCCGTCCTGAATCTACTTGCGTCCGAGCAGGCCGTCGGGCAGTCCCGCGTGCTCTGGCTGATGGCACAGCAAACGTGAAATCCGGAACCCCTGGCTTGCTTCCTTCCCTCCCTCTCCTTACTTTCATCTCCGTCCCCCCACATACGTAACCATTATGCCTCGGCCTTGACGGCATATTTCCTCTGCGGGAAGTGTGTCTGCTTCTTCTTTTGCTTCTCCGTCACTCTGCGGGCGTCTTCCTTGCTCAGCCGTCTTCGGATGGCCCGGGTCTGCTTCGGTCGGAGGTCGAGAGGGAGGTACTTCTTCTTCTCGTAGAACAGCCGGAGTTGGTGGCGCTGGTTGGCATTGATGACGGTCAGGACGCGGGCGATGGATTTGCGGAGGTCGTGTCTAGGTAAAAATCAGTCTCCCTGCTCACTCCGTTCATCCCTCCCTCTCTATCTCAAGTCTGACTGTTGTACGGCTGCGCCCCGGGTCTTTGCACGAATGTTGGAATTGTGAACGCACATTCTCGTGAGCTTCGAAGACGCGCCGCCCGCGATCTTCTGCACTCTCAGTGTCCCGAGCTCGGTCTTGAGTTCATCGAGTTGTTTCTTGAGTTCCTCTTTGTTCTTCCCCCATAATTGGCGAGTCTTGACTCTCGCGCTGGTCGACTGTGGAAGGTCAGTGAATGCGCAATCCCACTTTGAGTCGTGTTGGTACCATCTTGGCTAATTGTTACAATCGTCAATGTCAATCCGTGGGTTGAGCAAAGGCGCAACTTTCCTTCCTTGGGCGGCCTGGAATTTGGTCAATGAAAAGTGCGGCGCCAAGATTGTGGTCACGTGTTGGAATTCTGGAGCCAGCGCTTGGCAGCATGGTCAAGATGCTGGCGGAGCAGGGGTGGTCGTGTACAGCCTAGCTGGATTTGCATCCGTTGGCACTAATTAAGAAATGCAGGGGCCTGCCTCACATCTATGGGCACCAGTTACTGTACAGAGACAGCTTGAAGTCACACCAGCGTCGCTGTCGTGAACATGGCTACCGGGACTGGATGGGCGCAATTGCGCCAGCAGATCAGAGCCCTCGAAAGTGAGGTAAGTGATGTCACATCTACAGCAAACGACGACGATAGCCCAAGTCTAACTCATTTCCAGACCGAAGCACTCTTCCAGACTTACTCGCAATACTTGTCGACGCCCAACTTGCCGCCGAAACCATCAGAAGATGAACAAAGGAACGAAGCCGAGATCCAGGACCTCCTTGAGAAAGTATGCTGTCCGTCTGTTGTACATGTCTTTGCGGCATCTGACCGCCTTCCGCAGCGAGAGGGTCTCATCTCTCAGCTCACTCGCCTCCTGGACTCGGAGGCGGCCCTCAGCACGTCAACACTGAAACAGAATAACCTGTCGCGGCATCGAGAACTCCTTTCCGAGCATCGACAAGAACTCAAGCGAATCAAAACCGCGATTGCGGAAACGCGAGACCGTCAACATCTTCTCACCAACGTTCGCTCCGACATCGATGCCTTCCGAAGCTCGAATCCTGCCGAAGCCGAAGCAGAATATATGCTCCAGGAGCGTGGCAGATTGGACCGAAGTCACAGCGTGATTGACGGTGTCCTGGCACAGGCGTACGCGATCAATGAGAACTTTGGCCTTCAGCGAGAGACGCTGGCAAACATAAGTCGGCGAATCACCACGGCGGCAGCACAAGTCCCTGGTGTGAACAGCCTGATTGGTAGGATTGGAGCCAAGAGGAGGAGGGACGGGATTATACTCGGCAGCTTCATCGCCTTCTGCGTCCTTATGCTGCTCTATTTCAGCTGAAGGTCATATCCTCGGTCGATGTGGTCTCAACAGGAACTCAGACCTTCTCGAACAATCCGAATGTCCAGTGTGTTCAACGACCGCCTATCCAATTCATCGATACCACTTTCGGCGCTCTGGGCAGTAGCCCACGAAGCCAATGGTGGGACATGATCAGAACGAATGGCTCGCTTCAGAGCCCGGGCCGGAAGAATCAAAAGTCATGTCAAATCATGACTCTATGAACAATTGTTACCTCGTCTCCCAAAGACAAATGGAGCAGGCCTGTGCCGGTGCGCTTCCTTCAGGGTATGGTTCCTGTTTGAAGCGTGGCCGAATATCCTGCTGTTAGGCAAGGTGACAGCTTGAACCAGGGAGGCAGGTATCATGACACAGCGAATCAAGACCTCTTTGATCAGTTTGGCACGTCTATGAGGGAAAGAAAGAAGGACGGACGGACTAGACTTGATCATGTTAGGTCAATCTGTGGCCGTGTGGTGTCACATCACACCACAATTCGCAGGGCTAACGCAGCACATACTGCGAATCTGGAGCCACAAGGACAAATCCAATGGTGGTACGGTCCGATGGGCAATATCATTTCCTAGGTTGAGAGGACGGCTTTTTTGCTGTAAGGCGTCAAACTCAGGGATGCGCAGGAGACCGAAGTAGCGAATACAATGTTGCTTCGAACGCTTTCTACTTTCTAGTCTCCATATCTCTCGTCGAGCAAAGATATGAAGACTGAAATCGTTTACCTGTGCCATTTCATGGTTCGCCAACAAAAATGGAAACGGGTCAGCCCAGCCTTGCCAGAGAAAATGCACTCCATAGACGATTTCTAGTTCTCCTTTCTTGGTGAGACCTTGATCTTCTCTTGGTCAGGAGTCGATCGCATATTTGGGCAATATTTGGTGCTCAGCTTGGATGAATCCAACGCCACCGGAAAAACATTGTGGCTGAATTGTCTTGTTAGTCATGCCAATGCCGCTAGAATGCCTTTTTCCCTGGCGGCACACGATTTTTATAGACGTCCTACTCTGAATGTCGAAAAGATACCAGAGACGGGATAACCAGGCTCTGCTAAGATGCACATGTCGTCGGCACATCAATCCGCCAGCTTCCCTGCATCGCCCGTCCAAAACCACCAGCCAAAGTACATCTATAAAATTACGGCTCATAGCCGCGATCAACCGCTAGAGATTCACGTTCTCGGATCACGTTCACCAAGCACGTCCACCACGAAGGTTGATGGCATCGCTGCCTGAGGATGTGTATATACCACACCTATCACTGGAGCTGTTGCCCTGGAACGGCGCGGCCAGCACCCTACTACAAGCATCTAAAATGTCTCAAGGCAGGAGGACCACTCCCCTTTGGGGCGAAACGTGAGAAATGCCAGATTATCCATCGGATCCTCGACGGTGCTGATCACGATGAGCCTTGTCCAAGATGCGGGTGTGTGATCTCGACCCGAGAAGAAGAGCATCGCCCAAATTGACAGTTGATAGGGTGAAAACAGAGATTGCGTTTGATGATATCTATGCCGCTGCCACCGAAACCAACGGGCCATCGTTCTCGGCCTCAGCATGATTTGTTTTGGAGCCGGTTGTTGCTTTCGAGGCGTCCACGGTAGAGTTCGGCTTGGTGTTGGCGTGTTCCTGTATGAGCCTGTGAATGGCGCCATTCAGGCCATCGACTTCGCCCTTCCAAGCATGACCGCTCCCAGCCCATCTGATTTTGCAAGCCGCGTCAACCAGATAGACATATCCAACCTGGGAATTGAGAAGGCCCATGGCGTCTCGGACATCTTCGGTCAACCCCCTTCTGATGTCGCGCGGTAGTTTCACCAAAAAGTACCGCTCCCACCGCTCTTCAGGGATCATTTTCCTGAGCCGGCCTTTGAAAAGCTTGACGAGCATCACCCTCATCCAATCACCCTGAATGTTGACGTCCACCCTTTGCACGGTGCCGCGGCTGCCGTCGATGATCTCCTGAAGCTGTGGATTGTGGGTCGGGTGCAGGAAAGTATCGACCTGCTCTTCAGCCCATTGGCCTGATTGTATACCGATCACAGATATTTTCCCCGCGAGCACTGGTGTTGTATCTCGTCCGCCGTCAGGACCATCGCCGGCTTTTGACAGCGTTTGGCCCCAGATGTTCGGAAAATACAGCGCCTTATCTCGCTTGAATAGCCGGTCATTCGACACGAAGCTTTTGCCTTTCCAGTGATCCACTCTTCGCCACTCTTGAAAGTATGGGCGTAGATATGATCGGAGGTATATTCGTCGTCGCTCCAGTGCTTTACCGTAGTCAGTAAACTCGTCACTCCTTTCCTTCAACGTTCGGCGGTCGATAGGGCTATTTTGTCCCGGTCGAGGCGGAAAAAGAAGGCCCAATGGACGAGCGAGGACTGAAGGCGTAAATTTCTCGCCGCTGTGGCCTTTGGGAATCGGAATGCGCGAGATCGCCGAGACACTTTCGGGATTCCGGTCCAGGCCTACGTGAAGCGGGATCTTTGACCGTGGTGTTCCTGGTCGTGATGGGTCGGGTGGGTTTGTGCCATTGCCATTGGACGAATTGGCCGCGGTGGAAGAAGCATAACGGAGAGCCTGCTTCGTCGAGGGGAGGGCGCGGAAAATACAGCGACTGTGGGGCCTGGCAGCAAGACTTAAGAACAGGCAGAGGATATCTTCACGTGGCATGGTGAAGGCCGTGTTTGAATATGCGCAACATAAGGATAAACAAAAACTACAACCGCTCCCTCGAGCTCAGGAACAACACTGAAACGTAAAAGTACTGCCCTTGGCATCACGTGATCCGGCGTCACTATCGTGCCCTTCACTATGATGGACATCACTTTGGCCCACAGTGCCCCGCCTCGGGTTTGTGCGAGAGAACCCAGAAGCCTTCACCTAGTAGTCCCACGGCCTGATCCATGGTCTGCCTTCCAAGTCTGCCACTGTCTCCACGGGCGCACTCGAGGTAGCCATGGAACGACATGGCATCATGGCAGGAAAGACAGAAAAAGAACAGTTCTTTGCAGATCTTGATCTCTTAGATCACCTTGACGATGATGAGGCACTCTCCACCACCGCACAAAGCCGGACAGTTCGACCGGCCATGCCGTCAGGATCGTGTGACGTATCGGCATATCTATCCGGGATGAGCAAGTCTCAAGAACGTGCAAACCTTCCACGGACCACAGCACACATACTGCCTGAACCATTGGCATCGAGTACGTCTTGTATCGTGCGGCCGTCGCCGCCGTGGTCGGTGCCCGCTGCGGCTCGAGCAGGACCATCGGACCTGAGGCGAACGAGTTCTGACATGGCTGCCCCGAAACTGACCAAACAGGCGGACTTTGTCCCTGAAGCAGGGCGAATCTTCAATCAATTTGTGTTCTGCACGTCATTAGCCTGAATCACCTATGAAACTGGCTGACTGTTTTTCAGTCTTCGTTCCCAATGATGACATTGCTCCGGTGCGCCGGATGCGTATCAGGAAAGCGATTGCGTACGGCGCGGTCTGGGCAAAAACATGGACAGCAGAGGTGACACATATTGTTGTGGAGGGCTGGATCAATGTGCAAGAAGCCTCAAAGGCTTTCGAAGGGAGAACAATACCGGTGTGTGCCGTCGACCGTGTGAGAACTTCTCTGACTGTCAATAGGAAGGACCATTTCTCGTGCGGGATACGTGGCTCACCGAGAGTTTGAGATGCAAAAGGGTGCAAGACACCGACGCCGTCCGGTTCCGCGTGCCCGGCGCTGGCGCTTTTCGAAATCGAATGTCAAAGAATGCTGATCAAGAGGGGCATGCTGTGACAGATGGGTCGGAAGGGAATCGAGGTGATTACCCTTCCGGGGGCAGGACAAAGACAGGAAATCGGCGTGAAATTCTCATCAACCCTCCCCAAAATAATCTGGAGATTAACGGACTCACCGCCACATGTGATAGCGACGACTTGGATGCCATCGTGCAGGAAGTCAAGCATCTGGAATATTTAGTAAGTCGGTCCAAACCCGTTCAACCCCAAGAGGTTGACATGGCACAGCCGGTGGACCGCAGTTGGGACGACACCGGCCACTCTTCCCCAGAAGCTTCCACCGATGCACCGGACACAGGAGTGAAGGGTGATGCAGAGGGCTGGAGAGTGCCCAAGGAGAATGTCGGCTTCCAATGTATGGAGAAGCACGAAGGCAAGAATGACAATCCCAACGCCCGCACCATCGAGATATTGCAGGAAATGGCAGCGTATTACCATCGCACAGGTGACCTCAGGCGACCCATCGCATACCGGAAAGCGATCGCAGCTTTGAGGAGACAAAAGCACCTGATCCGAACCAAGGAAGATGCCATGAGGATATCAACGATTGGCGAGAGGTTGGCGGTCAAGATCGAGGAGATTGTCACCACAGATCGACTCCGATGCCTGGAGAATACGTCGCTTGAGCCGGAAGATCAGGCGTTGCAGCTATTCATCGGTATTTATGGAGTCGGATTTCGGGTCGCGTCGAGATGGGTTGCGCAAGGATTTCGGACCCTCGACGACCTCAGGAACCGGGCCAACCTGACGGCAAATCAACGAATCGGCATCGATCATTACAATGACTTCTCGCAACGCATTCCTCGCAGGGAAGTGGCGTGGCACGCCGACATCGTGAGATCTGCTCTTCGTGCCGCGGACGAGAACCTCGAAATGATCATCGCCGGGTCATACAGAAGGGGTCATATGGACTCGGGCGACATTGACATCTTGATCACCAAGCCCGGTGCCAGTATGGAGCACATTCGGACCCTAGTCCTCCGCACGGTGGTCCCCAAGCTGACCAGACAAGGCTTCTTGAAAGCGGCTCTGGCGTCCGGCTCGTCGGAGGAAAATGGTTCCAAGTGGCATGGAGCTTCAGCGTTGCCAGGTTCAGTGGTCTGGCGAAGATTGGATCTGCTGTTCGTGCCCTGGGACGAGCTGGGGGCAGCATTGATCTATTTCACCGGTAACGACATTTTCAACCGCAGCCTGAGACTTCTTGCCAGCAGAAAACACATGCGGCTGAACCAGCACGGTCTCTATGCCGACGTCATGAGAGGTCGTGGCCGCGAACGCATCACGGACGGCAGGCTGTTGGAGAGCCATGATGAGAGGCGCATATTTGAGATCCTGAAAGTGCCCTATCGCCCACCGGAGCATCGGAGGTGCTAGAAATCATGTTCGGGGTCGAATGGAGTTGTTGCATCGGTCGCCTCCACAGATCATCGTCTTGCGGAAACTGAGCTAAATCTTGCATCTACATTAGCCCGCGGACCAAAGGATCATCAGAGGACGCTGTATCACAAGGCCCAATTGACTATAAAGGCCAGCCGAACTTTGACTCTGCTAAGTCGCCGACCCGAGTCGGCCCGTGGCGACAGCCAAGTGAGATCTGCACTACTGGGTGGGTGAAATCTGTCTCACCGCCCAGCGTCCCAACCGCCTCAACCACCGCCCCACAGAATACTGCCAGTCCAAACAATTGCATCGAGTCTACTTCTTTGGCATTCAGACCAGCTCGCACCTGTCTTGCGCCGCGTGCACGCCTCCTGGGGTGGCTGCCAGGCCACTGAAGGGTATAGCGTGGTGCTGGATCACGCTGAGAACGGTTTTGTGTCCCGCCTCAAAAGTGCGGTCTGTCATTCAGACTTGCCAAAGCCTCACCGCACGCAGGTACGGGTCGACCTGCCAAACCAGCCCAGTTATCAGTGCCGGCAACATGGGCCGGAAACCAAACCCTCTGATCCTCGAATATTTCATCCGTGGCGCCAAACTCGAAGATGCCTCCAATCGCTACCACCACACCTGCAAGTCATGCGGTGAGCAGTTTCCCAAGGGTCGCATCGACAGCCTCACCACCCATTTAACGAAGAAGTGCCCTTCACTCTCCTTGGCCGAACGGACCAAAATCGTCCTGCGCCTGCACGATCTCGGCGATCCGACGGAGAACAGCAGCAAACCTCGGGGAAAAGAGACGGTGGTCAACTCGGACAAAGGAAAAGAAATCAAACTGCCATATTCGCCGTCGAAGCAACAGACGTTCAATGGCTTGAACGTGCTCGCGGAAGCCTCTCGTCGCGTTGGCGCCGATGAACTCCCCACTCTTCCGGGATACACGTCTGCTGAGCAAACGCAGAGCCAGAATGTCCCCCTGGATCCCGCCCTCGAAGTCGATGCCTTTACACGACACTTTTTGAATTCGGCCGACGATGGCATGAACATACGAGCTAATGGTATGGTGACCCTTGCACGCTATAGACACGGGCTCACTGGTCCAGGTTTCCCTGCCACACGGGCGCCCAGTCTCCCACCTTTATTTCCCTATCTGCCTTCGGGCACAGAGGCTTCACACGATGAGGGATCCGATGTCACGGGTCTCCCCATCAATACACAACCGCCCGACCTCGCCTCCATCGCGGTCTCGGCGAACGAAACTCTTGCCCACGTCATTATGGACACAGACCTGGAGATGTCGCATGGAGGCATGTCGCCTGGATTGTTCGATGGCCTGCCGGACGGCCACCACTTGGCTCCGGCCCGGGCATCGTTCTCATGGCCGACGCTTCCCCGAACACAATCTGGAGACCAACCCGGCAGCTCCGAACAGACTTTGGCGGACGTTCCGTCGCAGCAACCTTCAGAACGCGTTTTCCAGCCCCTCCGGCCTCTGGCCGTGAATCCCCACATGCGACCGACACACTTTGTCTCAGAGTCCGGGACGTCGACCAAAGCACAAAAGCCAAAGGTCCGAGGACGGTTCACGGCCGAAAGGCGAAAGGAAGTGCAGCAGATTCGCAAGCAAGGGGCCTGCATTCGGTGCCGCATGCTCAAGAAGACCTGCTCCAATGACACGCCATGCAGGACGTGCAGCGATGTCGAGACGCCTCGATTGTGGAAGCATTCTTGCATTCGGACCAAGCTCATTGACGAATTTACTCTATTCTTCGTCGGTTTACACTCCAATCTCGCCTACCACGACGTCCACAACTTCAAAGCGCGCACTCATCTCCACGCGTTCAACGGACGAATCGAGGCCTTCCACTTTGAGGGACCGAGCATGATGATCACCTTCAAAGGCTTACAGGGCCAAGCAGATGCCGGCTTATCTTCCCCATCGGACTGGAATCAGAATGCCGGGAGCGTTTTCCTCATTGACACCGACGCAGATGATGCTGTCGCGAAGATGGAACAGTATCTGCGTGAAATGGTTCCTCACGTGTCAGCGAGCGACACGTCGCACTTCATGAAGACGAGCCTCGAGACGGCCCAACAGCTCGCCAAGGAGAAAGACGATTTGGTCTTGTTCAAAACTCTCGAGCTGTGGACGGCGACCACCATCCTGTCCGACATTGGCCGGCCCTGGAAGTTGGCGGCGTGTCCCGGTGTCGCCCCGGAACCGCTGAACACGGCCTTGCTTCCGACTCCACCTGCGGATGCGGCTCAGCACGACCGTGTCCGTCTCGATGAGCAGACGACGCCATTTTCCGCCTCGCTGATCACCTCCCAGTTACGAGCGGCCGTGGAGAAGAGAGCGGGGGTGGTCTGCAAACAAGTGATGAATGAACTGGAGCGCCGCTTACTTCAACGCCAGCAGAGCAGCCACTTCGAGACCTTTCTGGTCGCTCTGATCCTGTTGAACTGCGCCGAACGCGTCTGCTGGCTCTTCCGCACATGGGACGACGAGTCGAGACTGCATCAATGGCCGCTGGACAAGAAGCCAAAGCCGTATGCGGATCAAGGAGAACGACTGGCCGAGATGGTGCACATGATCTTGACCATGAGAGGACTCCAGCCGAAAGTCACATCCGCTCCCGAGACTGGCACGTTGACGGCCCAGGAAGGGGAGCAGGACGCGGTCCGTCGGTGGTTTGCCGAGCTTGGTGTCTCCCGGGAATGGCTGCAGCATTGTGAAGTTGCCTCTTTCGATCCCAGCAATTCCAGGTCACTGGACGGTAAATTCTTTGCCAGGTTACTGCTGCATTAGGGCAAGCTTGCGTGGACGAGCATGATGGGCTGAGTTGTGGGACTGACGGCACCCGTCTCGCATTTGATTCAGTTTGTACCTATCACGATGTCACGAATACAGGTGGGAAGGAAATGGGGATTGATCAATGTTTGGGCCAACGAGTGAAAGATCCCAGAATGCGATTGCGAGGCTAAACGGCAAAGGACGACTCTGGAATCTGGTAGCACACTACCTACTTGCGTGACTGTCATGAGTGCTGAGACATGAGATGGTATGCTGTGTACTGTGTCTGGTATGCTGTCCAGTATCCTGTCCAGTATCCTGTGTCCAGTGTACTATGCCGAGTGTACGTGTCTGGCGTTCGAACCGTTCCATCTTGCAAGGCCACATCATCAATACCCCCGGTGCAAAGACATCAGATACTGCATACCGACCTCCGGAAGGCTACCTCAATGGCTGGCGGTCAAGGTGACAGTCCACCCGACTTCCGCCCGTGCTTGAATGCTCGCTGATCAGACCACAGACGGAATGGCGACGATGCTGCGGAAGATAATATGCAATGCAGAGGCGGCCCTTGCGCATCCGTCGCCCGTATCTGGACCCGCTGTGACCATCCCTGAACCCAAACTCTGGAAGTGGAAATTCTTTGGCTTTGCAGGAGGAGAAGTAAATACGAACCTGTCAGCTGGATCCAGACCTATACCTGGCAACTGGTTGGAGGCCCAGACTGGCCCATATCACGGGTAGACGAGAAGCCAGGTTGCAAGGAGGTAGTGGCACGCTCGCGAATAACACACCAATGCAGGCCAGTAACTAGTCAACTGTCTCTGGCAGCAGCCAACGCGGCTCGTATCGCCGGAAAGCAACGGATCACGCATTGGTGGAGTCGAAACATCTCAGGTCCAAGTCGGATTTGTTCAAAGCTAATCCGGTATGCTAAAACGAACATGTCGTGATTCCTGCGACGGCCTGAGTGGAGATGGGACCGAGGACGCAGGGTAAAATTTCAGCGAGGACATTTTCCGTACAAGGTGAATGGCCGATTGGTTGGCGCCATTTGGAAGAATTTCCAAGTATAGCGCTGGCCGCCATCACACAAACGGTGCCATTCCAGCCTCTGCGGGGGTGGCGGTCTGCTCAATACAACCAAGGAGGCCGATGAGAGCGATTCCTGGCTGGGAAATGCATCTCGCTGTCCGGTAAGGGTCATGGGTGGGAGACGGTTGCTGCGAGGTCGATCAATCCAGGACGGCTGGAGAAAGCCTCCCTGGGTGAGAATGGAGCGGGCCGAGCGGCAGTAGGAGGATGGGGAGAAGGAGGAGGACGACCAAGTCCTAACAAGGACCAGACGGTGCGGATGGCCCGCCATGATCCATCGCCTAAGCAGCAACCAATCCATGTCAATCCGGCGCGACCCTATCGCTAACAGGAAAAAGGTGAGGAAGCAGAAGATCTTGGTGGTTCAGGCGCTTTCTCTGCAGTACCCGTGAGAGGATGCTTGCTTCTCGTCTCCGGGGTCCACCATATCCGCGGCGCGTTCTTGTCCCAGATCGAAAAGCCGGTGGAGCCCGTCCCACAGGAGCTTGATCTTGGTTTCAACTCACCGTCTATTCGGATGAAGCAAGACGCACAGCCACGAGGGATGTGGCTACCCCGATTCTCTTCCAGCGTCCAATTCCATCTTCCACTGTCACATGCGACTGTCGACTGGTTGGCTGCCTGACTGGCACTCGCTAGTCAATTCGCCCCTTGGTCCATCCGGCTGACAGCTGATGACTCGTCCGAGCAAGACTGACAAACAGAAATACAGCCGGAATGCATTGTTGCCTCAGCTCATCGTGCGCGTCAAGAGCTTGACCTGAACGTGGAGACGCCGACCGAGGACAGGATCCGTTCTCCAGTCAGAGTCGGTTCTCATCATCGTCGTCATCATCATCTTGAGTGTCCGTCTGACTTTGCATCTCTGTAATTGCCTGGACTGGCTAAGCGGCACGCCACTCTCGGCAAGAGGAGACGTGCCTCTGTGATATTATTCATGGAGTCGACATAGCGTAAAACGCTTGGGCCACATTGTTGCGCTAGGCATGGGACGTTCGGAGCAGTGTCTCGCCCGGCATCCAACAATAATGAATGCTTCGCTGCTGGATTTTTGGCAACCTCGTGGTGAGCGGTGCACGGTTCGTGCTTCATGGAGCAGGGCCGCCGAAAGGCCGGGCAGATGCTTGCTCAGATGCTTGCTCACTAGCAGCATGACAAGCAGTAGCGGAGGGCCGGTGAGATCTGGCGGGCCCGGCCTGGCCAGACCATGAGCAGCGCGAGAGCTAGAGCCTCGTTTTGCGGGAGAGGGGGGAAGGAGAAGCATGGAAGGGCAAGGGGAGGAAGGGCGAGGGCCGTCCGTCCAGTTCCCGCTGGATTTCCTGTCTGCGCGGCGGCGCGCAGAATGAGCGTTGTTCTGCAGCAGACCAAACGCCATCCGGTAAGGGACAGCAACCTGGGTAGATGGTGGGTGCGAGGTGGCGGCGGAGCCAATGATGAAGACCATTGACTGGATCCCAGGAAGTTCGCGGCGCTCACATGCCCCCCCTCCTCGTTCGTACGCCTGACCCGGGAGCGACCTTCAGAGTCAGAGAGCATGGGTCTGTATGGATCGTCCTCTATTCGGCTTGACGGCACCAGTCGAGATGGTTGGTTGATCGCGTAACCCAGCGGCGATCCAGCTGGACGTCCCCTCCTCCACGGCCATGGGGCCACATATCCGTTGTGCAGTGGCCGCCCTGGCCTATCAGTCGTCCGGCCTCGCGGCCCAGTTCCACTCATTCTGCACCTTGACGCAGCTATATCGCGCTTGACGAGGGAGGAGTTGGGCCCTCACCTTTTTGCTCGTGGCTCCCCTCCCTCCCTCCCCGGTCGAGTCGGCCGGGTTTCCAGGCTGTTCATGTGCCGCAACCATATCTCGCCGCTGCGTCAGACAAGCATATCACTGGCATAGTGGCTCTCCGATGCGACCGTGAGCGCCTCGAAGCAAATCATCATCGACCTTGCTCGAAACTGTTTGTCGACCAGTCACCATCTCGACGACCGCTGCGAGGCTCTGTCGCGCGTTCTGCTGTGTACGGAAAGGAGCTTTTTCTTCTTGTTGCCTCCTCCTTGCCCGGGCCTTCTTGCAGGTCGTCCTCGGCTGCCCAAGGCGCCGCTCGGCGGTCACTGGTGCGCTCCGCGGCTCCAAGCCTCAATCACGATCACTGATTCTTCTCCAGGCGGCCGCCTGCTCCCGCCTGCCTGCATCTCTGCTCTTCCCAGTTCGTTCGCCATCCCACAACTTGCAGCGCGCCATCTACCCGCCCCAGCCGCACGCACCCAGCTGCACCATCAAACCGGCCCTCGCGACTGGCCGCCGCCATCCTCGCTACTGCTGCACGCCGGCATCGCGTCCTGGTCGTTGTCGCTGTCGTGGTCGTTGTCGTGGTCGTCGTGGTCGTCGTCGCCGCCGTTGTTGCACCTCAAGTCTTGTTGCACACGGAGGTTGTGATCAGACGCGGGCAACCCGGCACCTTGCGTAACCGATCTGGTGCTGCCTTGCAGCTCACCGGCGTGCTGATGCGACACCTCTCCGAGCCTGCGCATCACATTGCCTCCCTCTTCCGATCATCATCTTGAAATGTCCCTCTACTCGCCGGCTCGTCGAGCGGCAAGTGCGTTGAACGGTATCGGCGACATGAACGATGGTTCCGGCACCATTAATCCAGCAGCTTTGAACAGTGGTGGTACGTTTTCCCTCATTGGCCCGCGATCATCACACCTCCGCCGTCTGGCAGAGCTTCCATCGCGCGGTCGACCCTGGAAGGTTCCTTCTGGTCACTGGGAACGTGGTCGCATGGCCTTGCTGACGAATCGTGTGTAACAACAGTCGGGCTGCCGCTGTCGACGGGCGACGCGGGCGCACGCGGCACCAAAAGAAGTCGCTCTCCCGATCAATATGGCGATTACTTACATGGCGACGGTGACGGTGAGTCGGATGGTCTTTCTCCCAGGAACGAACATGACAGGGCGGTGGCCTGCTTTTCGCCATCCATCTTGCTCAAGCTGACGACGACGAGTCACAGATGATTCTAATCCTCGCAAACGCGGCCGACCTTCGAAAACACCGCGAACCTCGGGCGACTTCACCGGCCATGTAGAGTCCCTACCCACACCCTCCAGCCAAACGTCGCCCGATTTAACACAAACACAGACGCCGCAAACCAAAACACAGGGTCTCCCAGCACCACCGGACGCCACCCCGACCCAGACCTCTCCGCCACCACGATCCACGCCCAAGTCAACGATCAAGGCGTTGCCTACGGTCCGCGATCATACCAGTGATCAGCTGGGCCCCGAAGGGGATGAGTATGTCGCGCGCGAGTACGATGAAGCAGGCGAGAAAAAGGTCGACGGCTTGGGGTATCCCCAGGGCGGACGAGAATACAAAATCCGGACCTTCACTCTCCCCGGCCGAGGCGACAAGTTGTTCATGCTCGCCACCGAATGTGCCCGCCAGCTTCAGTACCGTGATTCGTACCTCCTCTTCAACAAGAACCGGTCGCTCTTCAAGATCATCGCCAGTCCGAAAGAAAAGGAAGAACTCGTGAATCGCGAAATTCTGCCCTACTCGTACCGGTCGCGCCAGATCGCCATTGTGACGGCGCGATCGATGTTTCGCCAATTCGGCAGCCGGGTCGTCAAGGACGGGAGGAGAGTGCGTGATGATTACTGGGAAGCCAAAGCCATCAAGCAAGGCTTCACCGAGCAAGACGCCGCCGGAGAAAAAAGACCCGGCGCGACCAGAGCCCGCGAAGCGGCGATTCAAGATCAAGTCGCCGCGCGACAACTCGCGACGTACGGCGACATTGTCTACAGCAATGGACCCAGCTTTGGCGCCGTCCAGCCACCCGCGCTGCACCCCGGCATCGCCGCGACCATGGCCCAGATGTCGACCTTTGAGCCGGCGTATGACTCCAAGTACAAAGACATTATGCGACCACGGCAGGATATCACCGGACCGCCGTACGTCGACATGACCCGTTCCGGCGGGGATGCCGAAATGGCTGGTCAAGCAACTCACGCCGCCGAATTCAGCAAATCGATCAATCAACAAGGCCGTCTGCGCCGGGCCATCGTCGACGAGTACTGGCGGAGACCGCACGATCCGCCCGTGTCAACACCGCCTCCGCCAGAGGCCGAAGTGGCGGGCAATTCGACCCATCCTTTCTCGTCCCCGCGATTCCCGAACAACAATGGCGGCGCCAACGACTTGTCGTCCGCACCTTCAGTCATTTTAGGCCATCAGTCCCAGCCGTCCCAGCCGCCGATGAACCCGGCTTCGTTCCCCCTTCAACATAATCCGATGCAATCGCCCGTGCGTCAAGCGTCCATGCAACCCGGAGGCTTTCCTCGGGACCCGTCGTCGCAATTCACCCCCCAGCATCCTCAGTTTCCTCGATCATCTTCTGCCAATCTGTCCATTTCGCAGGCGGCCGTTCAGCAGCAGCAGCAGCAACTCGCATACGGCGGCGCCACCGGGTTTTCACCTCACGGCATGAACACGCCGCAGCAGCAAAGCTGGGGAGGACCCCCGCCCCAACCGCACCAGTCCCCGGGCATCCATCGCATGACCACGCAACAGTTCTCGCCCAATTTGGCCCAAGGACAGATTTCCTCTCCTTTACCGGGTGCAGGCCATCCATCTCAGTCTCCGCATCCCCAGCAGATGCAGCCGCCGCAAATGCCGATGATGCACCATCAAGCCGGCTCAGGAACGCTGGCCGGCCAGCAGCTGTATGGCCCGGGGGCCGGACTCCAGGCCATGAGTGCTGCCGGATATGGCGGCATGGGGATGGGACAGCGCGCCATGTACGCCATGAGCGCACAGAATCAGTTCATGCAGCCGCCCAACCCACAGCCCGGGCACGGCTGGCCTGGTCCGCAAGGCCAGAGTCAAGCAGGTGGTCAGTGGGCCCAAGGGTTCCAATGAGCCCGAGGAAAAAGCGTCTCATCGTCGGCCACCGTGACGGGGCGGGGAGAAGGTGACTTCAACAATAACACATCTAATGCATCGACACGGCGTGGGGAAAGAGGTCTGATCTTGCATTTTAGCGGAGTTACACCTGGGACACCGCGGACCACAGGACGAGCGTGCGACGCACATGCAGACCGAGGATGTGAATTTCTTGCATTGCATGGAGAGAGACATGGGCACGGGTCCACACGAGCATATGGGCATCAAGGTTGCATTGACATGATAGGAATCTCTTTTTTGGGACGAACTTTTGCGCCCATTTGGAGGAAAGGAGGCCGTGCCCCGGCGAGGGTGGCGTGAGACTTGATCCGCCTCATCCGGCGCCTTTTTTTATTTTATTTTGTTTCCTTTTACACCTTCGGATTTCCTCCACATCTTCAATCCTTGGATTATTCTCTTTTGATTTCTGCACTGTCGTTCTTCACTGCCGGTCGCGTCGCGTCGCGTCGCGTCGCGCACAATTCCCCACCAATGTACAATAGCTGTGGGTGTACGGGCGTGTCGCAATTGCAAATTTGCGGCGATGGCATTGGTGGACTTGGAGAGAGCATCTAATAAGGCGCTCTATGCAGCGCGTCGTAACCATGCGCACAGCGAAGGACAAGCAATGGAACATATGCCCATCTCCTGGAAGTCCGCAACTGCTTGATTTTGTTTTTGGCTTCTCATAGGATACTTTCTCAGCCTGCCTGATCGGCAGACCTTCCCCTTTGATTCATCCGGGGAACCCATCTTATCCATAGTCTCAATATCCATGCTCTGCGGTCAGCTCACGGAATATCCTGCATTCATCAGATCGTTACCGTGGGACGACTTGTATCCAACTTTCCAACACTTGTTGGCGCAGACCTAGGACTGCATACGTCTTGGATCGACCAACCTATGGCACTGGGAAGAGTCCACCAGAAGAGAACGTGTAGGTCCTATGTAAGCCCACCTCGTTACGCACACGGCGTCCAACAGCGAAAACTATCCGAGACCACAGGACCAGGCACGCCACCGCACACGGTTCAAGTGAGTGGAATCCACCAAAGACCATCATGCCCACCGAACTTGAATTTAGCCCTGACCAGCTGGATCGAGGGTCCGATGACAAAGGGAAGTTGCCAGTCTTTCGACCACCCATTCCGTTGGATGGGAGCATTCTAGTTGCTTTTGAGATGCTCACATTCTCCTTGTGTGATGTATTACACGGTCAGGTGAAAGGGGGGTTGCATTGGCCCCACTTGACAATTTCCCAGCGCCAGTGGCTGAACGGCCGGCAGGAAATGGCCTTGAGGATTGGTGCTTTCCTCTGGTGGACGCACCGTTACTTCTGCTCAAGATGGCCCCCTATGGCGAGGACAAGGTTGCAAATCGTAAGCATTTGGCGATCCTACTACTGTTCGTGGCTTCTGGCTCCTTGCCGCCACTCGTTTAAGACCATGTTTCAATCTCTGGGAGCGGTGGATGCGACGACTTGGAAGCGAGAAGCATTTGACCATCGATTCTGTTTGTGGCTATTTCAGGACGCTGCGCTGCAAGACCGTGTCACGGCCGAAGTCTTGTCCTTTGCCACAGACAGCTTTTGCCCCTGGCACTTCTGGCCAAGGACAGCAGGGACACCCATTGACCGTTCAATGCAGATACCAGAGTTTCAGACCAAATTGCTGAGCACATCCTGACCGGACAGGGCGCAGATATCTGCCCGAGAAGGTGCTGTGGAAGGGGAAGAATGGTCAAAGTTGCAGCCGCAGCTGGACTCGACATACTACTATGGTTCCGCGGCTTACAGACGTCAAGGCATCGGTCAGATATAAGCTGACACGGACCTGAAGTCTCCGGGCAAGTCCTGGGCCGCCTTCTCGAAGAACAAAGATGTCGAGTGCGAAGTCGTTGTCAGGGCCATGCGGCCGCCGGTTATGCAGGGGCTGTCCAAGTGAGGCTCGAGACGAGGCCATACGATGATAATATGGCCAGTCGTTGCGACCACTCCCAAGCACGCAGACATCCTGGATGACTGTCGTTCTGGAAGAAAACATCCTCGGTTTTCCGTGGCTGATCTCATTACAGGTCGTCTGCCTCCGTGACACGCCCATGTCTGCGGCAGACTAGCCGCGCACACAGACTCGAAGAATGGGCCCAGAACAGGAAGGACGTCCTCGAAGGAAGAGCCCCGACGGTTCAGTTGCTGGACCTCCGATAACATCACGTTCGCCAACGCCGTGCAGGCAAAGACACCACGAGTATTGCCCCTGTACCGAGTTCCAAGTCCCAAGACATCGTCGCGGTGTGTTGGCAAGTGGAATTGGGGTCTGTGAGGACGACACGGGATGCCCGTGGGGTGTGCAGCAAGAGTGGGATGTGTAAAGTTTCAACCTCGTTTCCTTTGGAGGACAAAAGCAAACATCTCCTGTACCAGTGTCTGCTCCAGCAGGATCATCTCGGAGCAGGATAATTACCCAGACTGAAATACACGGATGTTTAATCACGTGACTACAATGGGGCGCCTTGCTGCCGCCGTTATCAAATGTTCTGATCTCAGCACATCAACCAACGTGGCTTCGAAATTTCCCCTGAAGAACGTGGAATTGGTTGGGCAAAGTTCAACTGTCGCCTCTAATACCTGATTCTTTCTGGACCGACAGAAAAAGAAGAAGCCAATCGTTGAACAATAAACGCTGTGCTGAGCCGCTCGTTAATCTTTTGGTTTGTCAAATGTCCGGCGATCCAGGGGTAGGACAAGTACAGCGGGGGGAAGTTGCAGAGGTATGTGCGTGCGGTGTTCGACCGATGAATTATACAATATACTACTATATGTGGGCCAGCTGTATCTTCTCCATTTCTACCCTTCTCTGCTTGCCCAAAGAAGCGCAGTTGACCGACACCGGGCAAGCATGCCATTCCAAAAGGTTCTCCTGGGAAGCTGAGAGTGTTGATTGTTGGAGTGTTGATTGTTGGCGCGGGCCTGGGGGGTCTGTCGTGCGCTCTGTCGTGTCTGCAAGAGGGGGTTAGAGGTTGAGGTGCTGGAGAAGTCGAAGGTGTTGGAAGAGGTATGTCAGACAGCTGCCCATGTCTCGGACTACAGAGCCACTGACAAACTATTCCTCCAGATCGGAGCGGGGATTCAGATCCCTCCCAACGCCGTACGCGTCATGTCGCACTTTGGCCTGGTACCGCGTCTCGAAGCCGCCGGGGCCGTCAGGCTTGCTGGCCAGCGTCTTCTGGATTACCAAACGGGGAGACACATTTCGCAGAAGCCAGGTGGCGATTATAGCAAGCGGCATTTTGGAGAGGACTGGTAGTGAGTACCACTCTCGTCCCGCTGTTTTTGTTCATAGAGGAAGCGGTGTCTCGTCCTGCTTCCCTGGCGCTGACCGCAGATCTTTCTAGCGTGATTTACCGAGCCGACTATCACAAGGTTCTCTCGGACAAAGTGCTCGCGAGGGGCGGGACGATTCGACTCGACAGTCCCGTCGTCCGAATTAATTTCGAGTCTAATTCGGTCGTGCTCAGCAACGGCACAGAGTACACTGCAGACGTTATTGTCGGCGCCGACGGGCTCCGCAGTCAGACACGCGATTGCATCTTGGGCTATCACAAAGGCCCCGTTGAGACGGGCGACATGGCCTACCGTATCACAATCCCTCGCGAACGCATGACCTCGCTCAACTCCCCATACTGGTCGTCTGCGATTAACGACCCCGGCTGCTTCAGAGAATGGACTGGGCCACTCGGTCATGCTGTCTTCTCCCCTGTTCGAAACAGGACCATTTGGATCCTCGTCCTCGTCCGATGACTTGCCAGAAGGAGTCTCGACGGCCATGACTGGTGACGTCGAGGGAATGCGCCGAGCGTTCAAAGACTGGGACCCGGCGTTGTGGACCGTGGTGGGCGCGGTCGAAAAGTGCCTCAAGTGGAAGATGTGTCACATGGAAGAACTGGAGAAGTGGATCAAGGGGAATGTCGCTCTGCTGGGCGACGCCTGCCATCCGACACTGCCTTACCAGGCACAAGGGGCCGCCATGGCCGTCGAAGACGGTGCCGTGTTGGGTGTGCTCCTGGGCCAGTGGGCCAAGAGCACGGCTGTGAGGGATAAGTCACCGTCGCGGCTCCATGACGTTCTGCAGCTGTACGAATCCATTCGCAAGAAACTCACGACACTGCAGTATGAAGGCGCCGTACAGACCTGGAAGCTGTTCCAGATAGAGTCTAGTCCAGAGAGGAAGGCAAGGGATCGAGAGCTGAAGAATATTGATTGGGAGGCCGAGGACAACGGCTGCACCTGGTCCTACGGCAACACAAAGTATCAAAAGACGCTGGTGGGGTTTGATTGTGTGCTCGACGCCAGGGACAAATTTAAGATTTGGGAAGGGAAGTTCAAGGATGTTGAGTTTCAGGCCGAGTGGACCTGACCGCCATGAACTCTCTTGTCATGGCGACAAGAAGACCTCACGAGCGGACCTGAGGCAGTCAGAGGAGGGCCAGTATTTCAGGACAGGGCCAGGATGTCTCGCTCATTCATATACGCCATGTCCCGACCTCTGAGAGTTAGAGGAGGCCAGCGTGAGTCTTGTATGCAGTTCGCAGATTGTCGCCACTAGATAAGCCTCAGCGCAGGTGGCAGTGATCACGACTTTCTAGCGGGAACTAAAGCTAAGTAGAAAGACAGGTCCGAATGCTATTATGACCAATTCATGGATTCAGTAACCGAAATCTCGAGAAGCTCTTTCACCTGGTAATACAATACGGTAACTCTTGCACTAAAGAACTCCTGGTCCCATCTGTGACAGGTCATGTTCACACCGAGAGAGTGCTGGTATATGTATCCATGCTGAGGCTGATTGTCTTTCTTGTAATACAAACATCAAGCGAATCAGCCCTAAAAGCACAACACCTGTGAGTGGCATACGTTAGAGCCTGTGAAGTCGGGTCTGGCGCATGCTATTTCGAGGAGGCGTGAAAACATCTGTCAGAACAATGACATCTAAGGCGGGGAGTATCTGAGGTATTAAAGATTGGGACTACCACATCGAGTGCAGCGCTCTTCGGTGGATCTGCTCTGGCCATCCTTCACAGATCAGTTGCATCTTCTCACCACTACGGAGAGAGTCACATACCTCGGTTGGAAGGGCCCTTTCTACGACCGTGTCATGGACGGCCCGACCTTGGTCTCTGCAACTCTTGCACAGCTTTCCAGGCGCAGCCTTGTTTGTCGCAGTTGTGTTCTCCGACTGTTTCTCTCTACGCTGCGGTGAGCGTGTCCGTTCTGGAAGCGGGCCTTTCTTTTTATTCACCTCTCCAGCCGCCTCTCGATATATGTCGACCATTCTGTATTGGTCTTCTGGGAATCGCTCCGAAGACAACAGTCCGTTTTCGATCCGAAATCTGTGGACCAATCCGGTCGGCTGCTGGTCAATGCTCTGGAGCGTCAAATGAGCTCCACTTTGAATCGCTACAGTTGATGATGGAGGTAGCAAGGGACCGGTTGACCATGTGCGGTGCCGTCCTAT
>Ga0255336_100141_pt1 | contig 158670 bp, 141 predicted proteins | sample MeOH1_35cm_T3_17_FD_189102 | JGI IMG/M metagenome (GOLD analysis project Ga0255336, IMG submission 189102) | Sandy soil microbial communities from University of British Columbia, Vancouver, Canada - MeOH1_35cm_T3_179 | ecosystem: Engineered > Artificial ecosystem > Sand microcosm > Unclassified... | reverse complement strand
AAAAGGTAAAGGTCCCGCGTCGCCGCGCTCCGTTTGTTCGCGATGGCGTGGAATCCTTGTTCACTTTGCCGTGGAATCACGATTCACTTTGCCCTGGAATGGCTGTTCTCTTTGCGTGGAATACGCACCTTCAACGCATCGTGTGCATCGAAGCTGGCCGCTGTGAAGGCGACTTGCCATTTATCCGGCAGGTGCACCATTACCACATCAAACTGGTCGTGCATCGTATTCAAATGCAACATGGCAGCGGACATCGCTGCGAGCAGTCGCTCGTGGGGTGCGCCACCTCGGCCCAACGCCATCAGGTCGTCGGGCCACTTGATGTGCACACCCTTCGGCGCCGCAACAATCGGAACATCGAAGAGTTTTTCAAACCCTGGAAACGGTGGGACGTAATTGGGCCGGTCTCCTGGCGCATGACTGGCGCGAATGGTCTCGACCAATGCACGAATCTTGCTCCAGCCCTCAGCAGGTGCGACGATTGCAACGCGCAGCTCTGGCGTGTAGGCCGCAAACGAGGAACTGTTGTACGCTCCAAAGCGGCTCAGTCCCCGTAATGGATTGACCTCGAGGGCTGTGTTCTCGCTGTTGAATGTGAGTTCCGGCTCTGCGAGCAGCGAGAACGGTGGCATCCTGGAAGAGAGGTAGTCCATCTTCAGCGCCCCCGATGGAAGTACGGCGCGTCGTGCGCAGGCCGACTCCAGGCGGTCACAGGTGAGAGTTTAAAGACAGCATCAACGCCCTCACCGTCATTTACACCAGTAGCGTGCAGGACAGCATTGTCGGAACCAGCCAACATGTTGGCCCATGCTTCAATAATTGCGTCCCACTTGTTGTTATATCGCGTCGCCCAACGCTCGCGGCGCCAGTCCACGGTCGGGTCAACCCAACGTTTCCGGTCAAAGCCGTCCGCTTCAGCATCGTCACGTTCTTCGTTAATGTCACGGGGCACATCAACGAAGGTCGTCGGCTCAAACGCCAACCACCAGCGGTCTGCCACCGGCTCAAGGCGAAGAACGACGCCTTCATAGAACAGGTACCCATGCGAGGTCTTCCCGTACAGCGAATCGGCATATGCCCGTTTCAGCTTCGCCTGACGCGCGACGCGTCGGGTGCGCTGCTCCGGTGTTTCCTTCTCCGAATCGCCAAGCGGAATAACAGCGTGCCCTTGGCGCCGCATCCTGGATTTGAGGGGCCTTCGCCGACACACCGCCCGGGTGAGGGCGTCGTAGAGCAATCCCAACGCCCAGCTATCGGTTTGCGGCGACAGAGCAATCGTGCCGGCAACGTGACCACCTACCGAGGCAAAGGCCTCAAGAAGCGCAGCATCTTCACCGAAGGCTACGATGTCCCGACCGCTGCTCGCGACAATCAGCCACGGACTGACATTACGAGCGAGAGCTCGCGCCTCTTCGCTGGAAAGTGGCTTCTCTGTTGTGATTCGGCGAGCAACAGTCGGCATCGAAAGAACGGGAAGCGCTGCGCAGCGAAGAACGGGGTACCGCGCGTGCTCCTGTGCAGGAAGTGGGACAGGGCGCAAAACCCGCGGAGCGCTGAATTCGCCGACGTGTCGCTCGAGTTCCGCTGGTAACGTCAAATTGTCCAGGATATCAGCGGCGAGTTCGTCGAAAGTGTGGCACTCGACCAGAGATGTGCGCACACCACCAGCGGCCGCCGCTTCCAGAAACTGTTGAACCGCTGGCAGACAATCTTTTGCGGAGCGAGTGACCCAATGGATGCCACCAGGGAATGCGTTCGGCTGCGCAATGGCGTTGGTCAGGGCAACCATGACGGATTCGTCTCGCCCGCTGTATCCGACGATGACAAGTCCGTAACGACCACACGCGGAGGTTAGCAGCTGCCGCATCTGCTCGTCCTGATGTCGCAACTCCTCATTGGTGTTTTTGATATGCACCGACGAGTAGTCGCCGTGAATCTTGGCCAAAAGGGGCCGGCTCTCGCGCAACGCCAGCGTTGCCCGTCCGACATTGTCGATTCCAGCGACCGTGACGTTCGCGCGCTCGGTAGGCGGGACCAGTTGGTCTGTCTGCAACGCAGCCGTTTCAACCAGATGGTCGAAGTTCGGCGAAAAGATGCAGGGAACCCGGTGGGTTGTAATCAATGAAGCGAGAACACGATGCGCGTAAGACGGAGTACCCTTCTCGACCGCGGCCGCGATGTAGTTGCGACGGTCATCCGGCGTTGGATAAACTGCTTCGAAAGCCGCGGCGTATTCCAGTGGGTCACCGTCGGGCGGCAAATTCGAATGCGAGGCGAGGTACGAGTTGATGCGTTCGGTCCAAAGCGGGTCGTCAGCATCGACGTCCTTAAGCTTTACTCCAGACAGCTCACAAAAAATCCGCTTCTTGAAGTCGGCAATCATCGCGTAGCCTGTCGGGATGCCAGCCGACGCAGAAGCCCCAGCCCCCAAGAACCATGCGTATTGCATCGGTCGCAAACAGAACATCCTCGCGAACTGCGCGGCCGAAACTGTTTGAATTGTCAAGCGGCCCCCGAATAGTTGTGCTTATATCCTGCGTGCGCCCGGAGAATCAAGGGTACGTATCGGACGATTGTAGCGAAACCGAAAGCACTGCGGGCGACCTCACGGGGCACGTATCATCAAAGTGCTACGCGGAAGCCGAACTGAACGGACGACACCATGCCCGAAAAAAGTACAGACGCCGATGCGATGCTGCCCAAGAAATTCAAAGGTCTTTGGTGCCGTGCCCTCAAGCTCTCGCATTTGAGCGCCCTCAATGCCGAAACGATTGCACTGTGGGCGAAAGATGCCGGGCTTGATGTCCAGGAAGTGGTCGAAAAACGAGTTGGGGCTTTCCGCCCCATACCAGCGGTCGCGCTAACTGTCGCAGGCAAAACAGCATATTTCCCGACTGTCTCGGCGACCGACGACCCGGCCTGGGTCGAAAGCAGAAGAGCCCATGAGCGTATCGCGGCGATTTGGTCGAAAGCGGAATGGTTCGAACCTCTCTGGGTGCCCCGAGGACAAATCGGCCCCTTGTTGGTGGCTGTTGAACACCGCTCGAAAGAGGAAGCGATAATACAGTTCGACTACCATACCTCCGCGATTTACACTCTCGCATTTCAGGCCGTCTGCATCGCGCAATTCATCTCGAAGTCGCGCACCCTCGCCCCGTTTTACCCGATTGTTCGAGAGGCATATCTTGCCTTTTTTGCCGGACACCGTGCATCGAGTATCGCTGCGCTCATTCCAGTTATGGAGGGCGCGCTCCAGCGCATCTCAGTGGAAAACGGAAATTTGCACGTGGCGGAACAGATAGACCGTGTAATCGACCGAGCCTGCGGGCTCGCGGCACGCATTAGTTTCGACCGCAACTGGGTGCCCGACGAGTACACGACGACGGAGTATCTGTACGGTCAAGACGAGCGCGTTTTCATCTTTGAGACCTTCCGTCAATGGCTGAAGGACGTCTTCTTTCGCAACACCGACAAATACGAGGGTGTGACCTGGCTCAATCGCCACCTGTTCGCCCACGGGACTTCGACCGATTGGGCAAACGACGGAAACTTCCGACGCCTGGTCGTTGCGCTCGCCACGTTCGGCGTCATTGAGTCTTGGCACGACGAAAGCAATAGCGTCCCGATGTTACTGCCGGAGATGAACAACGACAGCGTTCTACTCTGGCAGCAGGCGCAACTCCAGGCGCAGGGACAGTTGGCGCTACGAATGCTTGAGCAGCAGAACTACCAGAAGTACGGTCAGATAGTTCCACCGAGGCCCACCGACGATGGTTCGCTCCTGCGCAAAGCCCATCTCACCAATGAATGCATCAAAGACCTGGTTCGACCGCTCAGGGATGCCGGCTGGGACGTAGAAATGGGCGAACCAGATGAGCAAGCGCTCCAGATGAAAGTAATAGCCAGAGGTGGCGGCACGGAAATACATGTCGGCCTGCTGTTCAGCTGCGCGACTGACCCAGAGATTTATCGAGAGCTAGCGAAGAGCTGCACCGCAGTTCTTTACCTCGGCCCACCTGACAGGCAGAGGGAATTCGCGCAAGACATAAAAGTCCATGTCGGACCCGCTGCAGGCTGGCAGCCGCCACGTGCTCCCGGTAGAACCTGATTGGATTGGCTCGTTTGCCGCACTAACTAGCTGAACTTGTTCGAGGCGCGGGCACGCTCGGTCAAGGTGCCACCCCTAATCCGATGCGGAGGTATCAGAGCATCTCTGCCTGAAGCTGATTGGCTTGAGCCGGGTTCACCGAGTCTACATACCCGAGGATGGCTTGGTGTCGATGGGGATTCCCGTCTTCACGCATCGCATCGAGAAACGCGTGCCACCTGTCAGGCAATACATGCAGAGAATTCTGCGACAACTCGATATTGAAAGCGCTGATTTTGTCAGCCGGTCTCTGCTCTTTCTTTTGATTTAAATCGAAACCGCTCTTCTCGGCCATGCGCTTAACGTCAGCGAAAATATTCTCCGCCAGAGCTTCGTCGTTCAGAGAGATGATTATGTCATCAACATAAACGCTTACCTCAATGCCGTCAGTCGCAGAGAGCTGTTTCAGGTAATTGCCCAGTGCACTTTTACGGAGGCAGATGCTCGCAAGCAAAGTGGATTGAACAAATCCATACGGCAGTATGTAGCGCTTTTGCGCATCCTCAGGCAATCGGACCGTCGAGAGATTCGCAATATCTCGAGCTTCTGCGTAGCTGTACATCCCTTTCAGGACGCGAGTTACACGGCTGCGGTTTATACGCTGAAAGAAGTTCTCGATGTCGACGTGAATAAAACAGGTCTGCCCAAGGTGGGCCTTTAACGCTGCAACGTGGCCACCCTGACGAAGATGGTAGTAGTACGCGGGCGCCTTCCAGCGTTGACGTAGTTCGTCTTTGATTTTTGCTCCAAGCTCTATCGTGTCGCCATTGGGAACGAAGACCCACTTCCCAGGCTTCAGCTCAAACTTGGAATCCCAACGAGGTTCCATAATTTTCATAATTAGCAGTCATGTTCTTGACGATGTCCTCTGCAAGCCGAACGAGTTCGGTCGCAAAGGGAATCAGAGCAAGAACTAGACGCTGTACGAAAGTAAATTTTTTCATAGCAGCTTCTCCATTCAATCCCGGCTTGTCTAGCGCTGTGCGCAATGACTACAAATCAAAACTGATATGCATATTGGAAATACTATCCGCAATGCAATATCGCGATATCACATAGTGACGCAATGGAGGATAGGCGCCACCAGAGTGCCTATCGCCGGGAAAATACACACTACCAAATTGCAATGAGCGCCGCAAGTAAATATGATACGGGAAACCACGATTCGGTAAAAATGCGTCATTTCCGGCGCGGGCGGCAGATTGCCAACACGGGAGTTAGGCCTGTCGTGCTGTAGGTGAGTCGCCGCTCGAGTCTCGTGGCGTCCTCTTGACTCGACGGCGACTTCCAAGAGCAGGCGCGTCGGAGGCGAAATTGCGGTGCCGGGCGCAAAAAAGGGGCGCTGGAAAATGCTCCAGCGCCCCTTGGTCATTTAATTCTGGTTACCGCATGCCAGGTAAGGCTCAGCGGCCGGAAAGAGCCACGTAACCAGAACTAAATCGAGACTTCGTAACCGAAATTAATGCACCTCAGCAGACGTTAAACGAACACCATCCCCCTCACTCCACCGTCACCGACTTCGCCAGATTCCGCGGCTTATCCACATCCGTACCCCGCGCACACGCCGTGTGATACGCCAGCAACTGCAGCGGCACCACATGCAGGATCGGCGACAACAGGCCGTAATGCTCCGGCATCCGGATCACATGCAAGCCTTCATCGTTGACGATCTTCGTATCCGCGTCGGCAAACACATACAGCTGACCGCCCCGCGCGCGCACCTCCTGAATATTCGACTTCAGCTTTTCCAGCAGCGCGTCGTTCGGCGCCACCGTTACCACCGGCATGGCTTCAGTCACGAGCGCGAGCGGCCCATGCTTCAACTCGCCGGCCGGATAAGCCTCGGCGTGGATATACGAAATTTCCTTGAGCTTGAGCGCGCCCTCAAGTGCGATCGGATAATGCAAGCCGCGCCCTAGGAACAGCGCATGTTCCTTACGCGAAAACTCTTCCGACCACGCAATGATCTGCGGCTCCAGCGCCAGCACGCTATTCAATGCCGCCGGCAAGTGACGCAGTTGCTTCAGATACTCAGCTTCCTGCTCTTCGCTCACACGCCCGCGCAACTTGCCCAGCGTTGCCGCCAGCACGAACAGCGCAACCAGTTGCGTCGTGAACGCCTTGGTCGATGCAACACCGATCTCGCGGCCCGCGTGGGTCAGGAACGCCAGCTCGGTCTGGCGCACCATCGCGCTCGTTCCGACGTTGCAGATTGCCAGCGTATGTTTGTGACCGAGATCCTGTGCATGTTTGAGCGCCGCCAACGTGTCCGCCGTTTCGCCCGATTGGGATATCACGACGACCAGCGACTTCGGATTCGGCACCGACTCTCGATAGCGATACTCGCTGGCAATTTCCACCTGAGTGGGAATCTTCGCGATCGATTCGAGCCAGTACTTCGCGGTCAGCCCCGAGTAATAGCTCGTGCCGCACGCCAGAATCAGCAGGCTGTCGATCTCTGCGAACACCTTGCCCGCGCCCTCGCCGAATAGCGACGGATCGAACGAATCCGCTTGCGGAATCGTGTCCGTGATCGCGCGCGGCTGCTCGAAAATTTCCTTCTGCATGAAGTGACGATACGGGCCGAGTTCGACCGCGCCGCCATACGCAGCCACCTGGCGCACTTCGCGCTGCGCCTCATAGCCGTCGCGATCGGCAATGCGCACGCCCTCAAGCGACAGTTCGCAGACGTCGCCTTCTTCGAGGAAGATGAACCGTTCGGTGCTGCCCGCGAGCGCCAGCGCGTCCGAGGCAAGGAAGTTCTCACCCTCGCCGAGACCGACCACCAGTGGTGAACCCTGCCGCGCGCCGACCACCGTATGCGGCTGGTCTTTATGCAACACAGCGATCGCATACGCGCCGTGCAGTTGCCCGACCGTTTCCCGCACCGCCGCGAACAGATCGCCGCGATACAGGCTGTGAATCAGATGCGCGATAACCTCTGTGTCGGTCTGCGAGACAAACGTGTAACCCTTGCCGCGCAGCATTTCGCGCAGCACTTCGTAGTTCTCGATGATGCCGTTGTGTACCAACGCGAGCGTGTCTTTCGAGAAGATCGGGTGGGCGTTGTCCGTGACCGGCGCGCCATGCGTGGCCCAGCGCGTATGCGCGATACCCGTGATGCCTTCGAGATGGCTTTCACGCACCTGCTCGTCGAGATCGGCCACACGCGCGACGCTGCGCGCACGGCGCGGACCGTCGCTGCCGAGCACGGCCACGCCGCACGAATCGTAGCCGCGATACTCGAGGCGACGCAGTCCTTCGATCAGGACGGGAACGATGTTACGTTGCGCTACCGCGCCGACAATGCCACACATGGATCATTCCTTTTCAGTGCTAGTGCCGGGTTTCAAGGAGCGCGCCTCGTGCGCGCGTCATGCCCATCAGCTCTTCTTTTTGGTCGGGCGCACGTAGCCCGTTTTGCTCGTTTGCGTCTTGTCGTTCAGGACCAGCGCGTCCGCTTCGACGTCCTTCCAGACCGTGGTGCCCGCAGCGATCGTCACGCCGCGCTTCACACGCACCGGCGCAACCAGTTGCGTGTCCGAACCGACGAACACGTCGTCTTCGATAATCGTGCGGAATTTGTTCGCGCCATCGTAATTGCAGGTGATGGTGCCCGCGCCGATGTTCACCCGCGCGCCGATATCCGCGTCGCCGATATACGTGAGGTGATTCGCCTTCGAACCGTGACCGAGCACCGCGTTCTTCACCTCGACGAAGTTGCCGACATGCGACTCGTCATGCAGCGACGCGCCTGGGCGCAAGCGCGCATACGGTCCGAGCACGACATTCGCGCCGACCTCGGCGCCTTCGATATGGGTGAACGCGTCAATGCGCGTACCGGCGCCGATGTTCGCATTGCGGATCACGCAGTTCGGCCCGACGGTGACGTTGTCGGCCAGCGTGACGCGCCCTTCGAATACGCAGTTCACGTCGATCGAGACATCGCGGCCGCATTCCAGCGTGCCGCGCACGTCCAGACGCGCCGGATCGGCAAGCGTCACACCCGCGACCAGCAACGCGTCAGCCACGTTGCGCTGATGAATCCGCTCGAGCTCGGCAAGCTGCTGCTTGCTGTTCACGCCGAGCGTTTCCCATTCGTGGTCCGGTTGCGTGGTGACGACTTCGAGACCGGCCTCGATCGCCATTTCCACCGCGTCGGTCAGATAGAACTCGCCTTGCGCATTGTCGTTCTTCAGCGCGGCGAGCCAGTCGCCCAGACGTTCGGTCGGCGCGACGATGATGCCGGTGTTGATCTCGGCGATCTCGAGCTGCTCGGGCGTCGCGTCTTTCTGCTCGACGATGCGCGCCACCTTGCCATGCGCATCGCGCACGATGCGCCCGTAGCCGCTCGGGTCAGCGAGCGTGACGGTGAGCACGCCGTAGCCGCCCTGCCCCGCGCGATCGGTCAACGCCCGCAGCGTGCCGGCGCGCGTGAGCGGCACGTCGCCGTAAAGCACCAGCGTGGGCGCGGACGGGTCGAGTAGCGGCAACGCCTGCTGCACCGCGTGGCCCGTGCCGAGTTGCTGCTCCTGCACGGCGAATTGCACGTCCGGCGCCGCGACGGCTTTGCGCACGGCTTCGGCACCGTGGCCGATCACCACCACGAGACGCGTGGGCTCGAGCGTGCGAGCCGTGTCGATGACGTGAGCGAGGAGCGGCCGACCGGCCAGGGGATGCAGCACTTTGGGAAGCGCGGACCGCATGCGCTTGCCGGTGCCTGCCGCCAAAATCACAATGTTCATGGCACCGCAAATAGACGAGTTTGGAGCCGACGATTCTAACACGCACCCTCTAACGAAAAAGGCCGCTTTAGCGGCCTCGTTGCAAACTGGAATGGACGGAGACGCCCGTGCCACGGGCGTTTTGGTCAAAGATCGTCAAACTGGACGATTGCAATCGATTGCGCTCCGTCAAGCGCCATGCCATTACCGGCGTCGGTCGAACACGGCTCTTCGTCGAACGCAATATCGCCTTGCGGATCGGCCTCGCCGGTCGCGCGCAGAGCGGCGAACGGGAACAGCTTGTGATCCATCAAATGCGAGGGCACGACATTCGACAACGCATTGAACATATTTTCAATGCGGCCCGGGAAACGCTTCTCCCAGTCGCGCACCAGCGCCTTCATTTCCGCGCGCTTGAGATTCGGCTGGCTGCCGCACAGGTTGCACGGAATGATCGGGAATTCGCGCAGCTCGGCGTACTTCTCCAGATCGGTTTCCTTCACGTAGGCGAGCGGGCGGATCACGATATTCTTGCCGTCGTCCGATTGCAGCTTGGGCGGCATGCCCTTCAGCTTGCCGCCGTAGAACATGTTCAGCAGCAGCGTTTGCAGAATGTCGTCGCGATGATGGCCGAGCGCGATCTTGGTCGCGCCCAGTTCGCCCGCCACGCGGTACAGAATGCCGCGCCGCAGCCGCGAGCACAGCGAGCAGGTGGTCTTGCCTTCCGGCACCAGCCGCTTGACGATGCTGTACGTATCCTGATTCTCGATGTGAAACGGAATGTCGAGCTGCTTCAGGTATTCGGGCAGCACGTGCTCGGGAAAGCCCGGCTGCTTCTGGTCGAGATTGACGGCGACGATGTCGAAGTTGATCGGCGCGCGCTCGCGCAGCCGCATCAGGATTTCGAGCATCGCATAGCTGTCCTTGCCGCCGGACAGGCAGACCATCACCTTGTCGCCGTCCTCGATCATGTTGAAGTCGACGATCGCCTCGCCGACCTGGCGCGCGAGCCGCTTGAACAGCTTGTTGTTCTCGTACGCTTCCTTCTGTTCGCGGCGTGTGAGCGGCGACTTGGCGCGCGCGGCGGTTTGCGTCGCGCCGGCCGCGCCCACGGCCTCGGCGGCAGCGGCGGTTGCGGCGGTTGCGGCGCCGTTCAGGATTTCCGGAGCATTCATGGCTCAATCCTCCTTGATACGGAAGACTTCGACGCCCACCGCGTCGCAGTCGGGATAAACGTCCGGCTTTTCCGTCGACACGCGCGCCGCCCGCACTTGCGGATGTTCGAGCATGGTCTTCACGAGATCGTCGCAGAGCGTTTCCTGCAAGTGGATATGGCCTTGCTCGACGCGGCGCGAGATGGTGGAACGCATGAAGTCGTAGTCGACCACTTCGTTCAGCTTGTCGTGGACCGGCGTGGACAGCGCGAGCGGCACGAACAGTTCGACGTTGATCACGACGCGCTGTTCGCCGCGCTTTTCGAAGTCGTGCACGCCAATGTTGATGTGCACTTCGTAATTGCGCAGAAAAAGCCGGCGGCAATCGGCGAGCCGGGGATGCGAAAGAGCGGCAAACATGTTCGTTCCAGTCGAAAAAAGCGTGCGGAGCACGCAAAGGGGCGCGTCAAACGACGGCGGCCGCCAGAGTGGCGGCTCGCCGTGCGCTTCAGGCGCCCATCAAAAACATAACGTCACGCGGCAGCGGCACGAGGTGCTGCCCGCCGTCGACCACCAGCGTCGTTCCGGTCACGCCCGCTGCGTCCGCGAGATACAGCGCGGCGGCGACAATATCCTCGGCCCGCGACGCGCGGCCCAAAGGCGTAGTACGGTGAGCGGCTTCAAAACCCTCCGGCGTCTGATCGCCGGATTGCATCGTCAAACCGGGCGCGAGCCCGACCACGCGCACTTTCGGCGCCAACGCCTGGGCCAGCGCGACGGTGGCTGTCTGCAACGCCGCCTTGGTCAGCGTGTACGACAGGTAATCCGGGTTCATGTTGTACAGCTTCTGATCCAGCACGTTGATCACCACGCTGCGCAAGCTTTCGTCGGCGCGCGCGGCCTCCGGCGTCAACTCGTACAAACCGCGCGCCAGCACCAGCGGCGCGCCGAGGTTCATCGCGGTCAGCTTCAGCAGCAGCTCGTAACCGACGGTGTACGCCGTGTCCTCCTCGAAGCGCGAGGCGTTGTTGACGATACACGAGGGCCGGCCCAAGGCGTCGATACAAGCCGGTAAAAGCCGCTGGACTTGCGCCTCGTCGGCCAATTCCGCGTGCAGCGCGACCGCCCGGCGGCCCAGGGCGGTGATTTCTGCGACCAGTTCGTCGGCTTGCGCACCCGAGGCGCCGTAATGGACGGCCACGTCCCAGCCACGCGCGGCAAAACCGAGCGCGAGCGAGCGCCCGATACGGCGGGCGGCGCCGGTAATCAGCACGACACGCGGCGTTTCAGGTGCGCGGGCGGCGGCGGTGTCCAGAGAGGCGGTCATTTACAATGCGGGGATGAATCCGAAAGCTCACCAACCCGATAGTTTACCTGCTCCCGGCCCGAGCGCGCTGGCGCAGTCCGAAGCGCTGGTCGCGCAGCTCCGTGCGGAGCTCGAAGCCGCCGGCGGCTGGCTGCCGTTCGACCGCTACATGGAACGTGCGCTGTACGCGCCGGGACTGGGCTATTACAGCGGCGGCGCCCGCAAATTCGGTCTGCGCGGCGACGACGGCAGCGACTTCGTCACCGCGCCGGAACTGTCGCCGCTGTTCGCCGCAACGCTGGCGCGCCCGATTGCGGAAGCCTTGCAGGCGAGCGGCACGCGCAACGTGATGGAATTCGGCGCCGGCACCGGCAAACTCGCCGCCGGCCTGCTCGATGCGCTCGACGCGTTGGGTGCCGAATTCGACAGCTACTCGATCGTGGATCTGTCGGGCGAACTCCGTGAGCGTCAACGCGAGGCGATCGAGGCCGCGGTGCCGGCGCTCGCCGCCAAAGTGCGCTGGCTGGACGCGCTGCCGGAGCGGTTCGAAGGTGTGGTGATCGGCAACGAGGTGCTGGACGCAATGCCTGTGCGGCTGTTCGCCTTCACCGGCGGCGCCTGGCACGAACGCGGCGTGGTGTGGCGCGACGAAGCGTTCGCATTCGACGACCGGCCCGTGTCCGCCGCGGCGGATCTCGCGCTGCTGTCGGAAATCGACACAGCCGGCGAAGACTACGTGACGGAGACGCACGAAGCCGCCAGCGCATTCACGCGCACCATCTGCACGATGCTTGTACGCGGCGCGGCCTTTTTTATCGATTACGGTTTTCCGCGTCACGAGTATTACCACGCGCAGCGCGCGCAAGGCACGTTGATGTGCCATTACCGGCATCGTGCGCACGGCGATCCGTTCCTCTACCCCGGCTTGCAGGACATCACCGCACACGTTGAATTCACCGGCATCGCCGAGGCGGGCGTCGAGACGGGCGCGGACCTGCTGGGCTTTACGTCGCAAGCGCGGTTTCTGCTCAATGCGGGAATCACCGAGGCGCTGGCGGAGATCGATCCCGCGGACACCAAACAGTATTTGCCCGCGGCGAATGCGGTGCAGAAGTTGTTGTCGGAAGCGGAGATGGGTGAACTGTTCAAGGTGATTGCCTTCTCGCGCGGACTGGACGATACGCTGCAAGCATTCGCGAGCGGCGACCGGTCGCATACCCTGTGAATTTCCGCATCAGGAACCGACGATGATCCGCTGGCTGTTGACTACGTTTATTGCCGTGGCGGTGTTGTCGTCGTGCTGGCCGTGGCTCAGAAAAATTGGCATTGGCCGCATGCCGGGTGACGTAACCTTGCGCCTCTTTGGGCGCGAGTACCCGTTTCCGTTCATGTCGACGCTGGTGTTGTCGATGGTGTTGTCGCTTCTGGCCAGACTGCTCTAGGGTCCGCTGCCTTTAGCGGCGGCAATGGCGTGGGCCTCACGCTTGCCGCCGCTCTCGCAACCTGAAGGTCTTAGCCGAGGACCGCTTCCACGGCCCGGACCCGCTCCTGATGCACGGCGTCCTTGATGCCGGCCGGCGCGTCGGCGAGCCGTTTGGCCACGGCGCCGGCATCCACGCCCCGCGCCGCGACGAGCGCCACTCTCAACCGCTCAGCCTGCGGATAGTCCCGCATCTCAAACCCCAGCCGCCCACGGGCATCGGCTTCACAGGCCTGCAAGGCTTCAGCAAAGCGCGCGGGTTTGCGGATCGCGTCGCTGCGCTCGATCAGCCTCACCAGCGCAGCAGCACCCATTTCCATCACGCGATGAATGTTGCCGTGCTCGCGCGCAACCAGCAGCGCGAGATCGCGGCAATCGTTCGGCACGCGCAGCCGCTCGCATAAAGGCTTCAGCAGATCCACACTGCGCCCTTCGTGGCCGATATGCCGCGGCAACACGTCTTCGGGCGTGGTCGCCTTGCCGAGGTCATGCGTCAGCGCCGCAAACCGGACCGGCAATGTATAACCCTGCTGCGCTGCATGGTCGACTACCATCATCACGTGCACGCCCGTGTCCACTTCGGGATGATAGTCGGCGCGCTGCGGCACGCCGAACAGCGCGTCGATTTCCGGCAGAATCCGCGCCAGCGCACCGCACTCGCGCAGCACCTCGAACATGCGCGACGGCTTCTTTTCCATCAGACCGCGCGACACTTCCTGCCACACGCGTTCGGCCACCAGCGCGTCCACTTCGCCGTCGGCCACCATCTTGCGCATGAGCGCCAGCGTCTCCGGCGCGACGGTGAAGTCCACAAAGCGGGCCGCAAACCGGGCGATCCGCAAAATCCGCACGGGGTCTTCGAGAAACGCGTCACTGACGTGGCGGAAGAGGCGCGCCTGCAAATCACCCTGGCCGTTGAAGGGGTCGATCACCGGGCCGGTCAACTCGCCGTCCGGACGCACTTCGCGCGCCATTGCGTTGATGGTCAGATCGCGGCGCGCGAGGTCTTCTTCCAGCGTGACATCCGGCGCATAGAAAAACTGGAAACCGTGATAGCCGGCCGCCGTCTTGCGCTCAGTGCGGGCGAGCGCATACTCCTCATGAGTCTGCGGATGCAGGAACACCGGGAAATCCTTGCCCACCGGACGGTAGCCTTGCGCCACCATCTGCTCCGGCGTTGCGCCGACCACCACGTAATCACGATCCTGCACCGGTACGCCCAGTAACTCGTCGCGGATCGCGCCGCCTACTGCATAGATGTTCATGGGCATACGTCTTGATAAGCGATCGCATACGTTTCGCTCAGCGCGTCGTCGATCCACGCTTTCACCGCCGGCAGTTCCGTCACGCGCTGCACGTAAGCTCTGGACACGTCCGACAGCGCCGGCTGCCAGGTCCGGAAGCGCATCACGACCGGCGCGTACATCGCATCGGCAATGCTGAATTCGCCGAACAGAAACGGGCCGCCATAAGTGTCCAGACAGTCGCGCCAGATTGCCTCGATCCGCGCGATATCGGCCAGTGCGCCCGGCGTGGCGTTCTTGCCCGGGAACGACGCGCGAATGTTCATCCACATGTTCGAGCGCAGCTCGCCGAAACCCGAGTGCATTTCCGCGCTCACACTGCGAGCGTGGCTACGCGCCGCCGCATCGCGCGGCCACAGCGCATGCTGAGGGAAACGCTCAGCCAGTGTTTCGGCGATCGCCAGCGAATCCCACGTGGGTGTACCGTCGTCGCCGATCAGACACGGGATCTTGCCCGGCCCCGACGGCGCGTGCGCGAGCACTTTCGAATTGGTGTCCGGCTGATTCAGATGGATCAGCACTTCCTCGAACGTAATGCCGAAATGTTTGAACAGCAGCCACGGACGCATCGACCATGAGGAGTAGTTCTTGTCACCTATAAGCAGCTTCATGCTTTGAATAAGAAATGAGAGAAAAAATCAGCGCCCCGCGCTCGCGCGAAACGTGTCGAAACGCGAACGTGTCGACGCGCCAGTCAGATAGATCGGCGCGATCGTTTCGATGCTGGCCGGCTCGATGCCGAGTTCAGGCGCAAGCGGTCCGCTCAACACATTATCGACCTTCATCGAATCGAGATTGTCGCGCGAGATCACCGGCTCGCCGGGCGCCATTTCGAAGGTCAACGCCTGCAGGCGCGCGAACGCTTCCGGCAGGCGGATGATGCGCGCATGCTTGCCGATCACATCGCCGCAATACTTGACGAGATCTTCGAGCGTATAGACGGTCGGACCGCCCAGTTCGTAGGTGCGGCCGCCGGCTGCATCGAGATCGAGCACGTTGACGATCGCCTTGGCCACATCGCCCACGTACACCGGCTGGAATTTCGCATCCGGCATGGCGAGCGGAATCACCGGAAACATCCGCTGCAGGAAGGCGAACTTGTTGAGGAATTGATCTTCAGGTCCGAACACCACCGACGGCCGGAAAATCGTCCATGCGAGATTGGCCGCGTGCACGGCCTTCTCGCCGTCGCCCTTCGAGCGCGTGTACATGCTCGGGCCGTTCGGGTCGGCGCCCAACGCGCCGACATGCAGCAGCCGGTGCACGCCCTTGCCTTCGCACGCGGCCACGATTCTGGTGGGCAACTCCACGTGCATTCGCGCGAACTCCGGACCATACGGCGTGCCGCGTTTGCCGTGCAGCGTGGCCACGAGATTGATCACGCAATCAGCGCCCTCGACAAAACGCGCGAGTTGAACCGGATCGAACACGTCCGCTTCGATCACGTCGATGGGCAGGAGGGTGAGATGGCGTGCGTTGTAGCGTCGCCGGGTGGCGATGCGCACGTCTTTGCCCGCTTCGACGAGCGCGTTGACGAGATGGCTGCCGATAAACCCGGAACCGCCGATGATCGCAATAGCTTTGTGTCGCATTTTTCGACTCCCTGGTGGAAGCCGCGGCAACGGCTGGCGTGGCGCGCCGCCGCTCGAAACGAGACGGCGGCGGCACGGCGCTTACGGTGCGATGTAACCCAGACGCGCCTTCAGCGATTGCGGACGGCCTTCGAACAATGCCGCATAGTAGACCGTGTTGGACAACACATTCTTAACGTAGTCGCGCGTTTCCTGGAACGGAATCGCCTCGGCGAAGATCGCGCCTTCCACCGGATGCTGCAACGATTGCCGCCAGCTACGCGGACGGCCGGGCCCTGCGTTATAGCCTGCGGTGGCCAGCACGGCGGACCCGTCGAACTGATTGTAGATCATCGACAGATAGTTCGTGCCCAGCAGGATATTGGTGTTGATGTCGTTCATCTGTTCGCGCGAGATCGGACCCAGGCCGATCTTCTTCGCGACCAGTTGCGCGGTGCCCGGCATCAACTGCATCAAACCGCTCGCGCCGACTTCCGAGCGCGCATTCATGATGAAGCGCGACTCCTGGCGAATCAGGCCATAGGCCCATTCCACATCCAGCCCATTCGACTGCGAATCGCGCTCGACGATATCCTTGAACGGCGACAGATAACGCAGCGAGAAATCGTGCTCGGTCTTCGTGCGGTCCGCCGTGTTGACGGTGCGGTCATACAGCTGGATACGGCGTGCGTATTCGGCGGTGGCGAGCAGTTGCCGGTCGCTCATGTTGCGCAGCGGCCAGTTCCATTCGCGATTGCCTTCGAGCCGCAGATTCAGCGCATAGAAGCGCTGCGCCAGATCGAAGCCGGGCGTGTTGCCGGCCTGTTGCACTTCGGCGTCGGTCACCGTGGTTTTCGACGGGACCGTGATCTTCTGGCCTAATTCTTCCGCGGCCAACTGGCCGTAGAAGTTGTAGCCCTGCGAGATCGACTCGAATTCCTGGTTGGCCGTGCTCGTGTCGCCCGCCTGCTTGAGCGCGCGTGCATGCCAATACACCCACGACGGCTGATTGCGCAGCGCCGCCGGCATCTGTTCGATCGACCAGCGCACCATCGTCCAGTCGCCCGCGAGCAAGGCGGTGCGGGTGCGCCATTCATACGCCGGGTTCGACAGCGGCGCATTCACCGACAGGCGATACCAGTCCACCGCGCCCGGCATCTGCTTGGCCGCTGCCTGATAAGCAATCGTGCCCCAGCCGATGGCGCGCTCCGGCGAACTCAGCGACGGCGCCACCGACGCGAACGTGGCCGCGGCCATGGCCGGGTCGTTGCGCGCCATGCGCGTGATGGCCAGCAACGCGAGCTGATGCGACTGCGTATCCGGCCCGACACCGCGCGCCAGCAGCAACGGCGGCGTGGTGGTGGCCTGATTGAACAGCACCGGGTCGGGCGGCTGGTTGCTGAGCGCGTCGACGAGCTTCGCGCCCGTGTTGGTGTAGTTCTGTTCGTAGGCGAGGCGGATCTGTTGCCACACGTCGGTGGAACTGAACTGCTGGTTGATGGCGAGCGCGTTGATCAGATCCACGCAGCCGTCGCCGTACCATTTCGGATCGACGAGCAGCGCGCGGGCCGCGTCGGCCACGTTCTCGCCGCGCGAGGCGCGCGATTCGAGCGCGTAGCACTTCACCTGCGTGTCGTCGTTCAGCACGAAGCGGGCGTATTGCTGATCGAAATTGCGCCAGTCGTGCCGCGCACCTAGCACCGTGAGATAGTCGTTGCGCAAGCGGTCGGCGATCGCCTGGCCGTCGTACTTCTGCAGGAAGCTCAGCACCGGCGCGTCCGGCGCGTCGACCCGTGCGTGCCCGCCAGAATCGAACAGCTGCGGCTTGATCTGGAAGTACTCCAGATATGAAGGCGCCGGATAGCTCGGGATCATGCTCGCCAACTGCGCGGCGCGCGCCGCGTCGTTACTGCGGGCCGCCTCGCGCAGTTGAACGAAGATCTGGTCGTCGTTCGTGAGTTGCGAAAGAGGAAGGGGCTTGACGGCGGAGGCCGTGCTGCACGCGACGAGTGCCGCGGCGGCAAGCGCCAGACCGGCCGCGCGATATACTCGGTAAAGGCGTTTTGACATCGTTGTTTCTGGAGCGCGAATTGAACCCAAGCATAGCATGCAACCCTGCCGCGGAATCGAAAAAGGCACTGCGTAAAATGCTATTGGAAGCAAGGCTGCAAGCGGCTTCCGAGCCCGCGCGCAATAGCGCGCTCGCACGGCACCTGCTCGATGCGTTGAAGCAGTACGACGTGAACAGCGTGGGATTCTACTGGCCGCTCGCCGGCGAATTCGACGCCCGCGCCGCGATCTCGATCTGGCTTGCGGCAAGCACGCAGCGTGAAGCGAGTTTGCCGGTGGTCAAGGAGCGCGGCGTGCCGCTCGAATTTCATGCATGGACGCCCGATACGCCCATGAAGATCGGTCATCACAAAATCACCGTGCCGGCTTCCGGGCGGGTCGTGATTCCCGAGCTGCTGTTCGTGCCGTGCGTCGGTTTCGACGCTCACGGCTACCGGCTCGGTTATGGCGGCGGCTATTACGATCGTACGCTGGCTGCGTGGCCGGGCGCGAAAAAGCCCATCACCGTGGGTATCGCGTACGAAGCGTGCCGCACGCCGGCATTGCGGCGCGAAGCCCATGACATTCCACTCGACCTGATCGTCACCGAGGCGGCGCTCTATCCGCACCCGGCGGATTAAGCGTTTGGTGAGCGCTGCACGAAGCGGCTGCGCCGCCGCCGCGCAAACCGGGCTGCGTTATAAAGACGCGGCCGCCCGCGCGGCCGTGTCGTAGAGACCGGACGCGTTGCGCATCAGTTGCGCCGCTTCGCCGATCTGCTCGTTGGTCAGGCCGCTTTCCTTGAGCGTCGAAATCAGACAGCTCTCGCGCACCTCGCGATATTTCAGACAGAGTTCGCGGCCGGCCTCGGTCGCGGAGAAGAACACTTCCTTGCCGGTCTTTTCGCTTTTTACATACCCTCTAGCTACGAGCTTCTTCAACGCGTAGGTGGCGACGTGCGTGTCTTCGATGTTCAGCACGAAGCAGATGTCCGCCAGTTTCTTGCGGCGCTCGCGATGGCTGACGTGGTGCAGCAGCGAGACCTCGATGGCGGTCATGTCCTTGTCGCCGGCCGCCGACATGCAGCGCACCATCCATCGGTTGAATGCGTTGCCTGCCATGATGAGCGCGTACTCGAGTTCTGACAGCTCCGCGCTGGTCTCGGACACGAGATGTTCCGAGGAGACGATCTTGGTGGGATGGCGCGACATGGCGAAGATTCTCGAGAGGCAGTTTGGGAAGGTGTCGGGAGTGTACGACGAGCGCCCGATCCAGGGGAGCCTGGCAAAAACGCTTATTGATAAATTGTTGATATTTTATTGATAATGTACGCTTCAATCGTCGTCCATCCGATGCCGATAGCTGTTCAAAGGGTACGCTGTGCCCGAATCCTCCGACTCGATCTGGGCTGTTAATCCATGAGCCAACCAAGAATCTTTCCGCTCGGCGATACCGCGCTAGTCTGCGAAGCGCCGCCGCCGGCCACGCTGGAATGCCAGCGTCGCGTGTGGGCGGCCGCCGAAGCCGCGCGCGAATGGCCGCATGTGCTGGAAGTGGTGCCTGGCATGAACAACCTCACCCTCGTTTTCGATCCGCTCGAAGCCGACCGCGACGCCCTGGTGAGTCACCTACAGGCGGCCTGGAATGCGGTGAGCGACGCGCCTGCGCCAGGCCGCGAAGTCGAGATTCCGGTGCAGTACGGCGGCGAGTTCGGCCCCGATCTGCACGAGGTCGCCAATCACACGGGCTTGAGCGTGCGCGAGGTCGTCGAACGTCATTCGAAGGGCGACTACGTGGTGTTCTTCCTCGGCTTCCAGCCGGGCTTCGCCTATATGGGCGGACTCGAAGCCGCGCTGCACACGCCGCGCCGCGCGTCGCCGCGGCTCGAAGTGCCGGCCGGGTCCGTCGGCATCGGCGGCGAGCAGACCGGCATCTATCCGGCCACCTCGCCCGGCGGCTGGCAGTTGATCGGCCGCACCGAACTGCCGCTGTTCGACCCGACGCGCCGGCCGCCCACGCTGCTGCAGCCGGGCGACCTGGTGCGCTTCACCATCGCGGGGATACACGCATGATCGATGTGATTCGCGCGGGTCTGCTGACCACGATTCAGGATCTCGGCCGCCACGGCTATCGGCATCTGGGTGTCGCGATGGGCGGCGCGCTCGATCGTCTGTCGCTCGAAGTGGGCAACCGGCTGGTCGGCAACCGCCCCGATGCGGCGGGACTCGAAATCACCTTCGGTCCGACCGTGCTGCGCTTTCTGCGCGCCACGCGGGTGGCGATCACCGGCACCGAATTCGGCGCGACGCTCGATGGCAAACCCGTCTACTCGTGGTGGAGCCTGCCGGTACAGGCCGGCCAGGAACTGGTGCTGAACGCAGCCAAACGCGGCATGCGCGGTTATGTGTGCGTGGCGGGCGGCGTCGACGTCCTGCCGATGCTCGGCTCGCGCAGCACCGATCTCGCCGGCCATTTCGGCGGACTCGGCGGCCGTGCGTTGCGCGACGGCGACCGTCTGCCGGTTGGCGCACCGCCGCAACGCGGCCATGCCGGCTTTACGCCCGAGGCGCCGGAGTTCGGCGTGAAGGCGCCCGCCTGGTGCAAGTTCGTGCTGGTTCACGAGCCGCTGCGGCGTGGCCGTCATCCGTCGGGCGTGCCGTGGGCGGTGCCGATCCGTGTGCTGCGCGGACCGGAATACGAGAGCTTCACCGACGAAGCCCACGAATCGTTCTGGGCCGATGAATGGCTCGTCACGCCGAACAGCAACCGCATGGGCTACCGCCTTGCCGGCGCCGAGCTCAAACGCACCCGCAAAACCGATCTGCTTTCGCACGCGGTCTTGCCCGGCACGATTCAGGTGCCGCCGAACGGCCAGCCGATCGTGCTGATGAGCGACGCGCAAACCACCGGCGGTTATCCGAAGATCGGCGCCGTGATCCAGGCCGACCTCTGGAAGCTCGCGCAGGTTCGCCTGAACGCATCCGTCCGCTTTATCCCGACGACGCCCCACGAGGCGCGTCAGGCTTTACTCGAAGAACGCACGTATTTGCGGCAGATCGACGCCGCGATCGCGATGCATGAAGAACGCTGCGCGCGCCGGTCGGCCGTCGCGACGCTGTGATACTGAGGCAGAGGAACACCATGGAAATCGATTTGAACGCCGATCTGGGCGAAGGCTGCGGGTCCGACGAGGCACTGCTCGATCTGGTCAGCTCGGCGAATATCGCGTGCGGCTGGCACGCGGGCGGCGCCAATGCGATGCGCGACTGCGTGCGCTGGGCGGTGCAGAAAGGCGTGTCGATCGGCGCGCATCCAAGCTTCAATGATCCGGAAAATTTCGGCCGCAAGGAAATGGATCTGCCGGCCAACGACATCTACGCGGGCGTGCTGTATCAACTCGGCGCGCTGTCCGCGATCGCCCAGGCCGAGGGCGGGCGCGTCGCGCACGTCAAGCCGCACGGTGCGCTCTATAACCAGGCCGCGCGCGACAGCAGGATCGCCGACGCGATCGTTTCGGCGGTGCACGATTTCGACCCGTCGGTGGCAGTGTTCGCGCTCGCCAACAGCGGACTCGTGACGGCCGCGCGCAACGTGGGTCTCACCGCCGTCGAAGAAGTTTTCGCTGACCGCGGCTATCGCGCGGACGGTTCGCTGGTGCCGCGCAAAGAACCCGGCGCGTTGCTCGACGACGAAGACAAGGTGCTGGCGCGCACGCTCTCGATGATTCGCGAGCAACGCGTGCAGGCCGTGGACGGTCAATGGGTGCCGCTGAACGCGCAGACCATCTGCCTGCATGGCGACGGCCCGCATGCGCTGGCATTCGCGCGGCGCATCCGCGGCGCGCTCCAGGACGCCGGCATCGAAGTCCACGCGGCCGGCGCCGCCCGCGCCTGAACGTCGGCACGGGCACAAGCCGGACGCGTTCATCCGGGCACGAGCCGGACAGCGCGACTCAACCCCTGCGCACCTTCCAACGCCCCGCCTGACGCGGGGCGTTGACCAGGTACAGGACGCATTGCAGTACCCGCAGTCGATCAGCAGGTGCAGGTGTAGTTCGAAGCAGACGCGGCCATCAAGAGCCGCGGCAACAAGACGGCGCCCGGACCATCAGGCGCCGGCCCACGTTAGCCGCCACAAGCGGCAAGGTTGAAACCCTGTTTGGAGATCCAGATGCAGACAACAGTCAGTCTATGGCCGCTCATTGGCGTGGCCGTCATCATCGTCGGCTTTTTATTGCGGTTCAATCCGATGCTGATCGTGGCGGTCGCCGCGATTATCACGGGCCTCGCCGCGCACTTCCCGCCTGAAAAGATTCTTGCCGAGATCGGCACGGGCTTCATCAAGACGCGCAATATCCCGTTGATCATTCTCCTGCCGCTTGCCGTCATCGGTCTGCTCGAACGGCATGGACTGCGTGAACGGGCGCAAGCGTGGATCGGCGGCATCAAGGCCGCGACCGCCGGGCGTCTTCTGATCGTCTACCTGCTGGTGCGGGAGTTGACGGCGGCGGTCGGCCTGACCGGACTCGGCGGCCATCCGCAGATGGTGCGTCCGCTGATCGCGCCGATGGCCGAAGGCGCGACCGAAACGCGCTTCGGCAAGATCAGCGACGCGGTGCGTTTCAAATTGCGCGCCTTCTCCGCGGCGACCGACAACGTGGGCCTCTTCTTCGGTGAGGACATCTTCGTCGCGTTCGGCGCGATCGTGCTGATGACCACCTTCCTGAAGGAAGCAGGGATCATCGTCGAGCCGATTCACGTGGCGGTGTGGGGCATTCCGACCGCTATCTGCGCGTTCATCGTTCACGGCTTCCGGCTCTATCTGCTCGATCGCAAACTCGAACGCGAGCTGCGCGGCAACGCCGTGGCGGGCAACCCCGCTGTTTCGTCGACGCAAACCGCCGCAGGAGACAAAGCATGACGCTCACGATCACCTATCTGTTCTGGCTGCTGGGCGCGGTGCTGCTCGTCGTCGGCGGCATGATCGTCACGGACAGGGATCACCCGCGCCGTTTCACCGCCGGCGGTTTCTGGATTCTCTACGCGCTGATCTTCCTGATCGGCGACAAGCTGCCGCCTTCGGTGGTCGGCGTGCTCGTCATCGTGATGGCGCTGATTGCGGGCTTTGGCGGCGTGACCGCGGGCAAGCCGAAAGTGCTGTCGCTCGAAGCGCGCATGGCGAGCGCCGCGCGCCTTCGCAACAAGCTGTTCGTGCCCGCGCTGACGATTCCGGTCGTCACCGTGATCATCACACTCTCGGCGAGTCATCTCGTGTTCGGTGGCATGCCGTTGATCGAGAAGGCCAATGTCACGCTGATCGGATTCGGCATCGGCTGCGTGATCGCGCTCGCGATTGCCTGCGTGATGACGCGCGACACCGTGGGCCAGTCCATGAAAGAAGCGCGCCGGCTGGTCGATGCATTGTCGTGGGCCGCGGTCCTGCCGCAGATGCTCGGCATGCTCGGCCTCGTGTTCTCGGACACCGGCGTCGGCAAAGCTGTGGCGCATGTGACCACGGCCTACATCAGTCTCGACTATCGCTTCATTGCGGTGGCCGTGTACTGCATCGGCATGGCGCTCTTCACCATGGTGATGGGCAACGGCTTCGCCGCATTCCCGGTGATGACAGGCGGTGTCGGCGTACCGATTCTGGTAGGCGTGTTTCACGGCAATCCGGCGGTGATGGTCGCGATCGGCATGTTCAGCGGCTACTGCGGCACGCTAATGACGCCGATGGCCGCGAACTTCAACATAGTGCCGGCCGCGCTGCTGGAATTGCCCGATAAGAACGCGGTGATCAAAGTGCAGATACCCACGGCGCTCACCTTGCTGGTCGTGAACATCTTCCTGCTGAATTTCCTGATGTTCCTGTAGGACTCTTACTTTCGCAATCAATAAACACTGACGTATCGCAGGATCTTTCTGCGATACGTTAGTGAAATGGACACACTGCACGACAGGGATGCCGCCGAATTAGGAAGCGTCCGATCGTCGGGAAACGGAAGGCGAGCCTACGATGCTGAATCGTCTCCCATCCACACGCGCCGGCACGCGCAGCACGCACTGCCGACGCTCTCCCGCAGGTTTCCATGGAACATCAGTCCCAGCCTGAGCGCGCGCACGCCGCACCGCCGCACACCGCCTATCTCACCGCATTGATCGACGCCGCGCTCGAAGCGCACCAGGCCGGTCGCCTCGACTCCGCCGAATCGTTTTACCGCGAGGCGCTCACGCTCGATAGCGCCCATACGGGCGCACTGCACTACTTCGGCGTGCTGCACTATCAGCGCGGCGCTCACGACATCGCCGCCAGCTTGATGAGCCGCGCGCTCAAACTCGACCGTCACGATGCCGCCTGCTGGAGCAACCGCGGACTCGTGGCGGCCGCGCTCGGCCATCTCGACGAAGCGATGATCTGCTACGACCAGGCGCTGCAACTCCAGCCCGATTTTGCCGACGCGCACAACAACTTCGGCGCCGCGTTGCAAGCGCAAGGCGCGTTGCTGGAAGCGGTCGAACATTACCGGCTGGCGCTGGCGTCGAACCCCATGTTGCTCGACGCGCATTTGAACCTCGGCACGGCGCTGAACAAACTCGCTCGTTTCGACGAAGCGCTGGCGTGCTATCGCCACGTTCTGTCGCTCGATCCTGCATCGGCTGAAGCGCACTTCAGCGCGGGTAATACGCATCAGGCGCGAGGCGACCACGGCGCGGCGATCGCCAGCTTCGAGCAAGCCGTGGCGCTGCGTGCGGATTACGCGGAGGCACACGTCAACCTGGGCAGCCTGATCGGCAAGCTCGGCGACTATGCGGGCGCCGAATCGCATTACCGGCGCGCGGTCGCGCTCAAACCGATTCCGACTCATCTCGTGTGTCTGGGCGGATCGCTCGGTGCGCAAGGGCGCCTCGACGAAGAAGAAGGCTTCTATCGCCAGGCGCTCGCGCTCGATCCGCACTACGCAGATGCCCATCAGAATCTCGCGTGGCTGTTGCTCAAGCGCGGCGACTACAAGCAGGGCTGGGCCGAATTCGCGCTGCGCTGGCGCAAGACCGACTACGACGCGATCGCGGTGCCGGGCGTGCCCGAGTGGCGTGGCGAGCCGCTCGAAGGGCGCCGCCTGCTGCTGGTCGGCGAGCAGGGTTTTGGTGACCACTTCCAGTTCGTGCGCTTTGCAAGCGTGCTTGCCCAACGTGGCGCAAGCGTCGACCTCTGCGTGCGGGAACCTCTGTTACCTTTGGTCGAACGCGTAGCGGGCGTGCATCGCGCGTATAGTGGCGAGCCCGACGGCGACTACGATTTCTGGATGCCGATGATGAGCATTCCGTCCTGCCTCGGCATGGATCTCTCCACCCTTCCTGCGGACGTGCCCTACCTGTCCGCCGACAAGACAAAGATCAAGGCATGGCGCAAGCGGCTCGGCGCGGCCGACAAATCGAAGCGCAAGGTGGGGGTCGTCTGGGCCGGCAGCCCGACATTCGGCAACGACCGCTATCGGTCGATGACACTGACCGACCTGAGCGCGCTCAGCGAGTTGAAGAACGTGGCCTGGTACGCGCTGCAAAAAGGCCCGGCGCATGCGCAACTGGCCGGCGCGCCGTCGGCTTTCGGCGCGCACGATTTCACCGCCGAGTTGAACAACTTCGAAGACACGGCCGCGTTGATCATGAATCTCGATCTGGTGATCGCGGTGGACACCGGCGTTGCGCATCTGGCGGGGGCGTTGGGCAAACCGGTGTGGTTGCTGTTGCCCGCCAATTCCGATTGGCGCTGGCTGGAGTCGCGCAGCGAATCGCCGTGGTATCCGGGGATGAGGTTGTTCCGGCAAGCGGTGTTGGGGGATTGGGCGCCGGTGGTCACGTGCGTGGCCGAGGCACTACGCAACGGCACTCTCTGAACGCCACACGCTGCGTTCAGGCCCGACACCTCTGCGCAGCGTCGCTCACATCTCGCGTAAAGGCACCTATGGCTGCGTGTTCCGCGAGCAGTTTGCGGCACACGTCAGCATCGGACTGGCGCCTCAGATAACGGTTCCGGTCATGGCCGAACGGCCTATTCCGTTTAGGACGCTTGGGCCCTTGCGTATGTTTCGTCCTGGGTTCCGACGAATGTCACCCCGCCTCCACCACAAACCCGCGCTGCCGCAAAAGCTCCAGCACGCCTTTGCGGCCACCCAGATGCAATGCGCCGATCGCCACGAACACCGGCTTGTTAGGCGCGGCGATCAGCAGCATTCGCGAAACGAAGCGCCGGTTGCGGTCATAGACGATCTTGTTATCGATCGAATCGGAAATACGCTTATCACGCGCGAGTTTTTCGGATTTCGCAGCCTGCCAGGCAGCGATCGCATCCGCATCGCCCACGCGCCACAGACGATGCAGAGTCCGCACGTCCTCGACATTTTGCGCCGGCGTCTGCACCAGATCCTGCGCCAGCATCTCCCGCTGCTGCGCGAGCGTCAGCCCCGTGAACGCGCGCATCTGCTGCGGCAAGGTCTCGAGACCGACAATCTTGCCGCGCGTGCGGATATACACGTTCTGTAACTGCGCTTCAGAGCCGTACTCGGTCTGCAGGCCGGCACTCAGAGAATCGTAGGTTTCGACCAGCAACGAAGCGAGCCACGGCCGCATTTTCTTGATCGCGTCCAGTGCCGCCGGGTTACCGCGTAACCGTACGGCCAGCTTGTGCCACAAAGGCTCGGGCAGCAAACCCGGCAGACAGTCGCGCCGGCAAACGCCATACTTCGAGACATCGTCTTGCGAAACGAGCAGTTCGTCGGGTGAGAGTTCGAGCGCCAGCGTCGGCGAGGCAGCCAGTGCGCCGAGGATCGGTGCGCGAAAGGGCTGATTGGCGGGGTAGTCGGCGGGATCGCCGACGTGCAGCGTGCCCAGCACGTAGATGGTGGTCGTGCCGCGTGTCGCGACATAGAACGGCATGCGCGCCGGCTGCGCACGCACTGGGCCGCTTGCCGTGGTGCCCGGCGAGGCGGGCGGCGGATTGAAACCGGGCAAGCTCGCGCGCGGGGGCGCCGGCATGTTGGGCACCGGCAGCGCCGGACGTCCCGCCTGTGAGGGTGCGTTGGCAGCTGCGCCGGCGGCATGCGCGACACCGATCGCTGCCGTGCCCAGATGAAATACAGAACAAACGGCGAGGAGCGCGGCACCGGTCAGTGCACGCGCCCTCCAGCGCCGCGTGAAAGCAGCGCCAGGGTCGCCATCACGCAAGCGGCACGTAAGACGACGCGCCGCCAACCCATCAGGCATCCACGTCCCCCACCTCCTCGGCACGGTGACACGACACCTGGCGGCCATCCACTTCGCGCAGCTTCGGTTCTTCGCTGCGGCAGCGGTCGATCACGTATGGGCAGCGCTGATGAAACGTGCAACCCGACGGCGGATTCAGCGGCGACGGCATTTCACCTTGCAGCTTGATCTTGATGCTGCGATCCGCTTCGAAGATGGAAGGCGTGGCCGACATCAGCGCGCGCGTGTACGGATGACACGGCTTCGAGAAAATCCGCGTCTTGTCGCCGAGTTCCGCCACGCCGCCGAAGTACATCACCATCACATCGTCGGCGATATGCTCCACCACCGAAAGGTTGTGCGAGATGAACACGTAGCTGGTCTTGAACTGCTCCTGCAGATCCATGAACAGATTCAGAATCTGCGCCTGGATCGACACGTCGAGCGCCGACACGGGTTCATCGGCCACCACGATCTGCGGATCCAGAATCATCGCGCGCGCAATCGCCACGCGCTGCCGCTGGCCGCCGGAGAACATATGCGGATAGCGCTTCGCGTGTTCCGGACGCAGTCCGACAGTGCGCATCATCTGCGCGATCCGTTCGGCGCGTTCGGTCGCGCTCAGTTGCGTGTTGATCGCGAGCGGCTCGCCGAGCGTCTGCTCAACGGTCTTGCGCGGATTGAGCGAAGCAAACGGGTTCTGGAACACCATCTGCACGCGCCGCCGCAGCGCCGCGATCTTCGCGTGATCGGCGCCGGCCACGTCTTCACCGTCGATCAGCAGGCGGCCCGCGCTGGGCGCTTCGATCATGGTGAGTTGACGCGCGAGCGTCGATTTGCCGCAGCCGGATTCACCGACCACCGCCAAGGTCTTGCCGCGTTCGAGCGCGAACGAGACACCGTTGAGCGCCTTCACCGTGCCGGATGCGAACATGCCGCGCTTGACCGTGTAGTAACGCGCGAGCTTGTCGGCCACCAGCACGTGATCGCCCGCATGATCCGACTGGCGCCGCGTTTCGGGTACTGCGTTCATCGTGCGCCTCCATGCGTGTGAACGTTGGCGTCGCCGCTCAGGTTCAGGGGTTTGATGCAGCGCACGCGCGCCACTTCGGCGTGACCTTGCATCGGCGCGAGTGCGGGACGCGCCTTCGTGCAGTCGTCGACCACGTACTTGCAGCGCGGTGCGAAGAGACACCCCTTCGGGCGGTCGTCGCGGCCCGGCACCATGCCCGGCAGTGCCGCGAGTCGCACGGCTCCGACATTGTGCTCGGGAATCGCCGCCAGCAACGCTTCCGTGTACGGATGATGCGGCGCGGCGAAAATGTCTGGCACTTTGTTCGTTTCGATCACTTCGCCAGCGTACATGACCGCGACGCGTTGCGCGACCTCGGACACCACCGCCAGATCGTGCGAGATCAGCACGAGCGCCATGCCGCGTTCCTTCTGCAGCTTGATCAGCAGTTCCATGATCTGCGCCTGGATCGTCACGTCGAGCGCGGTAGTGGGCTCATCGGCGATCAGCAGCTTCGGATTGCAGGCAATCGCCATTGCGATCATCACGCGTTGGTTCATGCCGCCCGACATCTGATGCGGGAACGAACTGATACGGCTTTTCGCATCCGGAATGCCGACCTGATCGAGAAGTTCCAGCGCGCGTTTGTCCAACGCGCTGCCGCGCAGGCCTTCGTGCAGCTTCAGCACTTCCTTGATCTGATAGCCGACCGTGTAGCTGGGGTTCAGACTGGTGAGCGCGTCCTGGAACACCATCGCGATGTCTTTGCCGACGATCTTGCGGCGTTCCTTCGCCGATGCCTTCAGCAGGTTCTTGCCGTTGAAGGTGATTTCGTCGGCCGTCACTTTGCCGGGTGCGTCGATCAGGCCCATCAGCGCCATCATCGTCACGCTCTTGCCCGAGCCCGACTCGCCGACTACGCCGACCACTTCGCCCGGCGCGATATCGAGGCTGATCCGGTCGACGGCGGGCAGTCCGTTGAAGTCCACCGCGAGATTGCGGATGGTTAATAAGCTGGTCATTACGCCATCCTTTTCAGTTTCGGGTCGAGTGCGTCGCGCAGCCCGTCGCCGAGCAGATTGATGGCGAGCACCGAGATCAGGATGGACAGACCCGGCATGGTGACGATCCACCAGGCGCTGTCGATGTAGTCGCGCGCCGAGGCCAGCATCGCGCCCCACTCCGCCGAAGGCGGTTGCACGCCGAGGCCGAGAAAGCCGAGCGCCGCGGCGTCGAGGATCGCCGACGAAAAGCCCAACGTAGCCTGCACGATCAGCGGCGCGGTGCAGTTCGGCAGCACTTGCGAGAACATCAGACGCAAGGTGCTGGCGCCCGCCACGCGCGAAGCCGTCACGTATTCCTTCTGCAACTCGCCCTGCGCCGACGCACGCGTCAAACGCACATAGCCTGGCAAGGCGACGATCGCGATGGCGAGCATGGTATTGACGAGACCCGGGCCGATGATCGCCACCACCGCCACGGCGAGCAGCAGCGACGGCAACGCGAGCAGCACGTCCATGATGCGCATGATCGGCGTGTCGGCCCACTTCTCGAAGAATGCCGCGATCAGCCCGAGCACGATGCCCGGAATCAGCGCGAGCACCACCGAAACGAAGCCGATCCAGAACGACAGCCGCGCGCCGTACATCAGACGCGAGAGGATGTCGCGGCCCGCTTCGTCGGTGCCGAGAATGAACTTCCAGTTGCCGCCGTCGAGCCATGCGGGCGGAATCTTCACGAAGTCGCGGTATTGCTCGATCGGGCTGTGCGGCGCGATCAACGGCGCGAAGATCGCGACGAAGATCAACAGCAGCACGACGATGCCGGCGCCGACCGCGCCACGGTTACGCGAGAAATTCGCCCAGAATTCACGGGCGGCGATAGCGCGGCCGCTTGGGGGCGTGACCGACTGGGGGACTGTGTTTTGTATGTCTGCCATGGTCGTGATTACCTCGTATGGCGGATGCGTGGGTTGAGCACGCCGTACAACAGATCGACGACGAGGTTCACGACGATCACCAGCGTGGCGATCATCAGGATACCGCCCTGCACCACCGGATAGTCGCGCCGGCCGATCGCGTCGATTAGCCACTTGCCGATGCCCGGCCAAGAAAACAGCGTCTCGGTCAGCACCGCGCCCGCGAGCAGCGTGCCGACCTGCAGACCGATCACGGTCACGACCGGAATCAGCGCATTGCGCAATGCATGCACGACGATCACGCGTCCCGGCGACAAGCCTTTCGCGCGCGCGGTGCGGATGTAGTCCTCGCGCAGCACTTCGAGCATCGACGAACGCGTCATGCGTGCGACGACGGCCAGCGGAATCGTGCCGAGCACGATGGCCGGCAGGATCAGATGGCTCAGCGCGGATTTGAACGCGCCTTCGTCGGTGGACATCATGGCGTCGATCAGCATGAAGCCGGTCACGTGCGGAATGTCGTATTCGACCGCGATACGGCCGGACACCGGCGTCCAGCCGAGCTTCACGGAAAACACCATGATGAGGATCAAGCCCCACCAGAAGATCGGCATCGAGTAGCCGGTCAGGGCCGTGCCCATCACACCGTGATCGACCACCGTGCCGCGCCTCAAAGCCGCGAACACGCCCGCCGGCAAGCCCACGATCAAGGCGAACAGCATCGCGCAGATCGACAGTTCGACGGTAGCGGGAAAGCGTGCGAGGAATTCGCCCATCACGCTGGTGTTGGTAATGATCGAGGTGCCGAGGTTGCCGTGCAGCGCGCGTCCGACGTAGTGGACGTACTGCATCGGCAGGGATTCGTCGAGCCCGAGCCGGTGCATCGCTGCGGCGTGCATGGCGGGATCGACGCCGCGCTCGCCCATCATCACTTCGATGGGGTCGCCCGGTATCAGGTGAATCAGCGCGAACGCGAGGATCGTGATGCCGATGAAGGTCGGAATCACCATGCCGATGCGGCGCAAAACAAAGCGGAACATGGTTTTGTCCCTATGGTCTTGATGAAGAAAAAACGCAACCGGCGACGAGGGCTTGTGACCCCGGTCGCCGGACCATTTCGACCAGTTTTCTAACCGTGCGAAAAGCGTACTGCGTGAATTTTACGACTCGGTTTACGAATTACTTGATGCTGACGCCGTCGAAGCGCGCGTAACCGAGCGGTTCGATGCGCATGTCCACGACCTTCTTGCTGACAGGCTGGTACACCGTGGAGTGAGCGATCGGCGAGAACGGCAGTTGCTGCGCGAAGATCTGCTGCGCCTGCGTGTAAGCCGTCGTGCGCGCGCCTTGATCGGAGGTGACGCGGCCCTTCTGGATCAGGTCGTCGAACGGCTTGTAGCACCACTTCGAGAAGTTGTTGCCGTTCACCGCTTCGCAACCCAGCAACGTGCCGAGCCAGTTGTCCGGGTCGCCGTTGTCGCCGGTCCAGCCGATCAGCATCGTGTCGTCCTCACCGGCGTGAGCGCGCTTGATGTACTCGCCCCACTCATAAGTGACGATCTTCGCCTTCACGCCGATTTTGGCCCAGTCGGCCTGGATCATTTCCGCCATCAGGCGGGCGTTCGGGTTGTACGCGCGCTGCACCGGCATCGCCCAGAGGGTGATGTCGAAGCCGTTCGGGTAGCCGGCCTTCGCCAGCAAGGCCTTGGCCTTGTCCGCATCGTAGGACGCGCTCTTCAGGTTCTTGTCGTACGACCATTGCGTCGGCGGCATCGGGTTCGTGGCTGCCTGGCCCGCGCCCTGGTACACCGACTCGATGATCGCCTTCTTGTTGATCGCCATGTCGAGCGCCTGACGCACTTCGACCTTGTCGACCGGCTTGTGCGACACGTTGTACGCGAGGTAGCCGAGGTTGAAGCCCGGTTGCGACGGCATCGCGATGTTCGCTTCAGCCTTCAGCGGCGCGATGTCGGCCGGACGCGGATAGCTCATCACCTGGCATTCGTCGCGCTTGATCTTCTGCACGCGCACGCCGGCGTCCGGCGTGATCGAGAAGATTAGCTTCGAGATCTTCACCGTGTTCGGCTTCCAGTAATCCGGATTGCCGTCGAAGCGGATCGTCGCGTCTTTCGTGTAGCTGCGGAAAATGAACGGGCCCGTGCCGACCGGGAACTGGTTGATGTCGGCGGCTTTGCCGGCCTTCAGCAACTGGTCTCCGTATTCGCCCGAGAGGATCGACGCATATTCCATCGCCAGATTCTGGATGAACGGCGCGTTGACTTCCTTCAGCGTGAACTTGACCGTGTACGGATCGACCTTTTCGACGCTGGTGATCAGCTTGTCGAGGCCCATGTCCGTGAAGTACGGGAACTGGACCGGGTAAGCCTTATGGAAGGCCGAGTTCGGGTCCAGCATGCGCTGGAACGTGAACACGACGTCATCCGCGTTGAATTCGCGCGTCGGCTTGAAGAACGACGTGGTCTGGAACTTCACGCCATGACGCAGATGGAACGTGTAGGTCTTGCCGTCCGCCGAGACTTCCCACTTTTCGGCGAGGCCGGGTTCGACCTTGGTGCCGCCGCGTTCGAATTCGACGAGACGGTTGTAGACGGTGAACGTATTAGCCGTGAAATCGGTGCCCGTGGTGTACTGGGCAGGATCGAAACCCGCGGGACTGCCTTCTGAGCAGTAGACCAGGGTTTTATTCGGAATCTCGGCGCGCGCGACACTTGCGCCCACCATCGATGCCGCTGCAGCTGCGACGAGCGTCGTAACACGCGCGGCGCGCAACAGATTGTTTTGCTTCATGTTTCCTCCAGGTTCGTGGCCGGCTCCCGCCGGCGTAGCGCGATATTACTTGAGCTTGGCTCACAGCAACAAGCGGAGGAAATTCCCTCTGTTGACGATCGGAAACCGTTCGGGCATAACGGCAGCCGCACGCCGGCGTTGCCGGGAACGTGCGGCCGTAGAGGGTGGATCCAGCAAAAAAACGGCCCGCCGGCGTTATTTCAGGCCGACATTCATGAATTGCGTCGGGCCGAACGGGTCGATCTTGAAACCCGTCACGTTCTTGCTGATCGGCTGATAGACCGTGGAGTGGGCGATCGGCGTAAATGGAACCTGGTCTTTGAATATTTCCTGAGCTTCCGTGTAAGCCCTGGTACGCTCAGCGAGGTCGGTGGTGCCGCGGCCCTTTCTGATCAAGTCGTCGTAAGGTTTGTAGCACCATTTGGAAAAGTTACTGCCATTGACCGCGTCGCAACCCAGCAATACGCCGAGCCAGTTATCCGGATCGCCATAATCGCCGGTCCAGCCGATCAGCATTGCTTCATGTTCGCCGGCATGGCCGCGGCGAATGTATTCGCCCCACTCGTAAGTGGCGATCTTCACCTTGACGCCGATCTTCGCCCAATCGGATTGCAGCATTTCCGCCATCAGCCGCGCGTTCGGGTTATACGGCCGTTGAACCGGCATGGCCCACAGCGTCAGGTCGAAGCCGTCCGGATAACCGGCCTGTTTCAACAGCGCTTTGGCTTTTTCCGTGTCGTAGGGCGCGTCCTTCAGATTCTTGTCGTAGCCCCACTGGGTCGGCGGCATGGGGTTCGTGGCGGCTTGGCCCGCGCCCTGATATACCGAGTCGATAATCGCTTTCTTATTGATCGACATATCGAGCGCACGGCGCACCAGCACATTGTCGAGCGGTTTCTTGGTGGTGTTGTAGGCGATATAGCCGAGGTTGAAACCCACCTGGTTCGGCATGGCAAGCGAAGCATCGGCTTTGACGGCCGGAATATCCGCGGGACGCGGATACGCCATCACCTGGCATTCACCGCGTTTGAGTTTTTGCAGACGCACGGCCGGATCGACGGTAATCGCGAATATCAGCTTGCTGACTTTGACGACACCCGGCTTCCAGTAATCGGGATTACCGTCGAAGCGAATCGTGTCGTCTTTCGTATAGCTGCGAAAAATGAAGGGGCCGGTGCCGACCGGATATTGATTGATATCCGACGCTTTACCCGCTTTCAACAGTTGATCGCCATATTCAGCCGAGAGGATCGATGCGAACGGCATCGCAATCTGTTGTAAAAACGGCGCATCGACTTCCTTCAGCGTGAAACGCACCGTGTACGGATCGAGCTTTTCGATCTTCGCAATGTTCTTGGCGAGCCCGAGATCGGTGAAATACGGGAACGGCACGGCGTATGCCTTGCGGAACGGCTGATCCGGATCCAGCATCCGCTGATAGGTGAAGACGACGTCGTCCGCGTTGAATTCGCGCGTCGGCTTGAAAAACGAGGTGGTCTGGAATTTCACACCGTGGCGTAAATGAAACGTGTAAGTCAACCCGTCAAGCGATACATCCCACTTTTCGGCCAGGCTCGGCTCGATATCCGTGCTGCCGTGCGCGAACTCGATCAGACGGTTGTAAACCGTGTACGAGCCCGCGCTGAATTCGACGCTGGTGGTGTACTGCGCGCTGTCGAAGCCCGCCGGACTGCCTTCGGAGCAGAACACGAGGGTCTTGTCGGGCAGCGTGGCCGCATCGGCGGCGGCGGGCACAAGGCCCGCAGTCAGCACGGCACAGGCGCTCAGCGCTGGAAGGCAGGTTTGGCGAACTGCAAACAGCAACTTGGATACCGTCATTACGTTCTCCGCACAGCAGCCACGTCAGCTGCGCTTCGATCATAGACAGCACAAAAATCGGGTTCAATGCGGGCTAACGCGCTGCAAGGTTGGAACGCACTCATGGGTTTGTTGCATGGCAGCAACTGTCCAAACCGGCGTGCGAGCGTCAGCTTCGTCACTACGGCTGCGGTCGCTTGGCAGAGCGCCGATTTCGTCATCACGGTTGCGGTCGCGTGGCAGCGCCTGGCATTCGCGTAAACGCCGGCTCGCCATTCGCCGCGCACAAAAAAAACCGCGCGGCTGAAAACAGCCGCGCGGTTTCGTCTCAGCGACGCGATCCGACTATTACGTGTTCAAACGCTCGCAGATCGCCTTGGTCGCCGCTGCGCCGTTCAGCGTGTAGAAGTGCAGGCCCGGCACCTTCGCATCGATCAGACGCCCGCACAGGTCCGTCACCACGTCCAGCCCAAACGCGCGAATCGACTCGCGGTCGTCGCCGAAGCTTTCCAGCCGGCGCGCGATCCAGCGCGGTACTTCAGCGCCGCACATCTCCGAGAAACGCATCAGTTGCGAGAAGTTCGTGATCGGCATGATGCCCGGCACGATCGGCACATCCACGCCGAGCTTTCTCGCGTCGTCGACGAAACGGAAGTAGGCGTCCGCGTTGAAGAAATATTGCGTGATCGCCGAATTGGCGCCGGCCTTCACCTTGCGGGCGAAGTTTTCCAGATCCTGACGCGGCGAGCGCGACTGCGGGTGGTATTCCGGGTAGCCGGCCACCTCGATCCAGAACCAGTCGCCGAATTCGGCGCGGATAAAGCTCACCAGTTCCGACGCGTAGCGCAGCTCGCCGACTTCGCCCATGCCGGACGGCAGATCGCCGCGCAGCGCGACGATATGGCGGATGCCATGCGCGCGGTACTCGTTGAGAATAGCGCGCAGGCTCTCTTTCGACGAGCCGATACACGACACGTGCGGCGCCGCTTCGAGCCCTTCCTTCGCCATATCGACGACGGTATCGAGCGTGCCCTGCTGCGTCGAGCCGCCGGCGCCGAACGTGACGGACACGAACTTGGGCTTGAGCGTGGCGAGCTGGGCGCGCGTGGCGCGCAGCTTGTCGACGCCTTCCTGCGTTTTCGGCGGAAAGAATTCGAATGAAAGTTCGATCGGGTTCATGATTCAGTGGGTCAACCGAGACTGCGGTTGCCGAAAATAAGCGCGGACAACAGCCACGAAACGATGCTGTACAGAATCGAGCCGAAGAACGCCGACCAGAATCCCGACACTTCGAAGCCCTTCAGCAGCGACGCGGCCAGCCAGAAGCACAGCGCATTGACCACCAGAATGAAGAGTCCGAGCGTGAAAATGGTCACGGGCAGCGTCAGCAGGATCAGCACCGGCCGCAGGATCGTGTTGATCAACCCGAGCACCACCGCGACGATCAATGCGGTGCCGAAACTGCGGATATGAATCGACGGAACGAGGTAGGTGATGATCAGGAGCGCAAGCGCGTTGATCAGCCAGGTCAGCAGCACGGTCATGTAGAGCTCCTTGTGGGCAGGATGTCCGATAGCGGGAAAAGCGCGTACAGAACGGGCGTGAGGCGGTCATGGCAAACAAAGCGGCGCATGATGCGCCGCCCTGTCGTCAAACTGTCATGCTGCCAAAACCTCCCGCGGCGCGCTTAATAGCGGTAGTGGTTCGGCTTGAACGGGCCGTTCTTGTCGACGCCGATGTAGCCGGCCTGCTCGTCCGACAGCACGGTCAGGTTCGCGCCGATGCGCGCCAGATGCAGGCGTGCGACCTTCTCGTCCAGATGCTTCGGCAGCACGTACACTTTGTTCTCGTACTTGTTGCCTTGCGTGAACAGTTCGATCTGCGCGAGCGTCTGGTTCGTGAACGAGTTCGACATCACGAACGACGGGTGGCCCGTCGCGCAACCCAGATTCACGAGGCGGCCTTCAGCCAGCAGGATCACGCGCTTGCCGTCCGGGAAAATGATGTGGTCGACTTGCGGCTTGATGTTGTCCCACTGGTACTGACGGGTCGAGGCAACGTCGATTTCCGAGTCGAAGTGACCGATGTTGCAGACAATCGCGTTGTGGCGCATCGCCTTCATGTGGTCGTGGCCGATCACGTGGTAGTTGCCGGTTGCCGTCACGAAGATGTCGGCCTTGTCCGCCGCGTATTCCATCGTCACGACGCGGTAGCCTTCCATCGCCGCCTGCAGTGCGCAGATCGGATCGATTTCGGTGACCCACACGGTCGCGCCCAGACCGCGCAGCGATTGCGCACAGCCCTTGCCCACGTCGCCGTAACCGGCGACCACGGCGATCTTGCCCGCGATCATCACGTCGGTTGCACGCTTGATGCCGTCGACCAGCGACTCACGGCAGCCATACAGATTGTCGAACTTCGACTTGGTAACCGAGTCGTTCACGTTGATCGCCGGGAACGGCAGACGGCCTTCTTTTTCCATCTGATACAGACGGTGCACGCCGGTCGTGGTTTCTTCGGTCACGCCCTTGATGTGCGCGAGGCGTGTGGAGTACCACGTCGGGTCGGCGTCCAGATGACGTTCGATCGACTTGTACAGCGCGACTTCTTCTTCGTTGGTCGGCTTCGCGATCACCGAACGGTCTTTCTCGGCCTTCGAGCCGAGGATCAGCAGCAACGTGGCGTCGCCGCCGTCGTCGAGGATCATGTTGGCGAATTCGCCATTCGGCCATTCGAAAATGCGGTGCGAGAACTCCCAGTATTCGTCGAGCGATTCACCCTTGAATGCGAACACCGGCGTGCCGGCCTTGGCGATCGCCGCGGCGGCGTGATCCTGGGTCGAGAAGATGTTGCACGAGGCCCAGCGCACATCGGCGCCGAGTGCCGTCAGCGTCTCGATCAGCACGCCGGTCTGGATCGTCATGTGCAGCGAACCCGCGATGCGCGCGCCCTTCAGCGGCTGCTGCACCTTGTACTCTTCACGCGTTTGCATGAGGCCGGGCATTTCCGTCTCGGCGATGTTCAGTTCCTTGCGGCCCCAGTCGGCAAGCGACATGTCGGCAACAATGAAATCCTGGGAATTTTTGGAATCGATAACTGCGGCGTTCATCACGCCCTCCTTTCTAAGAAATTGACTAGAAATTTGACGTGAGCGCGGTTCGATGCGGTGGATGGGAAAGCGCTATGCGCATCCGAGCCCTCCGATTGAAGCCTTCGAGCCTGGCGGGCGGCCGGCGAATATGCTGATTCGCGGTACCCGTCGCAACGCTCCTCGAAGACGAAGGGCGATTGTAGCAAATCGAGATGGCTTCGGGGCGCGGTTCGGCTTCGTATTTGCCGGCCTGCGTGGGAGGAGAACCGGCGCGGCGCGCTCCGATGCGGCCACCGCCCTGGCTTACGGAAGACTACCCGGCGCGACCGGAGCGTTTTGTGCGGGAGTCTGAACCATCACTTTTGCCCCCCGCAATTGCGCAATACCGGCACGCGCTACATCGAGAAACTGCCGGGAGAAACGAAATGCGTCGGCTGTATCGTCGGGGTCGGCCGCTTGCAGGCCGAGCGCGATGCGAAAGTAGCGCTCTGCGTGAATGCCTGCGTGGTAATGCATGCGCACGCGCTTTGCATCCTCCAGACGCGGATTACCAAAGAGATCGCGCAGCGCCCAGGAAAACGCGCCGTCTTCACCGCCTATGCGGCGAAACGCGTCGTCCATCGGAAAGCCACCGAGCGCGAGATAAGCCGTACGGCGAATCAGCAGGCTGCTCGGCACGGTGTTGCTAAGCGTTGCCGCATGCGCGGCGAAGTCGGGATGCGTGGTGAGCTCGCAGGGAAAATCCGTGTACTCCACGTCGAGCCGCACGGACACTTCGTTGGGATTTTGCGCGAGGAACGCGCTCGCGGCGGCGAGAGCGCCGGGCAGGTATTCGTCGTCGGCGTCGAGAAAGGCAAGCAGATCGTGCGACGCATGCATCGCAGCCCAGTTGCGCGCTCGCGCCGCGCCGCCGTTGTATGGCATTCGCAGCAGACACACGCGCGGATCGAGGCTGCCGCACTGCGCCGCGATATCCGCGGAGGCATCCGTCGAGCCATCGTCCACCACGATGATCTGTGCGGCCTCAGGCTGGATCCGGCAGCTTTGCAAAGCACGGACGAGCGTCGCCGCGCCGTTGTAGCAGGGAATGATGATCGAAATGGGCGTCATGAATGAGCAGGTGCGCGTGGCGGGGTCAACGGTGAAGAACCGTCGATGTTATTCCGCTTGCCGCCGAGCTCCTCTTGAAATGGATGGGGCGCCTTCGGTCAGGCGGCAAGTCCGGCACCGGAGCAAGCAATTGCCGTCAACTCGCGTGCGGCGAAAGTCCGCAGCGACCGCACCGCGGCTTGTGCCGCGATATAAATAAGATGACTTACAATCATCCAGATCATTCCAATTTGGAATTCTGGAGTCTGAGATCGTGGAACTACGTGCGCTGCGGTATTTCGTCGAAGTGGTGCGTCAGCAGAGTTTCACCGTCGCCGCCGAGCAGATGTTCGTCACGCAGCCGACCATCAGCAAAATGGTCAAGTCGCTGGAGGACGAAATCGGCTCTCCGCTGTTGTTGCGCGACGGTCGGCAGATGGTGCTGACCGATGCCGGCCGGATCGTCTACCAGCGCGGTCAGGACGTGCTGGCGGCGCACGCGCAATTGCAGGCGGAACTGAACGACCTCGACACGCTCGGCCGCGGTCAACTCACCATCGGCATTCCGCCGATGGGCGGCTCGCTCTTCACGCCGGCGATCGCCGCGTTCCGCCAGCGTTACCCGAAAATCGAACTCAAGCTGTTCGAGCAGGGCTCGCGCGCCATCGAAGCGGCGCTGATCAACGGCGAACTGGAGTTGGGTGGCGTGCTGCAACCCGTCGACCCGGAAAATATCGACGTACTGCCCGTGACGCGCCAACTCCTTTGGCTCGTCGCGCGCACCGGCTCGAGCTGGGACGATCTGCACGAGGTGCCGCTTGCCCAGCTCGCCAATGAGCCGTTCGTATTTTACGGCGAAAGTCTCGCGCTCAATGACGTGGTGCTGAACGCGTGCCGTACCGCTGGTTTCGCGCCGACCATTGTGGGACGCAGCGGGCATTGGGATTTCATGGCGGCGCTGGTGCTGGCCGGTGTCGGTATCGCCTTGCTGCCGGCGCCGTACTGCCGGCGGCTCGATCCCGCGAAGTTCGCCTGCCGGCCGGTCGCGGAGCCGGAAATTCCGTGGGAAATGGCGATCGGCTGGCGCCGCAATGGCTATCTGTCGCATGCTGCGCGCGCATGGCTCGACGTGGCCCGCGAAGCATTACCCGGCCAGGCTGGCGACGACTTCATGCTGGCGCCGGGCATTGGCGTGGCCGGTATTACCACGCCGTTCCCGGCCCCGCCCGCCAAATGACGACATGCCCCCGGCAAACGCCGCGGGCATGTCTTGCATGGCTTATCGAAGCTGCAATTACTGCTGCGCGACAAACTCGATGCGGCGATTGGCAAAGCGACCGCTCGCCGTGTCGTTGCTCGCAACCGGACGCGCCCCGCCGTAGCCTTGCGCGATCAGCGAATCAGCCGGCACGCCGGTCTTGACGAGGTAGGCGCGCACCGCTTCGGCACGCTGCTTCGACAGTTGCAGATTGGCTTGCTCGCCGCCCACGTTGTCCGAATAGCCGGCCACTTCGAGCCGGGCCGTCTTGCCGTTGCCCGCGCAGGCGTTCAGCACGTGCGCCGACTGGTTCAGGTCTTCCACCGCCGAAGCCGGCACACGTGCGCTCGCGCTCGCGAAGTTGATCACCTGCAGGTTCAGCACCTTGACCACGTCCGCCACCGCGCATGAACTGTCCGCCGCGAGCAGGCCCTTGATCGCGCTGCGGAAGTTCTCGGTGGCGTCGGCGACGGCATGCGCGACGTCGAACGAACCGATCTGATACGACGCGCCGAACAGCGACTTCAGCTTGTCGAGCCAGCCGAGTTTCTTGTCCGCTGCAGTGCCGCTGAGCTCGATGTGCGTGCCGTCCACTTTCACTTCCGCGCCGGGCAGCGACATCAGCGGCAGCAGGCCGTCGAGATGCAGCAGCCAGTCGGCCGGCTTGGTGGCCGGATCGACCGTGATGTTCGGAACGAAGTTGTATTGCCCGAGGCGCCTGGTCAGCTCGTCGATCAATTGCGTCTTTTCGGCTTCACTGCCGACCGTGGCGGTGACCGTCGGCTTGCCGGCGGCGTCCACCGTAAAGCTGAGCTGGCTGTCTTTGGTCGGCGCGGACGCGGCAGCTGCCGGCTGTACGGTGCTCGCCGCACTCGCGGAGGCCGCGGCGCTGGCTGCGGGCGCGGACGCCGCCACCTCGCTGGCGGCTACCACGGCGCTCGAAGCAACGACCGGCGCAGAGGCGGGCTGCGCAGCGACGGCTCCCGCGGAACTGCCTTGCCCGGCAACGCGATGGGCGTTTTGCTCGCTCTGACAGCTACGCAGAAACAGAAAAGCCAGTAGCGCCGCCAGAGCCGCGAGCAGCCACCACAGCCACTTGTGCGAACGGCGCTCGTCGCGCATCACGGCATCCGCCGGCACGTGGATCTTCGACAAGGCCTCGGCCACCGGCGTGGACGCGGGTGTCGGATGGTCGATATGCGCCGAAACGGCCTTCAGCTGCGACAGAATGTTGCCGGAAAACGCGCCGAGCCCGCTCAGCCCGAGCGCGGTCATCAGGCGGTCGTTCAGATAAGGAGCAATGACCGGCAGTTGATGGCCGAGCAGCGTCGGCAATTGCCCGGCGTTGCCCTGCCCTTCGAGAAAATGCCGCTTGAGCAGGCCCAGCAAGGTTGCACCGGCAATGCCGGTCATGGCATGGGTGGCGTGAGCCGGCACACCGGTCTGCACGGCGACTTCATCGCTCAACCCATCGACGCCGCGGTCCAGCGCGCGCTCGAACAGGTGCCGCCCGGCAATCTCAAGCCGGCTGACGCCACCCGTGCTGCCGAGCAGTTGCGGCAACTGCTCGGCGATATGGCTGCTGACCTCCGGCGAGAGGATCGTGCCGAATAGCGAACGCGCGCCGTCGAGCGTCGCGCCCTTTTGCATCAGGCTGGCGACGAGCGCCGGAGCCACGGTCGCCAACACCTTTCGAATCGCGTCCGGCGGGAGTCCGAAGCGCTCCGCCAGTTGGCGCACGACACCGTCCGTCAGTGCGGACTGAATCAATTGAATCGTATTGATGCTCATCGCTTCGCTTCCTTGAGTTCCCGAACGTGCCACCTGACCCGCTCTTTTTCGCGGCGCGATTATAGGTTTCGGGGAATCTCATAAACGAAGCGGCACAATTTATGACGAATTGGCAGACGTTTGGCCAAGTTGTCTCATATTTGCCGGTGAAATCTGAAATACTGGCGAAACTCAAGCGGCATTCGTCGCCGTTCGGATTCCGTCCATTGGCGCCACTTTCAACTCCGCCGACGCGCCGCGACGGGTCGCCGCGATCAGCTCGGCCGCCCGCTCGCCGATCATCACCGTCGGCGAATTGGTGTTGCCGCCGATCAGCGTCGGCATCACCGAAGCATCGACGATCCGCAGCCCCGTGACGCCCCGCACCCGCAGTTGCGGATCGACCACCGACCGCGCGTCGCCGCCCATCCGGCACGTGGCCACCGGGTGGTAGATCGTGTCGGCATGCTCGGCGATGGTCCGGCGCAATTCGGCTTCCGACTGGCCGGGATGCGTGTACAACTCGCTGCCGCCGTGCAGCGCGAGCGAAGGTGCATCGAGGATGCGCCGCGCCATCTGCGCGCCTTCCACCAGCAGGTCGAGATCGCGCGAGTCGCTGAAAAAGCGCGGATCGATCACGGGCGCGGTGCGCGCATCGGCGCTCGCCAGCGTCACGGTGCCACGGCTATGCGGCCGCAATACGCACACATGCAGCGAATAACCGTGGCCCCAATGCATATGGCGGTTGTGGTCGTCGACAATCGCCGCGCAGAAATGCAACTGCAGATCCGGTCGGTCGAGCGTCGGGCTGCTTTTCAGAAAACCGCCCGCTTCGGCGACATTGCTCGACAGCATGCCGCGCCCGTGGCGCATGAAAGTGACGAACTGCGGCAGCATCCGCGCAATGCCGCGAATCGAAAAGCCGGTCGGCTCGATCGACGAAACCCGTTTGTTGATCGTGAAATCGACGTGGTCGATCAGGTTCTGCCCGACCTCCGGCGCGTCGTGCAGCACCGGGACGCCGAGCGACTGCAAGTGCGCCGCCGGCCCGATGCCCGAGCACATCAGCAGTTGCGGCGAATTGAACGCGCCCGCGGCGAGCGCCACCTCGGCGCGCGCTTCGAGCGTTTCCCGGCGGCCGCCGCGCACGATCTCCACACCGCTCGCGCGCTTGCCTTCAAAGGCCACGCGCAGCACCGTCGCGTCGGCGATCGCGTGCAGATTGGGACGCTCGCGGTCATAGATATAGGCGCGCGCCACGCTGCAACGGCGTCCGTCGCGCTGCGTCACCTGATAGAAGCCGATCCCTTCCTGCTCCGCACCGTTGAAGTCGCTGTTCGGCTTGTAGCCGGCTTCCATCGCCGCCTGCACGAAACGCCGCGAAAACGGATTCTGATAGCGCAGATCGGAAACGGTGAGCGGGCCGCTATCGCCATGCCAGGCATCGGCGCCGCGTTCGTTGCCTTCGGCACGACGAAAGTGCGGCAGCACCTCCGCCCACGACCAGCCGTCGCAACCCAGTTCAGCCCATTCGTCGTAATCGAGCGGATGGCCGCGCGTGTAGATCATCGCGTTGATCGCGCTCGACCCGCCAAAGCCCCGCCCGCGCGGCTGATACCCTTGCCGTCCGCCGAGTCCCGGCTGCGGCGTGGTCAGATACCCGTAGTTGGTTTTGAGCTTGTGCGGCACCACGGCCGCTACGCCGACCGGCATGTTGACGAACAGATTGCGGTCCGTGTGCGGGCCGGCTTCGATCAGGGCGATCGTCGCGTCCGGGCAGCTGTCCGCGAGACGGCTCGCCAGCGAACAACCACCCGAGCCTGCACCGACGATGATGTAGTCGTATTGCATCCGCTCCTCCTTGTGGGCCGCGTTATTCGCGAACCCTGTCTCCGTATGTTTTCCGGCATTGTAGGGAGCGTTCGGATACCGCGGCGGGTTCATGCCAGAGCGATTCCTCTAAACGGAAGTGCCGCCGCGACCCTATGATGAAAGACGCGCATACGCCCGCCGGGCGGCCGCGCGCGGCATTCAAACACGGCGCCGCCAGCGGCGTCCTCTCAGCGCGCGGCGCGACATGCGGCGCTTAAACAGCGCACCGTCGATCGACGCCGGCGAGCATGCGTTGAACGGAGACAGCAGATGGAACGGCACAGCTTCGGCCAGACTCACGAGGTGACCAATCAGGTTCCGCCGCTCGCGGACTACAACCTCTTTTCCAGCGATGCCGCATTGACCGCCGCGCTCGAACGCGACGGCGCGGCGTGGCATCGCGATGCGTTGCTGCGGCACGGCGCGGCGCTCACCACGCCCGAGACACTGGCGCTCGCCGAGCTGGCCAACCGCCATACGCCGGAATTGTTCACGCACAGCCCGCGTGGCGAGCGTATCGACGCGCTGGAGTTTCATGCTTCGTGGCACACGCTGCTCTCGCTGCTGCGCCGCGAAGGACTGCACGCCCTGCCGTTTTCCGACCCGCAACGCGGCGCGATGGTGGCGCGTTGCGCCGGTTACTTCCTGCATGCGCAAATCGAATCCGGTTCGCTCTGTCCGCTGACGATGACCTTCGCGAGCATCCCCGTATTGCAACGCGAGCCCGCGCTATTCGCCAGGCTGCGCGACAAACTCTACGCGCGCGAACACGATCCGCGCGACATACCGCTCACGCACAAGAACTCCGCGATGATCGGCATGGGCATGACCGAGAAGCAAGGCGGTTCGGACGTGCGCAGCAATCAGACCCGCGCCTATGCCACCGCCGGCCGCGGCCGCGGCGCCGCCTACCGGCTGGTCGGCCACAAGTGGTTCTTTTCCGCGCCGCAGTGCGACGCCCATCTCGTGCTAGGCCGCACCGACGATCACGAGGGCCTCTCGTGCTTCTTCGTGCCGCGCTTCGCGCCGGACGGCAGCAAGAACGCCGTGCAGATCCAGCGCCTGAAAGACAAGCTCGGCAATCGCTCGAATGCAAGCAGCGAAGTCGAATTTCTCGACGCGTTCGGCATCATGATCGGCGACGAAGGACGCGGCGTGCCGACCATCATCGAAATGGCGAATTACACGCGGCTCGATTGCGTGATCGGCAGCGCGGCCTTGATGCGCGCCGCGCTCGTGCAGGCCATTCACCATGCGCGTCATCGCAGCGCGTTCGGCCGCCATCTCGCCGATCAGCCGCTGATGCGCAACGTGCTCGCCGATCTCGCCCTGGAATCGGAAGCGGCGACGGTGCTGTTCATGCGTCTCGCGCGCGCTTTCGAAGAATCCGCCGACGCCGCCTCCACCTCGCTCGCCGAGCGCGCGTGGCGGCGCATCGTCACACCTGCGGCGAAGTACTGGGTCTGCAAGCGTGCGCTGGAATTCACCGGCGAGGCGATGGAAGTCTGGGGCGGCAACGGTTACGTCGAAACCGGTCCGATGGCGCGCTTCTATCGCGAAGCGCCCGTGAACTCGATCTGGGAAGGTTCCGGCAACGTGATGTGCCTCGACGTGCTGCGCGCTATGGAGCGCGAGCCGGACGCGGCGCAGGCCCTGTTCGCCGGGTGGCAGATGGAAGCCCAGGCGCACCCGGCATTGAGCGCCGCGCTCGGCAAGCTGGCCGCCGCGCTCAACGGACCGGCTGAGCATCGCGAAGCCTCGGCACGACGGATCGCGCAACAGGTCGTGCTGATCGCGCAGGCCACGCTGCTGCTCGAGCATGCGCCGGGCGAAGTCGCCGAGGCGTTCATCGCAACTCGCCTTGCCGACGGCTGCGGCGAGAGCGGCCGGGTGTACGGCACGCTGCCCGCCGCGTTCGATCACGCGGCGATCGTCGAAAGAGCTTTTCCTGCCTGACATTCAGCACGCTTTAGCCGCACCGCCAGGCAGCGTTAGTACATCCAGCAAAAGCGCGATATCACGCGCAACGATATCCATCAGGAAGTGGACACATGAAGAACGATCTGCCGGAAGTTGCCGCGCTCGAAGCGCTGCTGCGCGATCAGCGCAACGCTTATCTGCGCGCGCCGTATCCGTCATGGGAGACCCGCGCCGCGCACCTGAAAGCGCTGCGCAAAGTCATGCTCGACAATCGCGACGCGCTCGCCGACGCGATGAACATCGACTTCGGCAATCGCGCGAAACAGGAAGTGCTGCTCGCGGAATTCCTGCTGGTGAAGGAGGAGATCGACGCCGCGCTTCGGCACGGCAAGCGCTGGATGAAATCGCAGCGCCGCAGCACCAACAAATGGCTGCTGCCGGCGCGCGCCAAAGTCGTGCCGCAGCCGCTCGGCGTGGTCGGCATCATCGTGCCGTGGAACTATCCGGTGCTGCTCGCCGTCGGGCCGCTGATCAGCGCGTTGAGCGCGGGCAATCGCGCGATCATCAAGATGTCCGAACTGACGCCGCTCACCTCGGCGCTGTTCGAGCAGTTGATCGGCCAGACCTTCGCGCGCGATCACGTCGCGGTGGTGAACGGCGACGCCGCGCTCGCCGCCGCGTTCAGCGCGCAGCCCTTCGACCATCTGCTGTTCACCGGCTCGACCAAGGTCGGCCACGAAGTGATGCGCGCCGCCGCCGAGCATCTGACGCCGGTCACGCTCGAACTGGGCGGCAAGTCGCCGGCCATCGTCGGCGTGCATGCGCGCTTCGACAACGCGGTGGACAACCTCGTCGCCGGCAAAACGCTCAATGCGGGGCAGACCTGCGTCGCGCCGGACTACGTGCTGGTGCCGCGCGGCAAGGAGCAGGCGTTCGTCGAGCGGGCGCGCGCGCGGATGGCGAGGATGTACCCGAACTTCGCCAACAACCCGGATTACACGACGATCATCTCGGAGCGTCACTTCGCGCGCCTCGAACGTCTCGCCGACGAAGCCCAGGCCGCCGGCGCGCAACTGCACCCGCTCACCGACAGTTCGCCCGATGCGGCGAGCCGCCGCTTTCCGCTGATCGCCGTCACGAATGCGCCGGACGCGTGCGCGCTGATGCAGGAGGAAATCTTCGGCCCGCTGCTGCCGATCGTCCCTTACGACACGCTCGACGACGCAATCGCGTGGATCAACGCCCGCCCCCGCCCGCTCGCGCTGTATCTGTATGCCGACGACGCAGCCACCATCGAGCGCGTGACGCACGAAACCATCGCGGGCGGCATGGCGGTCAACGAAACGCTGATGCATCTGGCGTGTGAAAGCCTGCCGTTCGGCGGAGTCGGGGCGAGCGGAATGGGCGCGTATCACGGCTACGAAGGCTTCGTGACGTTCTCGAAAATGAAGCCAGTGCTAACGCAGGCGCGTCTGAACGCGCGCGGGTGGATTTCGCCGCCGTACGGCAAACGGGTGAATGCGCTGCTGAAGTTGATGATGCGGTTCTGACGCCCGGTTCTGACACTCAACGCGCCGCGGTGCCGCCTTCCACCTCGGTCGCCACTACGTCGATGACATCCTGCGCGGCGGCATTCGTGCCCTGCGGCGGCTCGTTCTCCGCACCGCTTTCCAGCCGATGCAGCCACGCGAGCAACTCCGCGACCGCCTGATAAAGCTGCGGCGGAATCCGCGCGTCGAGATCCACCTGCATCAGCAGGGAGACCATTTCGGGCGCCTCGTGCACATACAGTCCGGCTTCCTTGGCCCGCTGCACGATCATTTCGGCCAGCATCCCGTAGCCTTTGGCGATCACGCGCGGCGCGGGATCGCCGCTTTGGGCGTCGTAGACGAGCGCAGCCGCGCTGCGGCGATTCTTGCGGCTCATCACATGTCCCAATCGAAATCGTCCGGCGGTGCGGCTTCGGCGCGCGGCACGTGCGCCGTACGGCGCACGGTCGCGGTCCTGTCAGCGGCCGTCGCACCCGGACTCGCCGCCGAAGCCGACTTCGCATACGCCGATGTCGCCGCCTGAGCGGCCGCCGCCGCGCCCGCTGCGTTAGCGCCGGTGGCCGGCGCGCCGCCGCCGATCTCGCGGATCGTCAAGCCATTCAACTCGATGCCCGCCGCCGCGAGCCGCTGACGGAAGCTCTCGCTTTGCATGGCAAGGCGCGCGGCACCGCCCGGACTGGCCTGCACCCGCGCGACGAGTCGTGTGCCGGTGAGCGTCAATTCCGCGTCGACGGTGCCGAGCGTCGGCAGCGACAGCGTCAGGCGCGTGCGCCACGGCTGGTCGTCCTCGCTCGCCGTGCCGCCGCCGCTGCGGTCCCATTCGTCGCCGTCCTGTTCGATGGTCCAGTCGAGCCTGGCGCCCGGCCAGGCTTCGCCGGTCCAGCGAAACTGTCCGGTCGCGAGCAGATCGAGTTGCTGGCGCACCAGGGGCACAGTCGCGGGATGAACCGCGGCCGCCATCGACTGCGAATTCTGCGACGAGCCGCCGTCGGCCGGTTGCGCCGCCGCGCTGTGCAGGCCTGCGTGTGTGGGCTGGGCGTTCAGGTCGGACAGGGAACTGGCCAGCACCTCGCCGGCCATGAAACGGGCGGCCTGCGCGGTCTGGATCGACGGCATGGAGCGGCCGGCGGCGTCCGGCGCGCCGTTCGCTGGGCCATTGGGTGAGCCATTCGGCGCGGCGCCCGTGCCCTGCCGGCCCGGACCGCTAGCGGAGGAAGACGCCTCGCCGGCGTCGTTCGCCCAGTCGAGCGGCAATTGCGCGGCGGCGGCCACCAGCTTGTTCTGCGCCTCGGCGGCGAGCGACGCGGGCGAACGCTGGCCCGCCAGCCATTGCGCGAGATGGGCTTCGTAGAAGAGACCACTGTCGCCGACCGTCTGTTCGAGCGCGGCGGCGAGCGCCGCGACCGGCACCTGGGTCGCGGCCACATTGGCGGTGGCCGTGCTTGCGCCGGTTGCGGCGGCATTCGGATTGGCGGTTGAAGCGGCTGAAGCGGTCGAACCGGCGGAAGCCGTCGCGCCGAACAGCGGCAACGCGCCGACTTCGACATCGAGCGCCGGCGCGGCCGGCCAGATCGGCGTCTGCCCGAGCACCGCCGGCGTCGCCTCGCCGCCCGAGCGCAGAATCGCGTTGAGCGTCAGCGCGACGGCGGACAGCGCAGTTTGCGCGGAGGGCTGCGGCGCGGGCGTCTCGATGAGCGCCGGCATGGTCGGCGCGGTTTCGACGCCCGCCGTGCCGGCTTGCGACGCTGCCGCACTGCCGGGCGCGATATTGAGCAGACTGTCGATCCGGCTCGCGAGCACCGAAGCGACGGCCGTGTCGATTCCGTTCATGCCGATTCCTTGGTCACATTGGCGGCGGCGCGCTCAAATCAAGTCAGTGAGCCGGATGGATAGAGGCGCAGGCGGCGCAAGCGGCAAAACTCAGCGCGCCCCGTACAGTTCCTTGAGCACGTGAGTCGGCCGTCCGGCGAACAGCGCCGACAGACCGGCCATGCGCGGATTCGCCAGATCGCGGATCGCAGCGTCGTCGGCGAGGATCTGGCGGATCAGCGCGTATTTGCGCAGACGCTCCGCCTCGTCGAGCTTCACGCCGGTTTCGGCGTCTCGCAACGCCTCCACCAGATGCCGGTACTCCTCTTGCAGGTGGACGAGATCGTTCCACAGTGCGCGCCGGGCAGCCGTCAGCATGCGGCAGGAAATCGCTGCAATCGCCTCATAACGGGCGAAGTATTCTGCGTTCGATGTCATCTCATGCTTTCCGCGGCCGGCTGAGCTGCCATCCGCGCGATCTCCGGGGCAATCCCGATCCATGCTTCCTCGAGTGTCGCCAGAAGGCCATCCACCTCGACGAGCATCGCCTCGCTCTGTTTTATATTGGCTTCGAGCAGCCGGCGCGACATATAGCTATATAGCGCATTCAACCGCTCTGCAATCTCGCCGCCCGCCTCAAGGTTGAGCGACTGCTGCAGCCCGCTTTCGACGATCTGGATCGCCTTGCCGATCGCTTCTCCACGAGCCGGCACGTTGCCTTGCTGCAGGTGCATGCGGGCCTGCGCGATGGCCTGCCGGGCGCCCTGATACAACATCACGATCAGACGATGCGGACTCGCGCCCATCACCCCTGTCTCGACGCCGACGCGTGCGTACGCATTGGCTCCAGAGTGTCCTGGGGAAAACATCGGCGCTCCTCCTCTCTTGCACTGCGGTTGGGTCGTGGCTCCCCACCCGGGCACGTTGCCGCACCCCGATTTCTGCCTGTATCTGGTTATCGGATAGGCAGCGGGAAAGCTTTAGGCCGGTGTAAGGAGGATTAAGGGCCGCATTGCCGCGGCCCGTCAAGGCTGCGCGGCATGCACGCGTTCGGGCGGGCGGGAAAGCCTTGCCGCCCGAAACGCGCTTATACCGACATCTGCATGATGTCGTTATAGGCGGACACCAGCTTGTTGCGCACTTGCAGGCCGAACTGGAAGCCCACGTTGGCCTTTTGCATATCGACCATCACGTCGTTGAGCGACACGTTGGACGCACCGAGTTCGAACGCCTTCGATTCGCCGATCGCCTTGGTCTGATCGCCGCTGATCTTGTCCAGCGACGCCTTCAGCGCCGAGGCAAAGCCGCTGGGCGTTGCCGCGCCGGACGCGTCGGCCACGGCATTGCTGCCGCCGGCCGCTTGCGCCGCCATCGACTGCATCTGTTGCAGCGCCGACGAGAGCGCGTTCACGGGGAAAGTCATGTTTTCTCCAGGGAATAACGACCGGCATGCCGGAACCGTACCGATCTGGACGAAAGCATAGCAGCGGGCCATACGGGAAAGCCCCGAAACTAGGGGGGAAACCCGGCTCTATTCAAGCAATCGGGTTGAGCCGCGCTGCGGATAATTTCAATGGTGAAAGTCTCTGTCCGTACGCCCGCCGGCCCTCGGCGCGGTAAGCGGCAGAACGCAAAAGGCATCCCGGAGAAACCCGACGCATGGATTCGTCTGCCAACTCTTTGATCAACCCCGACGCCCGCATGGGCCTCGCCGGCGCGCAGCCAGGCGCCGGTGCGGCCGGCGCCGGCCAGGCTGGCGGCGCGGACCTGGGTGGCCTTTCGGGCAACCTCGGCGGCAACTTCGGTCAGCGCCTGTCGGGCCTCGCGCAAATGCGCGGCAACCCGCGCGCACCGTTGATTTTCGCAGTCGCGCTGCTGGTCGCCGTGGTGGCGGGCCTGTTCCTGTGGTCGCGCGCGCCGGACTACAAGGTGCTCTACAGCAATCTATCGGACCGCGACGGCGGCGCCATCATCACCGCGCTTCAGGCGGCGAACATCCCCTATAAGTTCTCCGACGCGGGCGGCGCGATCCTCGTGCCGGCCGAGCAGGTGCACGAAATGCGCTTGCGCCTCGCGTCGCAGGGTTTGCCCAAGAGCGGTTCGGTCGGCTTCGAGCTGATGGACAACCAGAAGTTCGGCATTAGCCAGTTCGCCGAGCAGATCAACTATCAGCGCGCACTCGAAGGCGAGCTGGAGCGCACGGTCGAATCGATTTCGTCGGTAAAGTCGGCGCGCGTGCATCTGGCGATTCCGAAACCTTCCGTATTCGTGCGCGACAAGGAAGCGCCCTCCGCTTCCGTGCTGGTCAACCTCTACCCGGGCCGCGCGCTCGACGAAGGCCAGGTGCTGGCGATCACCCATATGGTGTCCTCGGCGGTGCCGGATATGCCGGTGAAGGGCGTGACCATTCTCGACCAGGACGGCAACCTGCTGACGCAGCCGTCCACCGGCAGCGGACTCGACGCCTCGCAATTGAAGTATCGCCAGCAGATCGAGCGCAGCACGCAGCAACGCATCGACGCGATCCTGGCTCCGCTGTTCGGCTCGGGCAACGCGCATTCGCAGGTCAGCGCCGACGTCGACTTCTCGCGCAGCGAGCAGACCTCGGAAAACTACGGTCCGAACGGCAACCCGCAACAGGCGGCGATCCGCAGCCAGCAGTCGAGCAGCGCCACCGAAATGTCGCAAGGCGGCGCCTCGGGCGTGCCGGGCGCGCTGTCGAACCAGCCGCCGCAGCCGGCTTCGGCGCCGATCAACGCGCCGGCCGGCGCGAGCGGCGTGACCACCACGCCGGTCAGCGACCGCAAGGACTCGACCACCAACTACGAACTCGACAAGACGGTCCGTCACCTGGAGCAGCCGATGGGCGGCATCAAGCGTCTGTCGGTGGCGGTGGTGGTGAACTACATGCGGGTGGTCGACGCCAAGGGTCACGCCACGATGCAGCCGGTGAGCGCCGACAAGCTCGCGCAGGTCAACCAGCTGGTCAAGGACGCGATGGGCTTCGACTCGGCGCGCGGCGACTCGGTCAACGTGGTCAACAGCCCGTTCAGCACCGACGTCGACCCGAACGCCGACCTGCCGTGGTGGCGCACGCCGGACATGATTGCGCTCGCCAAGCAGATCGCCACGTATCTCGGCATTGGCGCAGTCGCCCTGTTCCTCTACTTCGTGATGGTGAAGCCGGCGCTGCGCCGCGCGTTCCCGCCGCCGGAGCCGGTCGTCGCGGGAGCGCTGCCGTCGCCGGACGAGCCGATCCTGCTGGATGGCATCCCCGCCGCCGAGCGCGCGGGCGCGGGCGGAAGCCCGGTTGCCGAACTGGAAAGCGACAGCGAACTGCTCGCGCTCGAAAGTTCCAAGCACAAATATGAGCGGAACCTGGAGTTCGCCCGCAGCATCGCCCGCCAGGATCCGAAGATCGTTGCAACCGTCGTGAAAAATTGGGTGTCCGATGAGCGCTGAAGGCGTAATGAAGAGCGCGCTCCTGCTGATGTCGATCGGCGAGGAAGAAGCCGCGCAGGTGTTCAAGTTCCTCGGGCCGCGCGAAGTCCAGAAGATCGGCGTCGCGATGGCCGCATTGAAGAGCGTGACCCGCGAGCAGGTCGACGAAGTCCTGCAGGAATTCGTGCGCGAGGCCGAGCAGCACACCGGCATGTCGCTCGATTCGAACGAGTACATCCGTTCGGTGCTGACCAAGGCGCTCGGCGACGACAAGGCCGGCGCGATCATCGACCGGATTCTGCAGGGCAGCGATACCAGCGGTATCGAGGGCCTGAAGTGGATGGATTCCGCGGCGGTCGCCGAACTCATCAAGAACGAGCATCCGCAGATCATTGCCACCATCCTCGTTCACCTGGACCGCGATCAGGCTTCGGAAATCGTCGCCTGCTTCACGGAGCGGCTGCGCAACGACGTGCTGCTGCGCATCGCCACGCTCGACGGCATCCAGCCGGCCGCGCTGCGCGAACTCGACGACGTGCTGACGGGTCTGCTGTCCGGCAGCGACAACCTCAAGCGCAGCCCGATGGGCGGTATCCGCACGGCGGCTGAAATTCTCAACTTCATGTCCAGCAATCATGAGGAAGGCGTTATCGAGAACGTTCGCCAGTACGACGCGGAACTTGCGCAGAAGATCATTGATCAGATGTTTGTGTTCGAGAACCTGCTCGATCTGGAGGACCGCGCGATCCAGCTGTTGCTGAAGGAAGTCGAGTCCGAGGCGCTGATCATCTCGCTGAAGGGCGCGCCGCCCGCGCTGCGCCAGAAGTTCCTGTCGAACATGTCGCAGCGTGCTGCCGAACTGCTCGCCGAAGATCTGGACGCGCGCGGTCCGGTGCGCGTCTCCGAAGTCGAGACGCAGCAGCGCCGCATCCTGCAGATCGTGCGCAACCTGGCCGAAGGCGGCCAGATCGTTCTAGGCGGCAAGGCCGAAGATGCCTATGTCTGATTCGAACTCCACGGCGAAGGAAAGCCTCTCGGCCTACCAGCGCTGGGAGATGGCCTCGTTCGATCCGGCGCCGCCGGCACCGCCCGAACCCGAAGTCGACGACGGCGCATTCGAAGCCGAACTCGAACGTCTGCGCGAGGCTGCGCATGCACAGGGCATCGCCTCCGGCCACGTGGCCGGTCAGGCGCTCGGCTACCAGGCCGGCTACGAGCAAGGTCACGCGCAGGGTTTCGAGCAAGGCCAGAGCGAAGCGCGTGAAGAAGCGGGGCGGCTCGCCGCCTTGGCCGAAACCTTCAAGGCGGCGCTCGACGGCGCCCAGGGCGCGATCTCCGAAACGCTGGTCGCACTGGCGCTCGACATCGCGCAACAGGTGGTGCGTCAGCACGTGCAGCACGACCCGACAGCGCTGATCGCGGCCGCGCGCGAGGTGCTGGCGAGCGAACCTACGCTGGTCGGCGCGCCAGCCCTGATCGTGAGTCCCGCCGATCTGCCGGTCGTCGAAGCCTATCTGATGGAAGAACTGCAAACGCGCGGCTGGACCGTGCGTACCGATCCGGCGGTGGAGCGCGGCGGTTGCCGCGCGCAGGCCGGCACCGGCGAAGTGGACGCCGGCATCGACACACGCTGGGAGCGCGTGGCTGCCGCACTCGGCAAGGTAAGCACATGGTGAAGCCGACGCTCGAAGAAATTCGCGCCAGCGATCTGACGCCGCTCGAACGCGAGCTGGCGCTGGCGTCGTTCGGCGCCGAAGCGCTGGCCGACGCTCCGGATGCGGTAATGCCCGCTGCAGCGGCCGTCGCGGCCATCGACGCCGCGCTGCGCGATCCGGCACATGCCCATCCGGCGACGGGCGCCGCCGCGATCCGCGACGCCGCCGCTTCGAGCCCGGCTTCCGCCGCCCCCGCCCACGCCATCCGTGCTCCTTACGACCCTGCGCTCGACAGCAACCCGTACATGCAAGCCTGGCGCGGCCGGCTCGACGCATTGCGTGCCCGCAACGCGATCGCCAAGCCGATGCGCGCCTGCGGGCGTCTCACACGCGCCGCCGGTCTGGTGCTCGAAGCGGTCGGCTTGCGCCTCTCGGTGGGCGCCGAAGTGATGATCGAACTGCCGCAAGGCAGTTCGCTGCCGATGGCCGAGGCCGAAGTAGTCGGCTTCTCCGGCGACAAACTGTTTCTGATGCCGACCACCGAAGTGATCGGCCTCCTGCCCGGCGCACGCGTGTTTCCGCTCGAAAGCGCGCCGATCGCCGATCCGATGGCGGGTGCCAAGCGCCTGCCGGTCGGCTGGGAATTGCTTGGCCGCGTGCTGGATGCGTCCGGCCGTCCGCTCGACGGACTCGGTCCTCTCGGCGCGCATGCCGACGCGCCGCTGTCCGCACCGGTCATCAATCCGCTGAACCGCGAACCGATTCACAAGGTGCTCGACGTCGGCGTGCGCGCGATCAACGCGTTGTTGACCGTCGGCCGCGGCCAGCGCATGGGCCTGTTCGCCGGTTCGGGCGTGGGTAAATCGGTGCTGCTCGGCACGATGGCGCGCTACACCAGCGCCGAAGTGATCGTGATCGGTCTGATCGGCGAACGCGGTCGCGAAGTGAAGGAGTTCATCGAGCAGATTCTCGGCGAGGAAGGTCTGGCGCGCTCCGTGGTGATCGCAGCGCCCGCCGACGTCTCGCCGCTTCTGCGGATGCAGGCCGCGTCCTATTCGACGTCGCTTGCCGAATATTTCCGCGACCAGGGCAAGCATGTGCTGCTGCTGATGGATTCGCTGACCCGTTACGCGATGGCGCAGCGCGAGATCGCGCTGGCCGTGGGCGAGCCGCCTGCCACCAAGGGCTATCCGCCTTCGGTGTTCGCCAAGCTGCCGGCGCTCGTCGAGCGGACCGGCAACGGCCCGGCAGGCGGCGGTTCGATCACCGCGTTCTACACCGTGCTGACCGAGGGCGACGACCAGCAGGATCCGATCGCCGACTCCGCTCGGGCGATTCTGGACGGCCACATCGTGCTGTCGCGCTCGCTGGCCGAGGCCGGCCACTATCCGGCCATCGACATTGAAGCGTCGATTAGCCGGGCAATGACCGCGCTGATCGACGATAACCATCTCGAGAAGACGCGTATGTTCAAGCAGATGCTGTCGCGCTATCAGCGTAACCGCGATCTGATCAACGTCGGTGCGTATTCGAGCGGGCGCGACGCGCTGCTCGACCGTGCCATCGCGCTGTATCCGCGGATGGAAGCATTTTTGCAGCAAGGCTTTCGCGAGTGCGCGAACTTTGAACCGAGTCTCGAAATGCTGGACGCGCTGTTTGCCCAAGGAGGCTGACGATGGCGAAACACTTCCCGATCAAGACGCTCATCGGCCTGGCTCAGGACGATGTGGACGCCGCGGCGCAACGTCTGGGCCGCGCGCAGCGCGAGCGCAACGACGTGCAATCGCAACTCGACGCCCTCGTGCAGTATCGCGACGAATATCACGCGCGCTTCACGGCATCCGCCCAGACGGGCATGCCCGCTGGCAACATGCGCAACTTCCAGGCATTCATCGACACGCTCGACGCCGCCATCGAACAGCAGCGCAACCTGCTGGCGACGGCCACCGCGCGTGTCGAGGCCGCGAAACCGGACTGGCAGCGTCAGAAGCAGAAGCTCGGCTCCTATGAAGTGCTGCAGGCGCGCGGCGAAGCCGCCGAAGCCGTGACCACGGCGCGGCGCGATCAGCGCGACGCCGACGAACACGCGGCCCGGATTCTGAGAATGCGCACCGAAGGCGCATGAATTGCACGAGGCGCATGACGCGCATGAGCGCCGCCCCGATTGACTGAACACCCCGTTTGACGGATTGACAGGATTCCCTATGTCGCTTCTCTCACAGATCGGCTCGTTGCTCGGCTCCGCTGGCAGCACGTCCACTAGCGCCGCTATGGCTGCGGCGGCGAACGCCAAACCGTTCTCGCAAACGCTGCAGCAAAGCATCGACCAGCAGAACAGCGCGGCTGCGCAGAGCGCGAGCCAGCAGCAGCCGTCGCCGTCTTCGTCGAGCGTGCACGACGCACCGCCGCCGCCCGATCCCGCCACGAAAAGCGCGGACGACGCGAACAGCAGCAAGGACACCAGCAAGCCGGCGAGTTCGGCGGCGTCCACGCCTGCGCAGGGCAACACACAGGCTTCGACCGACAAGACCAGCACCACGCCGCCGAAGACCGGCAACTCGGCAAACCAGACCGATGCCGGCACCGCGGCAGCGGCCGCTGCTGCCCAGGCACAGGCACAAGCTCAGGCCGACGCGAACGACGCCACCACGCCGGCCACCGACCCTGCCACGGCCTTGACCGACGCCGCGACCGCGTTGCCCGGCACGAGCACGGACGCCGCGACCGGCGGCGTCTCGGGCAAAAAGACCGCTGCCACCGATCCGAAGTCATTGCAGGACGCATTGCAGGCAGCGTTGGCCGCGCTGGCGAACAGCCAGGGCGCCGTCCCGGCACAAGCGATGGCGAGCGGCGCGGCAGCCAGCGCCGCGACTTCGGCAAACGGCCTGACCGGCACCCATGCGGAGCTGAACGGAACCTCGGACGGCAAGACGCTTGCGGGCGGACTATTCGGCGACGGCAAGGGATCGACCGCATCGAGGAGCACTCTGACGGCTGCCGCGACGACCTTAGCCGACCCATCCGCCGCGGCAAAAGCGGCGGCGGATGCAATGACGGCAACGGCTGCCGGCGGCGTGTCGGCAGACGATCTGGCGTCCTTCAAGAGCGCTACCGACGCGGCGACGGCGGCACTGGCTGCCGCACAAGCCGCGGCCGGCGCCGCGAGCACGACGGCCGCCATGCAGACCACTGGCAATGCCGGCGCGGCGGAGGCGGCGAACGCCTTGTCACCGCAGGTCGGCACGACCGACTGGGAGGACGCATTGAGCCAGAAGGTGGTGTTCCTCTCGAACGCGCATTCGCAGAGTGCCGAGTTGACCTTGAACCCGAAGGATCTGGGACCGTTACAGGTTGTGTTGCAGGTTGCCGATAACCATGCACATGCGCTGTTTGTTTCGCAGCATCAATCCGTGCGCGAAGCCGTCGAAGCGGCGTTACCGAAGTTGCGCGAAGCAATGGAATCGAACGGCATTGGACTGGGGAGCGCGAGCGTCAGCGACGGCTTTGCGCGCCAGGGCAGCCAACAGCAGAACGCCGACTCCGGCCGATCTGGGGGTCGTTCGAGCGGCGCGAGCGGATCGTTTGGCGGCGGCACAGACCCGATCGACACGACGGTGAGCGTCCCGACACGACGCACGATAGGCCTGGTCGACACATTCGCGTGACGGGAAGTAACGCGCACCAACATTCCCTGGACCCCGAAGGCATGACCGGCACACGATTCCGGTGATTTGTGAATGGCGGCCTCCAACGGGCGCCAATTTGCATCTGGCGGTGGAGAAAGTACCGCGACGGCGCGCGGAGCGCCGCCGGATGTATGACGGCCTTGTCACCGTGGCCGAATGTGCGAGAACCCGGATTCCAGATGGTCCACTACCGGGTCTGTGCGAGGGCTCCGCTTAAGTGCTGGCGGTGTGAAGCGGCTTTCTTTGCCTACTTTCTTTGCCGCGGCAAAGAAAGTAGGTGCCGCCCCGCACAGGGGCAACGCAAATAGACCACCGCGACCTCAAGGAAAGGCCAAAGGCCAAACCCAAAACCGCACCCCCGCACCAAAAACAAGAGATAGCCCGCAATAACCCTTCTTTTCGACCCATCGCGCCGCAGGCAAATAAACAACAATCACCCTCACCAGCACTAAAGGCAAGCAAAGCAAACCTCATGGCAACCACGACCGCAAACCAGCAAGCCGCGCCCGCTTCCCCGGGCCCCTTGAAGCGCATCATCCTGATCGTGCTCATCGCGATCATTGCCGCGGGCGCAGCCGGCGCGGGGGTGTGGTTCTTCATGTCCAAGCGCGCCCCCGCAGCCGGGTCGGCGGAAACCGCCAGCGCGCCGGCGCCGCTCGCCGCGCCGCTGTTCTTCCCGCTCGAATCGATGACCGTCAACCTGCAATCGGACGACGGCCAGCCGCACTTCCTGCGCATCGGCCTGACGCTCAAACTCACCGACGCGAAGACCCAGCAGGAACTCACCGAACACATGCCCGAAGTGCGCAGCCGCATCCTGCTCGCATTGTCGAACAAGCACCCTGAAGAACTCGCGCCGCTCGAAGGCAAGCGCGCCCTCGCCACGGAACTTCAGACGCTGATCGAACAGCCGACCGACAAGGGTGCCGCGCCGATCCATGTCCAGGACGTGCTGTTCACCGAATTCGTCGTGCAGTGACGCCGGTCGTGACGTTAATCAGCGCTGCCATCATCAACCGCCACGGGATGCACGAGGAATAAGGAATGGGCCACGAAGAGTTCATGTCCCAGGAGGAGGTCGATGCCCTCCTCAAGGGCGTAACCGGCGAAACCGACTCGGAAGCCGAGCAAAGCGACCGTGCGGGCGTACGGCCCTACAACATCGCGACGCAGGAACGCATTGTCCGCGGCCGGATGCCCGGCCTCGAAATTATCAACGACCGTTTCGCGCGTCTGTTGCGCGTCGGTATCTTCAACTTCATGCGGCGCTCGGCGGAAATCTCCGTCGGTCCGGTGAAGGTGCAGAAGTACAGCGAATTCACCCGCAACCTGCCGATCCCGACCAATCTGAACCTGGTCCACGTGAAGCCGTTACGCGGCACGTCGCTGTTCGTGTTCGATCCGAACCTGGTGTTCTTCGTGGTCGACAACCTGTTCGGCGGCGACGGGCGTTTCCATACTCGCGTCGAAGGGCGCGACTTCACGCAGACCGAGCAGCGCATCATCAACAAGCTGCTCAACCTGGTGTTCGACAACTACACGGCGTCGTGGAAAAGCGTACGTCCGTTGCAGTTCGAATACGTGCGCTCTGAAATGCACACGCAGTTCGCCAACGTGGCGACGCCGAACGAAATCGTCATCGTCACGCAGTTCTCGATCGAGTTCGGCACGACCGGCGGCACGCTGCACATCTGCATGCCGTACTCGATGATCGAGCCGATCCGCGACATTCTCTCGTCGCCGATCCAGGGCGAGGCGCTCGAAGTCGACCGCCGCTGGGTCCGCGTGCTGTCGCAGCAGGTGCAGGCAGCGGAAGTGGAGCTGACCGCCGACCTCGCGAAGGTGCCGGTCACGTTCGAACAGATCCTGAACATGCGCAAAGGCGATGTTTTGCCGATCAACATTCCCGAACACATCACGGCGAAAGTCGATGGCGTGCCGGTAATGGAGTGCGGCTACGGAATTTTCAATGGTCAGTACGCGTTGCGGGTCCAGAAGATGATCAGCGCAGCCGACACGATGAAGGAAGGTGGATATGAGTGACCTGAACGCAAAACCCGAGGCTGAACTGGCCGCCGGCGAGCCGCAACTGGCCGCCGACGCCGCCGCTGCCGAAGACGACGCGGCCATGGCGGACTGGGCCAGCGCGCTGGCCGAGCAGAACGACAATACGGAAGTCAGCGCGACCACGGCCGGCGTGTTCCAGCCGCTGTCGAAAGTCGAGCCGACCTCGACGCGCAACGACATCGACATGATCCTGGACATTCCAGTTCAGATGACCGTCGAACTCGGCCGCACCAAGATCGCGATCCGCAACCTGCTGCAACTCGCCCAGGGTTCGGTGGTGGAACTGGACGGCATGGCCGGCGAACCAATGGACGTGCTGGTCAACGGCTGCCTGATCGCGCAGGGCGAGGTGGTGGTGGTGAACGACAAGTTCGGTATCCGCCTGACCGACATCATCACGCCGTCCGAACGTATCCGGAAGCTGAATCGATGAAACGCGTTGCCGGTCGCGCCGCGTCGCGCACTGTCCCGACTTGCGACGCACTGGCTGCGAACGTCGCGGCGATGGTATCCGCCTCAACGTCGTTGTTCTTGCTGCTCACACCCTCGGCCGCTCACGCGGCGGATATGAACGCGGTCAACAACGCCGCGAAAATCGCCTCGGGCGTCGGTGCGGGTACTGCCGTTCCGGCGCTCGGCGTCGGCGCAGTGTTGCAGACCATTGTCGGCCTGCTGGTCGTGATCGGTCTGGTGTTCGGTTGTGCATGGCTCGCTCGCCGCCTCGGCCTGCAGCCGGCGAATCGCGGCGGCCTTGTGAAAACCATCGGCGGCGCCTCGCTCGGCGGCAAGGAGCGGGTCGCGGTGGTCGAGATCGGCGATACGTGGCTCGTGCTCGGCGCGGCGCCCGGCAATGTCCGCCTGCTTCACACCATGCCGGCAGGCTCGGCCGCCGTCGATCCGCTCAGCGCCACGCAGCCCGGCACAGCCGGTGCGTCAGGCGCAAGCGCTGCTCTGCCGGGCACCTTCGGCCAGCGTTTTCGCGATGCCTTGAAGGGCGAAGTCGGTAAACGTTTCAACGGGCAAGGCGGCGGGGTTCGGTAATGCAGTTCAGTCTTCCATCGGCGCGTCACGCGCAATCCGCCCGTATGTTCAGCACCGTCCCGACGAAAGTGATCTCCATGCTCGGCCGCGCGCTGCGCCGTGTCGCGCCGGTCGCGCTGCCGGCGCTGCTGCTCGCGCTGCCGACGCTGTCGTTCGCCCAGGCAGCCGGCTTGCCGGCCTTCAACACGAGCCCCGGCCCGAACGGCGGCACGACGTACTCGCTGAGTGTGCAGACCATGCTGCTGCTCACGATGCTGTCGTTCCTGCCGGCAATGGTGCTGATGATGACGAGCTTCACGCGCATCATCATCGTGCTCTCGCTGCTGCGCCAGGCGCTCGGCACGACCACGACGCCGCCTAACCAGGTGCTGGTCGGGCTCGCGCTGTTCCTCACGCTGTTCGTCATGTCACCGGTGCTCGACAAGGCCTACACCGACGGCTACAAGCCGTTCTCCGACGGGTCGATCCCGATGGAGACCGCGGTCAATCGCGGTCTCGCGCCGTTCAAGACGTTCATGCTGCGCCAGACCCGCGAAAGCGACCTCGCCCTGTTCGCGCGCATCTCGCACGCCGCGCCCATGCAAGGTCCGGAAGACGTGCCGCTGTCGCTGCTGGTGCCCTCGTTCGTGACTAGCGAACTGAAAACCGGCTTCCAGATCGGCTTTACGATTTTCATCCCGTTCCTCATCATCGATATGGTGGTGGCGAGCGTGCTGATGTCGATGGGTATGATGATGGTGTCGCCCGCGACCATTTCGCTGCCGTTCAAGCTGATGCTGTTCGTGCTGGTCGACGGCTGGCAGTTGCTGCTCGGCTCGCTCGCGCAGAGCTTTGTTTAACCGTGCTTTTTAACGGCGTTTTTAACCACGCCTCGCACCCTTCACGCTTCCGGTCCCAACGCCATGAATCAAGAATCCGTCATGACGCTCGCGCACCAGGCCATGTACGTCGGCCTGCTGCTCGCCGCGCCGCTGCTGCTGGTCGCGCTGGTGGTCGGTCTGGTGGTGAGCCTGTTCCAGGCCGCCACGCAGATCAATGAAAGCACGCTGTCGTTCATCCCGAAGCTGCTGGCGATTGCCGTCACGATGGTGATCGCCGGCCCGTGGATGCTGACGACCATACTCGACTATCTGCGCCAGACGCTCACCAACATTCCGACGCTCGTCAACTGAGCGCGGCGCCGGTCACTTCCCCTTCCCCGCCGCGATGTTTTCCGTCACCTACGCGCAACTGAACGCCTGGCTCACCGCGTTCCTGTGGCCGTTCGTGCGCATTCTCGCGCTGGTCGCCACCGCGCCGGTGCTCGGCAACCGCTCGCTGCCGATCCGCGTGAAGATCGGCCTCGCGGCCTTCGTCACGATCATCGTCGCGCCGACGCTCGGCGCGCTGCCGCAAGTCACGGTGTTTTCCGCCGAAGGCGTGTGGATCATCGTCAACCAGTTCCTGATCGGCATTGCGCTCGGCATGACCATGCAGATCGTGTTTCAGGCGATCAGTGCGACCGGCGACTTTGTCGGCCTCGGCATGGGGCTCGGCTTTGCGACCTTCTTCGATTCGCAGGCAAGCAGTTCTAGCCAGGTGCTGTCGAGCTATATGAACACCATCGCCATGCTGGTGTTTCTGGTGATCGACGGCCATTTGCAGATGATCAGCGCACTGCTCGCCACGTTCCAGTCGGTGCCGGTCTCGGCGAACATTCTCGGCGCGCCCGGCTGGCGTACGCTGGCAAATTTCGGCAGCACCGTGTTTTCAGCGGGACTGCTGCTGTCGCTGCCGGTGGTGGTCGCGCTCCTCATCACCAACCTCGCGCTAGGCATTCTGAATCGCGCCGCGCCGCAGATCGGCGTGTTCCAGATCGGCTTTCCGCTCACCATGCTGATCGGCATGCTGCTTCTGCAACTGATGACCCCGAATATGATTCCGTTCTTCATGCGGCTGTTTGATGTTGGGATTGATCAGATGGGGCGGGTGGCGGCGGGGTTCAGGTAGTGAGGCTTGAATAAGGGCGCTACGTGGCCTTTGAATCGCTACCTTGTAGCGAGTCCGTAATCTTTATGCTCGCCCAGAGCGGGCATTTTTTCGCGCGTAATCCAAACTGAAGTGACTTGCTTTGCGCGCGGTATTGCATCCGCGTCTGCACAAGCAGTATAGGTCGCCGTCTTAGGTCGCGACTTCCATGCTTCCGACAAAAAATGCGACTGTCTGCGGCGGCGCCTCTTTGGCCCACATCAGGCATCGACAAATCGTTACAAAAATATCCGTCTTTTCGGACTTATCGGATACCTGATCTCGTTGGAATTTGCCGAAATGTACTACGGCATAGGTGTGCTCAGCTATGGCACACGATCCCGTACATGTTGGCTCATTCCATAAGGGGGCGTTGAGAATGCCGGGACAGGAAAAGAACGAAACAACGCATCTGTTTGCAACCTTCGGTGAGCCGGGATACAGGCGTACGCGCATCGACGGAGACAAGACCCATGCGTAAGGCGCTCGTGGTGCAAGGCAGCCCGACAACGACAGGCGGCCTCGTCATTGGTGGCTCGGCCACTCACATGGCGGACCACGGCACGCCGTTCGCGCTGGATGGCGACGAAGCAACGTGCGGCAAGTGCGAGGGCGTGTTCAGGATAGTCGGCACAGCTACGCGCCGCTGCTACAGGGGACAGCCCGGCGTTGTCGAAGGCGATCCGGTGTTGTGTCCATGCGGACGCAACTATGTGATGGCCAGCCTTAATCCCGGATGTTTTTACTGGATCGACGACATCGCGGTGGCGGCGAGCAGTGTTGCATCCACCATCGACAATTCATGGCTGGCGACAGGCATCTATGACGAACAGGTGCGCGGCATAACGACGTTGGTGAACCTCGAAGGCTATCCGTACTTCGTCGAATCGCCTGACGGCCGGACTGTTTCAGGGCGACTTGATGAAGACGGCCGCATGCCGCGCGTCCGCGCAGATGCAGCCGCCAACTACAGAGTGTATTGGGGGGACGAAGCCCTTGCGAGACAGGAAGGAGTCTGAACAATGCCGAACAAGATGACCGTGGTGAAAACCAATTCGACGCCGAATTCGATCAAGGAAGTGCAACTAAAGGCACTGACCTTTCGGGAGTTGTGGGATAACTATCCATCAGGCGACCCTTACGATAGTCCAGCCTATCGCGACCAATGCGCTATTCGGATGAGTGTGACATTTCACCGTGTCGGCGTCGAAATGAAGTCATTTTCACAGAAATTGGTTAAACCGCTCTCCGGCCAGCCATCCATTGGCCGGATCATGCTTGATGGCAAAGCCACTGCGACGCGAGCCGACGAATTAGGCGAGTGGTTGCAATTGCGTCCGTTTGCGGGACTTCCAAAGGCCGAAGATATAACAGGTGCCGATTGGGAATCAAAGGTCAAGGGCCGCACCGGTATCATTCAATTTTCCCGGTATTGGACGCGCGATGGCGAAAACGTAGGCAACGCAAGCGGTGGGCACATTGATCTTTGGAACGGTTCACGACTGACGATCAGCGGCTTTTTTGACGGCGTAGCGACTATTGTGGGCATCCAGTCATTTCGGCAGGGGGCAAGCGTGGCTTCGGATCTGAGTTACTCCGATCTGCGTGGCTCAAAATCAATCCTGTTCTGGGAGATCAAGTGAAGCGCTTTGGTGTCTCGCTGGTCGGTTCTTTTGGCGGTCTATTCCTGACATGGGCATGTTTATATGCATTCAGTCACACTCAATGGCCACGTCATTCCAATGGGTCCATAGCCAGGTGCCATGAACTCGGTAAATGCGCTGTCTCGTGGTGGGACACGGCGCTTCTTCTCGCATACTTGTTGGGGCCGGCAATGCTTCTGGGTGTTGTCAATGCAGCAGCATGGAAGCGCTGGTCTGCCTTGAAATGGGCCGGTTGGTTTTCTGGGATATCGATCTTGACGGTCGCGTTATATGCGACTGATTACATCTCAGCGGGCTTTTAGTTTTTTCGTCGGTTGGGCCAGCACCAGCATCCGCTGCACAATGCAGCGCACGCAAAAACAAGAAGGGCGGACCCGGCTCACACCGGCTCCGCCCTTCTCCGTTTCAGACTACTCGTGCTATCAGTTCAGGTACTGGAACAGCGAGATATTCTGAATCTTCGCGAACGCCTGCTGCGCCGCTTGCAATGCAGCCTGCGTCATCGTGTACTTGCCGATCGTCTTGACCATGTCGGTCTGCGTCAGATCCGCCAAATTGCTCGAGGTCTGCAGCGTGTTGGTTTGCGTGACCGTCTGCAATGCCTGCACTTCCTGCTCGCGGCCACCCACCGCCGCTTGCGCCGTCACGACGTTGTTCATCGTGTTCTCGAGCTGGGCCATGCTGGTGGTCAGCGCGCTCTGGAAGCTGGCCGTCGAGGCGCCGCCCGACACCGGCGTTTGCAGCGTGGTGATCAACTGGCTCAGATTGGCGAACACGTCCATGCTGCCTTGCGTGGCCGGCGTCACCGTGAAGCTGTCGCCGGCGTTCGGCGCACCGGTGATCGTCACCGACTGGCCGCCGAGCGTGATGGCCGAACCGGCGGTGAATGCCTGCGGCGCACTCGTGGTCACCGCGCCGGTAGCCGGATCGGTCTGGCTCACGGTGTAGGTGGTCGCCGACGAAAAATTGATCGAATATTTGTCCGCGTTGGTCGGGTCGGTCGGGTTGTTCAGGCTCACCGAGCTGATCACGCCCGTGCCGGTGTTACCTGTCGTCGCGGCCGGCACCGCACTCGTGCCGATCGGCGCCACGCTGCCGAAGATCGAAATGCCGTTGTCGCCGGTCTGCACGACGTGCGAGTCGGTGATCTGCACGACGGGCGTGCCGGTGTCGCCGGAATAGGTCACGACGCCGGCCGAATTCGTGGTGTACGGCTGCGCGCTGCTTTGATAACCGGCGAACAGGTAGTTGCCCTGCGGATCGGTCGAATTGGCGAGCGTCATCAGCTGGCTGCGCAAGCTTTGCAGCTGCGTCGCGATCGAACCGCGGTCGCCGTCGTTCAGCGAGCCGTCGCCGGCGCGCAGCACCAGCGTATGAATGGTCTGCAGCACGGTGTTGACGCTGCCGAGCGTGGTGTCTTCCTGCTGCAGCGAGGCGAGCGCAGTGCCCTGATTGGTGGTGTATTGCGACAGGGTCGTCGCCGTCGAACTCAGCTGCACCGCCTGTGCCGCGCCGAGCGGATTGTCCGACGGCGTGGAGAGGCTCACGCCGCTCGAAATCTCGGCATACAACTGCGACAGTTGAGCTTGCTGATCGCTCATTGTCGCAACGTTCATGTTGAAATACTGCGTGCTGGAGATGCGCATTGTCAACGCCTCACTGGAAGATGCCGAGTATCGTCTGGAACAGGGTCTGCGCGGTCTGGATGACCTTGCTGTTCGCCTGATACAGCTGCTGATACTGAAGCAGGTTGGCTGCTTCTTCGTTGATGTTCACGCCCGAAACCGACTGCTGCGCGGTGGTGATCTGCGTCACCAGCGAGCTCTGCGCCGTGCTCGAGGTCTGGATCTGGTTGGTCTGGTTGCCGATATTGTTGACGTAGTTCGCATACGCGCCCGTCAGCGTGACCGTGCCGCCCGACATCGCTTTGGCGGTGGACAGGTTCGACAACGCCAGCGCGTTGCGGCCGTCGTTGGTCGCGCCGGTGTTCGGGCCGATGGTGAACTTGTCGCCGGCAGCCGGTGCGTTGCTGATCGTCACCGACACATTGTTCATCTGGCCGGCGGTCGCGTTGTTGATCGTGAGCGTGGCGCCGGTAGCCGACGAATACGGCACCACGGTCGCCGCGCTGGCGATCGTGTACGTGGTGGGAGGCGTACCGGCCACCGTCACCGTCGAACCGGCCGGGAAGCCGGACAGGCCCGTGCCGTCGTACGACAGCGTGGTGGTCGAGTTCGGCATGGTGTAGCCGGCCGTCACCGTGCCCTGCGTAATCGTGGCGGTGCCGGTGTTGCTCGCGGCGGCGGCGGCCAGCACGGGTGCGGCGGCGGCGATCGCCGATGCGTCGGTGGTGGCGGTCGCGAAACTGTTCAGCGCGCCGCGCGTCGGCTCGACGGTGAACGAGTCGCCGGCGTTCATCGTGCCAGTGGTCGAGAAATTCAGGCCGTTGATCGGCTGGCTCAGGTTAGTTGCCGAACCCACCACGGTGCCCGTCGAATTGTCGGTCAGCGTGTAAGTGGTGCCGTTGTAGGCCAGCGTGTAGTCGCCGGTGGTCGGCTGAGTGGGGTCCGCGAACGACACGTTCAGCGACGCATTGCCGGTATTCTGCGTGTTCGCGTAGACCGTTGGGCCGCCCACCGAGAACAGCGCGCCACCTTTGGCGCCGGCAAGCGTGATACCCAACCCGTTTTGCGCGTTGACCTGCGCGGAAAAGCTCACCGCAATCGCGCCGAGTTGCGCCTCGCCCGGATCGAGCGTCTGGCTGCGGAACGCGAGCAGGCCGCCGAGCGTGCCGCCGTCGATCTTGCTGTCGGGCAGGTTCTGCGGCGCCGCCGCCGGGTTCGCGCCGGCCTGGCCGAGATACTGCACGGACAGTTCACTGGTGTCGCCGGTGGAAGGCGCGGTGCCCAGGTTGTAGCTGTTGGCGGACGACACGAGCGGCTGGCCATTGCTCATGAACACACTGTAGCTGCCGTTGCTGTTGACCACGTTCACGCCGATCAACTGCGACAGGTTGGACACGGCGAGATCGCGCTGGTCCAGCAACTGGTTCGGCGGCTGCCCCTGCGTGCTGGCCTGGGCGATCTGTCCGTTCAACTGCGCGATCTGCTGCGAGTAGCTGTTGATCTGCGAAACGGTATTGGTGAGCTGCGTGTTGACGCTCTGGCGCAGCGCGTCGTATTGCTGACCCGCGGCGTTGATCTGGTTCACCAGCGTCTGCGCGCCGCTCATCGCGGTCTGGCGCGTCGCCAGGCTCGACGCATTGTTCGAGACGTTCTGCAAGCCGGTGAAATAGCTGGTGATCGCGCTCGCAATCCCGGCAGTCGGACTGCCGATCAGATTGTTCAGTTGCGAAATCAGCGTGTTGTACGTCGACAGCGAACTGCCCGACGACTGCGCGTTGTTCAGCTCAGTGGTCAGATACTGGCTGTACTGGCGCGTCACGGTCGTGGTCGAGACGCCTTGCGGCAGATAGCCCGAGCCCGTGTACTGGCCACCGCTTTCCGCATACACCGGATTTTCGATGGTGTAGCCTGGCGTCGACGCGTTGCTGATGTTCTGGCCGGTCGTCGTGAGCCCCCACTGGGCTGCATTGAGTCCACTGAGGCCGAGATTGATGAGATTGGACATGCGTCATCCTGAAGGGCGACACCGTACACATGCCGCCGCGTTACCTGAACATTCTGTTTAACGGCCTCAACAGGGAAAAATTGAGGTCATCCCGATGTGTGTTCGACGTTTGTTTCAACGCTTGCGGCTAGCCCGCCTGGCTTGTCACTCATCGCGCGCAGGCTTGCGGACGGTGTGAAAACGGGGTGCTCGAGCACCTGGTGACGGACCGGCCAGGCAAACGTTGCGCGAACAGGCCCGCTCACGCAGCGCCGATCCTGCATTGCAGTCAGCGCACCAGCGAACGGCGCTTCATTTCGAGCTGCGTGATCAGACGTTGCAGCGTGTTTTCCGCACTGCCCGGCAGCGTCAGAAAGCGAAAGCCGAGTTGATAACGCTGCGTGCCGTTGGGCAGCGCGGTGGAGCGATGCGACACGAGCTGCAGATCGAGCGAAAGCCGGCCGAGCGCGCCGAGCGCCAGTTCGCAATCCATCAGGCGCGTGCCCATCGGCAATTCGGCCACGCGTTCGTCGGTGGTGCGCATGCCGACGCCGCCAAGCGAGAGGTCGTGAACCTCGAAGCGGAATTTGTCGCCTTCGGGCAGAAGGCCGGTGCACATGTACGGGTCGAGAATCGGCGCATCGACGCGGAAATACTCGCGGCGCTGCACGTAAAACAGCACCTCGGGGAAGTCGGCCTCGAACGCGGGCAGTCCTTCGAAACGGGTTTCGCGCGGCGTGTTGGTGGCGAATTCCACGCGCACGCCGTCCGGCTGCGCGTGGAACTGACTGCGCGGCGCACCAAGCAGGCCTTTGTTCTGATCGGACAGTGCGCCCCAATCGAACGTGAAGGTGCGCCCGCGCACGTCGACGTCGAGCAGACGGGTCACGAGTTGTCCGCCCGGGTACTGAACGGTTAGGAAATCGCCGCGATTGACGAGATTGCGCAACTGAACGCCGATCTCCAGCGGGTTGCGACGGCCAAAATCATTGGCGCTTTCGTCGGTCGGTTCGTGCGGCTGACCGTGCGTGTCGGTCTGGCCGTTCGACTGGTTAGTATCCATGGGCTTGCCGGTATGCTTGTTCTTGCGGGCGCGTGCCAAGGCTCCTGCCGGGGCTTTCGCGCGGTCTTCATCGAAGCCGCAGCACGCGCGTCAAACCGGACATTACAACGCTTTCCGGTCTTGGGTGTAACTGATTAGCGGCAGCGTCCGGACAAAATTTAGGGCGTGCGATGAATTATTTACGCAAACGGTGAAAACCGCATTATGCCTCTCGCGGGTAGGCCGGCCGCCCACGGCGACCGGCCCCGTCCGTCTTTTCATGCACCTGGCCCCGTCGCGTGCATGGCTTTGATCCGATGGAATGCCCGGATAGTTCGAACTGCGTGACGGCCGTTCAGCCCATTTTCTGCATGATGGACATCAGTTTTTTCGCGTAATGCGGATCCGTGGCGTAACCGGCGCGCTGCATGCCGTTGGCGAAACCGCTCACGTCATGTGCCGAATTGATCACTTGCGCGTAACGCGGATTGCCCTTGAGCAGGCTCGCGTAGTCGGTCATGGCTTCCTGATACGAGTCGTACGCACGGAATTTTTCGACGGTGCGCTGCGGCTTGCCGTTCACATATTCAGTCGTGACCGTCGACACGGTCTTGCCGGTCCAGTCCTTGGTCGCCTTGATGCCGAACACATTGTGGCTGGTCGAACCGTCCGCCTTCCTGATCTCGCTCTTGCCCCAGCCCGATTCGAGCGCAGCCTGACCGATGATGAAACGCGCCGGAATACCGGTCGCCGCGCTGGCGGCCTGGGCAGGCCCGGCGAGCTTATCGACGAAAGCGTCGACCTTCGGCGAACTGCCGTCGCCCTTGAGCGGCGGAGTGAGCGCGCTGTTGGCCGAATAGCCTTTGCCCATTGCCAGCTGCCCGTTGGCCTGGGCATTGCCGTATGCTTTGGCGAGCGCGTTCAGCGCGGCGGTCTGGCCTTCGTCGCCGCCGCTGCTGCCGCCGCCCAACGCGTTGGCCATGCCGGCGAGACCCCCTGCACCTGCCGCACCGCCTCCCACCTGCATGCCCTGGTTGCGCATCAGTTGCTTGAGCATCGCGTCAGCCACGCCAATACCCTTTTGCGAAAGCTGCTGCGATAACTGCTGATCCATCATCGACGTGAAGGTGGCGCTGTCGTGCGAATCGAACGGACCGTCTTGCGGGGTCGCGTCGCGCATGCTCTTCAGCATCATCTGCGTGAACACCGCGTCGAACTGTTGCGCGGCCATCTTCATGCCGGCTTGCGGGGATGCCTTGGCCTGCGCGCTCAGCTTCGCGAAGCCCTGCACGTCGAGCGCGAAGCGCTGGGTCAGGTCGTTCGCCGAAGCGGCGGAATTGGTCGTATCCGAATTCATCCTGTGTCTTCCTTAGATGATTTCCAGGTCGGCGCGCAAAGCGCCCGCCGCTTTCATCGCCTGCAGGATCGACATCAGATCCGCGGGCGTCGCACCCAATGCATTGAGCGCCTTCACCACCTCGGCGAGATTGGCGCCGGCGGTCACCAGCTTCAGTGCGCCGTTGTCCTGCTTCATCTGGATCTGCGACTGCTTGGCCACCACCGTCTGGCCGTTGGAGAACGCACCCGGCTGGCTCACCACCGGCTGCGTATTGATCACGACCGAGAGGTTGCCGTGCGCCACCGCGCAGTTCTGCAGCGTGACCATCTGATTCATCACGATCGAGCCGGTGCGCGCGTTCAGGATCACCTTCGCGGCGGCTTGCGCCGGCTTGACGTCGAGGTTCTGCAATTGCGCCATGAAGGCGACCTGCTGTTCCGGATCGCTCGGCGCGTGCAGCTGGATCGTGCGGCCGTCGAGCGCGGTCGCCGTACCGCTGCCGAACGCATTGTTCACGGCGGCCACCACGCGCTGCGTGGTGTCGTAGTCCATGTCGTTCAGGTCGAGCTGCATCGTGCCGGCTTGCGACACCGAAGTCGGCACCGCGCGCTCGACGATCGCGCCGCCGGCAATGCGCCCAGCGGCCAGCGTGTTCACCTGCACCTTGCTGCCGTTCGCGCTGGCGCCCGCGCCGCCGACGGCGAGATTGCCCTGGCCGAGCGCATACACCTGGCCGTCGGCGCCCTTCAGCGGCGTGAGCAGCAGCGTGCCGCCGCGCAAGCTCTTGGCATTGCCGAGCGAGGACACCGTCACGTCGATCGCTTCGCCGGGACGTGCAAACGGCGGCAACACCGCCGTCACCATCACCGCCGCGACGTTCTTCAACTGGATGTTCGACAGCGACGACTGCTGGTTGGTCGAGCCCGCCGCCTGATTGTTGATCGAGATGCCGAGGTTCGCCAGCATGTTGGCGAGTGTCTGCGTGGTGAACGGCGTCTGCGTGGTCTGGTCGCCCGTGCCGTCGAGTCCGACGACGAGGCCGTAGCCGATCAGCGGATTGTCGCGCACGCCCTGAATCTGCACGAGATCCTTCAGACGCTCGGCGTGCGCCGGCGTCGCCACCGGCAACGCCGCGCAAGCGAGCGCGAGCAGCGCCGTGGCACGGCCGAGCTGAACGAATCGCATAAAGCGGTTAAGGCGGCCGGAGCGAAAGAAGACGGTACGCATGATCACCACGGCGACACGTTGAGGAAGAAGCGCTGCAACCAGCCCATGTTTTCGGCTTCGTTGAGATAGCCCTTCGCGGAGTATTCGATCTTCGCGTCGGCCACCTGGGTCGAGTAGACGGCGTTCAGGTTGGAGATCGTGTTCGGATTCACCACGCCGGAAAAGCGCACGAATTCATCGCCCTGGTTGATCAGCATCTGCTTTTCGCCGCTCACCATCAGGTTGCCGTTCGGCAGCACGCCCGTCACCGTCACGGTGATCGTGCCGTTAAACGTATTCGACGCGTTCGCGCCGCCGGTGCCGCTGAACACATTGGCGCCCGTGGCGCTCAGATTGGTCTTGCCGAACAGGCCACCAAGGAAACCCGCCGTCGGCACGTTGAAGTTGGTGTTGCCCGAGCGGTTCGCGTTGGCGCCCGAGGACTTCGTTGCGTTGACGTTTTCCTGAATCACGATGGTCAGGATGTCGCCGACATTGCGCGGGCGCTGGTCTTCGAACAACGGCCGGCCTGCGTAACCGGGGTTGAAGATCGAGCCCGGCGACTGCGCTTGCGGCGGCATCGGCGGCAGCGCCGTCATCGGCTGCTGCGTGATCGGCTGCTTGGGCACGAGGCCGCAGCCACCCAGGGCCGCGAGCAGCGTGAGCTGCACGAGCGCCTGCGCGGTGCGCGAATGAACCGGATTGCGAGTGAAGTGCGACATCTTGATTACTGCCTTTCGAGAAAACGCCGGGCCGCCCCAGGTTTTCGCGCCCGCCCTCGGGGGGACGGGCGCGAAGCGGCAGGGTGGCGGGCGCTATTCATTTCCAGTCCCTTGAGCCTTAAACCTGCATCTGGCTCAGGGTCTGCAGCATCTGGTCGGAGGTCGTCACGGCCTTGCTGTTGATTTCGTAAGCGCGCTGCGTCTGGATCATGTTCACCAGTTCCTGCACCACGTTCACGTTCGATGCTTCCACGTACCCCTGATTCAGCGTGCCGGCACCGTTCAGGCCCGGCTGCGCGACGTTCGGCGCGCCCGACGAAGCGGTCTCCGCGAACAGGTTTTCACCCTTCGCGTCGAGGCCGGCCGGGTTGATGAAAGTCGCGACCTGCATGGAGCCGAGCTGCTGGCTGTTGGTCGAACCGGCAACGGTGATCGACACCACCCCGTCGCTGCCGATGGTGAGCGAGGTCGCGTTGTTCGGGATCGTGATGCCCGGAATCACCTGATAGCCGCTCGAGGTCACGAGCTGGCCTTGCGCGTTGGTCTGGAACGAGCCGTCGCGGGTATAGGCGGTCGTGCCGTCGGGCATCTGCACCTGGAAAAAGCCCTGGCCATTGATCGCGACGTCTTTCGAGTTGCCGGTCTGCTGCAGGTTGCCCTGCGTATACAGACGTTCGGTGGCGACCTGCTGCACCCCCGTGCCGAGCTGGATGCCGGACGGCAGTTCGGTGTTCTGCGTCGAATTCGCGCCCGGCTGGCGGATGGTCTGATACAGCAGATCCTCGAACACCGCGCGCGAGCCCTTGAAACCGTTGGTGCTGACGTTCGCGAGGTTGTTCGAGATCACGTCCATCTGCGCCTGCTGCGCATTCATGCCGGTTGCGGCGATGTAGAGTGAGCGATTCACTATTCTTCTCCAAGGCGCCTGAGCGCCCGTTAGCTAAAGCTGAGCAACTGGTTGGCGGACTGGTCGTTCTTGTCGGCGCTTTCCAGCAGCTTGGTCTGCATCTGGAACTGGCGTGCGTTGGTGATCATCGAGACCATCGCGCTCACCGGATTCACGTTGCTGCCCTCCAGCGACGCCGGCGCCAGCGTGACGGTCTGATCGGCATCGGCGGGGTTGCCGTCGCCGGTACGAAAGAGGCCATCGTCGCCGCGCGTCATGGTTTGCGGATCCGGATTCACCAGCTTCAGCTGATCCACCGTCACCACCGCGGTGGGCGGATCGCCCGGCGTCAGCGCGGACACTGTGCCGTCCTTGCCGATGGTGATCTCCGCGCCCGGCGGCACCGAGACCGGGCCGCCGTTGCCGAGCACCACCTGATTGGTGGCGTTCACCAACTGGCCGTTTTCGTCGATATGCAGATTGCCGGCGCGCGTGTAGGCCTCGCCGCCGTCGGTGGTTTGCACCGCCAGCCAGCCCGGCCCCTGAATCGCCACGTCGAGCGGATTGCCCGTCTGCTGGATCGGCCCCGGCGTGTAGTCCGCGCCCGGCGTCGACGACAGCACGAAGGTGCGGGTGGTGTTGTCGTTGATCGAACTGCCGTCGCCGAACGACATCGGCACGGCACGGAAAGTCGCCAGTTGCGCGCGAAAACCGGTGGTCGATGCGTTGGCCAGGTTGTTCGCGACGATAGCCTGCTGTTCGAGCGCTTGCGTGCTGCCCGACATCGCGGTGTAGATCAGCCGATCCATGATGGGTGGTCCCGGTCGCTTACAGGTTGATCAGGGTCTGGTCGACCGTCTGCTGGGTCTTGATCGTCTGCGCATTCGCCTGATAGTTGCGCTGCGCGGTGATCAGGTCCACCAGTTCGCTCGTCAGATCGACGTTCGAGTTCTCCACCGCGCCGCCTTGCAGTACGCCGTGATTGGTCGAGCCCGGAGCCGAAATCTGCGCGACGCCGGATTGCGAGGTCTGCTGGAATTCGTTGTTGCCGAGGTTCACGAGACCGTTCTGGTTCGAGAAGTTCGCCAGCACGATCTGGCCGAGCGCCGCGGTTTGCTGGTTCGAATAGTTGCCGGTCAGCGTGCCGTCGGCGCCGATCGTGAAGCTCGTCAGCGTGCCGGCTGCGTAGCCGTCGGGCTGCAGCGAGTTCACGCCGTCCTTGCCGCCGTACTGCGTCGTGCCGGCGATGTTCAGCGTCAGATTCTGCGGCGTCGACGAACCGTCGGTGGTCGGGATCTGGAAGTTGTAGGCGAACGGCGTGGTGGTCGCGGTGCCGGCTGCGTCCGTCGTGCCGAGCAGCGTGCCCGACGAATTGAAGTTCGCGTGGCCGATCAGTTGCGCCGTGCCCGTCGAAGTGCCTGCATACACGTTCCATGTGCCGGCCGAGGTCTTGGCAAAGTACATGTTGACCGTCTGCGAGCCGCCGAGCGAGTCGTAGACCGTCGTGCTGGTCGAGTAGTTGTAGGTCGACGAGCTGTTCTGGTTGAATGCCACGGGCGTCGGCGCGATCGCGACGCTGTCGCCAGTAGCCGGCGTGCCGTTGAACGTGATGGTCTGGCCGTTCCCCAGCGAGATCGCCGTGCCCGCCGTGTACGTCGCGGCAGCGGACGTCGTGCCGAGCGTGGTGTCGGTGACCGTGTAGGTTGTCGGGGTCGTAAAGTTGACGGTGTAGCTGTCGTTGTTCGTGCCCGAAGCCGTGTTCGTGATGGTCGCGCCGGGCGTCGTGAGCGTGCTGCCCGTGACGAGCGTCGGCGTCACGGCCGGCGTGCCGAGCATCAGCGGATCCTGCGCATTCAGGTTCAGGCCGGCGACGATCTTGGTGGTCGCTTGCGGCGCGATGTTCGCGGTCGGCACGGTGAGCGGCACGGTTTGCGCGGTGTTGATGATGCCCGAACTGTTCGCGGCGTAGCCCATCAGTTGCAGGCCTTGCGCGTTGGTGATGAAGCCGTTCTTGTCGAGCTGGAACACGCCGTTGCGCGAGTACACCAGCGAGCCGTTGTTCGACAGCTGGAAGAAGCCATTGCCGTTGATCGCGACGTCGAGCGCCTGGTTGGTGCTCGTGATCGTGCCTTGCGAGAACTGCTGCTGCACGTCGGCGAGCTTCGTGCCGATGCCGATCTGGTTGCCCACCGCCGTCGCCACCGAATTGGCGTACATGTCGGCGAACTGCGCAGCGCCGCTCTTGAAGCCAACCGTGTTCGCGTTGGCAATGTTGTTGCCGATCACATCGAGATCGCTCGACGATGCCGACAAACCGCTCAAACCTTGTTGGTAACCCATGACGGTCTCCGTATCTGGAAAGTCGTGACTGACTGAATCTGAATCAGAGGATGGCGGCGACGCTGGTCAAACCGACCGTCGAGCCGTTCGACAACACGAGGCCCGGCGTGCCGTTGGCCTGCATGACGACGCTTTGCACCGTTGCGCCCGTAAGCGTGGTGGCCGTGGCCTGCTGGCCGTTGATCGTGCCGACCGCGCTGATCGTGTACGTGCCGTCGGGCAGCGCGTTGCCGGCCGAGTCGGTCGGCGTCCAGCCCACCGGAATCGTGCCCGCCGACTGCTTGCCGAGGTCGAGCGTGCTGACGATCTGGCCCGACGAGTTCTTCACCACCACCTGCAGGTCGCCCACCGAGTTGGCGAGCTGCACGCCGAACGCGCCGGCCTTGCCGCTCGCGACCGACACCGAACTGCCCGGCGCGAGCACGGTCGAGCCGATCAGCAGCGCGGCTTGCGACTGCTGGCCCGCCGACATCTGCGTGGCGAGCGAGGTGAGCGTCGTGTTCAACTGGCTGATGCCCGAGACCGTGTTGATCTGCGCCAGCTGCGAGGTCATCTGCGAGCTGTCCATCGGATTGGTCGGATCCTGGTTCTTCAACTGCGCGACGAGCAGTTGCAGGAAGGTGTTCTGCAGATCGGTCGCCGACGTGCCCGAGGTGCTGCCCGTCGAGCTCGTGGAGCTCGACGCACTGTTCGTGCCGTTCATCGTATCGAGCAGCGTTTGCGACACGTTCGTGCCATTGCTGCCGATGGAGGTGTTGGTGGTCAAGGAGCTCTCCTCAGGTTCCGATCGTGAGCGTTTTCAACATCAGGGTCTTGGCGGTGTTCAGGGTCTCGACGTTGGCCTGGTACGAGCGCGAGGCCGAAATCATGTTGACCATTTCCTGCACCGGATCGACGTTCGGCAACGTGACGTAGCCGTCCGCATTCGCGGCCGGATTGCCGGGGTCGTAGGCGGTCTTCATCGGCGTGGGGTCGTCGACCACGCCGGTGACCTGCACGCCGCCGACCTGCTGGCCGGAAGCCGTGCGCGCGCCGCCCAGCGGGCTGACCGCGAACACGACCTGCTTGGCCTTGTAAGGCTGGCCGTCCGGGCCGGTCGTGCTGTCCGCGTTGGCGAGATTCGACGCCGTCACGTTGAGCCGCTGCGACTGGGCGGACATCGCGGAGCCTGCGACACCAAAAATGTTCATTAAAGATGGCATGTTTTCCTGACTTCTCCTGTGTCGGCCGGAGTTAGCGCTTCAGCGCTTACTCCGGTCCCATGCAACGCAGTTGCACGGGTTGAGCCGGCTTCACGTTAATCCCGTAGCGATTGTTCCTGCGTACTGCCGAGTCTGTCGCCGTGGCTTCTTACGAGCCCGACTGGATCGCCGACAGCATCGTTTTGATCTGGCTGGACAACACCGTCATGCCCGATTCGAAGTGCAGCGTGTTGTCCGCGAACTGCACCCGCTCGGTGTCGATGTCGACTGTGTTGCCGTCGAGCGCGGGTTGCGTCGGCACGCGGTATTGCAGATTGCCGTAGTCGTCGGACGTGCCGCCGGTCGGCGTCAGCGTCGACTTGCCGGCCATATGGCCCGGCGCGGTCGATACCATCGACATGCCGCTCGTCACGCCCGCGGGCTGCGTCATGGCCAGCGGCGAGTTGTTCGACGCAGCGGTTCCGGCGCTGCCGCCGGCCTTCTTCAGCGCACCGGCGAGCGACGAAGCGAAGTCGACGTCGCGCGCCTTGTACCCGGGGGTATCGGCATTGGCGATATTCGACGACAGCAGCTCCTGCCGGTAAGCGCGCACATCGAGCGCTTCACGGCCAAAGGCGAATTCGGCATCGAGTTTGTCCAGCATAAGAATCTCCGGAGAACGTTCCCGAGGCTTCCCATGCGCGCCTCGCATGAGGACTGCGCCAGGCGGGAAGACCTTTTTGCATGAGGTGCATCTTATGGGCCGAACGCAAGCGGCAATCGGACGAATAACCGGGAAAGGGGGCTTCTATTCAACGTTTGCGCAAAGGGGGCGCTCACTAGAATGCAAGGCGTACCGATGCATTCGATGGAGAAACACCATGGACCAGCCCACCTTCGAGCCGACGCACCGCGCAAACCGCGCGGCGGTGCATCGCGTGGGCGCGGGCGCTCATGCCGCACGGCGTGCTTCGCGCGCGGCCTCGCGTCTCCTGACCCGGCTCGTCGTGAGTCTGACGGTGTGGGTCGCCGGCGGCATCGTGCTGCTGCCGGCCAGCAGCCAGGCTCAGGAAGCCGGCGGCCCGATCGTGATTCCCGGTCCCGGCGAAAAAAATCCGGCCGCGCTCGCCGATCTGGCCGAGCACATGCAAGCCGCGCCCGCGAGGCGCACCGGCTCCGCCGCCACGCTGGCGGCCGCCACCGCGCAGTCGCTGACGCCGGGCCAGACGTCCCGCGACGCCGATTCGTTCACGCGTGCCGCCAATGCGAGCGGCTCGATCGTCATTCCGGGCGCGGGCGAACCGCCGGCCGCGCCGCAAATGATCCGCACCAACTTCAAACCCGACGCCAACGGCGTCGTGACGATTCCCGCGCCGGGCAGCGCCAGTCCGACGGACGGTGTCGCCAAAGTCAATGTCGTGCCGGGTTCGCGTCAGGTCGTGCCGGTCGTGGTCACGCCCGCGCCGCAACTCAGCGGCGCACGGCAAGTCACGGGCGTGCGGCCGGTGGCCGCCAACGCGCCGCTCGCGGCTGCGGCCGGGGCGTCCGCGGCGGCGGGCTTCGACAGCCTCGCTTCACGCGGTGAGCCGCCGCAATTTGGCGCGAACGGCAAGCCGGTCGCGCCCACGGTGGTTGCCGCTCCAGTTCCTTCTACGGCCGCTGCGCCCGCTCCGGCCACGATTGCCCGTGCGTCGGCCGCGCGGCCAGTCGCACCCGCAGTCGCGCAGCAGAATCTGCGTCCCGCGACCGTTGCGCAAGCCGCGCCGCTTCCCGGCCAGCAAGATCCCGAGGCGATCCGCAGCGCTGCACTCGCGTTCCTGCAGCAGCAATCCGCCGGCTTGCCCGGCAAGGTCGACATTACCGTGGCGGCGGCTTTTCCGCGCGGTCTCAGCGCTTGCACGACGCTCGAGCCGTTCATGCCGAGCGGCGCGCGCCTGTGGGGCCGCATGACCGTCGGCGTGCGCTGCGCGGGCGAGCGGCCGTGGACGATCTATCTGCAGGCGCGCGTTTCGCTGCGCGCCACCTACTATCTGGCCGCCCGCGCAATGGCGCCGGGCGAAGTGCTCACCGCCGCCGACCTCGTCGCACGCGACGGCGACCTGACCGGCTTGCCGCAGGCCATCGTCACGGACCCCTCGCAGGCGGTCGGCTCCGTCACGCTCACGCGTGTCGCCGGCGGCATGCCGCTGCGCCGCGACATGCTGAAAAGCGCGTCGGCGGTGTCGATCGGGCAGACGGTGCGGGTCGTGGCCGCGGGCGAAGGGTTCGCGATCTCGGCGGAAGGCAGCGCGATGAACAACGCGTCGCCGGGCCAGCAGGTGCGGGTCAAGACGGCCAATGGCCAGATCATTTCCGGCATCGTGAAAGACGGCTCGACCGTGGAGATCCAGCTGTGAACCGCCGCGGCGCGCGCGCCATGACGCGGATCCACCCGACCCGCCCGACACCGGCTCGGGCCGCCGCGAAAGGCGCAGCGAATGACACCACCGGCGGGCTCGCCAAGGGGCCGGATCGGCTTGAAAGACAAGGCAAAACCTGGAGCGATTGCGCTAAAGTTTTGATCACCGATTGCCGTTATCAGGATCAAATCGTTCAGGAAGCCCATCGTGAAAGTCGATTCCACAACCAATTCGAATCTGCCGACGTTGAAAGACGCCCTGTCCCGCTCGCAACAAAGCGACGCGACGACCGCGAACAGCAACGCGCAGAGTGCGGGCACAAGCTCGCCGACCACCACCACCGGTTCGGGCGACGCCAGCGTCAGCCTGTCGGGTCTGTCGCAGCATCTGCGCAGCCTCGCGGCGTCCGGCTCGGCCGACATCGACACGGCGCACGTCGAGTCGATCAAGCAGGCCATCAAGGACGGCTCGCTGAAAATCGACTCCGGCAAGATTGCCGACGGCGTGCTGAACACCGCGCGCGAACTGTTGCAAAGCAAAACCTCGTCGACCGGCAACTGATCGACGCATCGAATTACGGTGAAGTGCCGGGCGGCGTTCGACAAACCCGGCTCGCGAATCATGCGCGAGCCGCCGTGTTCAGCGAGTTGTTGAGATGAAAGACGCCCTGCTTGCCACCCTCGTCGAAGAATATTCGGCCGTCGAGGCATTTGCCTCGATTCTGACGCTCGAGACCAAGGCGCTGACCGCCTTGTCGCCGCTGGAACTGCTGCCGCCGATCGTCGAGAAGAAAACCGCCTTGATCGGCGAACTCGCCAGGCTCGAAGCCACGCGCGACGCATTACTTGCGGAGATGGGCTTTCCCGCTGGCTGGTCCGGCATGGAACTCGCGGCCAGCGCCGATGCGCGAGTCGCCGAGCAATGGTCATTGCTGCAGAAGGCCGCCGAACGCGCGCGGCGCTGCAATACCAGCAACGGTGAACTGATCCGCGTGCGGATGGACTACAACCAGCGGGCGCTGACGGCGCTGCAGGTGGCCGTGCCGCAGAAGGCCGGTTTTTATGGTCCGGATGGCCGGATTCCGGCGCGTCCCGCCGTGTAAAGACCGTCACTGGACCTGCGCCTGCACGGCCTGCTTCACATGGTGAATTGAAAGAGGGTTCGTCTTTTGACGAGCCCTTTTTTCTTTTCAGCCGCCCACTTCAAGCAAACCTCACTCCTTCTCCCACACGTTAGCCATCCGGCCAGGTGGCGCGGATTGGCCAGCCGCGTTGAAATCACAGCTTCCCCTTACTGAGTCGCTCCGTCGTCCCGAGCGTTTTCAAAACTCTCCGGACGTGCATCGGCGGAGTGCTATCCACTAGCGAGGTTGTGTAATCGTGCGTATGATTCGAGGAGTGCAGAATGAAAAGTGCCGAGGTTATGAAACTCATTCAAGCGGCTGGTTGGCGGCTGATCCGCATATCGGGCAGCCACCATCATTTCCGTCACGCGGCAAGAGCCGGTCTCGTGACCATCCCGCATCCGAACAAAGACCTTCCGCCCGGCACGTTGAACAGCATCTTGAAACAGGCGGGACTGAAATGAAAAACCTGACTTTTCCAATCGCGATTGAACCGGGCAATGCGGATCACGCGTTCGGCGTGATCGTGCCCGACATCCCGGGTTGTTACGCAGCAGGCGATACGCTGGAAGAAGCCTACGCGAACGCGAAAGAAGCCATTGAGGCGCACCTTGATCTGCTGCTCGACGAAGGCTTGCCGATCCCCGCGCGACTCTCGCTGGAGGAGCATCGGAGCAATCCCGACTACGCGGATTTCACATGGGGACTTGTCGCCACCCGGAATATTCCCGCCTTGAAGAAAGCGGTACGTATCAATATCTCGTTGCCCGAGGTGTTGGTTCAGGAAATCGACACTTACGCCCAGGCGCGCGGCATGTCGCGCTCGGCCTTTCTGGCGCTAGCCGCGGAACATGAAATGGCCGATGCGTGAAACGGACGGGTTCAGATCCGCCGTCGGAGCATTGATTTGCTCCAGCGTTGAAACACTGCACCCGCGCTTCAGGTCGCCTCGGCGTTCGCCCAGGCCATCTCGCGCAAGCGCGTGCGCAAACGGGCCACGGCCTGGCTGTGCAACTGGCACACCCGCGACTCGCTGACTTCCATCACCGCGCCGATTTCGCGCAGGTTCATGCCGCGTTCGTAATACAGCGACATCAGCAGCTTTTCGCGCTCCGGCAGGCGATCGATCGCCTCCACCAGCGCCGAGCGCAGGCTGTCGTCGAGCAGCGCCGACAGCGGGTCCGAATGGTCGACACAGTAGCGGTCGAGGAACGGCTCGTCGTCCGCCGAACGGTCGAAGTCTTCGTAATAGATCAGCTGGCTGCCGTGCAGATCCTGCAGCATCGACTGATACTCGTCGAGCGGCATTTGCAGATGTTCGGCAATCTCCGTTTCGCTCGCCGAACGGCCCAGATTCTGCTCCACCTTGTGCACCGCCGTCTCCACTTCGCGCGAGGTGCGCCGCAAGCTGCGCGGCAACCAGTCGTTGCTGCGCAATTCGTCGAGCATCGCGCCGCGAATCCGCTGGCTCGCATAGGTCTCGAACTGCGCGCCCTGGTCTTCCTTGTAGCGGCTTGCCGCGTCCAGTAGTCCGATCATGCCGGCCTGGATCAGATCGTCGAGATCGACGCTCGCCGGCATCTTGGCAACGAGCTGCAAGCCGAGGCGACGCACGAGCGGTGCGTACTTCGTCAGAACGTCGGCTTGGGAAATCTTTCCCTGAGCGTTATACATCGTGCTCCCCTTGTCCTTGTGCCGCCCTTCAGGCGTGCTGCGCAGACGGTTGGTCGGCGTGTTGCGCCGCTGTAACTGTCGCAGGCGCCATCCACGGCGTTTGCGACGACATCGCTGGCCGCATCGGCCAGTACTGCAATTCGGCGGCGAGATGCCGGAAATCGCGCGCAGCCGGTGTCGACGGAAACGCATCGACGACACAACGCGACAACTCCAGGGCTCGCGCCATCCGCGCATCGGCGGCAACGCAACCGGCGTCTTCCAGCGCCACCGTCAGGTAGCGCCCGGCCACGCCGGCCAGGTTGGCAAAAGCGGTATGCGCGTCGTTTACGCTCTGCACGTAGTTCACCAGCACGCGGAACTGCGCGATCGCGTGCCCGTAATGCAGGCGCTTCATGCACGCGTACGCGTCGGTGATTGCCTGCGCGGCCATGCGCGTCACGATCATCACGTCGTGCGCCTGCTGCGCGAGTGCGGACAGGTGGCCTTGCGGATCGAGTTGCGCGTCGATCAGCACGACGTCGGCCGAACCACGCAACACCACGCCGAATTCCGCGGCAGTGTGACCTTCGCGGTTCAGACGCGAGGCGGCCAGCACCGAGATACCGAGCGGGTGCCGCGCGGCGGCGTCGTCGAGCGTCATCTCACCGCGCATCACGGCGGAGAAATTGCCCGCGCCGCGCACACCGCCGAGCATCGCGCTCACCGACTTTTCGCCGAGGCACTCGTCGATCACCAGCACGTCCTTGCCCTGCTGCGCCAGCGCCGCGGCAAGGTTCACCACCGTCGTCGTACAGCCGGCGCCGGCCGAGCCGCCCGTCACCGCAATCACGCGCGAGCCGCTGCGAGCCAACATCCGCCGCAGTCCTTCTGCCTGATCGGAGATGAGCTTATCCAAAGCGAACCTCGTGCAATTCGGCCGTGGAACGCGCGGACAACGCGGACAACAATCCCGGAATGTCGTCGTCGTGCGGCACGAACGGCGAGTTGTCGCGCGGTATGCAGAAGGTGCTCTTGATCAGGAATTTGCGGGTCGCGACGTACAGGTTCTCCGGCACCTTCTGACCGGTCGACACGTAATGCACCGGCAGCTTGTAGCGGATCACCGTATCGAGCACGCCGCCGAGATTGGTGGCTTCGTCGAGCTTGGTGAGAATGCAGCCGGCGAGCGGCTGCTGGTCCGGCGCGCGCTGATAGGCCTGCACGACTTCGTTGAGCGTGTCGCCGTGGCTCGTTGCGTTGAGCAGCAACAGGCGCTGCACCGGCTGACCGGCGTGGCACAGCATCGCGATCTGGTCGGAAACGAGGCGGTCGCGCTGGCTCATGCCGATCGTGTCGATCAGCACGATGTGCTTGTTGCGCAGTTCGGAGAGCGCGAGTTGCAGGTCGGCGCCGTCTTTCACCGCATGCACCGAGACGCCGAGAATCTTGCCGAAGATGCGCAGTTGTTCGTGGCCGCCGATGCGGTAGCTGTCGGTGGTGAGCAGCGCGACCTTGCTGGCGCCGAAGCGCATCACGCAGCGCGCGGCCAGCTTGGCGGTAGTCGTCGTCTTGCCGACGCCTGTCGGGCCCATCAGCGCGAATACGCCGCCGCGCTCCATCAGCGCGTCTTCGTCCTCCATCACCGGCAGATTCGATTCGAGTACCGAGCGGACCCAATCCATACCGCCTTCCATGCTCTCGACATCGTCGGGCAGGTTGTCGACCATCATCTGCACGAGCTGCGCGGAGAAGCCGGCGGCAAACAGATGCTTGGTGAGGGCGGCGCGCGCCGGGTTGCGGCGCTGACGCTCGCCCCACAGCAAGCCGGCGAAGTGTTCTTCCATCATCCCGCGCATCGACGACAGTTCGCTCATCACGGTGTCGTTGACGACCTGCTCCATGCGCGTCTTGATCGCTTCGGCGACCGAGGCGGGCGTGCGGGCGTCCTCGCTCGATGACGACTGCGGTGTGTTTTTCTGCGCGGCGCGGCGCGCGGCAGCTTGCGCGCCTTCGCGCGCCCAGTCGGGCGCGTCGACGGCTTGCGGCGCGGCGGCGTTGCCGGGTTCGACGGCGGCGCCGAGACCCCTGGCCATCGCGGCGGCCGGTGTCATCGCGGCGGGGCGCGCGCTGTATGCGCCTTGTTGCTGTTGCTCGGCGGCAATGCGGCGCGCGTGGTCGATCAGCCAGGGGTTCGATTCGGCCATCGTGCGCGGCGTCTGCGCGTCGGCAGCCGATGCTCCAGGTGCGGCCGGCACGCCGGCGGCTTTGAGGAGATCGGCGCGAATATCTTCGGTGAGACGCGAGGCTGCGGCACGGGCGCTCGGGCGATCGAGGCTGACCGGTTGCGACGGCGCCCCCGTGGCTGCCTTGACCGGTGTGCCGGGCAACGTGGCCTTCGGCGCGCTCGCGGCCGGCTTCATGACGGCAGCCGGTGCGTCGCTCGCGTCGTCGTCGGCGTGGCTGGAATGGGCGTTCGAATGGGTGCTGGTGTTGAAAGCGCCGTTGCCCGGATTCTCCGCACCGGCTTCCGGGCTTGCGCCGAACACCGACGAGAACACATCGGGCATGCCGCTCGCATACGGGTTCGTCTGCATCGGTGTTGCGGCCGGCAAAGCGCGCGGTGCCGCAAGCGCGGGCTGTCCGCCCGTGACATTCATCGGCCCAGCCTGCGCCGCACCGGCGCTTGCGCGCGGGATCTTCGGCGTGATGGCGGCGAGGTCGCTGTCGGCCAGCGCGACGATCTCGACGCTGCCGTCGTCCATCGTGCGATTGGAGAGCACGACGGCATCCGCGCCCAACGCTTCGCGCACGAGACGCAGCGCATCACGACTGGTAGCGCCGACAAATTTACGAATGTTCAAGCTGGACCCCCGATGAGGTAAACGGACTAACGGACCGGCAACACACCGCTTCCCATTGAGATCATTATTGCGAAACCCGTCGAGTCATGATCGATGGATAAAGACCGTTAAAGGTGGGCAATTCGGGCGATGGAAACGTGTCTGGATTCACGCGCACACTGGTTTGAAACACGCTCTGCGGCTGCGTCCAATGGCGCTTTCTCGGGCACGGCGTGTACTCCGCCATCCGCTTGCGGTATGAAAAATCAGGCGCCGAAATGAAAACCGGCGCTCGATGAGCGCCGGCGACAGACATGGGCCGGAAGTGAAGTCGGCCGCCATGAACCAGGTGCGCTAACCGTGCGCACCGATCAAATTCACCACCTTGATATTGCGCGTGTCGGGCACTTCCGCATACGACAGCACCTTCAACTGCGGCAGGCTGCGGCGCAGGAAGCGCGCAAGCATCGGCCGCAAAGCGTGCTGCACCAGCAGCACGGGCGCGAGCCCGAGATTCTGCTGACGCGTCATCGCCTTCTGGGTTTCGTTCAGCAAGGTATGCGCGAGACCTGGTTCGAGACCCGGATTGGAACCGGTCGAGAGCGCCTGTGAGAGCACCCGTTCGAGATTCGAATCGAGGCCCATCACCTGCATGTCGCCGGTGCCCGGGAACCACTGCTGCGTGATCGCGCGACCCAGCGCGAGGCGCACGGCGGCGGTGAGGTCGTGCGCGTCGGTGAGCTTCGGCGTGTGTTCGGAGAGCGCTTCGAGAATCGTGCGCATGTCGCGAATCGGCACGCCTTCTTCCAGCAGGTTTTGCAGCACCTTTTGCAGCGTGGTGAGCGGCAACGACTTCGGCACCAGATCGTCGACCAGCGACGGCGTGTCCTTCTGCATCCGTTCGAGCAGTGCCTGCACTTCCCGGCGGCCGAGCAGTTCCGACGCATGCGTGACCACGAGGTGATTCAGGTGCGTGGCCACCACCGTGCTCGAATCGACCACGGTGTAGCCATAAACCTGGGCCTGTTCGCGCAGATTCGTGTCGATCCAGATGGCCGGCAGGCCGAAGGCGGGATCCTGTGTCGGCGTGCCGGGCAGCGCGGCGGAAACCTGGCCCGGATTGATCGCCAGCCATTGCCCCGGATACGCTTCGCCAACGCCCACCTCCACGCCCTTTAGCGCGATGCGATAGCCGTTCGGCCGCAGTTCCAGGTTGTCGCGGATATGAATGACCGGTGGCAGAAAGCCGATTTCCTGCGCGAACTTCTTGCGGATGCTCTTGATCCGCTTGAGCAGTTCGCCGTCCGAGTTCTTGTCGACGAGCGGAATCAGCCGGTAGCCGACTTCCAGGCCGAGCGTGTCGATCATCGTCACGTCGTCCCAGCTGGCTTCGGTGTTTTCGACCGGCGCCATCGCGGCCGGCGCGACGTCGACGAGCGCCGTGGTGTTCTTGCGATCCTCGGCACGCTTTTTCATGGTGCGGCCCAGCTGGATCAGACCGCCGCCGAGAAGCAGAAACGCGAAATGCGGCATGCCCGGAATCAGGCCCATCAGCACGAGAATGCAGCCGGTGATCACCAGCACGCGCGGATTCGTGAACAACTGGCCGGTAAGCTGCGTGCCGATGTCTTCGTTGGTCGCGACCCGCGAGACGATCACGCCGGCCGCCGTCGAAATCACCAGCGAAGGAATCTGCGCAACGAGGCCGTCACCAATGGTCAACAGCGTGTAGTTCTTGCCCGCGGACGCGAAGTCCATGCCGTGCTGGACCATCCCGACGATCAGGCCACCCACGATGTTGATCACCATGATCAGCAGACCGGCGATCGCGTCGCCGCGCACAAACTTGCTCGCGCCGTCCATCGACCCGTAGAACTCGGCCTCCTGCGAAACTTCGGAGCGGCGCTTGCGGGCCTGTTCCTCGTTGATGAGGCCGGCGTTCAGGTCGGCGTCGATCGCCATCTGCTTGCCGGGCATCGCGTCGAGCGTGAAGCGCGCGGACACTTCCGCGATGCGCCCCGCGCCCTTGGTGATCACCATGAAGTTGATCACCATCAGGATGATGAAGACGACGATACCGACGGCGAAGTTGCCGCCCACGAGGAAGTGGCCGAACGACTCGATCACCTGGCCGGCCGCGTCCGGTCCGGTGTGGCCTTCGAGCAGCACGACCCGCGTGGACGCCACGTTCAGCGAGAGGCGCAGCAAGGTCGAGAACAGCAGCACGCTCGGGAACGCGGCGAAGTCGAGCGGCTTCATCGTGTACATGCTGACGAGCAGCACCATCACGGACAGCGCGATGTTGAAGGTGAACAGCAGATCCAGCAGGAACGGCGGCAACGGCAGAATCATCATGCCGAGGATCATGCAGATCAGCACCGGCCCGGCGAGGGCGCGCAAATTGGTGCCGCTCAAGGCATCCGGCCGTCGAGCGAGGAAACCGGCGCGAGCGTTCATGCGGAGGCTCCTGAAGCGTCGTTATCGGGGTTCATGGCGGGATTGAGCGTGTCGGCGGCTTCCTGATCGGCTTGGTCGTCCGATACGCCGCCCTTGTCGAGTTCGGCGGGCACGTCGAGCTCGGTCGGCGCCATCGGCACGGCGCCGCCTTCGGTTCTGAAGCGTCGCAACTGATACACCCACGCGAGCACCTCGGCGACCGCGCCATACAGCGGGCCCGGAATCTCGCGGTTCAGTTCGACGTTGTGATACAGCGCCCGCGCGAGCGGCGGCGCTTCCAGCAACGGCACGTTGTTTTCGGCGGCGATTTCGCGAATCCGCGCGGCCACCAGGTTCACGCCCTTGGCGACGACTTTCGGCGCGCGCATCTCGCCGTCGGTGTATTGCAGCGCCACCGCAAAGTGCGTCGGGTTGGTCACCACCACGTCGGCCTTGGGCACGTTGGTCATCATGCGGCGGCGGGCAATCGCACGCTGCTGCTGGCGAATCCGGCCTTTGACATGCGGATCGCCTTCGCTTTCGCGGTGTTCGCGCTTCACTTCTTCCTTCGACATGCGCAGTTTCTTGTGGAACTGCCACAGTTGATACGGCACATCCAGCGCGGCGACGACGAACATGCCCGCCACCGTCATGCCGCAGCACACGGCGATCAGATGCACGGTGTTGGCGAGCGCGAGCTGCAACGGCTGGGTCGCCAGCGCGAGAATCTCTTCACGGCGGTTCCAGATCGCCGTACCGCCGATCACGCCCACCACCAGCGTCTTGACGAGCGACAAGCCGAGCTGGATCGGTCCGTTGATCGAAAACATCTTGCCGAGGCCGGCGATCGGATTGAGGCGGTCGAACTTCGGTTCGAGGCCTTTTGACGACAACTGCCAGCCGCCCAGCGCCATCGGCGCGAACAGGGCGGCCGCGCCGGTAAAGGCGAGGATCGGCAGTAGCGCGTAAAGCCCTTCGCGGCTCGCCACGCCCGCGCCGATCAGCATGCGGCGGGTTTCGAAGGCACCGGCATGATCGAACGTGAAGGCCGCGCGCAACATGCCCTGCAAATGTTCACCAATGCTGCCCGACATCCCCCACACGCCGAAGAACCCTGCCGCCAGCAGGGCAAACGTGGACAGCTCCCGCGAACGCACGATCTGCCCTTCCTCGCGCGCCTTCTGCAGGCGCCGGGGCGTGGCTGATTCGGTTTTTTCGAGGTCGCTATCCTCTGCCACAAACGCTCTCCAGTCGGCTGAGGCACGACGCCTCTTTCCAGTGAGAGCGATTATTCCCGCTCGACGCAAGCACCGATCGGCGGATAAGGACGGAGAAAGGGGGGTATTTCGAGGGATGAAAGCGCGGGAAAACCGCCGGGTCAGTTCAGTGCCGCGCCTCGATCAGAAGGCCACGTAAGGCGCCTGACCGCCGTTCAAGGTCTGATCGAAGCCGTAGTAGACGTGCCGGCCGTAGAAGAACGGCAGACCGAGATCGAAGCTGCTGCTGCCGCCGATCTGTCCGGCGAGATCATTGAATGCATAGTTGCCGCCGTTGCCGAACAACGTCGCCGCACTCAGGATGCCGATGCTGGCGGTTGCCTGGTTATTGTTCAATCCGACCAGCGTCACCGACCGGGTTTGCGCTGACGACGGGCAGTAAAAGCCCGCGAAGTTGCTGCCGCACAGCGCGATGGAACTATCGGTAAAGAAGTAGCCATTCGAGCCCGAATCGAGGAACGCCTGCACCGTCGTGCCGTTGAACACGCTGCTGTTCAGATCGCCGAAGGTGTCGGTGGTGAAGATCTGGACGCCGGTGAGCGCATTGTTCGACTGCGTACCGATGCCGAACACCAGTGTGCCGGTGGCGGAAGACGCGCCGGTGGTCGGCACCGGCGGCATCTGCACGATCACACCGTTGTTGTCGGCCGGGAAATAGACGACCGGATTGGCCACCTGTTGGGCCAGCGGCACCGGCGTGCGGGTACAGGAGACGCCGCCCGGACACGCGAAGTAGTTGCTGTAATTCATGGCGGTTGCCGCGCTCGCGCAAACGCCGCCGCAATCCGTGGGCGACGTGCCGATGCCGAGAATGCCGTTGGCGCCGAGATCGCCAACCGTGTTCTCGGCCGAGCCGCTGCCGCAACCGCGTGTGGGCACCGTGCTGGCGTCCTTGTCGCCGATGATCTGCAGCGGAATCGCCGCCGTCGTTCTTTCACTGCCTATCGCGATGGTCGCGGTGCGCACCGTGCCCCAGGTGAAGCCGTCCGCGAAAGTCGCGCATTCGGCGAGTTGCGCGCCGCTGCCGCTGACGGTACTGACAGGCAACGTATTGAGCAGCGAGGGGTTCAAAGCCGAGTTGACCACGCGCAACCCGAACGAGCCGGTATCGACCTGGATATTGTCGATAGTCTGGCAATTCGAGTTCGATCCGGGCGCGCAGACGGTCACGCTGACCGTCGGAATGTTGACGACCCCGCTCGTGCCCGGACCGACCGTGATCGGCACGGTGTTCGCCGCGGTCGCGGCGATCGGCTGCTGGGTCGGGCTGGCCGGCAGCGAGCCGCCGTTCAGCGTGGTCGACGAATCGTTGGAACTGCCGCCGCCACCGCCGCACGCGACGAGTGCCGACACCAGCGCCACCGCCGCGACGGCCTGCATCCAACCCTTGAACTTCACAGCAATATGCTTGGTTCGCATGTTTCGTCCTCGCTATTACTGGATGTCGGAACCGCTGACGCCGGCGGGCAGCGCGGGCGGCAACCACGCCTGGCCGCTGAACGCGCCCATATGGCCGCCGGAGCGCACCACGAGGCTGCTCTGGTCGACCGCGACGGGGCCACGGCCGCCGCCGCGCGCCGCGCGTGCGGCCTTCACGCCGGCCACATACTGCGGAAAATAGCTGCCGAGCAGATCGTTCAGATCCGGCATTTGCGGGCCGCGCCATGCAATGCCGAAGACGGAACCGTCCGCGGCGAGATATTCGCGGACCATGGTGCCGTTGCCGAGCGCCGTCTCACGCACCGTATAAGAGGAGGAAGCCGAAGCTGAGGAAGCCGCGCTGGACGCGGAACGCATCACGCCCTGGGCCGCGTTGACGGCGCCGCTACCGGGCTGGACGGTGCGGGAAGAAACGGACGCGTCAGAAGGCGGCGTCATGGGGGCGCCGCCCAGTCCCGCACGAGCGGACTGCACGATGAATAACGAACAGGGCAAGGCAAGCGCCGTAACGATGCCGGCGCGGCGTACAAGACTCCACATGACGAAGCTCCTCCCGAGCTGCCGCTCGGCTCGCAAACGTGCGAACCGGCTGCATTTATGCAGATCATACGGCACCGCTGCGGTCACACTCTGGAAACGTTCCCCATCGTGCCACCGGCCGGAGGCTGCGTCCTCCGGAGCGCCGCGCTGCTGCTTGAGCTCGTAGTATGCCTGTGGTTTGTGTCGGTAGACAGCAAGCACGCGCGGGGGCGCAGCTTGCTATGCGTACGGCTTACGGCTGGCACGCGGGCCGCCGGCCCGCGACGTGCCTGCCGTTACGCTGCTGCGCCGCCGGCAGGTCAGAAACCGAGGCTTGCCAGCAGATCGTCGACTTGCGACTGGTCCTGCACCACATCCGCCTTGCCTTCCGGATTGATCTGCGGACCGTTCAGCAGATGTTCGGGGCTGCCGGTCGGCGAGACTTCGGCCGCCAGCGCCGCCGCGTTCGCCGCGAACTGCTCGCGCCGTTCGAGCGCGATGTTCTCGACCAGCACGCCGAGCAGTTGCTGCTCGATCAGGTACACGACATCCGTGATCTTCTTGATGACCTGGCCGGTCAGATCCTGGAAATCCTGTGCGAGCATGATCTCCATGAGCTGCGCATTGGTCGCGCTTGCCGCCTCCGGCACGCCGCGCAGGAAGGTTCGCGTGTCGTTCATCAACGCGCGCACTTCCTCGCGCTCGATCGGCGCCGCATACCACTGCTCCCAACGCGCGTCGAGTTTGCCCGCGTCGTCCTTCAACTGCTCCTGGAGCGGTTTGGCGACGTCGATCGCGGACAGCACGCGCTCGGCGGCCTGCTCGGTCATATCCGCGATATATTTCAGACGGTCGCGAGCATCGGGCACGGCTTCCGCCGCACGCTCGACATGCTTGTCGAGCCCGAGCTCGCGCATCGAGTCGCGCAGCGTGCGCGTCAGTTGTCCAATGCGGGCGAGGATACGGTCGGACGCGAAGTCGCCGCTCTCGTGGACCGCTTCGGCGCCTTGCGCGTTGGTCGGCAGATTCACATCAGCTCCCGGCTTTGGCCATCTTCTCGAGAATCTTGTTGAGCTTCTCGTCGAGCGTCGCGGCCGTGAACGGCTTGACGACATAACCGCTCGCGCCGGCCTGGGCCGCCGCGATGATGTTTTCCTTCTTCGACTCGGCTGTCACCATCAGCACCGGCAAATGCGTCAGGTTGGCGTCGGCGCGGATTTCCTTGAGCATGGCCAGACCGTCGAGGTTCGGCATGTTCCAGTCGGAAATCACGAAGTCGTACGTGCCCCCGCGCAAACGCGCGAGACCGGCCTGACCGTCTTCCGCCTCGTCGACATTCGAGTAGCCGAGCTCTTTGAGGAGGTTGCGAACGATCCGGCGCATCGTCGGAAAGTCGTCAACAACCAGAATCTTCATTCCCTTATCCATTTCATTCCCTTTGCTTTATCCACGGTGCGGCGCCTGACCGCCTCAAACCGGCGCCTCAAATCCTACTGGCGCGCATCATACCCGCTGCACGCGATCGCCCATCGACGACAAACGCGCCATCACGCGCCGGCTCATTTCCGGCAACGAGGCGATCTCGTCGGCCGCGCCGAGCGCAATCGCTTCGCGCGGCATGCCGAACACGATACAGCTCGCTTCGTCCTGCGCAAGGGTGTATGCCCCTGCTTTCTTCATGTCCAGCAGTCCGGCGGCGCCGTCGCGCCCCATCCCGGTCAGGATCACCCCGACCGCGTTCTTGCCCGCATGCTGCGCGGCCGAACGGAACAGCACATCCACTGACGGACGATGCCGGTTCACCGGCGGTTCGTCCGAAAGGTGAGCAATATAGTTCGCGCCGCTGCGGGCAAGCAACAGGTGAGCGTGGCCGGGCGCGATATACGCATGCCCCGGCAGCACGCGTTCGCCGTGCTCTGCCTCTTTAACGGTAATCCGGCACAAACCATTGAGGCGTTGTGCAAAAGATTTTGTGAAACCCGGCGGCATATGCTGCGCGATCAGCACCGCTGGCGCATCCGGCGGCAGCGGCACCAGCACTTCGCGGATCGCTTCCGTGCCGCCCGTCGACGCACCGACGATAATCAGCTTCTCGGTACTGAGCAGCGGATTATTGAAGAGCGGCGCGGCGCTGACCGGCGCATGCGCGGCATGGGCGGCCGTGTGCTGCACCGGCGCGGCCTGGCGCACGCGCGCACGGGCCGCCGCGCGAATCTTGTCGGCAAGCTTTTCCGAGTAGTCGAGCATGCCGTCGCGAATGCCGACTTTCGGCTTCGTGACGAAGTCGACCGCGCCAAGTTCCAGCGCGCGCAGCGTGATTTCGTTGCCGCGCTCGGTCAGCGACGACACCATCACCACCGGCATCGGCCGCAGGCGCATCAGCTTCTCGAGGAAGTCGAGGCCATCCATGCGCGGCATTTCGACGTCGAGCGTCAGCACGTCCGGATTGTGCTGTTTGATGAGTTCGCGCGCGACCAGCGGGTCGGGTGCGGTCGCCACCACCGTCATGTCCGGCTGGCCATTGATGATTTCCGTCATCAGGCTGCGGATCAGCGCCGAATCGTCGACGCACAGTACCTTGATCTTTTGCACAGCGCTCACGCCTCCTCTGTAGTTCTGGCGTTGTTTGAATTAATCGGGCGCGGGCCGGCACCGAACAGCTCGACCTTCGGGCGGGCGGCGGTGGGCGTCGAAAACAGTTCGACCCTGGGTTTCGACGCGGCCGGCGTCGAGAACAATTCCACCCGTTTGCGCGCCGCGGCGAGCCGCTCGGCACGCGCCTGCGCGCTTTGCCGCATCAGCGCCTGTTCGCGCTCGGCCACGCCCGCTTCCTGCTGCAGGCGCAACTTCTTCACCATCACCTGGCCGGTGCGCGGCATGAAGGCCACCTTGCGCGGGTGCGAACCTTGCAAATCCTCGGCGACGATGCGGATCTTCTCGAGCGCCAGATAGCGGCGCACGAACTCCGAATTGCGGTCGCCGATGTTCATCGTCGTCATGCCGGCGAGCACCGCGCCGCCGCCGAACACCTTGGCTTCGAAGCGCTCGCGCCGGCCACCGGCCTTGATGAGCTCGTTAATCAGCACTTCCATCGCGTACGCACCGTAGCGCATCGAATCCGACGCGGCTTGAGCGACGTCGGCGCCGTCGTCGGGCAACATGAAGTGGTTCATGCCACCGATACCGGCCGTGCGATCCTGAATGCAGGCCGCCACGCAGGAACCGAGCACGGTGACCAGCACCATGTCCTCACTGGTGGTGTAGAACTCGTTCGGCAGCAGCTTCACGCCGGGGCGCTGGAAGTGGTTGTCGTAATACAGATTGGTGGCGATCGGCAGGGCGCTGCTCATACCGTCACCCCATTCGTCGTGTTGCGCGCCGCAGTTGCCGCCGCGCGCGCCGGCGTGCGCACGCCGGCCGCGTCACGCGACAGTTCGTAGACGGTCTGGCCGCGCAGCCTGAACGCCTGCGTGACGTAGGTGAAGTTTTCCGAGTGGCCGGCGAACAGCAGGCCGCCCGACTTCATCAACGGCTCGAAGCGCGCGAGCACTTGCGCCTGTGTCGGCTTGTCGAAATAGATCATCACGTTGCGGCAGAAGATCGCGTCGAATTGCGAGCGCAACTGGTAATCGCGGTCGGTGAGGTTCAGTTGCTGAAAGCGCACCAGCGCGCGCACTTCCGGGCGCACCTTGACCATGCCGGCATGCGCGCCCGTGCCCTTCAGGAAGAAGCGTTTGAGCCGCTCGGGCGAAAGGTGCTTCACCTGGTCGAACTGGTACATGCCGGCTTCGGCCTTGGCCAGCACCTGGGTGTCGATGTCGGTGGCGAGCACCGTGGCCTGACGCGCGCCGCTCTCGCCGAGCGCTTCGATCAGCGTCATCGCGATCGAGTACGGCTCTTCACCGGTCGAAGCCGCCGAGCACCATACCGAAACCGGCTGCGCGCGGCGCGGCACGAATTCGGCAAGAATCGGAAAATGATGCGCTTCGCGGAAGAACGCCGTCAGATTGGTGGTCAGCGCATTGGTGAACGCTTCCCACTCGGCCGGATCGTTTTCCGCTTCCAGCAGATCGAGATACTGCTTGAACGTGTCGAGGCCGCGGGCACGCAGACGGCGCGCCAGACGGCTGTACGCCATATCGCGCTTGTGATCCGACAGCGAAATGCCCGCGCTGCGGTGAATCAGTTCGCGAATGCGGGCGAAATCCGCCGACGTGAATTCGAAATCCCGTCCCTGTTCGCCGGTTCTAACCGTTTCCGCCCGTTCGGGTCGGTGCTGTGCGCGCGTTGCCATCATGAAGATTCCTGCCTGCGATACGAGCCATCCCGCTTTCCGCCCAGGCGATATTCCCGGGAAGAAGGGATTGTGTTCGCGGGGTCGCGCCCGCCCGCGAGTTCTGCCGGCATGCAGTCGGCCCGCGACACGCCGATAAAGCGTGCTTCGAAGATTCGCCCCTCATGGAGCGAGATGCCGAATGACTGCATGTCTTTGTGCCACTTCCTAGAATGTTTCCCAGTCCGTGTCCGGGCCCGCCGCGGCCGCGCTTGCCGCGGCTGGACGTGCTGCGGATTCGGATGCCGCGCGGGCCGTCCTCGGCTTGAGAGCCGGTTCGGCGCGTGCGGCGCCTGCATCGTGATTGCCCGACGCTTGCGCTGTGCTGATTACCGCCGTGCCTGCGGCCGGTTGCGCCGCGCCATTCGTGGAGGCCTGCGGCACGGCTTTGGCAACGGGCTTGCTCTTGCTGCTGCTCGCGCGAGGCTGCGCCGCTTGCGGACGCACCGCCGCGCTGCTGCGCACCGGGCCGCCGGCCACTTTCCAGCCGTTCACCACCGCCTGCAATTGCCGCGTCTGATCTTCGAGCGATGCCGCCGCAGCCGCCGCCTGTTCGACGAGCGCCGCGTTCTGCTGCGTGACTTCGTCCATCTGCACGACCGCGCGATTCACCTGCTCGATGCCGCCCGACTGCTCTTCGGACGCCGCGCTGATTTCGCCCATGATGTCGGTCACGCGGCGCACGGCCTGCACGATCTCGTCCATCGTGGTGCCCGCACGGCCGACCAGCGCCGAGCCGCTTTGCACCTTGTCGACCGAGTCGCCGATCAGTTCCTTGATTTCCTTCGCGGCACTGGCGCTGCGCTGCGCGAGGCTGCGCACTTCGCCGGCCACCACCGCGAAGCCGCGGCCCTGTTCGCCGGCGCGAGCCGCTTCCACCGCCGCGTTCAACGCGAGAATATTGGTCTGGAAGGCAATGCCTTCGATCACGCCGATGATATCGACGACCTTGTTCGAACTGGTCGCGATGTCCTGCATGGTCGTGACGACCTGGCTCACCACGTCGCCGCCGCGCGTGGCGATGTCGGATGCGTTGACGGCCAGCTGGCTCGCCTGACGCGCGTTCTCGGCGTTCTGCCGCACGGTGCCGGTCAACTGCTCCATGCTCGACGCGGTTTCCTGCAGCGAGGCGGCCTGCTGCTCGGTGCGCTGCGAGAGATCCGTGTTGCCCATCGCGATTTCACGCGCGCCGGTGTCGATCGATTCGGTGCTGCTGAGAACCGCCTTCACCATCGTCGACATGTTTTCCTGCATGCGCTTGATACCGGCGAAAAGACGCCCGATTTCATTGCGGCTGAATACCTGGATCGTCTCGGACAGATCGCCTGCGGCAATGCGTTCGAAGCACGCCGTCGCGTCGGCGAGCGGCTGCACGATCAGGCCGCGCAGCGCGAAGCGGATACCCACCACCAGCAGCAGCGCGAGCGCCGTGACGGCGATGATCAGCGTCGTCATCAGCGAGATGTTCGATTGCGCGCTCGCCTGCTGGTCCACGGCGCCTTGCTGCAATTCCTTGATGACCGTCGAAGCCGCGCCGTCATAGGCGATGAACATCGGGCTGATTTTCGTATCGGCGACCGCGTGGTAGGCGGCCATGTCGTTCGCGTTGAGCGCCGCGAACTCCGGGTCGACGCCTTCGCGCATCATGCTCGTACGTTTGGCAAGCACGTCGTCGAGGGCCGCCTTGTCGACACCGGGCTTCGGTGCGTCGAGATAGATCTGCCAGCTCTGGTTGCCCTTTGTCAGCAGTTCCTGCGCGCGGTCGATCGCTTTCTTCGCTTCGTCCGCGTTGCCCGTGGCGGACAGCGTGTTGAAACGGTCCACCGCGAGGCGGGAACGCAGCAGGTACGACGAGGCATCGTCGAGTGCATGAATGGCGACCAGATCGCCCCTTGCGATGCGCTCGAGCGACTGGCTCGCGCCATTCAGCGCGGTCAGTCCGAGCACGCCGACCACCACGGTCAGCGCGACCAGAATGATCCCCACCATCGTCAACGACGTGCGAATCGACCACCTGCTCAGCATTTCGATGCTCCCTGTCCCAATCGTTCGTAAAGGCTGCCGCCGTTAGACGCCGAGCGTTTCGATCAGCGCCATTTCGCGGCTGGTCATGAGCTTCTCGATGTCCATCAGGATCAGCATGCGGCCGTCGACGGTGCCCAGCCCCGTGAGGTACTCGGTCGTCAGCGTGGCGCCGAATTCGGGCGCCGGCATGATCTGGTCGGTGGCGAGCGTCAGCACGTCGGACACGCCGTCCACCACCATCCCGACCACGCGATGCGCGACGTTCAGGATGATCACCACCGTCTGGTGATCGTACTCGACACGGCCCAGGTGGAACTTGATGCGCATGTCGACGATCGGCACGATGATGCCGCGCAGATTGATCACGCCCTTGATGAACTCGGGCGCATTGGCGATCCGCGTCACGTTGTCGTAGCCGCGGATTTCCTGCACCTTGAGAATGTCAATGCCGTACTCTTCGGCGCCGAGTGTAAAGACCAGGAATTCCTGACCGCCGGCGTCGGCCTGCTGCACGTCGCGGCGGCCATTCGTACCGCTCGCGTTCGCGACGCTCGAATTGATGGATTGGACTTCTGCCACGTTAGCCCCCAAACGGTTGGGATGAAACAGGTTGAATAAGTGTTACGGCGAGTGTGACGGACATCATGCGAGGCTCATCGCGCCATGCGCGTTGCGCGTTTCGCGGTTCAGCGCCGCCACGTCGACGATCAGCGCCACGCTGCCGTCGCCGAGAATGGTCGCGGCGGAAATGCCGTGCACCTTGCGGTAATTCGTTTCCAGATTCTTCACGACCACCTGCTGCTGGCCCACCAGCTCGTCGATCAGCATCGCAAAGCGGCGCCCCTCGGTTTGCATGATGGTGACGATGCCCTGAGTGGGTTCCTGCTTCGCGTCTTCGACATTGAACACTTCGTGCAACGCCACGAGCGGCAGATATTCACCGCGCACCCGCACCACGCGCTCGCCGTTGGCCACCGTGTAGATGTCCTCGGCTTGCGGCTGCAGCGACTCCATCACGAAGTTAAGCGGCAGAATGAAGATCTCGTTGCCGACCTTGACCGACATGCCGTCCAGAATCGCCAGCGTAAGCGGCAGCACGATGCGCGTGGTGCTGCCCTTGCCGGCGTGCGAGGTGATTTCCACGTGACCACCCATCGACTGGATGTTCCGCTTCACCACGTCCATGCCGACGCCGCGGCCCGACACGTCCGTGACCTGTTCCGCCGTCGAGAAGCCCGGCAGGAAAATCAGGTTCCAGACTTCTTCGTCGGTCATGGTTTCGCTGACCTGCATGCCCTGCTTGGCCGCCTTCGCGAGAATCTTGTCGCGGCGCAGGCCCGCGCCGTCGTCGCTCACTTCAATGACGATGTTGCCGCCGTGATGCGCCGCCGACAGCACCAGCTGCCCGGTCGAATCCTTGCCCGCCGCGCGCCGCGCTTCCACGGTTTCGATGCCGTGGTCGAGACTGTTGCGCACGAGGTGAGTCAACGGATCGATGATCCGTTCAATGAGACTCTTGTCGAGTTCGGTCGCCTGACCGAAGGTGACGAGTTCCACTTCCTTGCCGAGTTTCGCCGCCAGATCGCGCACCAGACGCGGGAAGCGGCTGAACACGTAATCCATCGGCATCATGCGGATCGACATTACCGCTTCCTGCAGATCGCGCGCGTTGCGCTCGAGCTGCGCCATGCCGTTGAACAACCGGTCGTGCAACGCAGGATCGAACGTGCTGGTGGTTTCCGCAAGCATGGCTTGCGTAATCACCAGTTCGCCGACCAGGTTGATCAGCTGATCGACCTTTTCGACGCCGACGCGAATCGAGCTGCCTTCCGCGCCGCCGGCCGCCGCGGCCGGACGTGCCTTACGGTCATGCTCGGCGGGTGCGGCTGCGCCAGCCTGGGCCGGTGCACTTGCTGCGGCAGCGGCCGGCGCCGCCGGTTGAGCCGCGGCAGGCGTGTCGAACGAATCGTGCGCGGCCGTTGAAGTGGGCGCAGCGGTGCCGGCCGCCGGTGCCGACGATGCTGCGGGTCCCGCCTGACTGGCCGGTACTGCCCGCGTCGGGGACGAAGCAGCGTCGGGCGTTCCAGGTTCGCCTTGCTGCGTCTCATCCGCCGGTGCGGTGCCGCGGCCGATCGCGATCTGACTTTCGTCGATCACGAAGCAGCACACGGCGATGATGTCGTCGGAGGTCACATCGGTCGCGAGCCACAGCGTCAGATCGCCGCCGCTCTTGACCTGCCCGACGATGTTGCCCAGGTTGCCGAGCTCTTCGGTCAGCAGTTCCTGGTCCTTCTCACCAACGCCCCGTAGCGTAATTTTCAGATGGGGACCGGCGTTGTCGTCGTTGCCTCCGACGCCGCCGGCTCCCGCGGCTTGCCCGGTCTGTGCCGGTTCGCCGTCAGTCCATTCACCCGCTGCCTGCACCGCCTGTTCGACGACGTGCTCCGGCGGCGTACCGCCTTGGCCCGGCTGGGTTGCCGCCGGTGCCGCGCTTGCGGCAACCGGTGCGGCAGCGTCGCCGTTTTCCGCATGCAGCCGCTCGAGCTTCGCGCAGATCGCCTTCGCGGTGGCCGCATCCGGCTCGGCGCTCGCGCGGTAGTCGGCGAGCTGGCCGGACAACACGTCCTTGGTTTCGAGGAACGTGTCGATCATGTCCTTGCGCAGCACGAGTTCGTTATTGCGCGCGCGATCGAGCAGTGATTCGAGAATGTGGGTCGTTTCCGTCAGCGCGGTAAAGCCGAACGTCGCCGCGCCGCCCTTGATCGAATGCGCCGCGCGGAAAATGGCCGCGAGGTCTTCGGGGTCCGGGTGCGCGATATCCAGATTGAGCAGCAACTGCTCCATCTGCGCGAGCAGTTCGTCCGCTTCGTCGAAAAACGTCTGATAGAACTGAGTGATGTCGAGTGTCATGCCTGGGTCACCGCGAGAGTTCCTGTCTTGGCGTGGGCTGCCGAGCCGCCGCGTCGAGAGCTTCTACAACTTGGTCTAAGGGTGGTGCTTACGCGTGGTCCGGCTCGGCTAACGCCGCCACCAGTTCGGTCAGCATGTCGGGGTCGAGCGGCTTTTCGATCCAGCCGGTCGCGCCCGCAGCCCGCGCCGCCTCCTTGAACGGCTCGCCCGATTCCGTCGTGAGGACGAGGATGGGCGTGGCCTGGTAAGCCGGGTTGTTGCGCAGCGCGGCGATCAGATCGAGCCCGGTCTTGCCCGGCATGTACTGGTCGGTCAGCACGAGGTCGAACGACATGGCGAGCGCGTTTTCGAGCCCTTCGTTGCCGTCCGCCGCGAGCGTCACCTCATAGCCGGCCGTCGTCAACGTGGCGGCGAGAATCTGCCGCATCGATGCCGAATCGTCGATTGCCAGGATGTGCCTGATCATGAAAAACCTCGCTGCACGTGCGCTATGGATCGCCCTGCCGCGCGCGCCGGCAGGGCGCGTGAACGGGCAAGGCGGTCGCTGTCTGTTACTGGGCCGCCGGCGCTGCCGCCGGCAACTTCGGTGCAACCGTTGCCGGCTGCGCAAGCTTTTGCAGCAACGGCTTGGAGCCGGCTGCGTCGTCCGACAAGGTAGTCGTGGTAGAGTCGTCGTGGTCGAGCGCCTCCTCCGACTTCTTGTTGAGCACGATGATGCTGATGCGGCGGTTCTCCGGATCCATCGGGTCCGCCTTGTTCAGGTTCTGCGTCGATGCGAGGCCGAGCACGCGCATCACCTTCGCTTCATCCATGCCGCCGGCGATCAGTTCGCGGCGCGACGCATTGGCGCGGTCCGCGGACAGTTCCCAGTTGCTGTAGCCTTTTTCGCCGCCCGCATACTGCGCGGCGTCGGTGTGGCCCTGCACGATGATGCGGTTCGGCACGTCGTTCAGCGTGTGGCCGATTTCGCGCAGGATGTCGCGCATGTACGGTTCCACCTGGTCTTTCGCGGTCGCGAACATGGGCCGCTTCTGCGAGTCGACGATTTCGATCCGCAAGCCCGTGAGCGTCGAATCGATGCGGATCTGCTGCTTGAACTGGCGCAGCACCGGATTCGCCTCGATCGCGGCCATCAGCTTGACCTGCAGATCGTGCAGGCGGACCTGCTCGCGGCGCTCCAGTTCGCCCTGCAACTGCTTCATCGAGTCTTCGTTGTTGTGCGAGACGCTGCGCTCCGAGCGGTTGTTCGAACCGTCGGTGGAGCGCGTAACGCCCTGCGCGTCGGTCGAGATATCGCGGCCGCCGCCCTTCAGAATGCTCGAGTCCTCGGCGCTGCGGTCACCGCCCCACAGCGTGACCTTCAGCGGCTGGTTGAAGTAATCGGCAATGCCCTTCAGTTGCACCGTGGACGCCGAACTCAGCAGCCACATCAGCAGGAAGAACGCCATCATCGCGGTCATGAAGTCCGCATAGGCGAGCTTCCACGCGCCGCCGTGGTGGCCGGCTTTCTTCGGCGCGGCGCGTTTGACGACAATGGCGCGGTCTTTATCCTTGCTCATCGGTTCGGTTCCCGGCGCCCTTTACTTAGCCTTGACGCGGCGCACGTGCTCTTCCAGCTCGGCGAACGACGGGCGTTCGGTCGAGAAGAGCACCTTGCGGCCGAACTCGACGGCAATCGCCGGCGCGTAACCGTTCAGGCTGGCCAGAATCGTCACCTTGATGCACTGGAACATCTTGGTCGACTCGGTCACGCGCTGTTCGGCGACGCTCGCGAGCGGCCCGATCAACCCGTACGAAAGCAGAATCCCGAGGAAAGTACCGACCAGCGCCTGGGCGATCATCTCGCCGAGCACGGCGGGCGGCTTGTCGGCGGAGGCCATGGTGTGCACCACGCCCATCACCGCAGCCACGATACCGAACGCCGGCATTGCGTCGCCGACCTTGTTCAGCGCATGCGCGGGCGCCTCGCCTTCCTGGTGATGCGTCTCGATCTCCTCGTCCATCAGGCTTTCGATCTCGAACGCGTTCATGTTGCCGCCCACCATCAGACGCAGGTAGTCGGTCAGGAACTCGATGATGTGCTTGTCGGCAAGAATCTTCGGGTACTGGGTGAAGATCGGACTCTTCGACGGATCGTCGATGTCCGCTTCCAGCGTCAGCGTGCCTTCCTTGCGCGCCTTGGCCAGCAGGACGTAGAGGAGCGCCATCAGCTCCATATACACGTCCTTGTTGTACTTCGCGCCCTTGAACAGGGTCGGAATGACGCGCAGCGTCGCCTTGATCGTCTTCATTCCGTTACCGAGAATGAACGCGCCGACGCCGGCGCCCACGATCATCAGCACTTCAACGGGCTGCAGGAGCGCGCCGAGATGGCCGCCTTCCAGCGCATAACCGCCGAAAACGGACAAAAGCGTCACGAGTGTTCCCACGAAAATCAGCACTGCCGAGCCCTCACAAAGAAGCGACGGTGACCGTCGTTAATCAGGTTTACGGCAACAAAGCAGAAAACTTTGGCGGAAATATGGCGCGTCGCGCCGGTGTAAACCAGAGGCCGAAGCAGCCGGCCCCGGCGCGGCCGGGCATCGTGCGGGCGGGCTGGAAAGCCCGCCCGCAGGGGAGATGGATGGCTGAGCGCGCCGGCGGCCGCCTTGTGGGTCAGGATTCCAGGGCGGCGAGGCTCTCGCGGGCGCGGGCGTCGGCGAATTTCTTTGTCTTACCGGCGCGCGAGGGCGGCTGGCACAGTCCGCAGACGAACGCATGCTGGGGATCGTGAGCATGCGCGACAAAATGTCCTCCGCAGCGGCAGCAGGCGGTCATTTGCAGCATCCCGGAGTCGAAAAAACGCACCAGCGTCCAGGCGCGCGTGAGACTGAGCACGGGCTCGTCGTCGTGCAACTGGACGTGTTCCAGATAGAGCCGGTAGCTCTTCACGATCGACTGGATCGTCAGGCAACCGCCATGGCCAGCCATGAAACGGTAGATGTTATAGAACAGCGACGAGTGAAAGTTCGGTTGCCAGGTCATGAACCAGTCGGTCGAAAACGGCAACATGCCCTTGGGTGGCGACACCCCTTTCAGTTCCTTGTACAGCTTGATGAGCCGGTCGCGCGACAGACTGGTTTCAGCCTCCAGCAATTGCAAACGCGCGCCAAGTTCGATCAGTTCGATGGCCAGGGTGATCTCCCTGACTTCGAGTACAACACTTTTATAGGCCATCCGTTCGCGTTTCCCCCGTCCTGATTGCCTGGCTTTGGTTACTACGTGCCATCAGCCGAGTTGCTCGACTGGCTGGCTTGCCATCAGGATCGCGGAATGCGCCTGTGCCACGGCGCCGGATTTGCCTTTGTCCGCCAGAGCGGACAGCACGGCATGGTCGTCGAAACGGAAACGGCACAACACCTGATTGGACGCTGCCAGCTTGACGGTCTGCGCCAACGACAGATTGGCGAGCACATCGGCTAACTGGTCCGAAATCCCCATGCGAAACATGCCCATCGGCTTGTCTTCGCGTAGCAGCCGCTGCGCGAGCAGGAGATAAGACAGGTTAACTTCTCTGATCTCATTGAGCATATCGCTTGTCGCGCTCATGATTCCCCCGGGGTGTATCTGGCTGGTCAGGCCGTTGTGGAAACGTTTGCTCGGACGCGCGCGCTTAAACCGCACGAATCGGCTCGTTTCTGGTCTTGCGAGCATTGTGTCGAAAGGGGGCGCGGACGAAAATCGGATAGACACCCAGCCTTGTTGACGGATTAATCCGTCATTCGTGTAGGAATTTTTCCTACAAGTGAGGGCGCGAGCGGAGCCAAACGGAAAGGGCTGAAGCGCAATCTGGAAGTCTATGCGCGGTGAATAGCTACCGACAGCGATGCGGAATGCGGACTGGAAGAGTGAGCCTGAAGGATTCAAATTCCGCACCGGTGCAGCGGTGAGAAAGAATTATAAGACGTTTTCACTCCTGCGTAACGCAGGCTCTGTAGGCGATGCGCTCTGATGTCCGGGCCCACGGCTTGCTGATAGGATGCGCTGCGTTCGAATAAAATGGCCGTTTTTTGCTTCCGGTTGTCGGGATCGCTTCCAGACGACCTGTAACGCGGCATGTTTCGCGCTGTAACAACATTAAGCGTTTGAAAAATAACTCGAATTCGCGCGGTCGATCCCGATAATGAAGCTAAGGGATTACCCGATGCAGGTTCGGAGCACCCCCGGGCGGCGGCTTACCGCGCCCAACCGTCCGTCAGGCAATCGCTCCTCGCTCCACTCGAGCGCCGCTATGCGATGCCGTTCAGTTCAGGAGAAACGCATGCGAATCGCACAAATTGCGCCGTTGTATGAAGCTGTCCCACCGAAACTCTACGGTGGCACCGAACGCGTCGTATCGTATCTGACCGAGGCGTTGGTCGAACTCGGCCATGACGTCACGCTGTTCGCGAGCGGCGACTCGGTTACCTCGGCGAACCTCGACGCCTGCTGGCCTCGTGCGCTGCGCCTCGATCCGACGATCCGCGACGCGCTGGCTCCGCACGTCCTGATGATGGAGAAGGTGCGCAAGGTCGCACATGAGTTCGACGTGCTGCACTTCCACCTCGACTACATGCCGTTCCCGCTTTTCAGCACGATGGACACGCCGTTCGTGACGACACTGCACGGCCGTCTCGACCTGCCGGAACTGCAACCGGTGTTCGATGCGTTTTCCGATGTTCCCGTAGTCTCGATTTCGGATTCGCAACGTGCGCCGCTCCCCCAAGCGAACTGGCTCAACACGATTTACCACGGCTTGCCGGAGCAGCTATTGACGCCGCAAACGCACAAGAAGCCCGAATACCTGGCGTTCCTCGGCCGTATCTGTCCGGAGAAGCGCGTCGATACAGCCATCAAGATCGCTGCACAAAGCGGTTTGCCGCTGAAGATCGCCGCCAAGGTGGACAAGGTCGACCAGGAATACTTCAAACGCGAAATCGAGCCGTTGCTGTCGCAGGCGCATGTGGAATTCGTCGGCGAGATCAATGAGGCGCAGAAGCCTGAATTTCTTTCGGGCGCCAAGGCGCTGCTATTCCCGATCGACTGGTCGGAGCCGTTTGGCCTTGTAATGATCGAATCGATGGCTTGCGGTACGCCGGTGATCGCGTTCAATCGCGGCTCAGTGCCGGAAGTGATCGACCACGGCGTGACGGGTTACATCGTCGAGGATGTGCAAGGCGCAGTCGCCGCGCTGCAACGCCTGGACGAACTGTCGCGCACCGAAATCCGTGCCCAGTTCGAACGCCGCTTCAGCTCGAAGACCATGGCGCAGAATTATGTGGACGGCTATTCGGCGCTGATCGAAGCCACGCGCCGCCCGGTGCTGCGCCAAGTCGCGGTGGGCTAAACGTTCCGTTCGAGCGGCTGTGGCGATTTTTCGCTCAGCCGCCTGAGAACCGGATCCGCAGCGCACGGCATTTCCGGCTTGCGCACCCGTAGTCAGTCGTTTCTTCGTGTGAATCGTTTGCGCGAGCGGTAAATCCAGCTTATCCCGCTTCTTGTCTAAAAAAGCCGCCGCTTGAGGGCGGCTTTTTTAATACGGGTATGGATGCGCTTCCATCAAAGATTAGCACTCGGCAAATAAAAGACCGAGTGCCAATAACCTTCAGTTGGCTTTCGCGACGACCGGCAATCGCCTCAAGCCGCGCCAATCAGAAAGCGCTCGCGATTCTTGCCGACGATCCACTTGGGCGGTTTGCCGCGCCCGCTCCATGTATTTCCCGATTTGGGATCCTGGTATTTCGCCGGCAGCGGCGCCTTCTTGGGCGGGCGCCCGCGCTTGGCGGCGACGGCAAAGCCAAGATCTTGAGCGGTCAGACCGTATTCAGCGATCTTTTGGCGGATGTCAGCGACCACGTTGTCAATTTCAGTACGCCGCGCTTCTTCTGCTTGTGCCTGCAATTTAGCGATCTGCGCCTTGAGGTCTGCATATTGAGACATTCCGGTTCTCCCCTTTTTTAGAACTCATTCGCTCGCAGACTAACTGTAATTATAAAAATTCGCAATGGACAACAATACCGATTTAGCAAGATATCCTCTGATAATTATTAACACGGGTGAATTGTTAAACAGCCTCTTTATCTCGCAATAATAGGTAAGCCCGACGCCACATTGACAATTCTTGACAGCGGATTCGGCGACCTTTCCCTAGAATTGTGCGCCGAAGGCATGGCATCCGACTTAGCCGTGCGTGCTCGCGGAAGCGTCATCTTTTTAGGATTACCAATCATGCAGTTGTCAAAACGTCTCGCCGCCGAGTTGTTCGGCACCTTCTGGCTCGTGCTTGGGGGCTGCGGCAGCGCCGTCCTCGCCGCCAACTTCGCCGGGCCGGTCCACGGCCTGGGCATTGGGTTCGTGGGTGTGGCGCTCGCCTTCGGCCTGACTGTCCTGACAATGGCCTATGCGATCGGCCACATTTCCGGCTGCCATCTGAATCCCGCGGTAAGCGTCGGCCTGACCGTCGCCGGCCGCTTTCCGGCGCGCGATCTGCTGCCGTACATCGTCGCGCAGGTGATTGGCGCGGTGCTCGGTGCGTTCGTGCTGTCGCTCATCGCGACGGGCAAGCCGGGCTTCGACCTGGTTGCCAGCGGGTTCGCGAGCAACGGCTACGGCGAACGCTCGCCGGGTCATTACTCGCTCGCCGCGGCATTCATTTGCGAAGTCGTGATGACCGGTTTCTTCCTCTTCGTCATTCTCGGAGCGACCGACAAACGCGCGCCGGCTGGCTTTGCGCCGATCGCCATCGGCCTATGCCTCACGCTGATTCACCTGATCTCGATCCCGGTGACCAATACCTCGGTCAACCCGGCGCGTTCCACGGGCCCGGCACTGTTCGTCGGCGGTGCGGCGGTGGATCAGTTGTGGCTGTTCTGGCTTGCACCGATTCTCGGCGCAGTGATCGCGGGCGTGCTGTATCCGGCCCTCGCCGAAAGCCGCGACAGCAATTCGCAAAAGCTGGCGCTCGACTAGTCAAGAGCGCGGGCATTCAAATCGGGCGCTACGGCGCCCGCTCTGTTTTGCTGCGGACGGGCATGGGCATCGCGACATCGTGCCAATGGCGCGCGGGAGCACCGCTGCTAGAATCGTGCGACCTCCCAGGCTCGCACAGGTGCCCCTATGAAGCGTTTCCGCGGATTTACGCATGGTGTCGCACTCACCATCTGTGGCCTGTGCGCGGGTCTGTCGGCGCCCCCTACCGCGCATGCGGCGGACAGCGAGATTGAAACGCTCGTATTCGTGCGGCACGGCGAGAAGCCGGCCCAAGGCTACGGCCAGCTCAACTGCCAGGGGCTGAACCGCGCCTTGGCTTTGCCGGCGGTGATCGCCGCCAAGTTCGGCAAACCGGACGCGATCTATGCACCCGATCCCGGCCAGCAAAAAAACGACAGCGGCAAGCCGTATTACTACATCCGGCCACTTGCCACCATCGAACCTACCGCCATCCAGTTCCAGATGCCGGTGCAAACACCCTACGGTTTCGCTCAGATCGACCAGCTCGGCAGCGCACTCGTCAATCCGGCCAATCGCAACAAGCTGATTGTCGTGGCTTGGGAACACAAGCTGATCGTGAAACTATTGCGCCAGATGCTGAGCGCGCACGGCGGCAATGCGGCCGATATACCGAAGTGGAAGAGCGACGATTTCGACAGTATCTATATTGTTCGCCTCAACTGGGAAAACGGCACCGCGCGCGCCAGCTTCAAACACGACCGGCAGGGACTGGATGGGCGCGCAACCGATTGCCCTTGCGCAGCGCTGCCGGATGCATCGTCGGCGGCTGCGTCGGCGTCTTCCGGGAATACAGCAGATTAATCAGCCAATACAGATGTAAGCCGCAATTACGCTCGCCGCCAGCTGATTTGACTAAAGCGTGGCGCCGGGCGAGCTCCGGAACGGCTCAAATGGTCGCGCGTCCTTGTACGGCTTGGCTTTGAGAGAGCAGCGGCTCGCACGGGCTGCACTCGAATGCCGCTGCGCCCGCCTTTCAATTCCCGCGACGATGCTTGCAGTCCGTAACATCTCGTCGCAGTACCCGCCGGCCGGAATGCGTAGATTGGTCCTGTGCGACACACATACGTCGCCTCACAGGAGAACAAACATGAAACGCATCGTCACTCACTTGCTGGTAGCCGCAGGACTCGCAGCGGGCGCATGCGGTGTCGCGCAAGCGCATACGGATCTGAACATCGGTTTGTCGCTCGGCGTACCGGTTTATGCCCGACCGGCTCCGGTCTATGCCGCGCCGCAGCCGGTGTATTACGGCAATCGTGGCTGGGGCCGCGGTTACGATCGCGGTGATTACTACCGTGGCGACCATCGGTATGACCGTGGCTGGAACCACAACGATCGTGGCTGGGGGCGCGATGACCGTGGCGACCATGGCGATCGCCGTGGCGGATGGCACGGCTGATCTTCGTGGTGCGGCTGACGGCGGCTAACGAGGTGTCTTGCCGCCGCCGCTCAACCGGCGACCTGCAACACGGTCGACAGCAACCGGACAGCCGCGAAGGTTCGCACGAGAAACGGCCCGCGTTCACGAAAACGGACGCGGGCCGGTTCCATTTTCGGTCAGGACATTAATTCGTCGTCGAGCGAGAAAAGCTTGCGCAGATGGTGCGCGACGCCCGCTTCGAAGTTGTTGCCAATGCGCGGCACGTTCGGCAGACGCGCCATGAGATCGGGATTGGCATTATTCATCATGAACGGATGTCCGGCCGTCTCCAGCAGATCGATATCGTTCATGTTGTCGCCGAACGCCACGCAATGCGAGGCATCCACGCCGACGCGCTCGAGCACGATCTGCAACGCGCGCCCCTTCGATACGTTCGCTGTCATCACTTCCAGGCAGTCCGGCAGCGAATAGGTCACGTAAAGGGCATCGCCGAATTCGCGTGCGAGATTTGCCGCGACCTGCGCGAGATCGGCCGGCTCGCCAATGTAGAGAGCTTTCGCGATGTCTACGCCGTCGTGTTTCGGCAGATCGGTCACCGCGTAAGTGAACCCCGAGTCCTGGTGAAACTTCAGCAGATCCGGCGCGTCGCGATCGATCAGCCAGGCCTGATCGGCGAACAGATTGACGATCACACGGCCATGCGCACCGGCGATTTCCGGCCGCACCAGCCGTTGCACGATGGCAGGAGGCAGGTCGTCGGCATGAATCACCGTGTTGTCCGGCGCGTGAATGCGCGCGCCATTCGACGTGATCAGATACGGACTGATGCCCAGCACGTCGCGGATGCCCGCGACGTCGCAATAATGGCGGCCCGTTGCAATCACGAAGCGCAGGCCGTCGCTCTCGAGTTTACGCACGGTGGCGACCGTGAACGGATCTACCTGGTGATCGGCATTGAGCAGCGTGCCGTCGAGGTCCGTGGCGATAACTTTGTACATAGTGTGAGCAGTCGGGCAACATCGAAGCGCGTATTTTACCGGCGCCGGCCGGGTTCACAGGAAACGGGCGGGCCACGCCCGGCGATTCTCAGCCGTGAGCGCACCACGACGCGCCGTTTTTCAGCTGCCGACACGAACCGCTTCGCGCTGCGCCAGTTGCAATCCACCATGCGCAGAGTCGGCCAGCGGCTCGCGCAACCGCGCCTGATAGATCTGCGGCACGTACTCGCGCAACGGCGTGCCGAGTCCGCCGCACAACGCGATCGGCAGGCTCGCCGAAGAATCCAGCGCGGCGATCATCTTGCCCACTTCGACGCCGGCCTCGCCGAGCAAACGCGCCGCGAACGGGTGCGTGCGGTGGGCGATGACGATCGGCGCAAGTCTCGCATAAGCGGTCTGATTGGCTTCGCAGAGCCAGACGACGAGGCTGTCACGGTCATGCGCGCCGGTATGGACGAGCAGCACTTGTGCGAGATCGTCGTTGGGGCCGCGCCCGTCGAGTGCATGTTGCGCATGCACGATGGCTCGCAACCCGAGCCACGCGCCGCTCGCTTCGTCACCCGACGGATAGCCGTAGCCGCTGACCATACGGCATTCGCCGTCGCCATCCAGCACGGCCGCCACGCTGCCGGTGCCAAGCGCGACGATCACGCCCGGCGCGCCGGCGTGTGCGCCCAGCAGGGTGGTATAGGCGTCGCTTTCCACGGCGAGTCCGGCTAGCGCGGGCGCCTGTGCACGAAACGCTGTCAGCCAGTCGCGATTATTAACGCCCGCCAGTCCGCAGCCAAGTATGCAGCGCGACCAGTCGAGCGCCACGCCGGCGCGTGCAAATGCTTCGCCGCAGCCGGCTGCAATGGCCTGCCACGCACGTTCGACACCGAGCCCCAAACCGGACGGCCCGCTTGCCGCCTGCGCCAGCTCGCGGCCCTGTGCGTCGCCGAGCACGACGCGCGTGCCGCTGCCGCCGCCATCGATGCCGATCAGAAAGAAGTCTTTGTTCATGGAATCGAATGAGTTCCGTGGATGAATAACGCGTAGCGTGGCAGGTCAGTTTCAATCCGGCAATCGGCCGAACGGCTAACTTGCAGTGCGCACGGCTTCGGCTATGCTGGCGGGCGACATCACAACGCAGGAGCGCGACAGTGACACAGCGATGCAACTGGGTATCGAGCGAAGCGCTCGCACACTACCACGACACCGAATGGGGCGTGCCCTCGCGCGATGACCAGCATCTGTTCGAGATGCTGGTGCTGGAGGGCGCTCAGGCAGGTTTGTCGTGGTCGACGATTCTCAACAAACGGGCCGGCTATCGGCGCGCTTTCGCCGACTTCGATATCGACAAAGTCGCGCGCTTTACGCCGAAGCATGTTGATGCGCTGGTGACGGACGAAAGTATCGTGCGCCATCGCGGCAAGATCGAAGCGGCCATTACCAACGCTCGCGCGGTCCAGCAGATTCAGGCCGAGCACGGCTCGCTTGCCAATTTCGTCTGGTCGTTCGTCGATCAGACGCCGATCCAGAACGATTGGGCTTCCTACAAGCAGGCGCCAGCGTCGACCGATATTTCGGACGCGCTCAGCAAGGGGCTGAAGCGCTACGGTTGCAAGTTCGTCGGCTCGACGATCTGCTATGCGTTCATGCAAGCGGTGGGTATGGTGAACGACCATGAGGCGAGTTGCACGTGCCGCGCACGATGCGCGGCGCTCGGCAAGAAGGGACGTAATCGTAAAGCGGGATGAAGCAGCGGCGGCGGCTTCCCGCTGTCTAGTACCGCGGTTCTAAAAAAGAAAGGTGGCTCAGGGAAACTCCCATGCGCCGCTGCGCGTGGTCCGCCCATCAGCCTGCGACGTAAGCCTGGAGGACGAAGACGCGACGCGCCGTGACGCCGGATTCGTCCCGATACGCCCAACCGGTGAAAGCGCTGCTGCGCTTCCGGGCCGCATTGGTCGTTATACCGTTACGAGCAGCGGCTGCGACAACCGGCAAACTCTGTCTGCGAGTTGCATCGACGAAAAACATCCGATTCGGGGAATCAGACGCTTTTCGCCGCGCCGCGCGAGTCCGGGCCTCGCCGCCGAATAGCGCGCGCCCGATATCGCCAGTCGCACGCTCAAACAACGAATAACCGCGGCGTAGCGCACGGGAGACCAACCATGAAAACGCTTAACTTCCTGACGCATCAGGATATTTTCGACCAGGCCGTCGACCATCTGTTAGCCCAGAAATGCGCCGCACTGCTGCCGCGCGGCGGCGGCGCCTATCGCGGCTATTGCGGCGGCTGCCCGGTGGGCAACTTCATCAGGCCTCGCGACTACATGACCGCGATGGAAGGTATTCCGGTGCGCTATGTGGGCAAAACGGCCACCGCAATGCCGGCGTATATGGATGTCGGCGTGTCCGCCCTGAAGAAGGCGCTTCTGCGCTCGCACATCAATGTGTACGACCCGGCCACCGTCGATCTGCTCAGTTGCCTGCAAAACGTGCACGATGCATTTGGCACGTGGGAGTGGCGTGACCGTCTGGGCTCGATCGCCCGCCAGTTCGGCCTTTCCGCCGGACGGCTGAAGAGCGCGGCATAACAGGGATACGGCTCGCCAAAGCACGACTGCGGCACCACCTCGGGTCGCGGCGCACACCGTCCGCCACCACAAACGCACAACCGCCTTGGTCGCCCAACGCCGGGCGATCCAACGAACGGCCAAAAAGAAACGGCCAAAAAGCAAAACGGCGATGTGGCTTCTTTCGAAGCTCACACCGCCGTTCGGCCGTGCGGAAAAAGCGTGCTTAGTGCAGCTTCTTCGGCAGCATCTGGCTGCGCAGGCGCTTGTGCAGGCGCTTCACAGCAGCAGCCTTCTTGCGCTTACGTGCCGTGGTCGGCTTTTCGTACGATTGGCGCTCACGCAGTTCAGCGATCAGGCCATTCTTTTCGATTGCGCGACGAAAGCGGCGAATCGCCACTTCGAACGGCTCGTTTTCTTTCAGAAGAATCGTCGTCATGTAATTCCTAACTCAATCACTTGATAGGGGTAAATTGCGTGGCGGCATACCGCTCACGCGCCGGCCCTCCGGTCGTTCCAATTCATGGCCAGTAACAGGCAAACGCGGGCAGAACCCGGCCAAACCACGATTGAAACGAGAGGCAAAGCGGCCACGGAGGCCGGAAAAGAGAGGTGGGGAGTTCACCGCGGAACGCGGACAGACATGATGCAAAAGCCGCGTCTGCTGCCGTTTCGCCGACCTTTCATCAATGGAAAAGCATTGACGAAACAGGCAAAGATCTCAATTCACTCCCGATGATATCAGGAAACTCTCCATCCTACCAGGGGTTTAGCGATTGCGCCAGGTCGTTTGCGCTCAGGCGCTAGCTTCGTTCAGCTCGCGGATATCGGCGCCCGTCAGCATCAGATGAACGGCTGCCGCGAGGCTTTTGGGCTGGTCGACCGACGTTGCGCTGGCAATCGGGGCCGTAACGCCAGGCCGCGCGATCAGCCATGCCAGGGCAACCGTAGCCGGCGTGCTGCCATGCGCGTCGGCGATCCGGTCCAGCGCGGCAAGAATTCGCAAACCGCGTTCGTTCAGGTACTTTTCGACCCGGCTGCCGCGCGCCTTGTTGGCCAGATCCGCTTTCGAGCGGTATTTACCGGACAGAAAGCCGCTCGCAAGACTGTAGTACACCACCACGCCGAGCTGATTGGCGAGCGCCACCGGCTCGATGTCGCGCTCATATTCCGCGCGGTCATACAGGTTGTATTCCGGCTGCAACAGCTGATATTCGGGTAGTCCGTGCTGACGGGACACCGCAAGCGCTTCCTCCACGCGCGCGCCGCTGTAGTTCGACGCGCCGATCACCCGCACCTTGCCCGCCTCGATCAGTTTCTGATACGCGCCGAGCGTTTCGGCGAGCGGCGTTTCGGTGTCGTCGTCGTGGGAAAAGTAGACGTCGATGTAATCGGTTTGCAAGCGCCGCAGCGAATCCTCTAGAGCGGCCTGAATGTTCGCCGCCGACAACCCCTTGCGTTGCGGATGCTTCGAGACCTTGGTGGCGAGCACGATCTTGTCGCGCTTGCCGCTCTGACGGAGCCATTTGCCGATGATGGTTTCCGACTCTCCGCCCTGGTTGCCCGGCACCCACGCGGAATAGACATCGGCAGTATCGATAAAGTCGAGTCCGGCATCGACAAACGCATCCAGAATCGAAAACGAGGTGGCTTCATCGGCGGTCCAGCCGAAAACATTGCCGCCGAACATAAGCGGTGCGACCTGTAATTGCGAACGCCCAATCCTGCGCTTTTGCATGATTTCTCCAGGGTTTGTCACGAGAGAAAAAGAGAATACGCCGTCTTTTCAATACCTGCAGTGGGTCTGCGGAGCAAGGCTTCGCGGGCTGCGCAGCGCCGCCCGGCCCGGAAAACAATTGGGTCGCTATTGCACAAAGTTCCTCAAGTTTTTTTAAGAGGCGCCGTCAACCTTCACTGAGGCGGCCAGCAATGAACGAGTGCTTCCGCCGATGCCAACGTGGCGTATTGGGCTCAAGGCTTATTTAGGAGATTTTCCATGCTCGGAATCAATAGCAACATCAACTCGCTGGTTGCACAGCAAAACCTTAATGGCTCGCAAAGCGCCCTTTCGCAAGCCATCACCCGTCTGTCGTCGGGCAAGCGCATCAACAGCGCGGCTGACGACGCAGCAGGTCTGGCAATCTCGACCGGCATGCAAACGCAGATCAACGGCCTGAACCAGGGCGTGTCGAATGCGAACGACGGCGTGTCGATGATCCAGACGGCATCGAGCGGTCTGAGCCAGATCACGGCCAGCCTGCAACGTATCCGTCAGCTCGCAGTGCAAGCATCGAGCGGCGGCCTGACGGCTGATAACCAGGCATCGCTGCAACAGGAAGTTGCGCAGCAAATCGCCGAAGTGAACCGCATTGCTTCGCAAACGACATACAACGGCAAGAACATTCTGGACGGCTCGGCAGGCAGCGTATCGTTCCAGGTCGGCGCCAGCGTCGGCCAGACGGTCAACCTGAACCTGACGCAAAGCCTGTCGGCGGCAACGCTCGGCGGCGGCAAGGTCCAAGCGGGTGCAACGCTGGGTTCGGTCGCCGTGTCGGTGGACACGGCGGGTGCCGCATGGGTCAATGGCACGAGCACGGGTAACGAGATCACCCAGATCAACGTGCTGTCTGATGGCAATGGCGGTTACACCTTCACCGACCAGAACAACCAGCAGCTCTCGACGGCAGCAGGCGGCGCCGTCCAAGTGCTGTTTGGCGCCACGCCTACCACTACGCTGACGGCTGCGGGCGCCTTGACTCCGACGAGTGCGTTGGCTGGCATCAACGCCAACAACACCACTGGCGTGACGTCAGGCACGGTGCTGGGTACGATCGGGGGCATCAGTATCGACCCGAAGACGGGGGCAGACATCGCAGGCGCCAGCCCGTCGAACGCGATCACCTCTATCACGGCTAAGTCGGACGGCAGCGGAAGCATCGTGTTCTTCGACCAGAACGGCACGCAGTTGTCGGCAGCAGCGACGACCGCGATCTTCGGCAGTAGCGGCAACGGCACGGCTACAACTCCGGCCACGCTCGCATTCGGCACCCCCCCCACCAGCAACTTCGGTACGATCGCCGCCAACAACGCACCGCCGACGGTCTCGAACATCGACATCAGCACGACGACGGGCGCAAACGTGGCAATGGAAGCCATCGACAACGCGCTGACAACGGTGAACAACATCCAGGCAACGCTGGGTGCAGCACAAAACCGCTTTACGGCAATCGCCACCACGCAGCAGGCTCAGTCGACCGACCTGTCGCAAGCTCAATCGCAAATCACCGACGCGAACTTCGCACAGGAAACGGCGAACCTGAGCAAGGCACAAGTTCTGCAGCAAGCTGGTATCTCGGTGCTGGCACAAGCGAACTCGCTGCCGCAGCAAGTTCTGAAGCTCCTGCAGTAAGACTGACGCAGTAGCGGCGATGCGACGTGCTTTGCGCACGGCGCATCGCCGGCTTTCAAACGACGGGAGGCATGCCTCCCGCTGTGCATTTCCATCACGCAGTGATGTAGCATCGCGCACCACCTAATACAGATTTTCAGACGCCCGGAGCCTCTGCATGTCCTCGATCTCAACCTCGTCTTCTACAGCAAGCGCCAACGCCGCGCTGCAGTCGGCTGCTCAATCGATCATCAGCGGCTCGACGGGCAATTCGTCGATGGACGTGTCGACGCTCGTCACGGCGCTCGTGAACGCGAAGGTCGCCGGGCAAACCTCGGCTCTGGCTGCACAACAGACCAGCGACAACACCACGTTGTCTGCCTACGGCACCTTGAGTTCCGCACTGAGCGCATTGCAGGCTGGCATCACGAACCTCGCCAATGGCACCACGATGTCGACATTCGCGGCCACCGCGAGCGGCACAGGTTTGACCGCGACCGCCGGCGTCGGCGCCGTGGCCGGCAGCTACTCGGTAGCCGTGACGCAGATCGCCAGCTCGCAGGCGTTGTCGTCTGCAGCCTTCGGCGCCACGACACAGCTGGGCACCGGCACGCTGTCCATCTCGATGGGCGGCAAGTCGATGAACATCAGCGTCGACAACACCAATAACACGCTCTCTGGCATCGCCGCGGCGATCAACGCCAGCAGCAGCAACCCCGGCGTCACGGCGACCATCGTGACCGGCACCGACGGCGCCCACTTAGTGCTGCGCGCGGCGAACTCGGGGGCGGCGAACGTCATCAACGTGTCGACTAGCAGCATCACCAGCGACACGGGTCTGTCGAGCCTCGGCGTGACCTCGACCGCGAGCACCACCGGCGGACAGTCGTCGATCACCTCAGCCAAGGCGGGCAGTGCCTGGACACAGAGCGGCTTTGCTCAGGACGCGGAGTTCACGGTGGGCGGGATCCCGGCCAGCAGTTCGAGCAATGCGGTAACAAGTGCCATTTCGGGCGTCACGATGAACCTGACGGCCGCCTCCGCGGGCACCACGCAGACGCTGACCATTGCGCAGGACACCACCTCGCAGAGCACCGCGATCAACAATTTCGTGAGCCTGTACAACACCGTCGTCACGACAATGTCCACGCTCACCTCGTTCAGCTCCGGCTCTACGTCCCAAGGTCCGCTGCTGGGCGACTCCACACTCCAGACGATTCAGAATACGCTGGCCGGCATCGTCGGCGGCGCTGTCGGCTCGGGCAGCACCGCCAACACGTTGGCAGCAATCGGCATAACGCTGAAGGGCGATCCGGCGGACGGCACGCTGGTGGTCGACAACACCGCGCTGAACACGGCATTGACGAGCAGCCCGGCCACCGTCGCATCGCTCTTCAACTCGACGAACGGCATTGCCGAGCAATTGAATAGCAGCATCACTACCTTCACGCAGACCGGCGGCATTATCGACACGCGCAACACCGCGCTGAATGCCGATCTGAAGAGCATTGCCACGCAACAATCCACGCTCGCCGACTACACGACACAATTGACGAACCAGTATCAGGCGCAGTTCACGGCCCTGAACACGTTGATGGCGACCATGAACAACAATGCCCAATATCTGACCGCGCTCTTCGGCGGCACCAACAGCGCCGGCGCGCTGGCAACGAACAAGAGCTAAGCCATGAACGCGCAGAACATGAATCAGACGGAACTGGTCCAACGCGTGCTGTCGATCACGCAAGAGATCGAACAGGCGGCGTCGCTTGCCGACTGGGCGGAAGCCGCCCGTCTAACCGAAACGCGCTCACCGCTGCTGATGTCGCTCACGGCGGACCAGGAGCCGGCCACGCTAGAAATGATCCGCCAGATTCAGGCTATCGACGCAGTGCTGCTCGCCGAAGCGGAAGTGACCCAGAACGAATTGCATATCGAGTTCGAAGCAGCCATCGGGCGCACCAGAGCCGCCGGCGAATACCAGCGGATGGCTCGCTCGTAAATCGCCGCGGGCGCAGCCGCTTTGGGCGGCGAGCGCCTCGATGAAGCCGATTCAGCCGGCCGACCCGACAATAAGAAGTACGTGCCGAGGTGAGGCACGCTCGTTCCCTCAACCCGCCTCGTGCGGGTATTTTTTTGGCTTCGTTCATTAGCTTCCGGCTTTCCCCCAACTCCCGTACTCTATACAGGCGGCCACTTACCGTCATCTCAGAGCATTGGAAAACGTCAAGCTCGGCGCCACGTTCGTCAAGCGCACGTCACAGCGGCAGAGTTTCGCCCGGTAGCGAAACGAACATCTCGCCGAGGTGCCATGTGCTGGCCGGTTTGCGTCGCGCCGCTCTAACCCGATGAGCAAAACCCCTGCCAATTTATCGCAACAGCTTTGAATGGCAGACAGTCGGCGCGGCCTCCGGCAACTCGCGCATCACACCCGATGCATGGTCGCGTCACTGAAAAGTCGCGTTGACCGACAGTTGCACCGCATTGCCCTTCGGCCGGTTGCTCGTGTTGAACTCATTGACCCAACGCAGGGCCGCCGACACGGGGGTTTTCTGGATCTTGCCCGACCAAGTGACCATCGGCCCGAGGCCGACGGAATGCCCCTGACTGCCGCCGACGAGGTCTGCGATACCGCCGCTGTCATTGCCGATCTGCTGAATGTAGCCGCCCACCACGCCGACGCCCCAGCCATTGCTGAAGCGCTTGAGCGCAAGTAGATCGAGCACGCTCACCGGCGCGTTGTGATAGTGGGTGTCGTTATTGGGTGTGTAGAACTCGAGACCATAGTTCAACGACAATTCGATATTCTCTTTCGGAAGCAGCTTCGTATAGGCGATCGTCGGCGTGAAGGTCCACGTGTTCTGCCCGGCATTGGCCAGCCGGTTGGGGTTGTATGCGCCAGTCGGCGCATAGATCTGCACGCTCAGCGCGACATGGTCTGTCTTCGTTAAGTGATAACCGGCGATGACCGGCGTGAAGAAGAAATCGGCGAATTGCGTGCCGTGGTCGTTCGGCAAGCGGCCATGGAACGACGAGATGTCGGTGTACTGGACCGGCACGCCGAACGAGGACGCGAAGTTCCAGCCGCCCACGGTGATACCCCACGTCTTGACCGCAGCGAGGATGGTGTACTCGGCCGTCGCGTTGACGCCGGCCGTGACCTGCCCGGCGATCGGAATCGATTTGCTCGCGCCTAGCGACCCTTCGTAATAGATCGTGGCGGCGGACACGATCCAGTCGTTGGTGGGCGGCACAACACCGCCGTACGGCGTCACCTGCATGCCGGTAATGGGCCGGCCTATACCGCCTTCAGTCGCCCACGCCGTTTGGCAAAGACTCACACCGGCGGTGGTGAGAAGCGCGCCTTTGCACAGCCGGGTGACGAGCTGCCTCGTCGCGAAGAAACGGTTAGGTTGACTCATGATCGTCCTCATCAAATAGAAGTTCGGCATTCTCACTCCAGCCGAACCGCATCCGCACCGTCTGCGTCGCCAAGCCGCACGCGCGCGGGTGCGACCTTGTGTCGGGCTTGTGTCGAACTTCGCACGCGATTGACGGCGGCGTCCAGTTTTCATCGAGTATGGTTTGCAGCGACGCGTTGGCGCGCAAGTACAGGGAGAACTTTGCAACAGCCGGCGGCGACGCATTGGCGAAACTGTCTTCGCGGGCCTCGCGTCTCGCACGTGGAGCGAGAGCAGGCCGTTTGCGTTGAAATTCGAGTTTTTGATCGGCTTGCCGGGGCGCGTAGCGGTTATGTGCGTTGAGTGAAGAAAAGTAATGCCAGTTGTATAACGTCAGCGACCGGGTGCCTTTCTCAGACGGCGGCCGATCTCCATGGAAGCTCGCAGTGTAGCGCCCGCCGCCGTCGCGAAATGGGTCCAATGCGTCGGTGTACGAATAAAAACAGTTTGTCTTTCTCACGCTGTTGACAAAGCTGTTCGACTTCTCTATCAGCGTTTGGGTACGCTGGTCGGTGTCAAAGACAGCGCCGCTCCTGATCGTACGGCGATTCCCCGGCAAGACATCGCTTGTGGCGTCAAGGTTCGTATTCTCGCGTTGGCTCAAATCGGCCCGCATACCGACCGGCGAGAACACGGACACGAACGCGCATACCGTTTCCTTCCCAAACATGCACCTATAACCCATTATCGGGCCTCGTCTATGGGCGCTCTCATTGCCGAGCGCCTGCCTTTGCCTACGCGAAATCGTTTCAGAGGCGTGGTGGCTTTCGCGTGTCCGATTTAAATCGAATTCGTTATTTCGCGCGTGTTCATGCGGCCGAGAAATCGGCAAGCAGATGCCAATCCACGCGGATAAAGCATGCTATGTCACTCGAACAATTGGGAATGGCAGTGCGACGGGATACAGGGCTTGCATGAGCGCTCCTTGAAAACGAGAAACGCCGCATCAAACGAAGCATGCGGAAAGTGGACGAATCACCACGCTGGCATCGTTGGCAATACTAGCAACGTTTCCGGCAATTTCAGAGATAAATTTGTAACGCTGCCGAAGGGCTAGGCGAAGCGGGGAGTCGTCCGGATTGCTGATTTATTCAATGGATATTCGTGCCGAAGGAGCGGGCTCCGCTGTCACCGAAAAAATCTCGCAAGGGCTGCAATAAGCGCCTTAGCCCATTAGACTGGCGCTCGCTCCAGATTCGACCCACCGTTTTCGATGAGGCTTTCATGATTCGCTCGCTGCACCGGTACTGCATCGCCTTCACCGTCGTACTTCTCTCCGCTTGCTCCGTCACGCCGCGCCAGGATGGCGGCGAATCGCAGGCCGGCGCAGCGACGGCCGCGACGTTGGCATCATGGAACGACACCAGGGCCAAGCGCTCGATCGTCGATTTCGTCACGCTCGTGACGACACCGGAGTCCAAGGACTTCATCCCGCGCGCCGACCGTATTGCGGTGTTCGATAACGACGGCACACTGTGGCCCGAGCAGCCGGCCTCAGTGCAACTGGTGTTCGCGCTACAACGTGTGAAGACTGTGGCCGGACGGCATCCGGAGTGGAAGCGCCAGGAACCGTTCCGCTCGATCCTCAAAGGCAACCTCAGGAATGTCGCGGCAAGCGGCGACGCCGGTTCGATGCGGCTACTGGCCACGGCGCACGCAGGCATGACGAGCGAGCAGTTCGCCGCGCTCGTGCACGAATGGTTCGATTCATCGAGCGACCCGCGCTTCAACCGTCCTTATGCCGATCTCGCGTATCAGCCCATGCTCGAATTGCTTGCCTATCTGCGCGCGAACGGCTTCAAAACTTATCTGGTGACGGGAGGCGACGTCGAGTTCGTCCGCGAGGTGGCTCAGCGCATGTATGGCATTCCGCCGGAGCAGGTGATCGGCAGCACCGTCAAATACCGGTACAGCCAGACCAACGGCGCAATTTCGCTGACGCGCCTCGCGCAAGTCGACACGCTGGTCGACGGCGCGGCCAAACCGCTTGCCATCGATCGCGTGATCGGCCGACGTCCGGTGATCGCGTTCGGTAACGCGGATGGCGACGCGCCGATGCTCGAATGGACTTCGGCAGGTGACGGCCCGCGCCTTGCCGCGCTCGTGCATCACACGGATGCGGAACGCGAATACCAGTATGACCGCACGTCGAAGAGTGGCAAGCTCGACAAGGGTCTCGACGAGGCCGGCGCAAAGGGCTGGCTCGTCGTCGACATGAAAGACGACTGGAACACCGTGTTCAAGCCCGCCAGCGCAACGACATCAGCAGCAGCGAGCGCGCCGGCCCATTGGGCGTGAAGCGAGAAAAGCCGCCGGTGCGCGGCCTTTCCTGATTGCTTCACCTGCCGCTCGTTGAGGCATTGAGCCGCGCGGCTAGCGCGTCAGCGTAATGGCCAGATACGTGACGTACAGCACCCCGCAAACCAGCAACGCCCATACCGGCACGCCGCGCTCGCGCACATTGATGCGCAGCCATGCCGCCGCGGCGAGCGTAATCACGATGCCGGTCACCACTTCGATGCGCGGCGTCCATGGTGTCAGCAGAATGCCGATCGCGGGCAGCAAGGTGCCCTGGAACACCATTGCACCGGTGATATTGCCGAACGCCAGCGTGTCTTTGCCGCGGCGAATCCACAGAATGCTGTTGACCTTCTCCGGCAGTTCGGTGGCGATCGGAATGATCAGCAGCGAGAGCAGCAGCGGCGACACGCCGAGCGCCTGCGAGACGCCGCGCACCCCGTGGATGAAGCCCTCCGCGCCCCACACCAGCAACGCGACGGCCAGCGCCAGCTGCACCACGATCGTGGCCATGTTGGTCGGCACGCCGAGGCGCGAGATCAGCATCTTGCCCGGCGCTTCGGTGCCGTGACCGGCATCGACCAGATCATTCGACGCGCGGAAGGTCATCACCACATAGGTGACATATACGCCGACCAGCGCCACGCTGAAGAGTGCGCGCACGAGCATCCGTTCGTGCGGCACGTACATCGCTGCGGCGGCCAGCACGAACGCGCATAGGAAATAGTTGAGGTCGCGCGTGAAGCCCGAGCGCTCCGGCGCGACCCAGCCGCTAGCGCCGCGCGAGCCGAGGATCGCGAGCGTCATCAGAAAGGTGGAGAGGGTGGAAAGCATTAGCGGCGCGCCGAGAATTGCGCCAACGCCGATCTCCTGATTGACCGCACTATCGGTCGTGCCGCCGGCGATCGCCAGCAACGGCACGAGAGTCTCGGGCAGAGCGGTGCCGACGGCGGCGAACAGCGAACCTGTCACGCCTTCGGAAATCTTGAGACGTTCGCCCAGGTGCTCGAGCGCGTTAGTGAAGAGTTCGGCCGCCAGCAGAATGACGACCAGCATGACTGCGAGTTCGAGCAGGAGACTGGTCATGCGCGTTTCCCTTCAAGCATGGAGAGGCAGCAGCGCAGCGGACGGCCAAGCGGGAAGACTGGCAGGGCAAAACGAGGTATCACGGGACAACTCCGCGGTCGGACGTAGATGACAAACCAATGACGCACCGCCACCCGTCCGACCAGAACGAGGCAGTACGTCAATGGTCTCGCCAAACCGACCCGGTCGAACGCGCCATGACCGAAAGGCCAAGTATGTTGACGCGCTCTCCTTCAATGGATGAAGGAAGGCTACTCCCCAGTGACCGGGGGATTCTAACGGCAGGGGACGCTTTCAACAACCTTGTTGCAGCGAGAGGCAGCCGGGGTGGCGCGGCACCTCGGAGCTTTGCCCGGTTCGGTGCGGCTTTGCGGCGAGAGCGCAGGAAATGCGATGTTCGATGAATTTGCCGCCCGGCCGCGAGCCGAACGGGTCAATTGAAGTGATACTGCAGTCCGATTGTGAAACTGTTATTGGTTCTTTTGGTGCCGTCGCAATTGCCGGTGTCGGTTGTCCATTCGCCTACCGCGCTTACGTGTTTGGCAAATTTATATTCGACACCCAAGCCCCAATGGAAGCGCGTGTCCGGATCGTCCCCAGTGAACCCAATGCGGACATAAGGCAAAACCTGGTTGAACGGCATGCCGAATTTCGCATCGATTCCGGCGTCTTTATAGGTTGTCGAGCCGTGATGTAAATCAGCAAAAGCCTCGGCGCCCACTATGAACCGTTCGACGTTGAAGTTATATCCAGCCGTGAAACCCGGAAAGACCGTAGTGTGCGATGGCTTGTTGATGACGCCGGAAGCATCGGAAATATTCACACCCACCTTGAAGCCCAGATAGGGACCGGCAAATTGGCTTGCCCCCGTGACAGGCGCAACCGATTGCGCGTGCACGAGGTTGGATAGCATCGTGATCGATGCGATTAAAATCAACCGGGCTATTTTGTACATGACCTGCAAAATAAAACAATGGCGCGCGGATGGCTTCGCAATGCCTTTATTAATTAGGGAAGCGATTGTTGAATTACCGCTTATGGAACATCCACGCGTTATACGATTTGGATGGTCAACGCATGCTAATTAAACGGATAGGCTGGGGCAATTGGAAATTTCAGAAGACAGATGTTTATATGTCTGAATCTGAATTGATGAACAGAAAGCTACAGAAATCTCGGGATAATTCTGTCGACGCGGACGGGATCGCGGGCGGCAGGCAGTGAGCGTATGTGCGGCTTATGTGCGAGATTGCGGCGCCCAGAGGACATCGCAAGACGGTGGAAAAACAAAAAGGGCTTGGCGCACATGGCGCAAGCCCTTGATCGAGGTCGACTCTTTATGGTGCGCCCGGCTGGGATCGAACCAGCAACCCCTGCCTTCGGAGGGCAGTACTCTATCCATTGAGCTACGGGCGCTTCACCACGAAAGCGCGGCAACCAGAACGGATGCGACGCAAAGCGAGAGACCGAAAGGATACCCGGTTTCGGCCGTACCGTCCACCGGACGGCCTGAATGGCAGCACCCAGCGCCTTCCGGCCGCTCCTCGCGATGCGGGTAAACGCCTGCTGAACACCCCGCCGCGCCCCTCGCCGCCGTCGAAATCTTGCGTCTATAATCGTCCGTGGCTGATTAAAGAACAAGAAATTGCCGTCACGCTGTACCGCTCACATACCCACGGAGACGAGACAAGCATGAGCGAAGCACCACACGGAGCCCCGATCAAAACCCCAGCACAGCTCATCGCCGCGATCATCGCCGGGTTTGCTGTTCCGATCGTCATCATCGTGCTGCTGGCCGTCTACGTCGATAACTCGACGCGCACCGGCGCCGGCACCGACTCTCTCTCCGAAGCCGAGGTCACCGCCCGCATCAAGCCGTTCGCCCAGGTCGACATTCGCGACGCCAATGCGCCGCGCATCTACAAGACCGGCGAAGAAGTCTACAAGGCCGTTTGCTCCGCGTGTCACGCGTCGGGTGCAGCAGGCGCGCCGAAATTCACCAATACCGCCGACTGGGCGCCGCGTATCGCGCAAGGCTTCGACACGCTGCTGCACACGGCGCTCGCCGGCAAGGGGGCAATGCCGCCGCGCGGCGGCACCAGCCCAGACGATTACAGCGACTTCGAAATCGCTCGCGCGGTCGCCTACATGGCGAACAATTCCGGCGCGAGCTTCCCTGAACCGGCTGAGCCGGCTGCGGGTGCCGCAGCGGCATCCGGCGCAGCAGCAGCCGCACCGGCCGGCGGGTCGGACGCGGGCGCGGCCCAGGCCGCCGCGGCAATGGCCGCGATGGCCAGCGTGCCGCAAGCGGCAGCACCGGCAGCCGGCGGCACGCAAAGCGCGGATGCCTCGCAAGCCGGCAAGGCGCTGTATCAGCAAGTCTGCCAGGCCTGTCACGCTGCCGGCGTGCTGAACGCACCGAAGTTCGGCGACAAGGACGCCTGGGCGCCGCGTCTGAAAGACCCCATCGACACGGTCTATAACTACGCGCTGCATGGCAAGGGCGCGATGCCCCCGAAGGGCGGCTCGAATGCCTCGGACGCGGACGTAAAGGCTGCCGTCGACTACATGGTCAGCGCGGTGAAGTAAGACGAGGCGTGGCCTGCGCCACGTCGCAAAAAAATCCCTGCCCGTGGAAACGCGGTGCAGGGATTTTTTCTTATCGGCTGCAGGTGGGCGCGGGAGCCAGATCAGCGGCTTCACCGCTCACGCCGTCGAACCCATGCGTTTCGCCGGAGCAGCTCAGCGGCCTCAGCACTCGCTCACGGCTTCTGCAACAGCGCCTTCAAACTCGCAAGCCGGTCTTTCGGCGACATCGGCGCTTCTTCGGGCGTCGGCGGCGGAGCGTCGTCGAGCAGCATTTCGGGAATGAAGCGCGACGGCTCGCACACCACCGTTTCGCGCGCGCGCTTGCGCTTCTTGCACCAGTTCAGATGCAAACTGCGCTGCGCACGCGTGATCGCCACATACATCAGGCGGCGCTCTTCTTCGATGCGCGCGTCGTCGATCGGCTCGTCGTCGGGACCGCCGCGATGCGGCATGATGCCTTCTTCGACGCCGACCAGAAACACGTGCGGATACTCGAGCCCCTTCGACGCGTGCACCGTCGAGAGCCGCACCGCGTCGGGATCTTCCTCGCGGCCTTCGAGCATCGACATCAGCGCGACGGTCTGGATCAGACCCAGCAGACTTTTGCCGGTGTCGCCGAGACCGTCGGCAGTGTCGTAGCCGGTGGCTTCGTCGGCCGCGGCGCCCGTCGGCTCAGCCTTGGTGCCTTTGCGCTTCAACCACTCCATGAACTCCAGCACGTTTTGCCACTTGGACTGCGCCTGACGTTCGTCGAACGCGTCGTACAGGTAGGCTTCGTAGTGGATGGCGTCCATCAGTTCGTCGAGCAGCGTGCCGGCGGCGTCTTTCTCGGCGCGATCGGTGAGGCGCTGCATGAAGTCGCAGAACACGCGCATGGGTTCGATCTGCCGCGGCGACAGACGCGCCTCGATGCCGCCCATGTAAACCGCCTCGAACAGCGACACCTTGGCCTGTCCCGCGAACGAACCGAGCGCCTCGAGCGTCGTATTGCCGACGCCGCGGCGCGGCGTGGTGATCGCGCGGATGAACGCGGGGTCGTCGTTCGCGTTGGCGATCAGGCGCAGATAGGCGCAGATGTCCTTGATCTCGGCCTTGTCGAAGAACGATTGGCCACCGGACAGCACGTACGGAATCCGCTCACGCCGCAGCACCTGTTCGAAGATGCGCGCCTGGAAATTGCCGCGATAGAGGATCGCGTAGTCGCGAAAATTGGCGCGCCGCTCGAACTTGTGCGCCGACAGACGGAACACCACGGACTCGGCCTCGTGTTCTTCGTCGTTACAGGGCGTAACGGTGATCGTGTCGCCCATGCCGTGTTCGGACCAGAGCTTCTTTTCGAACAGCTTCGGATTGTTCGCGATCACGTTATTCGCGGCGGTCAGAATGCGCACCGTCGAGCGGTAGTTCTGCTCCAGCTTGATCAGATGCAGCTTCGGAAAGTCCTTGCTGAGCTGCCCGAGGTTTTCGAGCGTCGCGCCGCGCCAGCCGTAAATGGCCTGATCGTCGTCGCCCACCGCCGTGAACGCCGCGCGCTTGCCGGCCAGCAGCTTCACCAGTTCGTACTGGCAGGCGTTGGTGTCCTGATACTCGTCGATCAGCAGATAGCGCAGCTTGTTCTGCCAGCGGTCGCGCACCTGCTCGTTCTTCTCGAAGAGTTCGGCGGGCAGACGGATCAGATCGTCGAAATCCACCGCCTGATAGGCGTGCAGCGTCGCCACGTAATTGCGGTAGACGATCGCGGCCTGATGCTCGTCCTCGTTCGCCGCAATCGCAATCGCCTGCTCGGGCATGATCATGCCGTTCTTCCACAGCGAGATGATCGACTGGATCTTGCGGATGAAGCCCTTGTCCGTCGAGCCGACCTGCTCCTGGATCATGCCGAAGCAGTCGTCGGAATCCATGATCGAGAATTGCGGCTTCAGGCCGACGTGCTCCGCTTCCTGCCGCAGAATCTGCACGCCGAGCGAGTGGAAGGTACAGACCGTCAGCTGGTTGACGGGCACTTTGCGGCCTTCCTTGCCGGGCGTGGTGAGCGTCTTGCCTTCCAGCAGCTTGCCCACGCGCTCGCGCATTTCCAACGCGGCCTTGTTCGTGAACGTGACGGCGGCGATGTGGCGCGGCTCGAAGCCTTTGGCCTCGATCAGGTGCGCGATTTTCTGCGTGATCACGCGCGTCTTGCCGCTGCCTGCGCCGGCGAGCACGAGACACGGACCGTCGAGATAACGGACCGCTTCATTTTGAGCGGGGTTCAGGCCTGCGGACATCGTCTATGGATGGGTGATGCGGTTAAAGCGGCGGTTGAGGGCGCGGCGGCGCGAAACGCCGGCCGAAGCCCCGGGGGCATGCTGCGCGGCGCCGGCTGCCGGAACAGGCGCCCCGCGCGGTGCGGAGGGCGTTCTGGCCCGCTGCGCAAACGCGCGAGCGGAGCGATGTTAACACGGATGCACGCAACCGATGCCGCGTCCCATGACGGTCACCGGCACCACGACGACCCTGACGGTCCGCCTTCCGGACATGCCACAATTGCAGTGTTGCGCGCCGCCGCCACGGTGGCAAAGCGGCGCGCCGTTTTTGCAGGAAGACAAGCATGTCCGCATCGCTGAAGATTGGATTGATGGGTTACGGTTTCGCCGGCGCGACCTTTCACGCACCGGTAATCGCGCACTGCGGCCGCGCGAGCGTCGCGGCCATCGCCACGAGCCAGCCCGAGCGCGCGCTCGCCGACTATCCGCATACGAAGGTGGTGGCCGACCTCGACGCACTGCTGGCGCTCGAAGAAATCGACTGCATCGTGATCGCCACGCCGAACGACACGCATTTCGAACTGGCGCGCCGCACGCTGGAAGCGGGCAAGCACGTGGTGGTCGACAAACCGGTCACGCTGAATGCCGCCGACGCCCGCACGCTCGCCAACATCGCGCTCGCCCGCGGCAAGCTCTTCATGCCGTTTCACAACCGTCGCTGGGACGGCGATTTTCTGACGGTGCGGGATCTGCTCGCGAGCGGGGAATTGGGACGGGTCACGCAATACGAATCGCATTTCGACCGTTTCCGGCCGGAGGTGCGGCAGCGCTGGCGCGAGGAAGCGTCGCGCGGCGGCGGCTTGCTGCTGGACCTCGGGCCGCATCTGGTCGACCAGGCGTTGGCGCTGTTCGGCACGCCGCAGAGCTTGCTGGCCACGGTGCGCACGCATCGCGACGAGGCCAGCGCGCCGGACTACGTGCATATCCAGCTCGGCTATGGCGAGTTCGAAGTCGTGTTGCACGCCAGCGCGTTGACTGCTCTGGTCGCGCCGCGATTCACGATTCACGGCACGCGCGGCAGCTACATGAAATATGGGCTCGACACGCAGGAAGACCAGTTGAAGGCCGGCCTGCGACCCAGCGACGAAGGCTTCGGCGCCGGCAATGCGGCAGGCGTGCTGCGCGTGCTGGAAGGCAATCAGGAAGTGGAGCGCGAGCTGCCGACGCGTAATGGAAATTACGCGGGCTTCTATATCGCCGTGGCCGACGCCATCCAGAACGGCGTGAAGTTCCCGGTCAGCGCGCAGGATGCCGTCGATGTAATGACAATTATCGAACTCGCCGCCCGCAGTTCGGAAGAAGGCATCCGGCTGCCGTTTGAACGCGTTCGCTGACCCGTTTGCCTGCGCGTCGGCACGGCTTGTGTACCTAAAACCGCACTCGCCGCCCACGCCGCACAGGCCACAATCCTGACAGGCCCGAAAGGAACATAACGTTACAAATAAGGCCGTGTTCCCGGTCAGCGTGCTCCGGCAGTCAGCCGTTGCTTTCCGAGTAACAACACAAAACCACAATGACTTCCGGAGAGTTCATGCCCCGTTCCATCCGCGCGCTTGCCGCGTGCGCCCTGCTCAGTTCCCTCGCCGCCTGTGTGGTGACGCCTCAACCCGCGCCCGCCCCTCGTCCCAGCCCGCAACAGATCGCGGATCAGCGCCTGCGCCAGGTCGACGGCCGCATCGAGAATCTCGGCCGCCGTATCGATAACCGCGTGAATCAGGGCTATTACCCGCCGCCCCAAGGCGGCGCGCTGCATCATCGCCTCGACGTGATCCGTCAGGAAGCGCACGACATGGCCGCGCAACATGGCGGCGGCCTGTCCAGCGACGAACAGCGCGTGCTGAATCAGGAACTGGACAACGCGGCACACGCCATCGGCGAATAATCGCCGCGCGTTCGGGCTACGGAGCACCAAGAGAGCTGGCATCACAATGCGCGCTTTTTTGACGAACGCCAAAGCGCCGCGTCAGGTGCCATGCCACTCGCGGGCCTTTATTTGACAAGCCCCCGGCCCTCGCGTACATTCGCCGCACGCGTCGGGAGAGCGTGCTGGCCGCAGAAAACCGCAGGCCGCGCCGCCGAAGGGGCACACCCGCAAACTCTCAGGCAAAAGGACCGACCGCGTCGGAAAACCCGTGTTGAGGCAGCATCAAGGCACCGGTTTTTCGCACTCTGGAGAGCGGCAGTAGCCGTCTGCATCGCGCGTTTCGTATGCGTGCGAGCAGATTTGGCAGGCTGCCCACCGAAGGGGCGCGCGTTTCACCGTGGCGGATTCACGTTCGCACGGCAACGCAATCTCTCAGGTATCGAGGACAGAGGGGCCATGCAACAACGCATCGCTCGCAGCCGTCAGGCCGCGAGGCGTAGCGCCGCATGGCCTTTTTTGTTTCGCGAGATGCCCGAGGCCCCATGACCGAACTCAAACACACCCCGCTCAACGCCACCCATCGCGCGCTCAATGCCCGCATGGTCGATTTCGGTGGCTGGGACATGCCCGTCAACTACGGCTCGCAGATCGACGAACACCGCGCCGTGCGCACCGACGCCGGCATGTTCGACGTCTCGCACATGTGCGTCGTCGATTTCACCGGCGAGCGCGTGCGCGCCTTCTTCGAATATGCGCTGGCCAATAACGTCGCCAAGCTGCAAACGCCCGGCCGCGCGCTGTACTCCTGCCTGCTGAACCCGAACGGCGGCGTGATCGACGACCTGATCGTCTATTACTTCGGCGAAGATCACTTCCGCGTGGTCGTCAACGCCGGCACCGCCGACAAGGACATCGCCTGGTTCGGCCGGCTCAACGCCGAAGGCGGCTTCGGCCTGACCATCACGCCGCGCCGCGACTACGCGATCGTCGCCGTGCAAGGCCCGAACGCTCGCGAAAAAGTCTGGCAAACCGTGCCGGCTACGCGCGCCGCCACCGAGGCGTTGAAGCCGTTCAACGCCGCCCGTATCGCAGACACGCCGTTCGGTGAATTGACCGTTGCCCGCACCGGCTACACCGGCGAAGACGGCTTTGAAATCATCGTGCCGGCAGATCACGTGGAAGCGCTGTGGAACGCGCTGCTCGCGCAAGGCGTGCGCCCGGCCGGCCTCGGCGCGCGCGACACGCTGCGCCTCGAAGCCGGCATGAACCTGTACGGCCAGGACATGGACGACAACGTCTCGCCGCTCGACGCCGGCCTCGCCTGGACGGTCGACCTCACCTCGCCGCGCGACTTCGTCGGCAAGAGCAAGCTGGAGGCGGGCGGTTCGCAAGCCGCGTTTGTCGGCCTGATCCTGCTGAAGGAAAACGGCAAGGCGGCAGGCGTGCTGCGTGCTCATCAGAAAGTCGTCACACCGCAAGGCGAAGGCGAAATCACCAGCGGCACTTTTTCCCCGACCATGCAGGAATCGATCGCCTTTGCGCGCGTGCCGAAAGGCGTGCAGCCGGGCGACACCGTTCACGTTCAGATTCGTGACAAAAACGTTCCCGCAAGCGTGGTAAAACTGCCGTTCGTGCGCAACGGCAAAGTGCTCGCGGTTTAAGCAGACCGGCGCGTGCGCAAACCTTCACAAGAAAACGCCGGGCCGCCCCAAGTTTTCTTGTTCCCCCTCGGGGGGACCTGGCGCGAAGCGACAGGTTTGGGGGCCCTTTTAGTTACTACCGAATCACACCGCATAGGAGCATCCGATGAGCATTCCGGCCGATCTGAAATACACCGAATCGCACGAGTGGGTCCGTACCGAAGCGGACGGCACGCTGACGGTCGGCATCACCGACCACGCGCAGGAAGCGCTCGGCGATATCGTCTTCTTCGAAGTGCAGGAACTGGGCAAGACCGTGAGCGCGGGCGACACCGTCGCCGTGATCGAATCGGTCAAGGCCGCTTCAGATATCTACGCACCGGTCTCGGGCGAAATCATCGAAGCGAACACCGCCGTGGCCGATACGCCTGATTTGGTCAACAGCACGCCGTACGATAGCTGGCTCTTCAAGATCAAGCCGGCCGCGGACGCCGCGCTGGACCGCCTGATCGACGCCGACGCATACAGCAAGTCGATCGGCGCCTGATTCACCATTCGTTAAAGTCAAACCGTCAGGTGCGGCGCGTCCCTCGCGCAGAGACAGCCGCACCGCCAGGAACACCCATGAAGCTCGAACACCCGGATCGTCTGATGAACCGCACTCCTCTCTCGCTCGCCGCGCTCGAAGTGCATGACGCCTTCGCCGAACGGCACATCGGCCCGGATTCGGCCGACCAGCAAGCGATGCTCGAAGCCCTCGGCTTCGCGTCGCGCGCCGCGCTGATCGACGCCGTCATTCCGAAGACGATCCGCCGCACCGAACCGCTGCCGCTCGGCCCCTTCGCGCAACCGAAGAGCGAAGCCGAAGCGCTCGCCGTGTTGCGCGAACTCGCGGACAAGAACCAGGTGTTCCGCTCGTACATCGGGCAGGGCTATTACAACGCGCACACGCCGACGGTGATCCTGCGTAACGTGCTGGAAAATCCGGCGTGGTACACCGCGTACACGCCGTACCAGCCGGAAATTTCGCAAGGCCGTCTGGAAGCGCTGCTGAACTTCCAGCAGATGATCGTCGACCTGACGGGTCTCGCGATCTCGAATGCGTCGCTGCTCGACGAAGCCACGGCCGCGGCCGAGGCGATGACGCTGCTGCAACGCATCGGCAAGCCGAAGTCGAACGTGTTCTATGTGGCCGACGACGTGCTGCCGCAAACCATCGAAGTGGTGAAGACGCGCGCCACGCCGGTCGGCATCGAAGTGAAAGTGGGCCCGGCTGCGGAAGCGGCGAACGCGAACGCGTTCGGCGTGTTGCTGCAATACCCGGGCGTGAATGGCGACGTGCGCGACTACCGCGCCCTAGCCGAAGCCATCCACGCAGCGGGCGGCCACGTGGTGGTCGCCGCCGACCTGCTCGCGCTGACCGTCCTCACGCCGCCGGGCGAATGGGGCGCGGACGTGGCCGTCGGCAATACGCAGCGCTTCGGCGTGCCGGTCGGCTTCGGCGGCCCGCATGCGGCTTACCTCGCCGTGCGCGACGAATTCAAGCGCCAGATGCCGGGCCGCCTCGTCGGCGTGACCGTCGACGCGCAAGGCAACCCCGCGCTGCGTCTCGCGCTGCAGACGCGCGAGCAACATATCCGCCGCGAGAAGGCCACCTCGAACGTATGTACCGCGCAAGCGCTGCTCGCGATCATGGCCAGCATGTACGCCGTCTATCACGGCCCGCACGGCCTGAAGACGATCGCGCTGCGCGTGAACCGCATCGCCGCGTTGCTGGCGGAAGGCGCGAAGCAACTCGGTTACACGCTCGCCAACGAAACCTTCTTCGACACGCTCACGTTCGAATCCGGCACGCACACGCAAGCGCTGCACGACGCCGCGCTTGCGAAGCGCATCAACCTGCGCCGCGTGAGCGACACGCAAGTCGGCCTGTCGGTCGACGAAACCACCACGCGCCGCGACCTGGCCGATCTGCTCGAAGTGTTCGCGCAAGCCGCGGGCGCCAAAGACATCCCGCACGTCGACACGCTCGACGAAAAGCTGTCCGCGTCGAACATTGCATCGGTGCCGGCCGCGCTCGAACGCACCAGCGCGTATCTCACGCACCACGTGTTCAATCGTCATCATTCGGAAACGGAAATGCTGCGTTATCTGCGCAGCCTGTCGGACAAGGATCTCGCGCTCGACCGCTCGATGATCCCGCTCGGCTCGTGCACGATGAAGCTGAACGCGACCTCGGAAATGCTGCCGGTCACGTGGCCTGAATTCGGCCAGATCCATCCGTTCGCGCCGGCCGAGCAAACCGTCGGCTATCGCGAAATGATCGATCAGCTCGAAGCGATGCTGGTCGCGGCCACCGGCTACGCAGCCGTGTCGCTGCAGCCGAACGCTGGCTCGCAAGGCGAGTACGCGGGCCTGTTGATCATTCACGCGTATCACGCGTCGCGCGGCGAAGCGCATCGCAATGTCTGCCTGATTCCCGCTTCGGCGCACGGCACGAACCCGGCGTCGGCACACATGGCCGGCATGCAGGTGGTCGTGGTGGCGTGCGACGCGCAAGGCAACGTCGATATCGAAGACCTGAAGAAAAAGGCCGAACAGCACGCCGACAAACTCGCGGCGATCATGATCACGTATCCGTCCACGCACGGTGTGTTCGAGCAGAACGTGCGCGAAATCTGCGAGATCGTGCACGCGCACGGCGGTCAGGTGTATGTGGACGGCGCGAACATGAACGCGATGGTCGGCCTGACCGCGCCGGGCCAGTTCGGCGGCGACGTGTCGCACCTGAATCTGCACAAGACGTTCTGCATTCCGCACGGCGGCGGCGGACCGGGCGTCGGTCCGGTTGCGGTCGGCGCGCATCTCGCGCAGTTCCTGCCGAATCAGGTTTCGTCGGGCTATGAACGCGCGCCGAACGGCATTGGCGCCGTGTCCGGCGCACCGTACGGTTCGGCGTCGATCCTGCCGATCTCGTGGATGTATATCGCGATGATGGGCGCGAAAAACCTCACCGCTGCGACCGAAACCGCGATCCTCAACGCGAACTACGTCGCGAAGAAACTCGCGCCGCACTATCCGGTGCTGTATTCGGGTCCGGGCGGACTGGTCGCGCACGAGTGCATTCTCGATCTGCGTCCAATCAAGGAAACCAGCGGCATTACCGTGGACGACGTCGCCAAGCGTCTTGCCGACTACGGCTTCCATGCGCCGACCATGAGCTTCCCGGTGCCGGGCACGCTGATGGTCGAGCCGACCGAATCAGAATCGAAAGAAGAGCTCGACCGTTTCATCGAAGCGATGATCGCGATCCGCGAGGAAATCCGTGCAGTCGAAGAAGGCCGCTCGGACCGCGAAGACAATCCGCTCAAGCATGCGCCGCACACTGCGGCAGTGGTCATCGCGAATGACTGGAAGCATGCGTATGCGCGTGAAACCGCGGCGTATCCGCTGCCCACGCTGATCGCGAAAAAATACTGGCCGCCGGTCGGCCGCGCGGACAATGTGTACGGCGACCGCAATCTGTTCTGCTCCTGCGTGCCGATCGCCGATTACGAGTAAGCGCGATCGCCGCCGCGCATCGCCTACTGTCTCGAAAAGAGGCGGTGAGGCGGTGCGCGGTTCTCTCCTCAGTTCTCTGTCACTCCTGGCCGCAAACGGCTAACATCACACACCGAATCAGCCTAACGAGGAGTTTCGCATGGCGCGAAAGGTGCGATTGATGCAAAGCCGGACCGAAGCAAGGCGAGCCCGGACGTGGCGACAGGCCTGCACACTGCTGTTGGCTGGCGCAGCCGTGCTGCTGCCGCTGCGGCAAGCGCAGGCCGCGATGAATTTTTGTGCGGCACCCGCACTGCAAACCAGCGAACGCACGAACGCCGATCCCGGCGTGAAAGCACTGGTCAGCAACGTGCAGGCGCATCTGAACGACCAGCCGCATGCGCTGGCGAAACTGCATACCGAAGGCACGCTGCCGCACGAAGGCATTTACGACCAGAGCGTGGAAGCGGAGAAAGATCTCGACCTGTTGCGCGACGCCGCGCTCGCCTGGCGCGCCACCAGCGACGACCGGTATCTCAAGCTCGTCGACCGCTTGCTGTTCGCGTGGGTCACCACGTATCAACCGAGCTTCAATCCTATCGACGAAACCCGTTTCGAAGGACTGATTCTCGCGTACGACATGACCGCGAGCGCGTTGCCGGTGAGAACGCGCAATGCATCCATGGCGTTTCTCACGAAACTCGCGAACGGCTACATCGGCCAGATCGACGCGCAGCCGCGGCCGCTCAAAGGCACGTTCAGAAACAACTGGCAGAGCCATCGGGTCAAACTGATCGCGATGGCCGCGTTCACGCTCGATAACCGCAAAATGATCAACGCGGCGCAGCGTTTGTTCGTCGAGCATATCGGCGACAACATCGAGCCGGATGGTTCGACTATCGATTTCAGCGAACGCGACGCGCTGCATTACGTCACCTACGATCTGCAGCCGCTCGTGACAGCTGCGCTGGCCGCGCGCCGCCATAACCGCAACTGGCTGCCGGAGAAAGGCGCAGATGGCGCCTCGCTGGAAGCCGCGCTCAACTGGCTGGCGCCGTACGCGGCCGGCAACAAGACCCACGAAGAGTTCGTGCATTCGAGCGTTCCGTTCGACGCAAAACGTCGCGAGGCCGGCTTGCCCGGCTATTCGGGTCAGTGGGATCCGAAGAACGCGACGGAACTGTTTCACCTGGCGGCGCGCCTCGACGGGCGCTATACGCCGATCGCGCTACAGCTCGCACCCACGCCGCCTGCCTGGCTCGCCGTGTGTCTGCCTCTGCCGGCGCGATGAACCAACTATCTATCAGCAGGGAGCAGTAAATGGCAGTCAGCGTGTTCGACCTCTTCAAAATCGGCATTGGTCCGTCCAGCTCGCATACGGTCGGGCCGATGCGCGCGGCGCTGATGTTCGCTCAAGGGCTTGAACGCGATGGACTGCTCGCTGCGACCGCATCGGTGAAGGTGGAGCTGTATGGCTCGCTCGGCGCGACGGGCAAGGGGCACGGTACCGATCGCGGTGTGATGCTCGGCCTGATGGGCGACGCGCCCGACACAGTGAACCCGGACACGATCGCTGAGCGGCTGGAAGGCGTGCGTGTGTCCCGCAAGCTGGCACTGCTTGGTACGCACGAGGTGCCATTCGTGCAGAAAGATCAGATTGCGTTCTATCGTCAGGCGCTGCCCGAGCATCCGAACGGTCTCAAGCTGCGCGCTTACGACGCGCAGGGTGAGACGTTGCGCGAGTCGACCTATCTGTCGGTGGGCGGCGGTTTCGTGGTGACGGCAGGCGCGCCGAACACGAAGGTGCTGAGCGCCGTCGATCAATTGCCGCACTCGTTTCGCAGCGGCAACGAGTTGCTCGCGCTGTGCGAATCGACCGGCAAGAGCATCGCCCAGTTGATGTGGGAAAACGAGCGCGTCTGGCATACGGAAGAAGAAACGCGCTCCGGCCTGCTGAAGATCTGGGACGTGATGCAGTCGTGCGTCGCGCGCGGTTGCGGCATCAACAATCCGGACGCCGACGGCAACCTACCCGGCCCTTTCCAGGTGAAGCGCCGTGCGCCGCAGCTATATCGTGCGCTGTCGGGCAATCCTGAACTGGCGCTGCGCGATCCGCTTTCGATGGTCGACTGGATCAATCTCTATGCGATCGCCGTCAACGAAGAAAACGCCGCCGGCGGCCGCGTGGTCACGGCGCCGACCAACGGCGCGGCCGGCATCATCCCGGCAGTGCTGCATTACTACACGCGCTTCATGCCGGGCTCGAATCAGCAAGGCGTGATCGACTTCCTGATGACCGCTGCGGCGATCGGCATTCTGTACAAGTTGAACGCGTCGATTTCCGGCGCCGAAGTGGGCTGCCAGGGCGAAGTGGGCGTCGCCTGTTCGATGGCGGCGGGCGCGCTCGCCGCAGTCATGGGCGGCACGCCGCGGCAGGTCGAGAACGCCGCGGAAATCGGCATGGAACACAACCTCGGTCTCACGTGCGATCCGGTCGGCGGCATGGTGCAGATTCCGTGTATCGAGCGCAATGCGATGGCGTCGGTGAAGGCGGTCAATGCGGCACGCATGGCATTGCGAGGCGATGGCAGTCATTATGTGTCGCTCGACTCGGTGATCAAAACCATGCGCGAAACCGGCGCGGATATGAAGACCAAGTACAAGGAAACGTCGCGCGGCGGGTTGGCGGTGAATATCGTCGAGTGTTGAGTTCTGCACTTCATTGCGTATGACGACAATCACGCGGGCTCTCGGGCCCGCGTTTTTATTTGCGCGCCACACTGTGCACGCGCGCCACGGTTGCGCTGCGCCGTGACAGCGCGGGCGCTGCCGGCGTAAGCTGTCGAAGCGCCCCATCGGCCGGCGTCCGGTCGATGCTTGCATTCTCACATCGCACTCATGCACTGCCTGGAGGCTTCATCGCAATGTCGCAGCCGAATGCTCCCGTTTCTGTTTCCGGTTCCACCGCCGCTCAAACCACCGGCGCGCGTCTCGTCGTCGATGCTTTGCTGACGCACGGTGTCGAACGTGTTTTCTGCGTGCCCGGCGAGAGTTTTCTCGCCGTGCTCGATTCGCTGCACGATGAAACCGAACACATCCAGACCATTGTTTGTCGTCATGAAGCGGCCGCGGCGAATATGGCGGAGGCCGTCGGCAAATTGACCGGACGGCCAGGTGTCGCGATCGTCACGCGCGGCCCCGGCGCCACGCATGCGTCGATCGGCGTACACACCGCGTTTCAGGATTCCACGCCGATGATTTTGCTGATCGGCCAATGCGCACGCGAGCATCTCGATCGCGAGGCCTTCCAGGAAATCGACTACCGGCGCATGTTCGGTCAGATTGCGAAATGGGTCGCGCAAATCGACGATCCCAAACGCATTCCCGAATATCTGAGCCACGCATTTCACACGGCGACATCCGGACGGCCTGGACCCGTCGTGTTGTCGTTGCCGGAAGACGTGTTGAGCGACGTATGCGACGCCGTGGCCGGCGCGCCGGCGTATCAGCGCATTGCGGCGTCACCTTCTGCGGCACAGATCGAGAAGTTGCGTGGCTTGCTCGAAGGCGCGCAACGGCCGATGGTGATCGCGGGCGGCAGCGGCTGGACGCCTGCTGCGTGCGCGGACTTTCAACGCTTCGTCGAGAACTGGCAACTGCCGGTCGGCCTCGCGTTCCGCTTTCAGGACACGCTCGATAACGAGCATCCGAACTATGCCGGCGACGTCGGCCTTGGTATCAATCCGGCGCTGGCGCAACGTATCCGCGAAGCCGACCTGTTGCTCGCAATCGGGCCGCGCCTGGGCGAAGCGACGACCAACGGCTACACGCTGCTCGACATTCCGAAGACCAGGCAAACACTAGTGCATGTGCATCAAGGCGCGGAGGAATTGGGTCGGGTGTATGCGGCGGATCTGCCGATCGTCTCCGGCATGCCGGAGCTCGCAGTGCTGCTTGCGGCGTTGAAGCCTTCGTCCGGCAAACTCGCCTGGTCGGGCGCGGCAGACGAGGCGCATCGCGCGTATCTCGACTGGCGCAAACCGCGCCAGATTCCGGGCGACGTGCAGATGGGCGAAGTGATCCAGCAGTTGCGCGCGCATCTACCGGACGACGCGATTCTCACCAACGGCGCGGGCAATTACGCGACGTGGCTGCATCGGCACTTCTCGTATCGCCATTACCGTTCGCAGCTCGCGCCGACGAGCGGCGCGATGGGTTATGGCGTGCCGGCGGCGATCGCGGCGAAGTCGATGTATCCGCAACGCGCGGTCGTCGCGCTGGCCGGCGACGGCTGCTTCATGATGTCCGCGCAAGAACTCGCAACCGCGATGCAGTACGACCTGCACGTGCTTTTCATCGTGGTAAATAACAGCCAGTTCGGCACGATCCGGATGCATCAGGAGCGGCATTATCCGGGTCGCGTGCACGGCACCGGACTCACGAATCCGGATTTCGCGGCGTTCGCGCGTTCGTTCGGCGCGCATGGCGAGACGGTGGAGCGGACCGAAGATTTTCTGCCTGCGCTGAAGCGTTCGATGGAGGCGAAGCGCGCGGCGGTGATCGAGATTCGCATGCCGCAGGAAGCAAGCACGCCGGGCGCGACGTTGGAACAGATTCGCGAGCAGGGGAGAAAGATGCGCGGAGAGTAAACGAGTCTTCGCGTGATTGCCGCGTGTATCGAAGCGGCAAATAAAAAGCCCTGCGGTTAGATAACCACAGGGCTTTTTTGCACCGGCTGCCGCGTCATATCATCACGCGGCAGCCGGATACTCGAGCAGGAAAGCGCCTTACTTCCCACCCACGCTTTGCAGCGTCGTCCACTTGCCGTCGACAACCTTGTACAGCGTAATACCGCCGTTCTTCAGGTCGCCCTTGCTGTCGTACGCGAGATTCGCCGACGTCACTGCCGGCATCGAGGTCTTCGCGAGCATCGGCAGGTACTTGGCCGGATCGGTCGAGTTCGCCTTCTTCATTGCGTCGAACATGGCCATTGCGCCGTCGTAAGCGTACGGCGAGTATGTTTGCACGTCTTCGTTGAAACGCTTCTTGTACTTCGCGACATAGTCCTTGCCGCCCGGCATTTCTTCCAGCGGCAGGCCGGCGAGCGACGCCACCGTGCCGTTCGCAGCATCACCCGCGATCTGGATGAACGTCGGCGTGTGGACCATTTCGCCGCCCATCAGCGGCGCCTTGATGCCCAGTGCCTTCATCTGCTTGACCATCGGTGCCGCTTGCGAATCCGCGCCGCCGTAATAGATCAGGTCCGGTTGAACAGCCTTCAGCTTGGTCAGGATCGACTTGAAGTCGACAGCCTTGTCGTTCGTATATTCACGATCGACGATCTGGCCGCCCGCTGCCTTCGCTGCCTTTTCGAACTGATCGGCCAGACCCTGGCCGTAGGCCGTGCGGTCGTCGACGATCACGATCTTCTTCATGCCCAGGGTCTTCACCGCAAACGTGCCGGCAACCGAACCTTGCTGCGTGTCGGACGTCATCATGCGGAACGTCGTCTTGAAGCCTTGTTGCGTGTATTCCGGCGCCGTCGCCATTGCGATTTCGGGGATGCCCGCGTTCGCGTAAATGCGCGAAGCCGGAATCGTGGTGCCCGAGTTGAAGTGGCCGAGCATGCCCTTGATGCCGTCATCCACCAGCTTTTGCGCAACGGTCGTACCGGTGCGCGGGTCGGCCTGGTCGTCGGCCGAGTCCAGCACGAAGCGAACCTGCTTGCCGCCGATCACCGGCTTGGTCGCGTTCATGTCTTCCACTGCCAGCGTAATACCGTTCTGGAAGTCCTTGCCGTAGTGCGCCTGCGCGCCTGTCATCGGGCCGGCAAAGCCGACCTTCACATCTTCCGTCGATTGAGCGTTGGCCGTCCCCGCCAGCGACATCGCCGCAACCAGTGCAGCGCCTGCCAGCTGTTTCATCTTGTGTTGCATAGCTTCTCCTTGGTACCAGGTGTGGATGGAGCGGTTTCGGGGTCGCCGTACCGCTTCCGTTTTTTTGAGTGATCAGAGAGGTTCGCTCAACCGATCGTCATCAAATTCGCATTACCGCCTGCAGCTGCCGTATTCACACTGACCGAGCGTTCCGTCAACAGACGCTCGAGCGCGTAGTCCTCGTCGCCGCTTTCCAGCGCGCGTGCCGCGACGCCCTGCACCGACACGATCGGGCCCGGACGCTTCGCGACTTCCTTCACCAGCGCCAGCAGTTCGTCGCTATCGCCTTCGAACAGCACGGCGTCGAACGGTGTATCGGCGCTCTTCTTCACGCTTGCGTGCGACTTCAGCGAGGCGGGCAACTGCGACACCAATTGTTCACCCGCCGCGCCTTCGAACAACGCGCGATTGCCCGTAGCCAGCGCCGCGGCAAACTGCACGCGCGCACCGCTTGCCGTCGACGCGATACACAGCACCGTGCCGCGCGCGCCCAGCGTGTACGTGTTGCGCTCGCCGGTCGGTCCCGACAATACCGCCGTGGCGCCTGCCGGCACATGCGACAGATAGCCGTCGCAGCGCGCGGCCAGTTGCGGCTCGCGTTCGGTAATCAGCCAGTCGCGGTAAGCCGTCAATGCAGCGGACGGATTGTCGCCGTTTTCGGCCGCGCGCGGAACATCCACGACCAATGCCTGCGCGAGCGACTTCGGCAAACCGGCCGGACGCGTGGCGAGGAGCCGCTGGAGATACAGCGCGCCGCCCGCTTTCGGACCTGTGCCCGACAAACCTTCGCCACCGAACGGCTGCACGCCGACCACAGCGCCGATCACGTTACGGTTCACGTAGATGTTGCCCACGTGTGCGCGGCTGATCACATGCGCGATCGTTTCGTCGATACGCGTATGGATGCCGAGCGTCAGACCGTAACCGGTCGCGCGGATCTGCTCGAGCAATTTGTCCAACTGGCTGCGGCGATAACGCACCACGTGGAGCACCGGGCCGAACACTTCACGCTTCAGTTCGTCGATGCTGTCGAGTTCGATCAGCGTCGGCGCAACGAAGGTGCCTTGCGCGCAACCGTCCGGCATCGGCAGTTGCTCGACCTTGCGGCCCTTCTCGCGCATCGCCGCGACGTGCGCGTCGATACCGCGCTTCGCGTCGAGGTCGATCACCGGACCGACGTCGATCGACAGGCGGTCCGGATTGCCCACGGCCAGTTCGCGCATCGCACCCGTCAGCATCTCCAGCGTGCGGTCCGCGACATCGTCCTGCAGACAAAGAACGCGCAGCGCGGAACACCGTTGACCGGCGGAATCGAACGACGATTGCAACACGTCCGCCACCACCTGTTCGGCAAGTGCCGACGAATCGACGATCATCGCGTTCTGGCCGCCCGTTTCGGCGATCAGCGGAATCGGCTTGCCGTCCGGATCGAGGCGGCTCGATAGCGTCTTGTTGATCAGGCGCGCGACTTCGGTCGAACCGGTGAACATCACCGCGCGGGTGCGCGGATCGGCCACCAATGCGGCGCCGACCGTTTCACCGTTGCCGGGCAGCAGTTGCACCGCGCCCGCCGGCACGCCGGCTTCGCGCAGAATACGCACGGCTTGCGCGGCGATCAGCGGCGTCTGTTCAGCCGGCTTCGCGAGCACCGTGTTGCCGGCTGCAAGCGCCGCGGCCACCTGGCCCATGAAAATCGCCAGCGGGAAATTCCACGGGCTGATACACACCACCGGGCCAAGCGGACGATGCGTGTCGTTGGAGAACTCCTCGCGAATCTGCGTGGAGTAGTAACGCAGGAAGTCGATCGCTTCGCGGATTTCCGCGACGGCGTTGGCCAGCGACTTGCCGGCTTCGCGCACCACGAGGCCCATCAGCGTATGCATCTGCGCTTCGAGCAGATCGGCGGCACGCGCGAGGCAATCGGCGCGCGCATCGACCGGCGTGGCTTGCCAGATCGGCGCGGCGGCCACCGCGTGTGCCAAAGCGGCGCCCACGTGCTCCGGCGTCGCTTCGACGACCGTGCCGACGAGGTCGCGATGGTCGGCCGGATTGCGCACGTCGCGCGCGAGGCCTACGGCGATTTCGTTGTCTTCGAGCATCGGCGCGGCGCGCCACGGATGGTGCGCGCTCGCCAGCAGCGCCGACGACAGCGACGCCAGACGGTGCTCGTTCGACAGGTCGAGACCCATCGAATTGAGGCGCTCCGAACCGTACAGATGGCGCGGCAGCGGAATCTTCGCGTGCGGCGCGCCGAGCGGGACGATCTTCGAGGCTTCGTCGACCGGGTCGGCTATCAGATCCTTGATCGCGACGGTTTCATCGGCAATACGATTCACGAATGACGTGTTCGCGCCGTTTTCCAGCAGACGACGCACGAGGTACGCGAGCAGCGTTTCGTGCGTGCCGACCGGCGCGTACACGCGGCACGGACGGTTCAGCTTGTCGCGGCCGGTGACTTCTTCGTACAGCGGTTCGCCCATGCCGTGCAGGCACTGGAACTCGTACTGGCCGGGATAGTAGTTGTTGCCCGCGAGGTGATAGATCGCCGACAGCGTGTGCGCGTTGTGCGTGGCGAATTGCGGATAGACCGCGTCGGGCGCGCTGAGCAGCTTCTTCGCGCAGGCGAGGTACGACACGTCCGTATAGATCTTGCGCGTGTAGACCGGATAGCCTTCCAGTCCGTCCACTTGCGCGCGCTTGATTTCCGTGTCCCAGTACGCGCCCTTCACGAGGCGCACCATGATGCGGTGACGGCTGCGGCGCGCCAGATCGATCAGGTATTCAATCACGAACGGGCAGCGCTTCTGATACGCCTGCACCACGAAGCCGATACCGTTCCAGCCGGCCAGCTCCGGATCGAAGCACAGCGCTTCGAGCAGATCGAGCGAGATTTCGAGGCGATCGGCTTCTTCGGCGTCGATGTTCAGGCCGATATCGTAGCGGCGCGCCAGGATCGCGAGCGAGCGCACGCGCGGCAGCAGTTCGCTCATCGTGCGTTCCTGCTGCGAACGCGAGTAGCGTGCGTGCAGCGCGGAGAGCTTGATCGAGATGCCCGGGCCTTCGTAGATGCCACGGCCGCCGGCGGCCTTGCCGATCGCATGAATCGCCTGTTCGTACGACGCGTAGTAGCGCTGTGCGTCGGCTTCGGTTGTGGCTGCTTCGCCGAGCATGTCGTACGAGTAGCGGAAGCCACGTGCTTCGTATTTGCGGCTGTTGGCGAGCGCCTCGGAGATGTTCTCACCCGTGACGAACTGCTCGCCCATCAGGCGCATCGCCATGTCCACGCCCTTGCGGATCAGCGGCTCGCCGCCTTTGCCGATCAAACGTGTGAGCGCCGACGAGAGGCTCGTTTCACTATTGGTCGTCACCAGCTTGCCGGTGATCATCAATCCCCAGGTCGCGGCGTTGACAAACATCGACGGCGCCTGACCGACGTGCGATTTCCAGTCGCCCTTGCTGATCTTGTCGCGGATCAGCGCGTCGCGCGTGGCGCGGTCGGGAATGCGCAGCAGCGCTTCGGCGAGACACATCAGCGCCACGCCTTCCTGGCTCGACAGCGAGAATTCGTGGATCAGCCCTTCGACGCCACCGCCCCTGCTCTTGGTGCGCAGCGTTTCGACCAGCTTGCCGGCCATCGTCTGCACGTCGCCCGCGAGGTTGGCCGGCAAACGCGCCTGACCGAGCAGGAACGGCAAACATTCCGGCTCCGGACGACGGTAAGCGGCCGTGATCGCGGCACGCAGCACCGATTGCGGTTGCACGTTTTGTGCGAAATCGAGGAATGGGTGCGACGCACCGTCTTCCTCGTGTTCGACCGCGGCGCCCTCGGTCAGATCGGCCGAGCCCGCCACACCCGACAGCTCGGGCGGCAATTGGCCGTGCTCGATCTTTTCGAGGTACGCGAAGATGGCCTGCTTGATGAGCCAGTGCGGAGTGCGTTCGAGACGAGTGGCGGCATCTTTCAGCCGGGTACGCAGGAGGTCGTCGACCTTGACGCCAAGGGTGGTGCTAGCCATGTTTCCTTCTTCGGATACCAGACGAATGCGCTGGCAAAAGACTAAAAGTTGGGCGAATCGTACGCTTCCCAATAAAAAGGTGCAACCACGTCAGATGCATGGTTGCACCCTACCTGGAGCCCTGTGCGACGGGGGTTTGCGCGCTGTCGCGGTGCGCGTTGGGACGGCGGTTACGATTAGTACTTTCCCTGGCGTGATTCTTTTTGCTTTTACCCTTATCAGAACGGGTTGGCGCGCCGTTATACGGAACATAGCGCGCGCGGCCTCCCTGGCACGCACAAAAAGAACGGTACGGGGTTTTGAGGACAGGCGAAATGGAAAAATGGCTGGTGGTATTGGGCATCTGGGCAATGTGCGCGACTTGCGCGGTGCTGTTCATCCGCGGCGCGACGAGCGGCCCCGGCCGGCGCGAGCCCGTCAAGGAACGCACACCTGCAGCGTCGCGCGCATCGGCGGGCGACGCGCGGACTGCTTTGAACGATTGAATAATGGTGTCCGGCGTGTCGTGCCGGAGTTAGCGAGGCCAGTCTCTGGCTGACACGCTCCGGTTGACCCAGCAGCGGGAAAACACGCGCGACGCCCGGCCCGAAGCCGCGGCGACGCACGGGTAGACGTCAGTGCCGAAGGATCGGCTCGAACTGCGGGCAGGCGTCGCCCGGCGAAACGAGCTGGTCGTGCACCCGGCAAAGCCGGCTGTCCGCCACGCTCGCGCCAAATGCCGAACCGAATACCGCGAGGCCAGGAATGCTCTGCTCCAACGAATCCCGACTCTCAGCGCGATACCGGCAGCCTGCGCAGCACGGCGCGCACGCTGCGTCGCGTGCGTCCGCCGTGTTGGCGATGCGGAATGCGCCGCTCGTCACGAACCCTGCCCCAAGCTATTCCAGTACGGTGCGAACACGTGCGCGGACAGCGCGTAGCCGATGGCGATATTGACCACCACGCCCACCGTAAATGCAAGGAACGGCTTCAGGCCGGTGGCGGTCAGCGAGCGCAGGCGCGTGGTCAGCCCAATGCTGAGGAAACAGAACGTGAACGCCCACGTGCGCAACGCGGTGATCGGGGCGACGAATTCGGGCGTCACGACCTTGCGGTAATCGGCCAGCGAATAGTGGCTGGCGATCCACGTCACCAGCGCCGACGCGATCACGAAGCCGATCACGAACTTCGGAAAGCGCGCCCAGATCTCGCCGGCGTTGGGCTTTGCCGTGACGCCGCTGTCTTGCGATTCCCAGCGGGTCGTCGCGACGATCGCCAGCACGAACGCCCAGATGCCGATCCAGATATCGCGGCCGACCACTTTCATCAGCGTGAACGCCTGCAGCGACGCCTCCGGCGCCCCCGCAATCGCGCTGCCGGCGTGTTTCGCGAAGTCGCCATAAGCTTGCGCGGCCGCGATCCCGGCGGCGTCGGCGAATTCCGAGGTGCCGATCCATGCGCCGGCGACTGCGGTCGACAGTCCGAGCGAGCGGGACGCGAACGGCAGCACGAAGATCATCACGATCGCCCACAGCACGACCAGCGTAATCGCCACCGAAGCCTGTTCGCGCCTCGCCCGTACCGCGCCGGCAATCGCGATCGCCGCCGAGACGCCGCACACCGCGCCGCCGACACCGAGCACAGCGGCAAAGCGCCGGTCGAGGCCGAACGCCTTGGCGGCAAAAAAGATCACGAAGAATGTGACAAGCGAAACGATGGTCGCCTGCCCGACCGCTACGGGGCCAGCCCACACCAGCAGCGTGAACGGTAACGTCGCGCCGAGCAGCACGATACCGACCTTGATGTAGAACTCGACGCGCAAGCCCGCCGAAAACCATTCGGGCAACGTGAACACGTTCGAGATCAGCAGACCGAGCGCCAGCGCGACGAGCGGCGGTTCGAGGTTGTACTTCGACGCATTGACCCACGCGCCCAGCGTGAAAATCAGCGCCGAAGCGATGAACAGGATCAGGAACGACCCGAGGAAAGCACCGACCCGTTGCTTGAGCGCAGCGAGGCTCACGCCGAACAGCAACGCGAACACGATGAACAGCGCGGCATAGTTCGGCAGATGCTTGCCGGCGTCCTGCGCAGCCTGCCCTACACCCGACCATCTGGCCGGCGCCACCGCCAGCCACTTGATGCTGCTGCCCGACGCGAACAGCGCCCACGCTATCACGATCACCAGCAGGCCGACCCACACCGCCCACCAGTCTTCAGTCGAAAAAAGTCCGCCGCCGTGCGTGCTTTGCCGTTTGGCCGGTGCGGCGCCCGTCGGCAGCGTTTGATTGGTATCGCTCATCGCCATGCCCCGAAAGAGTTGAGGTACATCGGCGTCGGAATGTTGGAGTTTTGCCCGAATGTGCGCCGGTTCGGCGAAATATAGGCGAGCGGCGTCGCAAAACGAAACGACCATTCGCTCTATGAATATGACTCAAAGAAGTAACGGCTTCGCCGCTCTGGCGACGTGCCTCAGATGTCGAGCGGATCGACTTCCAGATTCCAGCGCAGCACGCCCTTCATGCCGCGCAGCAGCGGCTGCCAGGCACGCAAAGTTGCGTGCAACGCGCCGCGCGATGCGCTCTCGATCAGCAACTGGGCGCGGTGCACGTGCATCACCTTGACGATGGTGAGCGGCACTGCGTCGTAGACGGTCACGCGTTCGGCGGCGGGAATGCCGGTCAGGCTGGCCGCCGCCTGCTGCAGAAACGCGAGCGCGGCCTCGAGCGTGCGGCCTTCGGCCCGCAACAAGGCCTGATAGACGAACGGCGGCAAGTGCGCATCGCGCCGCTCGGCCAGCGTGGAGTTGGCGAAGCCGACATAGTCGTGGCGTGCCAGCGCGTGGTAGAGCGCGTGGCGCGGATAGCGCGTTTGCACCAGCACTTCGCCGGGCAAGCCCGCGCGGCCTGCCCGGCCGCTTACTTGCATCAACTGGGCGAAAAGCCGTTCGCTGGCGCGGAAGTCGTGGGAAAAGAGCGCGGTGTCGGCGTTCAGCACGCCGACCAGCGACACGCGCTGGAAGTCGTGGCCCTTGGCGATCATCTGCGTGCCGACGAGGATGTCGACCTCGCCCGCGTGGACGTCGGAAAACAGCGCCTGTGCGCTGCCCTTGCGGCGCGTGCTGTCGGCGTCGATACGCAATACCCGCGCGCCGGGCACCGCGCTCGCCAGCGTTTCTTCGACGCGTTGCGTGCCGCGCCCCATCGGCGCGATGTCGACGTTGCCGCACTCCGGGCACGAGCGCGGAATGCGTGCTTCCCACCCGCAGTGGTGGCAGCGGAGCGCGCGCTCGGGCTTATGCAGCACCACGTAGGCGCTGCAACGCGGACAACCGGCGACCCAGCCGCAGGCGTCGCAGGCAAGCTGCGGCGCGTAACCGCGGCGGTTCAGGAACACGAGGCTTTGCTCGCCGCGTTCGAGCCGCGCCTTCAGCGCGGCGATCAACGGCCCCGACAACCCTTCCACCGACGCCCGGCCGCGGCGCCGCTCTTCTTCCAGATCGATCAGTCTGACGGTGGGCAATACGGCGTCGGCGACCGCCCGGCGCGACAGGGTGAGCCGCTTGTAGCGCCCCTGATCGGCTTGCCACCAGCTTTCCAGCGACGGCGTGGCCGAGCCGAGCACAACCGGCAATCCGAGCTGCTTGGCGCGGTAGATCGCCAGATCGCGCGCCGAATAGCGCAAGCCTTCCTGCTGCTTGTAGGCGGGATCGTGCTCCTCGTCGACGACGATGATCGCGAGCTTGGGCAGCGAGGCGAGCACCGCCAGCCGGGTGCCGAGTACGATGCGAGCCTGCCCTGTGTGAGCGGCGAACCAGCTGCGGGCGCGCTCGCCTTCCGCGAGACCGCTGTGCAGCGTGACGATCGACGTGCCTTCGAGCGCGGCGAAGCGCGCGCGAAAAGCCGCTTCGAACTGCGGCGTCAGATTGATTTCAGGCACGAGGACAAGCGCCTGAGCGTCGGGCCTGGCGGCCAGGATCTCCGCGAGTGCCCGCAGATAGACCTCTGTCTTGCCGCTGCCCGTCACGCCGTGCAGCAGAAATGGCGCAAAACCGTCGGCGTCGCGAATGGCTTCGACAGCCGTCGCCTGCTCGTCGGTGAGCATGGGCAGCGTGGGCGAGGGCGCGCTGGGTGGCACCGGAGCGGTAAGCTCGGCGGCAGCTTCGATGAGGTCCAGCGCTACCCAGCCTTCCGCCTGCCATGCATCGAGCGTCGTGATCGCTTTGGGGTGCAGCGCGCGAACCTCGGCGGCCAGCAGAAACTCGGTCTCGGCCAATGCCTGCGCCAGCTTGCGCAACGCGCTCGCCCGAGCCGGTAGTGCGTCGGGGAGGGCCGTTTTGCCTGTAGGCGTCAGACTGTAGCGCTCTTGCGGCGCAAACAGCCGTGACCAGCGCGAGGCGTCGCGCAGCGCTTGCGGCAAAGCCGGCAACGCCACTTCGCCGAGGCCGCGTTGATAGTAATCCGCTGCGAAAGCGGCCAACCTCAACCATTCCGACGATAGCGGCGGACACGCAGTGCACACGCTATCAATAGCGCGAAGGCGGTCAGGCGGCACGTCGCTGTGAGCGGTCACTTCGCAGATAAGTCCAACCACATGGCGCTTACCAAACGGCACGCTGACCAGCATGCCCGGCACCACCCGCTCAGGTGTGTCGCACCGATAGTCGAACAAGGTCGGAAGCGGATGATCCAGCGCGACGCGGACGAAGACGTCACTCACGCGTCAGCGGAAATCAGAACGACGCGCGCGACGCGACGCCGCTTCATGGTGTCCGCCGAGCAGACGGCAGGCCACTCGAAGTTAAAGTAAAACTTCAATTTCGGCGCTAAGTTTTGGATTCCGCTGAACAATTGCAATCGGCCCGCGTGCCTGTGGATAACTTTGTTGAGAACTTTGCCCGGAAGGCCGGGGAACCGCGTCGCAGCGGCCTTCTGTGGGATTCCGCACATTCTGCACCGCCTCCCTCAAACCCTTGCCAGACAAGGCTTAGATCAAATGCGCCTGCAATGTGCAAGGGCCGGGATGCGACTAAAGCTTCTACCGCGCCGCAGCGTGATGAATGTGCATAAGTCAAGTCTTGACTTTCTCAGGACCGCCATCTGACGGCCCGTTGACTGCATATTTTCCCTTAGACCGAGAGCCCAGTTCGCTGCGTCGCAACAAAAATGGTAACGATTACGGCCTCATGCCGGTGCATGTGCGCCGCTGCGAATTGCCCGGCTATGACGATGCACTTCGTCCACGAGTTCGGCGACGTGTTCCGGCGGCGTGAACTGCGAAATGCCGTGGCCGAGGTTGAACACATGGCCGGGATGGTTGCCGAAACTGTCCAGTACGGCGCGCGCTTCCATCCGGATCGCAGCCGGCGGGGCAAACAGGACCGATGGATCGATATTGCCTTGCAGCGCCACCTTGCCGCCCACGCGTTCCCGAGCCTTGCTCAGGTTCACGGTCCAGTCGAGACCGACCGCATCCACGCCGGTTTCGGCGATCTCGTCGAGCCACAGGCCGCCGCCCTTGGTGAAGGTGACCACCGGCACTTTTTCGCCGTCATGATCGCGCTTCAGCTGACTCACCACCTGCTGGATGTAGTGCAACGAAAAGCGTTGATAGACGCCGTCCGCCAGCGCCCCGCCCCACGTGTCGAAAATCATCACGGCTTGCGCGCCGGCTTCGATCTGCGCGTTCAGGTAAGCGGCAACCGCGCGCGCGTTGACGTCGAGAATGCGATGCATGAGGTCCGGACGCGCATACAACATTGACTTGACCGTGCGGAAGTCCGCCGAACCGCCGCCTTCAACCATGTAGCACGCGAGCGTCCACGGACTGCCCGAAAAACCGATCAGCGGCACGCGCTGGCGGCCCTGCGCATCGGTGAGCGCGGTGCGAACTTCGCGCACGGCGTCAGTCACGTAGCGCAGCGTGGCGTCGATGTCCGGCACCGCGAGGCGCGCGACGTCGTCTTCCGTACGCACCGGCCGCGCGAATTTTGGGCCCTCCCCGGTCACGAACTCCAGGCCCAGACCCATTGCGTCGGGCACGGTCAGGATGTCGGAGAACAGGATCGCGGCGTCGAGCGGATAGCGCTCTAGCGGTTGCAGCGTGACCTCCGTTGCGAACGCCGGGCTTTTTGCCAGACCCAGGAAACTGCCCGCGCGACCGCGCGTGGCGTTGTATTCCGGCAGGTAGCGGCCAGCTTGCCGCATCAGCCAGATCGGCGTGTAGTCGGTCGGCTGGCGCAGCAGCGCGCGCAGGAAAGTATCGTTCAGGAGTTTATGGGCCACGTTGCGTACGACTGAGGGCAAAGGGGCATTTTACCGGACCGGACTCGCTGCATCGTGCCAGATGCGACCAATAACTGCTGCGCGCCTCGCTCAAGGCGGCTTTTTCGTGGATTGGCAGCCGTCTCCCACCTGGCTGAACGGCCAATGTTCAAGCCCGGATTGCCGAGCTATCATCCAGCAGACTTCCCACACAATTACATACAACCAAGGAGACTCGATGAACAAGGCGACACTCGCGCTGCTCGGCGCGCTGACCGGTGTTTTGATGCATATAGGCGCGGCTTGGGCCCAGAGCACCGCTGCGGCGGCGCCCTCGCGGCTCGATGAAATCATCGCGCGCGGCACGTTGCGCGCCTGCACGACCGGCGACTACAAACCGTACTCGTTCTACAAGGCGGACGGCCAGTTCGAAGGCATTGATATCGACATGACGGAGTCGCTCGCCAAGTCGCTCGGCGTCAAGACAGAGTACGTCAAGACGACGTGGTCGAACCTGATGAATGACTTCGTCGCCAGATGCGACGTCGGCGTAGGCGGCGTATCGCCGACCCTCGAACGGCAGAAACGCGCGTTTTTCACGCAGGCGTATATGGTCGACGGCAAAACGCCGATCGTTCGATGCGACGACGTCAGCAAATACCAGACGGTGGCGCAGATCGACCAGCCCGCAACACGGGTAATCGTCAATCCGGGCGGCACCAACGAGCGGTTCGCGAAGCAATACTTTCCGCACGCCAACCTGACCGTGTATCCCGACAACGTGACCGTTTTCAAGCAGATTCTTGCCGGCAAGGCCGACGTCATGGTGACGGACGCGTCGGAAACGTTGCTACAACAAAAGCTGAATCCGGGTCTTTGCTCGGTGCATCCGGACAAGCCTTTCCAGTACGGAGAAAAGGCCTGGCTGCTGCCGCGTGGCGACGTGGCGCTCCAGGAGTACGTCGACCAATGGCTGCACCTCGCGCGTGCGACCGGCGAGTATCAAGCCATTTCGGACAAATGGCTGAAATAGCATGGTGGTTTTTTTTTGGCCGCCCCAGTTTCCGTTCTCTCTGGCAGACGGGGCGGTCGGCAAAACGCCAAGAAATTTCGCTCACGCGCCGAATCATGTAACGGCACGAGGTGCGTCCAGGTAAGAACAGATCAATGATGCCGCGCTGAGCGTCGGGGAACGCGCCCTTTTTCTTGGCCGTTGCCCATACGGCGAATATTGCTGCGCAACCCGGCGGCCACGTTTGAACCGTTGAAATTTATTGAGCGCGGCCGAATACGTGTAACGCGGGCGATTCGTCACCCAAACGATGACCATGCAACCATTTCATGCGGAATCGACTTAATGGATGACGTCGCAATATGCGTCGCGAATAGCATCAATCATGCGTATGAAATTGCGGGGCAGTCATCGGTAAATATTACGTTTCAAACGATCCTTTTTGGCAATATATCCTGCAGCGCCTTATCTGGCGGGCGTTACAACCTGAAACACTTTGTTACCGCGCTCATGGGTTAATTCGCCCACAATGCCCTCAACGGTTTCAACACGGATGTGGCTGGGTGCGTGGTGTGAGCGGATACGATGCACTTGCCGGTCGGCGTATGCCGAAGCCCTGTGAAGGGGCATCCCTGCTGGGGCCGTAGTCGGCGCAGGGTCGCCGTCTCAGTCGGTTCCTTCTTTGGTCTCCTCGCGCTAACCCCGTAGCGTGTGGTTTTTAGCGGGCTCCAGGCCCGCTTTTTTTTCGTCCAGCCAAACGTTTGCGCGATGCGGTAACGCGCCTTTTGTAGTAAGTTAGCCGCTTTTCACAACTTACGCGCAGCAAACGGCTTGGTTCCTGTTCTTCAATGGCAGGTCCGCCGCGCAATAAACCCGCGTGTGGACCTGCTATCGAACATCATCACGCCGTCTTATCTTCCCGCAGCTTCAATTCGCTGATCATCCGCTCGCGCATAATGAACTTCTGCACCTTGCCCGTCACCGTCATGGGCAGTTCGTCGACAAAACGGATGTACTTCGGCACCTTGTAGTGCGCAATCTGGCCTTGGCAGAACTGCTGGATCTCTTCAGCGCTCGCCTGCTCGCCCGAGCGCAATACGACCCACGCGCAAACCTCTTCACCGTATTTCGAGTCGGGCACGCCGAATACCTGCACGCTCTGGATTTTCGGGTGACGGAATAGAAACTCCTCGATTTCGCGCGGATAGATGTTCTCGCCGCCGCGAATCAGCATGTCTTTCAGACGTCCGACGATATTGCAATAGCCTTCGGCATCGAACGTCGCCAGATCGCCGGTGTGCATCCAACCGTCGACAATGCTTTCGCGTGTCTTCGCCTCATCGTCCCAATAGCCCTGCATCACCGAATAGCCGCGTGTACACAGTTCACCGGTTTCGCCCACTGGCACAATGTTGCCAAGGGGATCGACGATTTTCACCTCCAGATGCGGCTGGATGCGCCCGACCGTGGTTGTGCGCTTGTCGAGCGGATCGGTAGTCGAGCTCTGGAACGAGACCGGGCTGGTTTCCGTCATGCCGTAGGCGATGGTGATCTCGCCCAGATGCATCCTGGAGACGACCTTCTTCATGGTCTCGATCGGACATGGCGAGCCCGCCATGATGCCGGTGCGCAAGCGCGATAAGTCGTAGGTGGCGAAGTCCGGGTGATCGAGTTCGGCAATGAACATGGTCGGCACGCCGTGCAGCGCGGTGCACTGCTCTTCCGCGACTGCGGCCAAGGTTGCGGCCGGGTCGAATCCCTCACCTGGAAACACCATATTGGCGCCGACAGATACGCACGCTAGCACCGATAACACCATTCCAAAGCAGTGATACAACGGCACGGGAATGCACAAGCCGTCCTGCTCGGTTAGGCGCATCGCCATCGCGATGTAGCGCGCGTTGTTGACCACGTTGCGATGGGTCAGCGTCGCGCCCTTCGGGTTGCCTGTCGTGCCGCTTGTGAACTGGATGTTGATCGGATCGCGGCACGAGAGCGTGGCGCCGATGGCGTCGAGTTTCGGCACGTCCAGCGACGCGCGACCTTGCTCGATCACGTCGGAAAAGCTCAACATGCCTGGCGTTTCCGTATCGCACATGCGAATCACATAGCGCAATTCGGGCAGCCTCGACGCATGCAGTTCACCCGGCGCTTGCGCGGCCAGTTCAGGTGCAAGTTCCTGCAACATCTCAAGGTACATGGACGTCTTGAAACGCTCGGCGGCGATGATTGCCTTGCAACCGACCTTGTTCAGCGCGTATTCGAGTTCCGCAAGCCGATATGCCGGGTTGATATTGACCAGCACAGCGCCGATGCGCGCGGTCGCAAACTGGGTGAGCAACCATTCCACGCGATTCGGCGACCAGATGCCGACCCGGTCACCCTTCACGATGCCGAGCGCGAGCAGGCCGGCCGCCAACACGTCGACTTCTTCCGCAAACTCCTGCCATGTCCAGCGAATGCGTTGCTCGCGAAACACCACCGCTGGACGATCCGGAAAACGCTCGGCCGTATCGCGCAGAAACTGACCGACCGTCGCTTCGCTCAACGGGATGTCGGTCGGCCCACGGACGTACGACAGCCCGTCTTTGGGTTCGATGAGTGCACCTTCGCCTGACACGTGCGTTGCCATGGTGTTGTCTCCGTGAACTGAGCGGAAGCTCTTATTGAAATGAATTTGAAACCGATTGTGCCACCGGCATGTGTCGGCCAGGCATCAAGTCTTACCCGCAGCGCATTTCCAGACGTCGAGGTGTGGCGCCGATCGGCTTGAGAACACGATTCTGCTCACCTTTCCGTAAACGTCAAGTAAAGGTCAAAAAAAAGCAGCCGGAAAGGCTGCTTTCTCTCTGATACGTATTGCTTAGTGCTGGCCGCGCAGCTTACGCAGACGCTGGATCGCAGCGAGCTGAGCCGTCGCGTACGCCAGTTCCGCTTGCGCGGTTGCGTATTCGAGGTTCGAACCCGTGTTCTGCAGCGCTTCTTCCGCACGCTTGCGTGCATCCTCAGCCTTGGCTTCGTCGAGATCCTTACCGCGGATCGCGGTGTCGGCGAGTACCGTCACGGCGCCCGGCTGGATTTCGAGGATGCCGCCGGCGACGAAGACAAACTCTTCTTCACCGTTTTCAGCTTCGATGCGCACCGCACCCGGACGAATCCGCGTGATGAGCGGCGTGTGGCCCGGCAGAATGCCGAGTTCACCTGCTTCGCCCGGCAGCGCGACGAACTTCGCCTGGCCCGAGAAGATCTGCTCTTCCGCGCTGACGACGTCTACTTTAATGGTTGCCATATCGACTCCTGTGGCGAGCAGAGTTAGCGCTGTGACGCTGACTCTTGTCCCATGCAAGGCTGGATTGAGCGTAGTAAGAGGCGCCGGTTTTGCCCAATACCACCCCTTCCCGGGTAGTATTTCGGCGCGAGCGGCGCCCGCCTCGTTACACCCGACCTTTACTGGATCTTCTTGGCCTTTTCGAAGGCTTCGTCGATCGTGCCGACCATGTAGAACGCCTGTTCCGGCAGATGGTCGCACTCGCCTTCAACAATCATCTTGAAGCCACGAATCGTTTCCTTCAGCGGCACGTACTTGCCCGGCGAGCCCGTGAACACTTCAGCGACGTGGAACGGCTGCGACAGGAAACGCTGGATCTTACGAGCGCGCGCCACGGCGAGCTTGTCTTCCGGCGCCAGTTCGTCCATGCCCAGAATCGCGATAATGTCGCGCAGTTCCTTGTAGCGCTGCAGCGTTTGCTGCACGCCGCGCGTGATCGCGTAGTGCTCTTCACCGATCACGTTCGGATCGATCTGACGCGAGGTCGAATCGAGCGGGTCGACTGCCGGGTAGATACCCAGCGAAGCGATGTCACGCGACAACACGACGGTCGCGTCCAGGTGGCCGAAAGTCGTAGCCGGCGACGGGTCGGTCAAGTCATCCGCAGGGACGTACACGGCCTGAACCGACGTGATCGAACCGGTCTTGGTCGACGTAATACGCTCTTGCAGCTTACCCATTTCTTCAGCCAGCGTCGGCTGATAGCCCACTGCCGACGGCATACGGCCGAGCAGTGCCGACACTTCCGTGCCTGCCAGCGTGAAACGGTAGATGTTGTCCACGAAGAACAACACGTCGAGACCTTCGTCACGGAAGTGCTCAGCCATCGTCAGACCGGTCAGCGCGACGCGCAGACGGTTGCCCGGCGGCTCGTTCATCTGGCCGTATACCAGCGCGACCTTGTCGAGAACGTTCGAGTCCTTCATTTCGTGATAGAAGTCGTTCCCTTCACGGGTACGCTCGCCAACACCGGCGAACACGGAGTAACCACCGTGTTCCTTCGCGATGTTGTTGATCAGTTCCATCATGTTCACGGTCTTGCCCACGCCGGCGCCACCGAACAGGCCAACCTTACCGCCCTTCGCGAACGGGCAGATCAGGTCGATAACCTTGATGCCGGTTTCGAGCAGTTCCGTCGATGGCGACAGTTCGTCGAACGCCGGAGCCTTCTGGTGAATACCGCGAACCACGTCCGAGTTGATCGGGCCGGCTTCGTCGATCGGGCGACCTAGCACGTCCATGATCCGGCCGAGGGTCGGCTTGCCGACCGGCACGCTGATCGGCTTGCCGGTGTTCTTCACCGTCGTACCGCGGCGCAGACCGTCGGATGCACCCAGACAGATGGTGCGGACAACGCCGTCGCCCAGCTGCTGCTGGACTTCGAGCGTCAATTCCGAACCTTCGAGAATGAGCGCGTCGTAAATCTTCGGCATGTGGTCACGCGGGAATTCCACGTCGATCACCGCGCCGATGCACTGTACGATCTTGCCTTCTACCAAAGCAGTAGTACTCATCGCTTTTCCTTTAGATACTCAATTCTTCACTCGCGCAAAGGCGCAGTTTCGATGGGTGCGCCACGAAGGCGCACACGAAGCGGCATGCTTGACCGTTAAGGTCAGACCGCCGCCGCGCCACCGACGATTTCCGACAGTTCTTTCGTGATCGCGGCCTGACGGCTCTTGTTGTACACGAGCTGCAGTTCGTTGATGACCGTCTTCGCGTTGTCCGAAGCGGCCTTCATCGCGACCATCCGTGCCGACTGCTCCGATGCCATGTTTTCCGCGACGGCCTGATAGACCAGCGCTTCGACATAACGCACCAGCAGCTCGTCCACCACTGCCTGCGCGTCCGGCTCGTAGATGTAGTCCCACTGCGTGCTCGGCGTCGTGCCGTCTTCTTCCTTGCGCTCGAACTGATCTGCCGACAGCGGCAGCAGTTGCTCGATCACCGGCTCCTGCTTCATCGTATTGACGAAGCGCGTGTACGCCAGGTACACCGCCGAAACCTTGCCTTCCGAGTACAGGTCGAGCTGCACCTTCACCGCGCCGATCAGCTTTTCCAGATGCGGCGTATCGCCCAGATGCACGACATTCGACACCACCTTGGCGCGCAGACGGTTCAGGAAACCCAGACCTTTGCTGCCGATCGCGGTTGCTTCGATCGTCTTGCCCTGGCCTTCCAGTTCCTTGAATTTCTGCAGCGACGCGCGCAGCACGTTGGTGTTCATGCCGCCGCACAGACCTTTATCGGTCGTGACGAGGATGATGCCGGCCGTCTTCGCGCCTTCATTCGACACCATGAACGGGTGACGATACTCCGGGTTCGCACGGCTCATGTGTGCAGCGATATCGCGGACCTTGTCGGCATACGGGCGAGCAGCGCGCATGCGCTCCTGAGCGCGGCGCATCTTCGATGCGGCCACCATCTCCATCGCTTTCGTGATCTTGCGCGTGTTTTGCACGCTCTTGATCTTGCCGCGAATTTCCTTCATTCCAGCCATTGCTTGCTCCTTTGTCGGCCCGAGTTAGCGCTTTAGCGATTACTCGGGCCCCATGCAAAGCTTCGGCCCGAGTTAGCGCTTCCACCCTGACTCGGGTCCCATGCAAAGCGATCGAAGCAGCGCGGGTTCAGTTGCCTGCGGCCCGCGCCGCTTCAAGGTCCGTTTATGCCTTGCGGGTCACTCGCGGATCAATAAGCGCCGGACTTCTTGAAGTCTTTGAGAGCCGTATGCAGCAAGGCTTCGTCGTCCTTCGAGAGTTCCTTGGTGTCTTCGACGCGCTTGATCAGGTCAGCGTGCTTCGACTTCAGGTAATCGCGCAGGCCCTTTTCGAACGGCAGCACTTGCGCAACTTCCAGATCATCGAGGTAACCGTTGTTCGCTGCGAACAGCGCGACAGCCAGTTCCCACACTTGCAACGGCTGATATTGCGGCTGCTTCAGCAGTTCCGTCACGCGGCGGCCGCGTTCCAGCTGTTTGCGGGTTGCTTCGTCGAGGTCCGAGGCGAACTGCGCGAACGCAGCCAGCTCACGGTATTGCGCGAGGTCGGTACGGATACCGCCTGACAGCTTCTTCACAACCTTCGTCTGAGCGGCACCACCGACGCGCGACACCGACACGCCGGCGTTAATTGCCGGCCGGATACCTGCGTTGAAGAGGTCGGTTTCCAGGAAGATCTGGCCGTCGGTAATCGAGATCACGTTCGTCGGAACGAATGCGGTCACGTCGCCTGCTTGCGTTTCAATGACCGGCAGAGCCGTCAGCGAACCGCTCTTGCCCTTCACTTCACCGTTCGTGAACTTCTCGACGTACTCTTCCGAGACGCGAGCAGCACGTTCCAGGAGACGCGAGTGCAGATAGAACACGTCGCCCGGGTAAGCTTCGCGGCCCGGCGGACGGCGCAGCAGCAACGAGATCTGACGGTATGCCCAAGCTTGCTTGGTCAAGTCGTCATAAACGATCAGCGCGTCTTGACCGCGGTCGCGGAAGTACTCGCCCATCGTGCAACCAGCATACGGGGCCAGGTATTGCATGGCAGCCGATTCCGAAGCCGACGCGGCCACGACGATCGTGTATTCCAACGCGCCGGTTTCTTCCAGCTTGCGCACCACGTTCATGATCGACGAAGCCTTCTGGCCGATCGCGACGTAGATACAGAAGAGGTTCTTGCCCTTCTGGTTGATGATCGCGTCGACTGCGACTGCGGTCTTGCCGCACTGGCGGTCGCCAATGATCAGCTCACGCTGGCCACGGCCAACCGGCACCATCGCGTCGATCGACTTCAGACCGGTTTGGACCGGTTCCGAAACCGACTTACGCCAGATCACGCCCGGAGCAATCTTTTCGATTGCGTCGGTCTTCTTCGCGTTGATCGGGCCCTTGCCGTCGATCGGGTTGCCGAGTGCGTCGACCACGCGGCCGAGCAATTCCGGACCCACCGGCACTTCAAGAATGCGGCCCGTCGTCTTGACGATGTCGCCTTCCGAAATGTGTTCGTACTCACCCAGAATCACGGCGCCGACCGAGTCGCGCTCGAGGTTCAGTGCGAGACCGAAGGTGTTGCCCGGGAATTCGAGCATTTCGCCCTGCATCACTTCCGACAGGCCGTGAATACGCACGATACCGTCGGTCACGGAGATCACGGTGCCCTGGTTGCGAACGTCTGCGCTCGCTTCAAGGCCCTGGATCCGGCTCTTGATCAGCTCGCTGATCTCAGAGGGATTGAGTTGCATTATTCGCTCCTGATAGTCAATTCTGTTGCGTGCCAGCC